>ENA-UESE01002131-UESE01002131.1-human-gut-metagenome-genome-assembly--contig:-NODE-2131-length-12516-cov-104.862690_pt1 | contig 12516 bp, 7 predicted proteins | sample MGYA00242995_ERZ507996 | MGnify/ENA primary metagenome ERZ507996 (study PRJEB26167, sample SAMN06115489) | human gut metagenome | host: Homo sapiens | place: China:Sichuan | collected 2015-04-15... | reverse complement strand
GCATTGGGACTTGCCGGCTTTTTCCCGCGGCGGATTTTTCGCTATCGTCTTTCTGTTTTTTTTATCGTCTTTTCCTTCCCGCCGTCCGGTTTGCTTTTTTCCCCGTCTTTTCCCTTTTGCCGGTATTTCCCTTCCTTGTTTGTCTTTTCCTTCGTCGCTTTTTGTATCTGGTCTTTCTTTTCTGCTTTTCTCTTCTCTTTTTTCTCCGTTTTGTTTTTTCTTTTTTACAGGGAAGCGGCAAGCGGTCGTAAGACCGGCGGACATGGCCGCCGTATGGCGTTGAAACTCTTTCTTCCGATGGCAAGGCAAAAAGAAACCCCGCCGAAGCGGGGAAATTTTTATAAGTAAATGGCGACGACCTTATGCAGTTTGCTTAAGTCGTTGTCGTCCAGCTTGATCCTTTCGTCCGGATTCCAACGGATGCCGTAAAGTTTTCCGTTATCGTCTTCGCGAATGCTGACAACCATTACTTCTTCGGGGTCAATCTGATAAACGGCGATGTCGCCGACACTGACCACTTCCTGCGGATCGACAAGCAAAACGGAGCGGGCCGGCAACAGACTGCCCAAACGCCGCGTGCACAGGTTCAGTCCGTATGCGTCTTTTTTGCCGTTTAAGACTGCGGGGCGGCCGACCCATTTGATTTCTTTTTCGTTGTCAATGATAACGTTGCCGTCTTTGCCCGGAACGCCGTATACCGGCACTTTCTGACTGTCGCGCGGAGCCGTGTCAAAAGTGGAAATTGCGCCGCGGGGGTTGGACAGCAGCTTGTATTTGGCGTCGTTGCGCTGGATAATTTCGTCCAGCATGCCTTTGCCGTCCAGATTTTTGATCGCTTCTTTCAGTTCTTCGGCCGTATATCCGAGCGATTTGGCGATGTTTTTCATTTCCTTGTCGGAAACTTCCCGCTGTCCCATCTCAATCCGGTGATAAACGGACAGCGTCATGTCCGAACTTTCCGCTACTTCGATCAGTGTCAGGTTCTTTTCGTTGCGGATTTGGCGCAAACCGGCACCCAGTGTTTTCAAGCCGGCCTTTTCGTTGATTTTGTTTCTTCTTTCCTGTTCCCGGCGCCATGACAGAATGACGTCTTCCTGAGAATTCTGCTCATTCACGAACAGGTCCTGCATCGGGCAGTCCAAAAGCTCCGCCACTCTTACCAGCTGTTCCTGATCAATTCTGCGATAGCCTTTTTCAATTTTGGAGATGGCCGACAGACTGACGCCCAAATGATCGGCCAGTTCCTGCATGGAACGTCCGCGCAGTCTTCTGTACATTCTGATCTGGTTGGGGAAAATAATTTCTTCCATAATTACCACCTTTGCATTGTTACAGATTGTTAAATTTTAGCTAAATAATAATCTAACTTTGGAATTAATCAAGAAATTTGCACAAAAGATGACGATTTTGTGCAAAAAAAATGGCAGAAAATAAAATTTCTGCCATTTTTTTGACTATTTACCGAAAGGAACGTCAGTTAAACTCTCTGAAAGTATAAGCTTTGTTTCCTTTCTTGCCGACCTGATGGGCAAAGCTGCTCATGTCTTTTTCGCCGAACATGATCTCTCCGGCCGGAATGTTGTCCGCCATGTCGCCGTTTGAGTACAGGGGGCGGTTGGCGATCTTGGAGTAGTAACTGCTGAAAGCGTATCTGTTTTCAACAATGGTTTCCTTGCTGCCGTCAGCGTTGGTTTTGACGGAAATGTAAGACTTCCGCTGAACGATGCCGTCGGTGGCAAACGCTTTGCCCTTGCCGCTGGCGTCGACGTTCTTGAATTCCGACAAAACGCGGTTGTTGGCGCCGAAGGTAACCTTGAAGGTGGAATGGCTGCCGTCGCGGTTGGTTTGGTTGACGGTCCAGGTTTCACGCCCTTCCTCGTCCTGTCCTTTTTCTACCGTGCGGCTTTCAAACGAATCTCCCATTTGTTCGGCAGCTTCGCCCATCCGCTCCTTCATCACCGCCTGAACAAACATGATTTGTTTGTTTTCTTCGCTGAGCAGGGAATTCTGCATGAAATTGCTGACGACTTCCGGATTGTAGGTTCCGTCTTTTTTCATCGCGTATTTCAGCAGAGCGGCGTTGACTTTCGTATCCTCGCGCATCTTGACGCCGTCCCGGTCATATTTGCGGGTAACGGTGGCATAGGCGTCGGTTTCGACCTCCGTCCGTCTTCCTTTTTTGTCCTGAACGGTAACGTTCATTTTGGTGTTGCCGCTGGCGTCCGTCGTAAAGGTCCGATATTCCTTTTTGCCGCGGAGTTTCTGCCATGCGCTTGTCGTATCGTACACTTCGTTACCGTTTTCATCTCGTGTTTTCTCAATGCCGCTGTTAATTCTGCTGAACGGATTGAAAGGATTGATGACTGTTTTTCCCTCGGCTGCTTGTTTCCAGCCGTTGATTGATGCGCGGTGAACGCCTTCGGAAATCGCCCTCCCCGTGGCCGTGCCGAGCGCTTTTGCACCTTTGGCAATCGGCTTGCCGACGGCCATGCCCGGCCGTTTGGCGAAAAATTCCATCCCGAAGCTGCCGGTCGGACTGCCGATGCCCTCATTTCCACCGATTTTCAGGCTGCCGGCAAAACTGTCGGCGAAATGTTTCATTTCCTCCAAAACGGCATAACCGAGGAAGCAGACGGCGACGACTTTGATGACCTCCGCCATCCACCAGAAGAACTTCATGATGATGCCGACGTCGGATCCGCCGATCATCTCGCTCAGTGAGTCAGCCGCAATTGAAGCGATGATGTAAATGATCAGCGACAGGAAAATGAAACTGAATATGGCGTTTAAGAATATCTTCCAGATTTCCTGCAGGTAGTTTGCCGTAATCTTAAAGGCAAAGGCGCCCAACGCCGCCGGCAGCAGAGCCACCGCGATCGACAGTTTCAGGATGCAGTCTACCAGCATAAACGGATAAATGAACAACAACATAAATCCGCCCAGATAGAACAGTATTGCCGTCAGCAGATAGCCCAGATGCGGAAAGACCAGCATTACTCGGTATTCCGAACTCCAGGACAGGCACCAGCTCAGCTCGCCCAACGCCAGAATGTCTCCGATCTGGTCCTGAATGGCTTTGATGGTGCACAGGATGCCCGTTCCCATCGACGGAGACAGGCCGCCTTTGTCGGTGCCGACAATGGTAATGTTATGGCTGCCGAGATCGCAGGTGTCGGAAATTTTGCCTGCCAGTTGCGCCACTTTCAGACCGGTGGAAAAGACCGGATCAACGCTTAAGGCCAGTATCTGACTTAGGCCGGAGTTCAGCAAAATGACGACCACCAGTACGCGGAATGCCTGATTAAGCAGGGTTTTGACGAATATGCGCGGTTCTCTGATCTCCATCGTCGAAACGAAGCGGATGGTTACAAACGAGAGCCAGATGGCAAACGCCACTACCACCACCGCGATAACGGCTTTGGCCAGATTGTCAAACGACTTTTTGGCCATTACGCTGGCCGTGTTGAACAAAATTTCAAACGGTTTGCAGAAAATGCAGCCCCATTCGCGGTAACTGTTGCGGACCTCTTCATAGGGCGCGCAGCTGGCGGAAGATTTCGCCGGCGTTTCGGCATTGTTGGCCGTGCCGACCGAAACCGCGGTAACGCCGGCGGCCGGATCTATCGGCGTGGAGCTGGAAGCGGCGAAAGTCGCGTCTTTGCATTTTGACAGACCGCTGGACGGAACCGGCGTTTTGCAGTTGCAGATTCCCTGAACCTGATCGCACATCGGGTTGACCAGCGCGTCGCCCGGTCCCCGCAGCTCAAAGTGCAGGTGAGGGCGTCCGCAGGCGCCGCCGGTGCCGCCGACATATCCGATCAGGTCGCCTTTTTTGACTTTTGAACCTTCTCTTAAGCCGGGAACGGGTTTGTTGGTCAGGTGCCCGTAACGGGTCGTATAAGTGCCGTCACAGCCTTTATGCTCAATATATACGACGTTGCCGTACCCGCCGCCGCTGCTTTGGCAGACGCCGCGTGCCGGTTCGGAAACGCCGAAAGAGTATCTGGTGATGGTGCCGTCCATGGCCGCCGTTACCGCGGTGCCCATTCCTGCGGCATAGTCCATGCCGTTGTGGTTGCGTTTGCGGCTCCAGCCCTCTCCGCGGTGGCAGACGTCTTCCGGAATGCGGGCGACGTTGGTGACCGGCATCGTGTTCAGGCAGTTGCCGGCCGCCTTATTGGCGTCTTCAATGCATTTCGGACTGATGTCATAACGGGCTTTTCTGCCGTCCGGACATTCGGGAGTCACGTTGCCGCCGCTGTATTTGACGGTACAGGAGCTGGCCGCTTCGGCACCAAATGAGGTTAAAGCGGCAAATGCAAGCATCGCAGCAAATACGATTCCTTTTATGCCTTTTCTTTTATATGTCGCTGTCATCGTCATCGCTTCCACCTATTTCTTTTTGTTCCCGGTTCCGAAAGTTTTGTTTGCGGCGCCGCCGATCATGTCACCGTTGCGTTGTTCCTGCTGCTGTTCGGCATCGGAGCCTTCTGCCGCGTTTTTAAGGGCTTTGTTTGTTTTGTCGATGTTTTTTTCCACTTTGTCGGCAAATTTGTTGACCGTTTGCCCCGCTTTTTGCAGCTTGTTGGCTACCTTTTGCATTTTATTCATGCCTTTGCCCGCTTTTTCCATTGCCTTACCGGTTTTTTCCATGACCTTTCCCATGGTCTTCATGGCCTTGGCCGCCAGTCTTCCGGCGTTCAGTCCGGCAGAGGCTGCCGTTGAAGCCACAGTACTGGTAGCCGCCGCCGTTTCCGTGATTGGAGCGGCTAAGCCTAAAGTGGCGGCGCTGCCGGCACGGGCTACACCCTGAACGGCTTGGTTACCGGCTTTGACGCTTTGATCCGCAGCTCCGAGACTCTGGTCGATGGCGTCTGCGGTTTGCTGCATGCCCTGTCCGGCCTGCTGCATGGCTTGTCCGGCCTGCTGCATGCCCTGTCCGGCGCCGCCGCTGCCGCCTGAACCGCTGCCTTTGCTTTGCGCTTCTCTGGCCTTTTTGTCTTTGTCGGCGTCAAGACCAGTCATCGCCTTCGCGCTTTCCATGGTGGACGGTTTTTTCTTGTTTTGTCCTTCGTCGTCAAATTTGCCTTTGCTTAAGTTGTCGACTTTGTTTTTGGTGTCGCCCATCTTGTCAAGCAGTCCCTTGTCTTCGTCTTTCTTGCCGCCGAACATTTTTCCGGCAATGAAGTCGACGCCTTTGCCGGCCTGATGCTTGGCGATTTTTCCGGCAAACTTGATCGGTCTTACCGCCTGCTGTTTGGCCATGTCCGTCATCTGGGTCAGCCCCATGTGCATCGGGTCGGATTTGGCGAGCTTGCTGCTGAAAAATTGATTGACATAGTCGCTCTTGGTTGAGCCGATCAGCTTCATGGCAAACAGGTAGGCAAACAGAAGCACGATCCAACCGAAACTCCAGAAAGCCAGCTGTTCGTCAATGTATTCGTTGTCGCCGTCTTCGATCGCGGTCATCATTTTGGTGGTGCCGTCCATCTCCTTCGTCAAAACGGAGTCGATACTGGCGTTCATAGCTTCCTGCGACCCGGCGTCAAGCGCGTTGCTGACAAGCGCCAGCCCCGCCGCAACGGTCATCGCAAGGAAAATCAAAATGCCGGCCGAATTCAAAATAATGCTGAAACATGTGCCGAGTTTGCCTTTGGTAATGTTAAACGGCCACAGGCCGACCGTGATCGGCAGCGCGATGATGGCAAAGCCGAGCTTGAAGGAAATGTCGACCAGATAATAGGTAACCGACAGCGTCATCATAAAGCCCATGAACCAGATAAAAGCGCCGCTGAGCCAGATCCAGATGTTGGGGATTCGCGCGATTTCCCAGTCATAGGCGCCGGCATGGGTGGCGTGGCAGGTCAGCATATGTCCGATTTCAAGATGGGTGGACACGGTATAGTCGACGGCAGCGATATACTGCTGCAGCTGGTTGAGGAAATAAGCCGGAATCGGCCCGTCTTGGAACGCATAGGCGCTGTCAAGCTGAATCTTGCCGAAGATGTCCAACCCGCTGCCGGCGGAGGCGCTGGCCAGCATGGCAATGCCGAACTGGGCGCCAAAGTTCATAAACGGCACGATCGCGTAACTGATAAAGAAGTCGATCCCGGCATTGATCACCAGATAAGCGCCCAGTACTTTAAAGGCCATAATCAACAGTTCGTTGACCATTGCCGACGGCTCGAGGTTTTTGAGCGAAGACAGCTGCTGCAGGACATAAAAGGCAACCCAGAGCATGACGCCGACCCACAGGATCTTGCTGCCGGCCTCTTTGGCGACGTCGTACAGGTAAGTGCACGCGTTCATGAAGCTGCCGATCAGGGCCGTAACCACGTCGCAGGCATAGCAGCCCGACTTGTAAATGGCGTCCATTCTTTCTTTGTTGCATTCCCGGTTGGAAACGCCGAAAACTATGCCGGTAGCGAACTTGGCAATTTTAACGGCCGCTTTGGAGGCAAATTTCGAGACTTGATAGACCGGGTTGTACGTAACCAGAATATCTTTAATAAAACCGTTCGGCAAAGACGATTCGACCGAACTGAATATGTTTGTCAATCCTTCGTCGAGAGCGCTCAGACCGGCATTTAAGCCGTCGCCGATCAGGCTTTTGGCATAAGTGCCGAGCCCGTGTCCCTGACCGGTGAGCGAATTGTTCAAAGCTCGTTTGAACTGCCGCGCTTCGCGGCTGAAAGCGGTAGACCCTCCGGCCGAATTGTCCGGTTGCTGACGGAAAACCTGCGAATTTCCCGACGGCGTCTGAGATATTTGTCCGACGATGTCCGCTTCGGATATCTGATAAGTCTGGGCGGCGGAAGCGCTGCCGACGCTTATCACCAGCGCAAAGCAAACCGGCAGCAAGACCTTAAGATTTGCTTTCAGCTTGTTGAATATGTTAGTCTGCTTTGTCACTTTTTTACCCTTTCTCTAACTTTCGTCTTCGTCATCGTCACCGGCCAAAGATTGCAATTTTGATCTTACACCTTTGTAATTCCCTTGCATTGCCCGGATCTTGGAAGAATGCGCGGCTCCGGCTTTCATAGCCGTACCGGCGATTTTCTTGCCGACGCCGATGCCGGCCCATGTCAGGACGGCCAGACCCATTTTGGCGACTTTCTTCTGGAAGTTGGTGTTTCCGCCGCCGCCGACCAGTTCATCGGCAATCGTCTTGGCAATGTCCATTGCCCCAACCAGCAGGAACGCGACCAGCATTAACATCAGCAACGGTTTGCTGAAATCTGCCAGCGACGTTTCGTCGCCCTCGAAGAGTTCCCTGTTGTCGACCAAAATCTGCTGAACTGCCGCCAGCGCCATTAAAATGACAATGGCAATGCACATCATGAAAGCGGCGGAATTAAGTATGGTTTTAAATCCGGTTGCGGTCCAGCCCCTGGTCGGTTTGAAAGCATAGGCCATAATAAGAATCGGCATGATCAGAACCATCATGGCAAAACGGAAGATGCTGTCTACCAGATAAAAGACGAAACCGATCTTAATGAACGAAAACAGGAGAATCATGATCAATCCGCAGATCAGCGCCATAAAACCGGGTTGGGTAATGATGACCCAGCCGAGTTTAAAGCCGAAGTTCAACCGTTCGTTGACGGCGCAGACCATGCATTCCATCATCTGCTTTGGCGCTGTCGGGAAACCCTCCGGCGTTGCCGGATCCATGTTGGAAACCGTGCAGGCTACCTTGTAGTTTGCTTCCACTTCTCCGGTAAAGGGTATGAAAAGCATTCTGCCGTTCCATTGCATGCTGTCGCTGCCTCCGCCCGCCGAGTCGGAAAAATGCCCGAGCATTTCGCTGCCGAGTTCAAGAAATGCGTTGTAGATGGGGAAAATAACGGAGTTTAACACCCATATGACGCCGGTGCTTGAGGTGGCAAGCAGCCCGCAGACAAAGCAGAGGAAAAATTTCTTCATTACCTCTGTCCACACTTCTGCCGGAGATTCTTCGGTAAACGAACTGACGTGTTTCATGATTCTGAAAGAAAGCCAAACGGCAAAGGCTACCATCATCAACGCCATTGCGCCCTGAGTCATGTGGCTGTACATGCCCATGGTGATATGGCTGGTGGTGTCGTAAATGGCGCCGACGACCGCGGCCTGCCAGCATTCCCGGTGCTTGACCTCCTGAGCCGCATTGTCCTCCAAGGTTTCGTCAACCGCCGAATTGTTGCCTTCAACTCCCGAACAGGCAAACAACAGTAACACTGCCGGAATAAGGATCAGCAATTTCCAAAATTTTGCTATGTTAATGTTTTTCACCATCGGTAGTCCCTTTCTCTCTTATTTCTGGTTTTTCAGAGCTTCCAACAGGCTTTCCGCTTTTTGCTTGTCTTCTTCGAGCTTTTTCATCTTTTTCTGCAATTCGTCGTTCGAACCGGTCGCATTTCCGGCGGCAGGTTTGCCGCCCAGATTCCGGAGCTGCTTCTCCAGTTCTTTTTTCTCAAGCTCAAGACCGCTGATGGCGCGCTGCAGTTCTTCGATCTGGGCTTGAGCCTTTTTCTCGGCCGCATTGTCTTTTTTATCGTCTTTCTTGCCGTTTTTGTTCGGGCTTTCAACCTTGCCCGGTTTTCCGGAGGAACCGCCTTTTTCGGCAGCCGTGTTTTGCGCCGCCGCGGCGATTTTCTCTTTCGAACTGTTGACGATCTGGTTTGCCTGTTCTTGGGCGTTGTTTTCCCTCGGACCGGCCGCGCTTGCACCGCCGTCGTTTGCCGGCTGTCCTTCGCCGCCCGTGCCTGCGTTCTGCCCGCTGCCCGCATTTTGACCGTTGCCCGATCCCGGGTTCTCTACGCCGGAATTTGCATTGGCTGCAGCCCCCGAGCTCATACCGGCAGCGGCGCCTGATCTGTTCCCGTTTTCATTGCTGCCGGCAGAACCGTTGCCGCGGCCTTGTCCCGTCTGCCCGCCGTTTTGATTGTTCGGCTGGGTGTTGTTGGCCGTGGCTCCGGCTGCTGCGGCTCCGCCTTCTCCTCCGGCTTGTCCGGCTGCCGCATTCTGCGTATTTGCGGCCTCTCCCGGAGTTCTCTGTCCGGAACCATTTTGAGGCGTAGTGTTGCCGCGGTTCTGTGCCGTCGCATTTCCGCTGCCGTTTCCACCCTGTCCGTTACCGCCGCTTCCGCCGCCGTTTCCGCTGCCGCTGCCTTGTCCGCCGCCGCTTCCTGCCGCGCCTTTCAGTCCCAGACGTCTGCCGACCGCGGCCATGCCGTTGTACATTTTGCGTCCGACAACTTCTTTGCCTTGTCTTATCTTGTCGTTAACGCCGGAAGCTTCGCCAACGGATTTGGCCGTTTTGCCGACGGCTTTGCCCGTATTGACCGCCCCCCATTTGGCGGCGCCGGCGCCGAGAGAAGCTATGTGCGAACCGATGGTGCCGCCCTGTCCGCCGCTCATCTGCGAAGCAAGGCTGACGGCTTCGCCGCAGAGCTTAAAGCCGAAAATGCAGCACAAAATCAGGAACAACAGCCCCATCAGACCGATGCTCATAATGTCGACCAACGGCTTTACTTCGTTTGCATTGACCAACTCCATAATTTTATCATAACCGCCTTCGCCTCCGGTAACGGCCTGCAGTCCGAGCTCAATGTTGACGCTGACGACCAATCCCAGGAAAACGAACGTGAAAAACGTATTCATAAACATTTTCCAGCCGGTGCTTGTGTATTGGGAAGTTAGCTTGAACGGCCATGCTGCAATCAGGAACGGCATCAGTCCGCCGACCACGCCGAGTCTGACCACTGCATCGATCAGATAGAAGCCGAAAGCCAGACAGACCAGCCAACTGAAGCACCAGATAATCAGGCCGCTGAACAACATCGTCAGATCCGGGAGGCCGTACCAGTGGCTGGCTTCGTTTTGGGCAACACACATCAGCGAGCTGCCGATCGAAGTGGCAACCGCCAGTTCCTGCTGTACCGAACGGACGAAACAGTCTACCTTGGCAAACAGTCCGGCCGAATAGTATCCCTTGGCAATCGTTACGCCGTCGCCCAGCTGGGTGGCCGAGGCGCAGGACATAAAGGCAGATGACGAATTGCTGCCTGCGCTGCGGAACAGGAAACTGCCGCCGAATTCCATCGCCGCGTTCAACAACGGCTCAAGAATCAGCCGGTACAGTTCCTGCACATGGGTCAGGATCAGATAGGCCAAAAGGATCTTAAAACTCATGGTCAACAGGTCGGAAATATATTTCGGCCCGTCCTGCTTGGTAAAGGAACTGACCTGCTTGAGCGTGACAAACGCAACATAAAGGGCAAAGCCGATCAGAAGCAGATTCTTAAATCCTGCCGCCAGTGTGTTGTAAGAAGCAATGCTCATTGTCTGTGCGGTGTTGAACAAAATGACAAACAGCGGACACAGAATGCATTTTCGGCTCTGTTCAAGCTTGAGCGGCAGCGGAACGCACCCGTCCATCAGCCCGCCGATGGACTTCATGTTTTTGTCCATGTAAATCTTCTGCCCTTTCGGGGTTTCGTAAATGGCAACAGCATTGGCAGCCTGATCAAGCTGATCAAGTTTGTCGGGAATGGATTTCAGATTGCCGGTCAAGATATTGGAACCCTCGCCCTGAATGTCTTTGGCGGTAGCTACCGCCGCATCTATATTGGCTGCCGTTTCGGCATTTCTGTATTGCTCGAGGTCAGCAGAGATTTCATCCGAGGATCGGAATACATCCTGAGCAGCACCGCTGACAACATTCCATACGCCGGAAAAGAAACCGTCTGATCCCTTGTACCGTGCAGCTGCCGCATTAGCCGCACCGGATACGTTGTTCAAACCGGATCCTTTTGCCGCCAAATCTTTGGCGTCTTGGAAAGAAACAGCTTTAATGTTTTCTGATTTATAGCCGGCTATGGCTGCAGCCTGATCTACAGCCTCTTGCTCGCCCGCCCTTATCATTTGGGCGCCGACGGTGTCCCCGAGCAGGCCGTTCTGTACACTGCCTGCGGTGCCGAGCCATTTCTGTGCATGAGCGGTATTCGGTAAAGATGCAAATAATCCCCATGCCAGGAGCCCAAAAATCAATTGTTGTTTTAATTTTCCAGTCATCGTCATTTCCTTTTCCCAAAGGGATTACCTAATACTTTTAACCCGATCAACAACACAATAATCACCAGCCCGAAAGCGTACCAGAAGGCGTTTTTGAAAGTAAATAATGACCAAAAATCAAAGTAATACATAGCGGCCAAAGCCAGCAGTATCCCCACGTTGATCAAGATTGCCTTCATATACACCACTCCTATTTTTAGCCAGTATAACACAAAAAAACGCAAAAGATTGTTACAGTTTTTTTATTTTTTCGCCTTTGTCGTTTTTTCAAAATTTCCCGTTCAGCAAAAAATTTTTACAGGCGCGAATCGTCTTGTCGTCCGCCGCCGGATTCGTCTTCCATGTTTTGATATCAATCATGTCCTTTGCGCCCGGCAGAAACGAATCGCCGATTTGCGGAAAAAAGATTCTCCAACGGTCGGGAAGCGAATCTTTCAGCATATCCGCAATCCGGTTGTGTGTGTTGATGATGCCGAACTCTGTCGTATCTGGAAAACGCGGAATTTTGACAACCTTATGCGAATCGCAGCTTTTTATCGATGGCCCGAGAAGCAGGGCGGCGATTTTGCTGTCGCTCAGCCGTTCCCATAACCGGAATCCGCGATTCGGCGGATCAATCTGGACGATTCGTCCGGTTTTGATTTTTTTCTTCCATTGCGAATCGGCAGCCAGCAGCAGTCTGACCAGCAGTCCGCCGATTCCCGCGGTGATGAAGGAAACTTCTTTGACGTATTCAAGGCTGTTGAGCAGCAATTCAAGCTGACGAACGTGTGCCCGCAGTTCTTTGCGGGTGGACGGGTAATTAACGGCGATGGCGGAAAAACCTGCCGATTCTACCATTTTAACCATTTGATTAAACTGGTTTTTGTTCCCCGCTAGTTCGTGCAGCAGGACAACCGCCTTCGTTTTCGGCGGTGTCAGCTGGAAGATTTCGGCACAGCGGGTCAGCGCCCTGCTGCATTGTTCAAAACTTCCGCCGGCACGGCGAATGTCCCAGTTGTCGAGCAGACGATAGTGTTTTGTAATGCAATTCCGCTGAATCCGCCATTTTTGATAGACGTATATATCTTCCCAAAACTGCCGCCCGCCGAGCGTAAAAAAAGTAAAAGCCATTTTTTATCAGTCTCTTAAATTGGTTATTGACGGATTGTATCAGATACGGGGGAAAAAGAAAAGCAAATGTTGGGAGATTCGGTGTCCGTTGTCGTGGTTTTGTTCCGTTTCGGAAATAATTTCCACTATATAATATATGCGCTTCTGTATCGGAATGAAAATACAACTTTACTGTCCGTAAATCTGCGCCGGAAAAATGCGTGAAAAAAATTCAAATTTATTCAATGAGTTATAAAAAAGATGGAAAAAAACAAAAAAAAATGCATTTTTTGTGTTGACATTTTGGGAAGGGTGTCATATAAACCACCTCGCTGACGCACTGAAACGTTAGCGACGAACTCGAAAGGG
>ENA-UESE01002118-UESE01002118.1-human-gut-metagenome-genome-assembly--contig:-NODE-2118-length-12593-cov-4.052493_pt1 | contig 12593 bp, 10 predicted proteins | sample MGYA00242995_ERZ507996 | MGnify/ENA primary metagenome ERZ507996 (study PRJEB26167, sample SAMN06115489) | human gut metagenome | host: Homo sapiens | place: China:Sichuan | collected 2015-04-15... | reverse complement strand
GAAAAATACAAAAAACAGATTGATTCTAGATTTGGGGGAAGGAAAGGAGATTGTTATTGAGGAGAGAGAAGTCAGTTTTGTACCTTATGTCATAGAACAGAATAGTCGTGGAGAGAGATCATATGATATCTATTCACGTCTTCTTAAAGACAGAATTATATTTTTAGGTGAAGAGGTAACAGATGTTTCTGCTAACCTTGTTGTAGCACAGATGTTATTCCTTGAGGCAGAAGATCCAGGCAAGGATATACATTTTTATATCAACAGCCCAGGTGGTTCAGTATCAGCTGGTTTCGCGATATATGATACTATGCAGTATATTAAGTGTGATGTTTCAACAATATGTATAGGTATGGCAGCCAGCATGGGAGCATTTCTTCTTTCTGGCGGTACTAAGGGTAAGAGACTTGCACTTCCTAATGCTGAGATTATGATTCATCAGCCTTCAGGCGGAGCCAGAGGTCAGGAAACAGAAATCAGAATAGTTGCAGAGAATATCTTAAAGACAAGAAACAAGTTAAATGAAATACTCGCAGCTAACACGGGTAAATCAGTAGAAGAAATCTCTCGGGATACAGAACGTGATAACTATATGACAGCTAAAGAGGCTGTAGCATATGGTCTTATTGACAGCGTGGTTGAAAAGAGATAGTTACTTAAAGGGGACTGTTGCTTTTCGCACAGTCCCTTGTTGTTTATGAATATATAAGCTGAAAGAGCATTACGGATATTCAGAGCGAAGCAATATATTATTATGTATTATTTGTTAATATGTAGCAGACCGGAGGAATTATGGCAGGCAAGATTAAAGATGGAGAGTTAAGATGCTCGTTTTGTGGTAAGACACAGGATAAGGTTAAAAAACTTATCCAGGGACAGAATGGAGTATTTATATGTGATGAATGTATAGGAATATGTTCAGATATACTTGATGAGGAGTTTGAGGCGGAAGATGAGCAGGCAGTAGATGGACTTGATATTAATCTTTTAAAGCCTAAGGAAATCAAAGAGTTTCTTGATGATTATGTTATAGGACAGGATGAAGCTAAGAAGGTTTTATCAGTAGCTGTATATAATCATTATAAAAGAATATTATCGGCACAGGATGTTGATGTTGAGCTTCAGAAGAGTAATATACTTATGTTAGGACCTACAGGTTCTGGTAAGACATTTCTTGCACAGAATCTTGCAAGACTTCTGAATGTGCCATTTGCAATAGCTGATGCAACAACTCTTACAGAAGCTGGATATGTAGGTGAGGATGTTGAAAATATACTTCTTAAGCTTATTCAGGCAGCTGATTATGATATAGAAAAAGCACAATATGGAATTATATATATTGATGAGATAGATAAGATAACTAAGAAGTCAGAAAATGTTTCCATAACTAGAGATGTTTCAGGTGAAGGCGTACAGCAGGCACTTCTTAAGATACTTGAAGGAACGGTTGCATCAGTTCCACCTCAGGGTGGCAGAAAGCATCCACAGCAGGAGCTTATTCCTATAGATACAACTAATATACTGTTTATATGTGGTGGAGCTTTTGATGGACTTGAAAAGATTATCGAATCAAGAATGGATCAGAGTACAATCGGATTTAATTCGCAGATAAAGGAAAAGACTGCTACAGAGGACGTTGGAGAAATGTTCCATAAGGCACTTCCACAGGATCTTATTAAGTTCGGACTTATACCTGAATTTGTAGGACGTGTTCCGGTTGTTGTAGCATTAGATTCACTTGATGAGGAAGCACTTGTACGTATTCTTCGTGAACCTAAGAATGCTATACTTAAGCAGTATAAAGCACTTTTAAGCCTTGATGAGGTTGAACTTGAGTTTGAAGATGATGCAGTTAAGGAAATAGCCCATAAGAGCTTTGAAAGAAAGACAGGAGCAAGAGGACTTCGTTCTATACTTGAGTCAGTCATGAATGAGGTTATGTATGAGGTCCCATCTGATGAAACTATTGCAAGATGTATTATAACAAAGGATGCTGTTCTTGGAACAGGAAAGCCGGTTATTGAATACAGAACGCAGAAAGTAGGAAATAATAACGAGGGAAGTATCGCTATGAATAGTGCATCAGGCACACAAGGCGATGAAGTTAAGAAAGCACAATAATTATGAATATGATTACATTACCAGTAATTGCGTTAAGAAGTATGACCGTGTTGCCTGACATGGTCATACATTTTGATATAAGCAGAAAAAAATCAATACAGGCGGTAGAGGAGGCACTTGCTTTAGATGAGAAGGTACTTCTTCTTACACAAAAAGATACACAGATAGAAAATCCTGCGCCTGGGGATATATATAAAACAGGAACAGTTGCAGTTATAAAGCAGGTTATTAAGCTGCCTAATAAGCTTGTGCGTATTCAGGTGGAAGGCCTTAACAAAGCACATGCAGTTGAAATAACTGATTCTGGTAACTGCTTAATGGCAGCTGCAGATATAGAAGAGATGTTTATAAACCAGCCGGATGAGGTTACAAACAGGGCTATTATTCTTGGCATGAGAGAGCTTATAAGGCAGTATGGTGCAGCTAATTCAAGAAGCAGCAAAGAAATACTTAAGTACTGGCTTGAGCTTGATGATGCAAGAGAGCTGCTTCTTAAAATATGCGCGGATTTTCCTATGGATTATACAGACAGACAGGCTCTTCTTGAGATGGATGATATAATAGAAATCTATGAATATATAGCGGGAATGTTCATAGAACTGACTAATGCATATAAGATAAAAGAAGAGCTCGCTATAAAGGTTAAAGAAAAAGTAGATAAAAACCAGAAAGAGTATATTATACGTGAACAGCTTAATGTGCTTAACCAGGAGCTTGGTGAGGATCAATATTCTGAGTCGGAAGAGCTTGATAAGCAGATAGAAGAGCTTGATGCCGGTGATGACATAAAAGCAAAGCTCCATAAAGAAGTAAAGAGGTTAAAGAGCCTTTCTAAAGGTTCATCAGAGGTTAATGTTGAGAGAACATACATAGAGAATTGCCTTGCACTTCCATGGAATAAGAAATCACAGGATAACAATGACATTATTAATGCAAGAGCTGTTCTGGATGCAGACCACTATGGGATGAAGGATGTTAAGGACAGGATTATAGAATATCTTGCAGTCAGAAATATAACATCGGTATCAGATGCACCTATACTATGTCTTGTTGGACCTCCGGGAACAGGTAAGACGTCAATAGCGCGTTCTGTTGCTGCGGCACTTAATAAAAAATATATCAGAGTATGTCTTGGCGGCGTAAGAGATGAAGCTGAAATAAGAGGACATAGAAAAACATATGTAGGTGCTATGCCAGGAAGAATCATAGAAGGACTTAAGCAGGCAAAAACCTCTAATCCACTTATGCTTCTTGATGAGATAGATAAAATAAGCAGCGATTACAGGTCGGATACAGCATCTGCACTTCTTGAGGTGCTTGATGGTGAACAGAATCAACATTTTGTTGACCATTATATAGAACTTCCAGTTGACCTTTCAGATGTATTATTTATAGCAACTGCCAATGACCTTTCAACAGTAAGCAGACCATTGCTTGACAGAATGGAAATAATAGAAGTTCAAGGATATACATTGAATGAAAAAATGCATATTGCAAAGGAACATCTTGTGAAAAAGCAGATAGCTAAAAACGGACTTATGACATCTATGTTTAAAATATCGGACGGCGCTTTAAAACGTATTATATATGCATATACAAAGGAAGCGGGAGTCCGTGAACTGGAAAGACAGATAGCAAAGATATGCCGAAAGGCTGTAACCAGGCTTTATGAGGAAGGTGTGTATACACCAGATGGAAGCAGAAATACAGAAGTAAAGAAATGCATAAGGGTTACAGATAAGAATCTTTTTGAATATCTTGGAAAAGAAAAGTATAGGCCAGATAAGGCTAATAAGCATCCTGAGGTGGGTGTTGTCAGAGGACTGGCATGGACAAGTGTTGGTGGCGAAACTCTTGAGATAGAGGTTAATGTCATGGCGGGCAGTTCAGAGCTTAAGCTTACAGGAAATATGGGAGATGTTATGAAGGAATCAGCTATGATTGCTTATTCTCTTGTCAGGTCACTTACTATGAATGGTAAGTATAAGGTTGACAGCGAATTCTATGATAAGCATAATATTCATCTTCATATACCTGAAGGTGCAGTTCCAAAAGATGGACCATCTGCAGGTATTACAATGACAACTGCAATGCTTTCAGCTGTTACACAAATACCAGTTAGGGCAGATGTTGCTATGACTGGTGAGGTGACACTGCGTGGCAGGGTGCTTCCGATAGGAGGACTTAAGGAGAAGCTTTTAGCTGCAAGGATGGCAGGCATGAAGGTTGTGCTTGTGCCAGAGGAAAACAGGTCAGATGTGGAAGAACTTGACGAAGAGATAACACAGGGCGTTACTATAAAGTATGTAGAAAATATTAAACAGGTGTTAAAGGAAGCACTTGTTTTACAGGAAAACTGATATATTTTACATAGATTAAGCACTTATCTTAAAAGAAAGAAAGGAGAAAAAGCAGATGGTTATAAAAAAGGTTAATCTTGATATAGTTATTGGAGTTACCAGTGCTATACCAGATACACAATATCCAGAGGTCGCATTTGCAGGCAAGTCAAATGTTGGCAAGTCGTCACTTATTAATTCACTTATGAATAGAAAATCATATGCAAGAACATCTTCACAGCCAGGTAAGACACAGACAATTAATTTTTATAATATTAATGACTGCATGTATCTTGTGGATCTTCCCGGATATGGATATGCGAATGCAAGTCCGGCTGTTAAGGCTAAATGGGGAAAGATGATAGAAAAATACTTAAGAAAATCAGCTAACCTTAAGCAGGTATTTCTGCTTGTTGATATAAGACATGATCCATCAGAAAATGATAAGATGATGTATGACTGGATAGTTGATAATGGATTCAGACCGGTTATTATAGCAACGAAGCTTGATAAACTTAAAAGAAGCCAGGTTGCCAAGCATGTAAAAGCAGTAAGAATGGGGCTTGGATTAAGAGAAGATGATATTCTTATACCATTTTCTTCAGAAACAAAACAGGGCCTTGATGAATTATGGGAAACGGTTGAGTCATATGTTATGCCTGAAAATGTATAAGCATAGATATCATATCATATGAAATATATTACCCGAAATGTCGTATTATGTTGTTTTTAGTAAGGAAAAGTAGTATAGTTGTTGATGTTGTCGGGCTTTATTATAAAAGGATTAGGACTTGATGGGAGGATATACATATGTTAACAGTTTCAATTTTACTTGATTCAGTAGAGAAAGTTCAGAGGTTTGTTAGTAAGATAAGCAGATATTCATGCAGCTTTGATGTCGAAAGCGGCAATAGCTTTGTGGATGGAAAATCTCTTGTAGGATTGTTTAGTCTTGATATCAGCAGACCGCTTCAGCTTACTATTAATGGTGGAGAAAGCGAAATTGAGGATGTTTTAAGGGATATCAATGAATTTATGCAATATTAATATTGCTGTTCTAAGATAGTTTCCTACAGTGTGTGAATGTTATGAAAAGAATATCAATAATACTATTAGCTGTTGTTATGACATTTTCACTTTATGCATGTGGAAGCAGTAAAAGTGGCAATGCATCAGATGGACAGCAGAATGACCAGGAGAACCAGCTCACAGGAAAGCACCATGTTGTTATATCAGTTAAGGGTTATGGTGATATAAAGATTGAACTTGATGCAGATGTGGCACCTGTAACTGTTACTAATTTCGTGAAGCTTGCAAAAGATGGTTTTTATGATGGACTTACATTTCATAGAATAATAAGCGGCTTTATGATACAGGGTGGAGATCCTAAAGGAGATGGAACAGGCGGTTCTGATACAAAGATAAAAGGTGAGTTTGCAGATAATGGTGTGACAAATAATCTGTCACATACAAGGGGTGCTATATCTATGGCACGTTCAAGCAGTAACAACAGTGCAAGTTCACAGTTTTTTATAGTTCATAAGGATAGTACATATCTTGATGGAAAGTATGCTTGCTTTGGTTATGTGACAGAAGGCATGGATGTGGTTGATAAGATATGTAAAGAAGTCAAGCCGGTAGATGATAACGGAAAAGTTAATAAGAATGAACAGCCGGTTATAGAGAAGATAGCTGTTATTGATTAGCGGTAGCAGCGGTTGTTGTAAAATATATAAAATAGGCGGATATATGTTAGTGCATATATCTGCCTATTTTATATCTGCCTGATTTTTGCAGGGAATATAAAAAACTGGTGCAACAAAAAGTAACACCAGTTCATAAAATATAATGCGGAAAATGGGACTTGAACCCACACGTGGTAACCCACACAAGAATCTGAATCTTGCTCGTCTGCCATTCCGACATTTCCGCTAACTTGTTAAAAAAGAAGCTTATAAATAAGCTTCTTTAATATAGTGCAGTCGGCGGGACTTGAACCCGCACCCAAGCAATATGGACTAGATCCTTAGTCTAGCGCGTATGCCAATTCCGCCACGACTGCTTATTTAGTTGTTGCTGTTTCCCAGCGACTTGATTATATTATCATGTGATATATTGTTTGTCAACAGAAAAAACAAAAAAATTAAAATTTTTATTAGAAACAAAAAATTAAAAATATGATTAAAAAATGTGATAAAAAATTTGGCTAAAAATTATGATTATAAGACTTTACATTTGAGGGGATGAATAGTATTATATAAAAGGTATGCTACTATGGCTCAGTCGGTAGAGCAACTGATTCGTAATCAGTAGGTCGCCGGTTCGATTCCGGCTAGTAGCTTGCAACGTTAGCTTTGCCAGTTTTAATGGCATATCTGGATATCAGATGAGATATCCAGATATTTTTATGTTCTTTTTTGAGTGCATATGTACATAAGATTAGAGGCACAAACAGCCTTAAGGCGCATGTTTTAGGGGGTAAGATAGAAGTTATACTTCATAATTCCGGCATAAAAATAGGAAGCTGGGCATTCTTGACAAGTAAACTTAGCGTACGTATAATCAATCAAGATACAGTTAATTTAATAAAGAAAATTGTATTTTGAAGTTATGAGTAAGAATTTAAAAATAGGAGAAGAAATGGAAACTAATATTAGACAGGATAATAATGAAGAAGTAGAAATTGATATAATGCAGATATTAATGATGCTGTTATCAAAAATATGGATATTAATAGTATCTGGTATCGCAGTAGCAATTATAGCATTTTCTATTACAGAGCTTGCAATCACACCGTTGTATCAGTCATCAATAAAGTTATACATAATCAACAGACAGAATGGCTCAACAACAACACTTAGTGATATTCAGTCATCTACACAGCTTGTTCAGGATTACAAGGTACTTGTAACAAGTCTTCCGGTAGTAGAGCAGGTTATAAGAAATCTTGACCTTGATATGGAAGCAGATGACCTTGTATCCAAGATTAAATGTGAAATAGAGTCAGATTCCAGAGTGCTTCAGGTAACAGTTACAGATCCTGACCCTGAAAGAGCAAAGCAAATCGTAGATGCAGTTGCAGATATATCTGCCAAGCAGATAACATCGGTAATGCAGATAGAGGGAGTTAATGTTATAGAATATGGTAGAGTTGCAACATCTCCATCAAGCCCTAATGTAAAGAAAAATACAGTGCTTGGTGCAGCTGTCGGAGTTGTACTCGCTATAGCCGTACTTGTAGTTAAGTTTTTACTTGATGATACTATTAAGTCATCTGAGGATGTTGAGAGATATCTTGGAATAACTAACCTTTCACTTATTCCACTTACAGAAGAGGAATATAATGGACATTCAAGCAGTAAGAAGAAAAAGAAGAGAAAGTAATTATAGAAAGGTTGGAGGGAATTATAATGCAGAAGATCAATTTAGAGAATACCCAGCAGGATAATTATCAGGTAAGAGAAAGCTATAGAAACTTACGTACTAATATATTCCTTAGTGGAAAAGATACTAAAGTAGTTATGTTTACAAGCTGTGGACCTAATGAAGGAAAATCTACAGTTACTATGAATCTTGCTTCATCTATAGCAGATGGTGGAAAAAGAGTATTGTTTATTGACTGTGATTTAAGAAAATCAGTTCTTGTTGGACGTTATAAGGTTAAAAAGGGGATTAAGGGATTAACACATTTCTTATCAGGACAGAGTAGTCTTGAAGAAGTTATATATTCAACAAATGTTGAGAATCTGGATGTTATACTTGCAGGTCCTGTACCACCTAATCCAGCAGAGCTTCTTGATAGTCCGTTATATAAGGAAACAGTCAGGGAAATGCGTGAAAAATATGATTATGTGATCATAGATACACCACCACTTGGTTCAGTTATAGATGCAGCTATCGTAGCTACAGTAAGTGATGGAGCTGTGCTTGTAATAGCAGCTAATCAGGTCAGCTATAAGTTTGCACAGAATGTCATGGATCAGTTAAGAAAAACAAAGGTAAAAATCATAGGAAGTGTTCTTAATAAGGTTGATTTGTCAGAAAATGGATACTATGGAAAGTACTATGGTAAATATTACGGTAAATACTACGGAAGCTACTATGGAAACTATCATAGTGATGAATCACCAGATAAGTCATTCGAAAAAGCTAAGGCAGAAACAGCAAAAAAGAATACAGCATCAAAATCAGTAACAACTGCTTCAGCTAAGAATACAAGAAAACCTGCTGCGGGAAGTGTTGGTTCAGTGGCTTCAAGAAAGAATGCACATTCACAGAATCAGGTCATGGCAGCTAAGAATAAAGCAGCTTCAGCTAATAAAGCTGGTAGTGTAAATGGTGTTCCTCTTAAGAAGAGAAACGGCAGAACAGAAGAATATGAAGGAGATTTTCTTCTGGATATGGATTTTGATGATGATAACAAATAGTTGTTTGGCATAACAGTTTATCAGAATATTGGGGAAATACATTAAGAAAATAAACAGCAGAGGATGTGACAATGTTGAACGATTCAAACAGTACAAGAGATAGTGTGCAGAATATAATGTTGTTTTTTGTGGATGTTATGGGTGTACTTATAGCATATTATGCTTCTGGTATAATATGGCTGATGGTATACAGACATATGAATGTTAATTCTACAGTTGTTCAGTTAAGTACTAATCTGGATACAATTATAGTTGCGGCACTTATAAGTATGCTGTTTGTTAACGAAAAAGGTGACTGCTTAAAAAGAGGCAGATTCGAAGAACTTAGGACTGTTATATGTAAAGTTGCAGTTTTTGCAGCTATGGCAGCTGTCTATGAACTTGTGACAAGAAGAAGCCAGATACCAAGAGGTGTATATATATGTACTGTATTTATCAGCCTTGTTTTTATATATACAGGGCGTGAACTTATAAAAAGGTATCTAAAGAGTCTTGGCAAGAACGAAGAAAAGGCGGCAAGAGTGATTGCAATCACTATGAAGGACAGAGCAGCACATCTTGTTCATAATCTTGACAGGGAAGAAGACTGGGTGAGAACGCTCAGTGGTTTCATCGTGATGGATGAGGACATGGTTTCACAGGAGATAGATGGCGTGAAGGTAGTGGCTAATGCACATACCATGATGACTTACATAAAGAATGAAATCGTTGATGAAGTGTATATTGATGTCAATGAAAATATAAGAAAACACCTTAAGCCATTAGTCATGAATCTTGAAGATATGGGTATAACTGTTCATATCAGAATAGAGGTTCTTGATGGCTTTGATGGATATTCAACATCTCTTGGTACTATAGGAAATATCCCTGTAGTGACATTTGCAAACCGTGAGTTTGATTATAAAGAGCTTGCAGTAAAAAGACTTATGGATATAGTAGGTTCTCTAGTTGGTATGCTTATTATGCTTGTGGCAATGATATTTGTCGTTCCAGCTATTAAGCTTGAGTCTAAGGGACCGGTGTTCTTTAAGCAAAAGAGAGTAGGAAAAAATGGACGTTATTTCTATATATATAAGTTCCGTTCGATGTATCTGGATGCTGAGGAAAGAAAGAAGGAGCTTATGTCGCAGAATGAAATGAGCGGCCTTATGTTTAAGATGAAAGATGACCCACGTATAACAAAGGTTGGTAAGTTCATAAGAAAAACAAGCATAGATGAGCTTCCACAGTTTATTAATGTTTTCTTAGGTGATATGAGCCTTGTTGGGACAAGACCACCAACGGTTAACGAGTTTATGCAATACGAAGGACATCATAAGAGAAGACTTTCCATGAAGCCGGGTATTACAGGAATGTGGCAGGCTTATGGAAGAAAAACAGTTACTGATTTCGAGGATATTGTAAAGATGGATCTTGAATATATAGATAACTGGAGTATAGGACTTGATATAAAAATATTATTCAAAACAATCGCCTCAGTAGTCACAACAGGTGGGCAGTAACTTGTAAGGATACTAGGTGAAAATGCAAGCTGTTACAGAGAGTAACAGCTTTTTTTTAAATCTGCACGCTGCAGGTATGTTATAAAATGCATTATTATTGCTTGGTTATGGTATAATTGTTGCATTATTATTGCTTGGTTATAGTATTATTATTGCATTATTATTGTTTGGTTATGGTATTGTTGTTGCATTATTATTGTTCGGTTATAGTATAATTGTTGCATTATTATTGCTTCGTTATTGTAGTATTATGTATTATTGTGTCTTTATTGTATTATTATCGTATTATTATTAAATAAAGGTTTGCTAATTACTGTCAATATAGAGTATAATGTATTAAAGACCATATGTTATGTGATGCTTGAATGTAAAAATGTAAAAACATTATAAGCATTGTATGATTATGGCATTTACATTTTTGTTAATGGAGGATAATGTTATGTCTTATATGGACGAGTACAAGCGTTGGGTAGAAAACGTTAAGGATGAAGAACTTTCAGAAGCATTAAAAAAAATGGACGAGACACAGGCAGAGGATGCTTTCTATCGTGATCTTGCGTTTGGTACAGGTGGTTTAAGAGGGACTATAGGTGCTGGTACTAACAGAATGAATATATATACTGTAGCTAAGGCATCACAGGGACTTTCAGATTATCTTGTTAAATCATTTACTGAACCATCAGTAGCTATAGGTTATGATTCACGTATTAAATCAGATGTATTTGCAAAGACAGCAGCATCAGTATTTGCAGCTAACGGAATTAAGGTTAATTTATGGCCTAGACTTAACCCTGTTCCAACAGTATCATTTGCAACAAGATATCTCCATGCATCAGCAGGTGTTATGGTAACAGCATCACATAACCCATCTAAGTATAATGGTTATAAGGTATATGGTGCGGATGGATGCCAGATTACAACAGAAGCAGCAGCAGCAGTTCTTGCTGAAATAGAAAAGCTTGACATATTTGCTGATGTTAAGAAGATGGATTTTGATGAGGCTGTTAAGGAAGGAAAGATTGAATACATATCAGATGATGTTCTTACTGCATTTATAGAAAAGGTTAAGAGTCAGTCAGTATTGTTTGGTGAAGAGGTTAATAAGAATGTATCTATTGTATACAGTCCTCTGAATGGTACAGGCTATATTCCAGTCACAAGAACTCTTGAAGAGATGGGATATACGAACATAACTATAGTAGAAGAACAAAGACTCCCAGATGGAAACTTCCCAACATGCCCATATCCAAACCCAGAGATAAAAGAGGCTATGGCACTCGGTATGGATTATGCAAAGCGTAACAACGCAGATCTTCTTTTAGCTACTGATCCTGACTGTGACCGTGTTGGTATAGCTGTTAAGGACAAGAACGGAGATTATCAGTTGTTAACAGGTAACCAGACAGGAATGCTGCTTTTTGATTACATCTGTTCACAGAGAACAAAGCATAACAGAATGCCAGCTGATCCAGTTATGGTTAAAACTATTGTTTCTATGGATATGGCAGAGCAGATTGCAAAGAATTATGGCGTAAAGGTTATTAATGTTCTTACAGGCTTTAAGTTTATAGGAGAGCAGATTGGATTCCTTGAAAAGCAGGGTAAGGAAGATTCATATATCTTTGGTTTTGAGGAATCATATGGATATCTTTCAGGAAGCTATGTAAGAGATAAGGATGCTGTTAATGGTGCATTCCTTATATGTGAAATGTTCAGCTACTATGCTACTCAGGGTATTTCTTTACTTGATAAGCTTAATGAGCTTTTTGATAAGTATGGATATTGCCTGAATACACTTCATTCTTACGAGTTTGATGGTTCAGCTGGATTTGAAAAGATGCAGCAGATTATGGAAACATTCCATGAAGAAGTAGGCGAGGGTAAGAAGATAGAGAGCTTTGCAGGTAAGAAGATTAATACAGTTCTTGATTACAGCAAGGGTCTTGATGGACTTCCAAAGTCAGATGTTCTTAAGTATCTTCTTGATGGCAACTGCTCAGTAGTAGTAAGACCAAGTGGTACAGAACCTAAGCTTAAGACTTATATAAGTGTAAGTGCAAAGAGCAGGGAAGATGCAGAAGTTATAGAAAAGAAGATTGCAGATGAACTTGGTGGATTCTTTGCATAATATTGTTGTTTAACACACATTCTTAACGTACGGACGACAGCATATATGAGAAAAGCAGGTGTGCATACATCAACGA
>ENA-UESE01002109-UESE01002109.1-human-gut-metagenome-genome-assembly--contig:-NODE-2109-length-12655-cov-2.698203_pt1 | contig 12655 bp, 12 predicted proteins | sample MGYA00242995_ERZ507996 | MGnify/ENA primary metagenome ERZ507996 (study PRJEB26167, sample SAMN06115489) | human gut metagenome | host: Homo sapiens | place: China:Sichuan | collected 2015-04-15... | reverse complement strand
CTCTTTGACACAAGAAGAGTACTTGAAGTTTGGAAAGTACGGAACGAACACTTTTAGGCGACATTTTCAAAGTTGGAATAATGTATTAAAACAATGCGGTTTGCGAGCAAATAAGTATCAATTAGCTGGTGCAAAGGCCGGACACAACTATTGTGAAGTTACAAATGAACAACTAATTACAGATTTTAAAGAAGTCGCAGATGTTCTTGGCGTAAAAAAATTTTCGAGCGGAACATATAAAAAATATGGGAAATATAGCATATCTACTGTTCTTCGTAGATTTGGTTCATGGAATTCGGCATTGAAACAGGCGGGTTTGAACACCTATGGAGCGGTATCGGGAAAAAGAATTGCTGATGAAAAGTTGTTGAATGAGATTGAGAGAATTTGGATTGAGCTGGGACGCCAACCGACGACATCTGATATAAAGAAAGGCGTTTCAAATTATTCTTTAAATGTGTATTGCAGACATTTTGGAGGGTGGAGAAATGCACTGGAACACTTCAAAGCATTTGTTAATTCCGAAAGTTTAGAAGAGTATGAGAAAACATGCAAAAATAGCAATGATAAGAATGCGACAATTATAAAAAAAGAATTGCTTCCGCCTTCTGTTATCGATAGTTCAACAAATAATGATAAAAAAGTAATTCATAAGACCGTCAGAGAAGCAAATTTGCGGTTAAGGTTTAGAGTGATGCAAAGAGACAATTTTAAATGTAAAATATGTGGGGCTTCGCCAGCGACAGACCCTTCGGTAGAATTACATATTGATCATATTGTACCTTGGTCAAAAGGTGGAGAGACTGTAATAGAAAATCTGCAAACTCTTTGCAGCAAATGCAATTTGGGAAAAAGTGATTTGGGATAATTTCTTATACACTTTGTGCACACAAGACCAAATAAGGAGGGCTCTATGAAAAAGACGATTGCTTTTCTGCTTGCACTTGCATTTGCAGCCGCATTATGCGCCTGCAAAAAGAGACCTGCCGAGACGAGTGATTCGACGCCGTCCGGCACGGTTGTGACCGAGCCGACCGCGCCTGCCGCGTCCGATACCTCGGCGACGACGGAAGTTCCCGCGGTGAGAGACTACGACATCGTGCAGCGCACCGAAAAGTCGACGGCGCTCGATGCCGCCTACGGCATTCTTGCGCTCGGCGATGCGAAGACCGATGCCGCGCTTGAAGCCTATGCGGACGAGATGTTCGCAAGCTATGTGCCGAACGCCTCTTCGCTTGCGGACGAGGGCGGCAGCGCGACCTACGCGGCGCAGCTTGCCGAGATCTACACGGATGAAAAGCTGGTGTCCGCCTCCTTCGTCGGCATGTATACGATCACAAACGAGGATGGCAGGGAAACGCGCGGCGAGGTCTATTACACGGTCAACGTGGATCGCGCAAGCGGTCGTCTGCTCTCGGGCGGCGACATCGTGACCGATTTTGACGCGCTGGCAGCGGCGCTCACCGGCGGCAGCTTCAAGCCCGGCGCACTGCGCGCTGATGACCTCGCACAGTACCGCCCCGAATACGATATGTACCCTTACTTCCGCTTTGACAAAGAGAATTTCTACGTCGGCATCAATTTTCCCGGCGTCACGGAGACCAACGCCGAGTACGCGATTTCCCGTGCGGATGCCGCGGACTTCCTTGCGGAAGCCTACAGATAAGAAAGGACAACACCATGGCAAAACCGATCATCGCGATTGTCGGCAGACCGAACGTCGGCAAGAGCACGCTGTTCAATAAGCTCATCGGCGAGCGCCGCGCCATCATCGAGGATACGCCCGGCGTCACCCGCGACCGCATCTACGGCGAAGGCGAGTGGTGCGGCAAGTCGTTTGTCGTCATCGACACCGGCGGTATCGAGCCGAAAACCAATGATATTATCTTAAAGCAGATGCGTCTGCAAGCCGAGATCGCCATCGACACGGCGGACGTCATCATCTTCATGTGCGATGTGCGCGCAGGGCTGGTTGCCGATGACCGCGAGATCGCGGTCATGCTCAAAAAGAGCGGCAAGCCGGTCGTCGTCGCCGTCAACAAGGCGGATTCGATCGGCGCCGTGCCGTTTGAGTTCTACGAGTTCTATGAGCTTGGCTTTGACAAGGATCCCATCGCCATTTCCTCCACGCACGGCAGCGGCACGGGCGACCTGCTGGACGCCGTGCTTGCCGAGCTGCCCGCCGACGCGGGAACTGCCGAGGAGGACGACAGCATCAAGGTCGCCGTCATCGGCAAGCCGAATGCGGGCAAATCCTCACTCATCAACAAACTGCTCGGTGAGGAGCGGCTGATTGTCTCGAACATCGCGGGTACGACGCGCGACGCCATCGACACGCAGATCGAGTGCGCCTACGGAAAATACACCTTCATCGACACGGCGGGACTGCGCCGCAAGGCGCGCGTTGAGGACGTGATTGAGAAGTACAGCGTCCTGCGCGCCCATATGGCGGTGGAACGCGCCGACGTCTGCCTGCTTGTCATCGACGCCACGGAAGGCATCACCGAACAGGACGAGCACATTGCGGGCATTGCGCATGAGGCGGGCAAGGCGTGTATCATCGTCGTCAACAAGTGGGACGCGGTGGAGAAGGACAACGACAGCGTGAACGAATTCACAAAGAAGATCTACAACGCGCTGTCCTATATGACCTACGCGCCGATTCTGTTTGTCAGCGCGCTGACCGGTCAGCGCCTGCAAAAGCTGTTTGAACACATCAATTATGTCAACGGGCAGGCAAAGCTGCGCATTTCCACCGGTATGCTCAACGATATGCTCGGCGACGCGACCGCCAAGGTGCAGCCGCCGTCCGACAAAGGCAAGCGCCTGAAGATCTACTATATGACGCAGGCAAGCGTCGCGCCGCCGACCTTTGTCATCTTCGCCAACAGCATCGAGCTGTTCCATTTCTCCTATCAGCGATATATCGAGAATTGCCTGCGCGAGACCTTCGGCTTCCGCGGCACGCCGATCCGCATCATCATCCGCGAGCGCGGGGATAAAGAGTAAAGAGGAGACACAACGGGTCGTCGAGGCGCCGACCCCTACCGGATTGTTACAAACCGTAGGGCGCCGTCTGTCTCCCGCCGCTTCCTAAGCCTTCCCCGGTGGGGAGAGGTGTACGAGACGCTTTGCGTCTCGCGGAGTTTTCCCGATGGGAAAACATCCTGTGACGGATGAGGGCTTGCTCTTTGCAAAAACTCCCTCAGACACCTGTCGGTGACAGCTCCCTCACCGAGGGAGCCGAGAAAAATGCAAGCCTTTCATACGCAAGGCTGCTTCCTCGGAAAGGATAAAATATGTTTGTCGATCATGTAAAAATCTATGTCAAGGCGGGGGACGGCGGCAACGGTGCCGTGTCCTTCCGCCGCGAAAAATATGTTGCCGCGGGCGGACCCGACGGCGGCGACGGCGGCAGGGGCGGCAATATCGTCCTGCGCATCGACGAGGGCACCAACACGCTGCTTGCCTTTCGCTATAAGCGCAAATTTGTCGCCGAAAACGGCGGCGACGGCAAGGCGTGCAAGATGCACGGCGCGTCGGGCAAGGACACGGTGATTCCCGTGCCGCCCGGAACGCTGGTGCGCGACGCCGAGAGCGGCAAGATCATCAAGGATATGTCCGCCGACGAGGATTTCGTCCTCTGTAAAGGCGGGCGCGGCGGCTGGGGCAACCGGCATTTCGCCACGCCGACCAGACAAATTCCCCGCTTTGCCAAGAGCGGCACGAAGGGCGAGGAGCGCGAGGTCACGCTGGAACTCAAGATGCTGGCGGACGTCGGGCTTGTCGGCTTCCCCAACGTCGGCAAATCCTCCATCCTCTCGCGCATCAGCGCGGCAAAGCCGAAGATCGCCGACTACCATTTCACCACGCTGTCGCCCAATCTCGGCGTGGTGCAGTCCGGCGAGGGAAAGGGCTTTGTCGTCGCTGACATTCCCGGGCTGATTGAAGGCGCGTCCGAGGGCGCGGGGCTGGGACACGAGTTCCTGCGCCATGTTGACCGCTGCCGCCTGATCCTGCACGTCGTGGACGTGTCGGGCACGGAGGGGCGCGACCCGGTGGAGGACATCGAGAAGATCAACACCGAGCTTGCGCGTTACGACGCGGGGCTGGCAAGCCGCCCGCAGATTATCGTCGCCAACAAGCACGACCTTGTGGCGTCGGGCGAAACCGACCTCGCGAAGTTTGAAGCCTACGTCAAGGCGCAGGGCTATGACCTCATCTATGTCAGCGCGCTGACGGGCGAGAACCTCGACGAGCTCAAGCGCATGACGGCGGAGAAGCTGGAAACCCTGCCGCCGCTCACGGTCTACGAGCCGGAGCTGACCCCGGAGGACGAGGCGCTGCCGCGCGGCGAACGCCGCACCACGGTGCGCCGCGAGAACAACACCTTCTATGTCGAGGGCGAGTGGCTGCTCAACCTCATGGGGCAGATCAACCCCGACGACTACGAATCGCTGTCCTTCTTCTCCCGCGTCCTGCAAAAGGCGGGTGTTATCGCCATGCTGGAAGAGAAGGGCGCCAAGGACGGCGACACCGTCAACATCTACGACTTTGAGTTTGATTTTGTCAAGTAAGAAAAAAATCGCTCTCCCATCGGAGAGCGATTTTTTTGTTTTGTCGCATTACAGCCGCGTCAGTTGATAGATGATGTAGCCTGCATCGTCCGCACGGTCCACGATGGTTCTGAACCGCTTTGCGTCGTACACATCGTTTGCCGAAAAGTCGGAAGAGTTCCCGTTTCCGTCATGCAACGCAGCAAGCAATTCGTTGCGGTAGACAATGCGTAGGTTGCTTTCGTTTGTTCTGCTGACAATCAGATAAGTATCGTTTGCACTATTTTCCATGTGAGGTGTCCTTTCTTTACTTTTAGTCTGTTACGCGGCGAAGCCAACGTATATTAAGAAGTGTGTCAGCATTTAACCATTCCTTGCCGTCGAGAAGCCGCGCCATTCTGTAACTATCTGCAATGATGTCTTGCGCAATCGGTGTGGGTTTGGCTGTCGCGGAAGCATTGGACGGCACATGTCCCCAGCCGCTTGTTTCCTTAAAGGACACTTGTACCACCGAAGAATACTGAATTAGACGATAACCGATTTGGGTCACGGTTGCGGGAATCTCAAGGGAAAGCAAACTGGTGCAACTGTAGAAAGCTTCATTCCCGATTTTTTGCAGTCCTTCTGACATCGTGATGCTTTTGAGGTTTCTGCAACTTGAAAACGCTTTTTCACCGATTTCGACAACAGTTGCGGGCACCACAACCTCTTCTAGGTAATCAAGTTCGCTAAAAGCATTAGATTGTATTGTGGTGACCGGGATTCCGCGGTATTCGCTCGGTATGATTATCTTTGTCGGTATGCTTGCATAATCAGAATTGATTCTTATACTTAGACCGGTCGCAATTCGACTGAAAATAAACCACTCAGTCGGCGAGGATTCTTGTGCGGTTTCCGTTATTTTGCCGAGGCTATCGCTCGTTCCGTCCGTATAATGCAGAATCAGCTCGCCGTTCACGATTTCGGCGCTTTCGATGCCGCGACCGTCTGTGCCGTCTCTGCCGTCTGCACCAGCGTCGCCTTTGTCTCCTTTTTCACCTTGGATGCCTTGTGCGCCGGTGTCACCTTTTTCGCCCTTGTCACCCTTTTCGCCTTGGATACCCTGCGCGCCGGTGTCGCCCTTGTCACCCTTTTCGCCTTGGATGCCTTGCGCGCCTGCGTCGCCTTTATCGCCCTTGTCACCCTTTTCACCTTGGATGCCCTGCGCGCCGGTGTCGCCCTTGTCGCCTTTGTCACCTTTTATGCCGAGGGCGGAGATGCCGGTATCGGTATCGCCGATCCACCAGTTGCCGTTTGCGCCGATAAAGGGCGTGAGACCGTTTATACCGTCTTTACCGTTTGCGCCGTCCTTACCATCTTTACCATCTTTGCCATCCTTGCCGTCCGAACCGGAAGCGCCTCTGCTGCCGCGCGCGCCGACCAGCGATGTAAGCCATTCCTTCTCCGTGCCGACAAAGCCGTTCTTCACCGCGATGTCGTAGGCGGAAAGCCCGACGATATCGCCCGATGAGCCGGCGGCGGCGTTCGCCTTTTCAACCGCTGCATCAAACGCAGCGTCGGTAAACAGCTTTTGCGTGATCAGCTTGTCCGCGAGCGTCGTCTTTGCCCCCTTGATGTAGGCAAACAGGGCATAGTAGGCGACCGCAACGGCATCGCCGCGTCTGAAATCCACGGTGTTGATCGTGCCGTCCAGAATGCCGATCTGCCTTGCCAGCGGGAACGGGTCGTCCCAGGAAAAATCTTCCTCGTTCGTATCCGAATAACCGAGCGCGCGGAGCATCAGCGTCAAAAACGCCGCTGCGCCTGCATTGCCCGTGCCAAACTGCGTCTCCGAGATGCCGTAGGTCAGTTTGTGCCTGTAGGCATAGCCGAGATAGGCGTCTGCCCACTTCGGCGTGTCTTCAAACGGATGGTCAAGGTTGTCCGCAAGCGCGTCCGCCTCGCAGCCCATGACGCGCAGCAGCATGACCATCGCCTCCACGCGCGTCATCTCGCGCTCAAGCGCAAAGTCGGTGTCCGAAATGCCGCGGAACAGTCCGAGCTCCTTCAGCGCGGTAGCCATTGCCACCTTGTCCGTGCGCCGCACGGTGGTTGTGTATGCCGCCGTCGGCAGTGCAAACACGCTGCCTAACAGCGCCAGACACAGCAAAAGAGATAGAATTTTCTTCATGTTTCGTCCTCCCTTGTTCTTGTCAATATTGCAAAAGATTGCATATTCTGTTGCCATTATACTCAATTTATGAGTATTTGTCAATACTCAATTTTTGAGTATGATACTATCGTTGTATCTGAAAAAGGGAGGGTGCAACATGGATTACCGCGTCAGAATGCGCGCAGTACGGGAGGATCACGATTATACACAGGCGGAGATCGGAAGGCTGCTCCACAAATCACAGCAGGGCTACGCCCACATTGAGACCGGCAGAGCCGAGCTGAAGATCGACGACCTGAAAGTTCTCTGCCGCTTTTATGATGTTTCCTCCGACTACATGATCGGTCTGAGCGACGCGGCGCGTCCCTGCCCGAAGGAGTAAAAAAGAAGGTGCGGCGGCACCTTCTTTTTCATGTTTCTTTATTTTGCTGCGATGGATTTCAGCGTGTCGAGAACGGTATTCAGCGTATAGTGTGCGCCGCCGTTTGCGATGCTTTGCAGCATGATGAGCGCATCGGCAAGGTCGACATTGCCGTCCCTGTTGGCATCCAGGCGCGCGGCGGGCTCCGGCAGCAGCGTGTTTTCAAACCGATCGTTCTTCTGCTCGAAGACCCAGTCGATAACCTCGGGCATCTTCGCAACCGTCGGCCAGATGTTGTGCTTGCCGCCCTCGATGACCGTGTACTCGAGTTTTGTGCCGCCTGCATTTTTGATGGCGGCGACAAGCGCGTCCGTGCCTTTGATGAGCAGCGTGGGGTCGGCATCGCCGTGGAAGGTCCAAATCGGGGTGTCGAGATAGCGCGCGGCGATCGCGGCTGCTCCCGCCTCGGTGACAGGACCCTGCGGCTGACCGGTGCCCGCCATCGGGACGACTGCCGCAAAGGTGTGCGGATGCAGGGCAACCATCGCCCATGCCGCGCCCGCGCCGTTGGACGCGCCGCTGAGATAGATGCGCGAGGTGTCGATCACGTCGCGGTTGTCTTCGATAAAGATGCCGAGCAGCTCCATGGCTGCATTGAGATAGGCGCGCTCCAGTGTGCCGTCGTCGATGTCGGCGGCAAATTTGTCACTGCCGGGGTAAGAATTGCGTGCGATCCACATGTCGGAGGCAGGGCACTGCGGCGCAATCATGATGCAGTCGTAGTCCGAGCGGAAGACGGCGGTGTTCAGCTCCGTGCCGGTTGCGGAAATCTGTTTTGCATTGTCCGTGCCGCGCGAGCCGTTGCCGTGCATGTGGATGAAGACGGGGTAGGTCTTGCCGGACGCCTTATAGCTCTCGGGGAGGTAATAGCGATAGGGAATGGTCAGCCCGTTGGAAGCGGTGTAGCTGCCCTTGGCGAAGATGTTCTTCGGCACAAGGTTTGCCGTCTCGGATGCGGCGCCGACGCCGATGGCTGCGCCGGTGAGCAGGGTCGCTGCCAGCAGAAAACAGAGCAGATGCTTTTTCATATGTGAAAATCCTCCTGTTATCCATAGTTAATTCTATTATAAATGAAAAAAGCTTGGCTGTCCATCCCCAAAATTGCAGTTTTTGCATAGAAAAAGCACGCACGCCGCGGCGTGCCTGCCTGTATTTTATGCCTGTGCCAGCTGCTTCAGGGTGTTTGTGACGTCGTTCAGGCTGTTGTTGCTGCTGCCGCGCAGGATGTCCGCCAGCATGGTGAGGACGTCCTGCAGATCAACCTTGCCGTCCCCGTTTGCATCCATGGGGTCGCGCACCGGCATCAGCGTGCTGCGGAAGTTCTCGTTCTTCTGCGCGAAGATCCAGTCGATCAGCCCATCTGTGCCTGCCGCCTGCGAAACGATGTCATGTGAACCGCCGGGGATGACCGTGAAGTTGATCTTCTTGCCGCCCGCTGCATTGACCGCATTGACGATGCCGCGCGTGCCCTCAATGGAGAGCGTGGTGTCCGCATCGCCGTGGAAGGTCCAGATCGGCAGATTGAGGTAGCTCGGCACCAGCGCATTCGCGCCCGCAGCGGTGACGGGGCTCAGACTGTTGCCCGTGCCGCACATCGGGATCGCCGCTGCAAAGACGTGGGGATGCAGGGCAGCCATCGCCCATGCCGCGCCGCCGCCGTTGGACGAGCCGGTGACGTAGATGCGGGAGGTGTCCGCCGGGATCGTTTTATCCGTGATGAAGCTGTTCAGCAGCTCCATTGCCGCATTCAGATAGTTGCGCGTCTCCAGCTTGCCGTCCGCAAGATCCGCCGCAAAGGCGTCGCTGCCGGGGTAGGCGTTTCGGTCGATCCACTCTGCGGGATGCGCGGGGCACTGCGGCGCGATCATGATGCATGCATAGTCGGAATTGAGCACGGCGGTGTTGAGCGCCGCACCGTTGGTGGTCAGCTGCGAGACGTTGTCACTGCCGCGCGAGCCGTTGCCGTGCATGTAGAGAAAGACGGGGTAGGTCTTGCCGCTTGTCTGATAGCCTTCGGGCAGATAGTAGCGGTAGGGGTCGTGCCGTCCGTCGCGGTGAAGCTGCCAGCGAGGAATACCTCTTCGGGGATTTTGTTTGAGGTTGTGCCCGCCTCGGTCACGATCTCGTTGAAGCCCGCGAGTTTGGCTTTCAGCGCGCGCGCCTGCTCGGCGGGAAGCGTCGAAAGGTCGATCCTCGATTTGGCGACTGTGCCCGTGGGCTGCCCGTTTGCCGCCGTGAGCGCGGAGAAATCGCCGCCCTTCACGGTGACCGTCAGGTTGCCGGTGAACTTGCTGGAGGTGCCGGCGTACCACTTGTTTGTAAAGCTGCCGCCGGTGATCCTGACATTGGCGGCGCCGCCGGTGCCGTTGTTGATCGAGCCGAAATACAGGATCGGCACTTCGCCGCCGGAGATGTCGACGTGCGCCATGCCGGTGAAGTCGCGGGAGACCTGGCGGGAGAAGGCGACGATGTTGAATTTGCCGCTCTTCACCGTGATGTGCGAGTCGAGGTCATCTGTCAGCGAATTGTATTTGTCGGCGCCGTTCTGCGTGCCGCCGACGATGGTTGCACCGTTGGAGGCGGCGGCATAGTTGCCGAAGTCCGCGCAGACAACGCCCTCTCCTATCGTGATGGGGTGGAACTGGGCGACAAAGATGGCGCCGTTATTCTTGACCGTTTCGGCGCCGAGACCGCGGAGGGTGATGTTCTCAAACGCGGTCGGTCCGTTCTGCACATAGCGCTTGCCATTGCAGAGAAGACCGGCACCATCCGCCGTGCGGTAGGAGGTGCCGCCGATCTCCTGCGTCAGCGTGACGAGACCCGCGTGCGCCGGCTCGACCAGGTGACCGTTTAACGTGTATGTGCCGACGAGAACGATCCTGCCGCCCGCGTCGCCGATGGCGTTATAGGCGGCGGCAAGGTCGCCGAGCGGGGCGGACGCAGACGTACCGTCGCCGTTTCCGCCGTCCGAAACGTATACAACCTGTTCCGCCGCCGCTGCGCCGATCAGCAGCAGGGCACCGAGCAGGAGCGTGACAAGCCAGATATGCTTTTTCATAGTTGCAACCTTCCTTTTAGAAAATGACAGATGTCTTCAATTCAATTGTAAGCGGAAGGGGCAGCGGGGTCAATGCAAAAAAATGATACAATTCTTTTCTTTTTTGCATGCTTTGTCAAATTGCTGCAAATCAAAATGCGATAAATGATCATTTTGCACAAAAAATACGTCCTCTTTTCCGCGTCGAGCGGATCGCAGAAAAGCCGCCGCAGGCGGCGGCAAGCCACGGCGCGTCTCCTTTCGGGAATTTCGATGCGGGCGGATGCAATGCAAAAAAACAGCGTGATTTTTGCACGGTTTGTATAAAACCGCGCCGTGCCGCAAACAATAAGCCGATACATCCGAATGAGGTGCGGCAATGAAAAACAAAAAGATTGCACCGCTGTTTCTGAAGATTTTCTCGGTGCTGGTGCTTGCCGTGTCGCTGTTTTACATGGTGGGCGCGATCGATGACGGCAGCGTGTATCACGACGTGCTGCGCCTGCATGTCATCGCCAATTCGGACGATAAAGCGGACCAGGAGTTGAAGCTGGAGGTGCGCGACCGCATTCTCGAAGCCTACGGCACGCGGCTCTCCGGCTTTTCCTGCAAGGCGGATGCCGAGGCGGCGGCAGTTTCGCTGCTGCCCGAGATCGAGGCGACGGTGAACGGCTTTCTCGGCGGGCGCGCGCCGTACACCTGCGCCGTGACGGTTGCCGAGGAGTATTTCCCGACCAAAAGCTACGGGGAATATCGCCTGCCGCGCGGGGTCTATACCGCGCTGTGCGTGCGTCTCGGCAAAGCCGCGGGCGAGAATTTCTGGTGTGTGCTCTACCCGCCGCTCTGTCTTGGCGCGGCGAGCGCGGACGAGGGAGACATGGAGGATCTGTTTCTGTCGTCCGGGCTGACCGAGGCGGAATACGAGCTGATGCGCGGTGAAAAGCCGGTCTTCCGCGTGCGCTTCCGGCTGCTCGAATGGCTGCACGGGGAGAAATGAGGGAGAATCTGTTGCCCGCAGCAATCATAGCGCACGAACCCAGCCTTCCCCCAACGGGAAAGCCGAAGAGCCGCGCAAACTTTTGCATCACCAAAAAGAGGCTGTTCAACCACACGGTTGAGCAGCCTCTTCATACTTCTTTATTTGATATTCCCCTCGTAGACCTCCGAGATCATGCCGGGAATCTCGCGGATCATATAATGGATCACCAGCGTGTTTTTGTAGGGGGACGCGATGCCGGAGACGTCCCTGCCGCTCTGCGTCTCTGCCAGCATTACGGCGCGGAAGACGTGGAAATTGTTGGTCACCACGGCAAAGGTCGCGTCTTCCTCCATCAACGCAAGGCTGTTGCGGATATTCTCGTTGGTGTCGCGCGACCGGTCCTCGAGGATCAGACGCCCGCCGTCGATGCCGCGCTCGGTCAGTACGTTGTACATGCACTGCGCCTCGCTGATCGCCTCATCCGCGCCCTGTCCGCCCGAGAGGATGGCGCGGGTGTCCGGATTTGCCCGCAAATAATCCTCGGCGGCGTCAATGCGCCAGAGGAGGGCATTGCTCGGGCGGTCGCCGCGCAGATGCGCGCCGAGCACCACGATGTAGTCAAGACCCGCTTCACCCTTTGCCCCCATCATGGAGACCACGCCGACCTCGATCACAAGCGAGAGCGCCGCGACAAAGGCAAGAAGCACACAACCGGCGCGGAACAGCCAGCCCGGCAGGGGCAGACGCCCGTACCGCGCAGTCAGCGCCGCCGCAACCAGGCAGACAACGCCGCCGAGCGCCCAGATGCCGAGCATCGAGATGCGGAAGCCCGCAAAGATGCCGCTGATGATGTAATAGACCAGCATGGCAAGCCCGAGGACGAGCCAGACCGCCGTTTTGATCTTTTTCGCTTTAGTGTGACTTTGCATGATGTCCTCCTATGGATGAAAAAAGCAGACAACGAATGCTGCCTGCTTCTTCTGTCAATCGATATGTTCTCCGGCGGGGAGGCGTCAGATGGCGCGCTCTACCTTGCCCGAACGGAGACAACGGGAACAAACGTAAACCGTCTTGGGTGTTCCGTTAACAACAGCCTTGACCTTGCGGATATTCGGCTTCCACATTCTGTTCGTCTTGCGATTCGAGTGGGAAACGTTATGACCGAAGGTTACGCCCTTGTTGCATACGCTGCACTTTGCCATGTGAATTACACCTCCATACTAAACTCTTATATCAATTTTTATCATACAAATATAGTTCGCCTGACGCGACAACCGATATTATAGCATACCGATTGCGAAAATGCAAGAGAAAAATGCAATTTTCCAAAAAAGTTTATTTAGCGCGTTTTTCGGCGATTTTTGCGACCTGCGGCTCCATCTTCGCCCAGAATGCGTCGGCGATCAGCTGCATGCCGAGGTCGCTCGGGTGATTGAACCTGCCGTGCGTATCGGCGCGCGTGCCGATGTCACCGAGCGGCACCCAGGTGTCGCCGAACTGCTCTGCCACG
>ENA-UESE01002105-UESE01002105.1-human-gut-metagenome-genome-assembly--contig:-NODE-2105-length-12695-cov-3.126803_pt1 | contig 12695 bp, 6 predicted proteins | sample MGYA00242995_ERZ507996 | MGnify/ENA primary metagenome ERZ507996 (study PRJEB26167, sample SAMN06115489) | human gut metagenome | host: Homo sapiens | place: China:Sichuan | collected 2015-04-15... | reverse complement strand
TAACCATTCACACATGCTTTTCTAAGAGCGTCCATAAAATCAAATGAACTCAACATATTTTCACATGAAATCCCATATCCAGAAAAATATGTACAGGCTATACTAAGACCAGATCAGAAAACACGAAAAAATGTACAAAAACACAAGAGATGTGAAAAGAAAGGTCAATGTTATGAAAGTCATCGACATACATGCTCACATTTATGAAAAGGTAGCTGGTATCACACAGGGACAGCCAATGTCATCTACCAGTCAGGGAAAGGGTACGATCGGTAACAGGGAGATCCAGTTTCTTCCCCCTTCCTTCATCCCACTGTTTTTCCGTCTGCATCCCGCTTTATCTTCCTTACGCATAAAAAACAAAGGCAGATAAATCATCAACACCAATACAGAAAAAATAAGGCCACTCATCGTCCCGATCGCCAGGCTGATCCAAAAATCCGCCACCTTACTGCCGATCAGGAAAGGGATAAATCCCAAAATTGTGGAAATAACCGTCAGCAGAATCGGAATAATTTTCGCATTCCAGGCACTCAAATAAGTTTGTAACCCTCTCGCTTTTCCCGCAATGATCTTATTATTATAATCGTTCTGAATATACAACACCGCATTCACCGATAATCCGCACATCAGGATAAAGGCCGCCAATCCCCCTTCGTTAAATACCAGCCCGAAACAGTAAAAACCCAAAAAACAGCCGATAAACGACAAAGGCACGATCAGCATTACGATCATCGCTTGCTTCAAGGATTCGAGCAAGATGGCACAGATAAAATAAATTATACCGAATACCAGTAAGATATACAGAATACGCCGATCGAACCCATTGCTCATCTTCCAGTATCCTCCCCAATAATCCCGGCCTTCCTTCACCCGGAAACCGATCGGCATACTCTGGTTCATTTCCTTCATCACTCTCTCTTTCACCTTATTCGACAACATATAATCCCCGATAAAATCATATTGTACCGATACATCGTATTCCTGATTCGTTTTCGTGATCTTATCGAACGTATCCTCATATTGGATCGTGCCGACGTCACTCAAACGGAAAGTGGCTTTATCGCCCTGTACCGGATAATTCTGCATCTCCCAGATACTGGTCTCCACCGTATTTTTGGGCCGGATAACAATAGAAGTCTGTTCGTTATCGATATAAGCCGTAGTATACTCATCCCGGGCATAAGACAAACTCCTCAATCTCCACATAATATCATTGACATTCGAATTATTACGGGCCAGTTTAGCTTTATCGACTTTCACCACAAACTCCCTCATTTTCTCGGGATTCCGGGCATTTCCGATATATAATTTCTTCACCCGGCGGTTTTCAGATAGCTTGTTCTTCAAGACTTCGGCATACTTCATCACTTGCCGGTAATTATATCCCACCACCTTCAGCCCTTCACTGCGGTAACCGTCTCCCAGGCTATTGGAAAAACTCCTTCCGACTCCGGAAATCTGTGAATCGGCATTCCCGATCGAATTACAATAACGCACCAACTCATTCTTCAGCCTCTCGGGGAAACCGGTCATCTCGGCTTCTTCTTTAAAGGTGATTTTCATTCTTCCCTCGTTAGCAGAACTGATACTCGTCGTAAAAAGGTCGACTTCTTGAAATCCGGAGACAAAATTTTCCACTTTCATAAATGCCTCGTTCATTTGTTCCAGTGTCGCTCCATGCGGCATTGTCATCACTACACTCAGGGAGGTCCGGATACGGTCGTTATTGTCATTTTGCCTCCACTCCCCTTTTCCTCCTTCCACGAACAAGCGCAGGCTTCCTCCCAACAGCTTATCCATCCAGGGTCTGATCGTCAGAAACCATTCGCTGCTAAAGATTCGGTTATAGGTCTCGGCATACGACTTATCGCGGTCCACTGAAGAAGGAATCATAAATACAGGTAATCCGAATCCGAGAATAGCCAAAATCACCCATGCTTTCCTGAATCTCCAGGTGAACCCGATAAACCGCTTGTATTTCCAGGTAAATTTTACAACTTTTCTCTTGCGGGCAACACGCACTCTGGCTTCTTTTTTCCGCAACGGTATTTTTTCCATCAAAGCCGGTACAAAGAAAAGAGCTACAAACAACGATACGGACAAATTGACAATGATAACCGTAGTAAAATCCCACATATTCCGCATGATCTCATTGTCCATATTGAAAATGACGGTCAAAGCCCCCATCGTCGTCAGCGTCGCAGCCAGAATAGCCATAAATACTTTCCGGTCACGATGATGTCTGTAATGATCGGCCATAACGATCACATTATCGATGATGATACCGAACGACACAGTTATCCCTGCCAGAGTATAAATATGAATTTCTACTTTCAGGAAATAATAGAAAACAAAAGCAATCAGCACATTAGCAGCTAAAGAAACGGCGATAATCAACAAATAGCGGAAATCCCGGCTCACCAGAAACACAAAAATCAGCAGAATCAAAATCGTCAATAAGGTCCGGAAAAGCGTCTGGTTCAATTCATCTTCCAGTTCTTTACTGGCATCATAAGCCATCTGCAAAGAATATTTTCCGCCGAAATCCTTTTCCAACAAATCCATCTTACCCCTGACTTTGGCCGAAAGGTCGATCACATTAGCATTCTTTTCTGCAAAAATATTGATATTCAACTGATTCAGACCATTGATCCGGTAATAGGAGGAAGGAGACTTCTCCCGATAATCCAGGGTTGCGATATCTTTCAATAAAACAATCCGATCCCCCAGTGTCTTGATCGGCATATTCAGCATATCGATCTCATGACTCAGCGGATTACCCCGGAAAATAATATAAGCATATTCTTTGGCAGGAACGGTATCGATCAATACTTTTCCCCCATCCCGGCGCATATAATAATTGTTCAAAGCCGAGCGGATATCGGAAGCACTGATACCGATATTTTCAAGCACTTGCTGATCGTAAATCAGTACCCATTCCATGGGAACAGCCCCGGTTACCGTCACACTTTCTATCCCCGGCATGGTAGAGACGATGTTCGAGATATTGTCTTCCGCAAAACGGGAGACATCCTGAGTAGTACCAGGCCCTGAAATACCGTAAGTCAATAAAAGCTGCCGTTCTTTTTTAGCTTCTTTACCGGAACTGTATTCTCCTCCACGTACTTCCGACACCTGTACTCCTTCCGGGAATCCGCTTTTCACCGAACGGACGACAGACCCCAGATACAGTTTAATGGCATCGATATTTTCTTCTTTATCGATAGAAAGCCTGATTGTTCCCCAGCCATTCCCGGTCTCCGAAACAATTTCCCGTAACCCTCTCGTCCGCGCCAAAGCCCCTTCCAACTTGGTCGTCACCTCCATTTCCAGTAATTCGGGGCCGGCATTATCCCAAGAGAAAGATACCGACAAATCGTTCGAACGGGAAGAAGGGAGCAACTGCAAAGACAACACAGGAATCAGACTGATCCCTAAAAGCATCAGTACGACAAAAATAGTATTGACAGAAAAAGCAGATAATTTCACCTTCCAAGTGTTTTCAGGAACTACTACTCCTTTTTATTTATCAGCGTCACCTCACACTCGTGCGACAACCCCAGATTATTCTCGTAAATAGCCTCTTCCCCCTCTTTTAATCCCGATTCGATACACACTTCCCGGCTATTTTCAAATCCTGTTTCGACATATTTCCATATAGCCCGGCCGTTCTCGTAGACAAACACGACTTTTCTCCCTTGCCGCGGCAACACCGCTGTTTTCGGGACGATCAATTTATCGGCGATTTGCCGTTTAGCCAATATACTGACATTCATTCCATCCACCAACACTGCTTCGGGATTATCGGTTGTAGCCCTGACTTTCACCATACCGTTTTCATCGATTTTCGGATTCACTTCAGTCACCGTGCCTTTCAGGGTAACTTTATCGTTTGCATAAGGCGTAATCTCTACTTCCATCCCTGCCTTCAAATGGGCGATCTCGGTTTCCAGTACGTTAAACACAATCTCCATGGTAGCATCGTCGATTACCGAACAAACCTCTTTATAGGCAGAGGACTGGTTGTATTCCTTCACCTCCAGATCGGCGATCACGCCGTCAAAAGGAGCATACACCGTGATGTTCGAATAATCGTACACCGCTTTTTCATATTCTTTAGCCGCAGAGGTATAACCGATCTGTAATTTGATATTTTCCAGCCGGGTTTTAGAGATTACACGTTCGTCCAGCGTATCTTCCAATGAATTTATCCCCTCATTCATCAGCCGTCCCCTCAATTCCAGCTTCGCTTTTTCCCAGCTCAGGCGGGCGGCTTCCAACTGCTGACCGGCTTTCAGTTCGTCCACGCTCACGATGGGATCTCCTTTTTTCACCCTTTCTCCATTTTTCACATGTACTTTCCTGACCACATCATTCGTGATAAAAGCCAAAACCGCTTTCCGACGGGCATTAACTTTGCCATTACTGACCAATTCCATTTCAAAGGGAGCCAGCCGGACTTTTGCTGCTTTCACCTCGATTTTGTCCTGTTTCTGGCTGATCCGGGCCAAATCTTTTTCTTCTTTTTTCTCCTCCTTCTTATTTCCACAACCACCGACAAGCCCCAAGGCGAGCATTAATGCAAAAAAAGCGATTTTATTCATATCTTTTCTTTAAAATATTGCGAAAGTATAATTAGTTGTAAATATATTAAAACCTTACAATCTCCCTTCACTTTTCCCCTTCTTTTTCAATCCGAACGGTACTTTTTAACAAATTCTCTCTTTTTCTATGGTTGCAGTCTTTCTTCCAATTCTGCTTTCATTTCTTTTACGGCATCCGACATCACTTTGGGTTCTTTCTGAATCACCTGCCGGGCCATATCACGGCCTTTCTCCGGTTGTCCGCTTTCGAAATACATTTTCGCCAATAAATAGAGGGGATATAAACGATGAGGCACCATATAGGAAGCCTGCTTAAAACAGGCTTCAGCCTGTCCGAAATGCTTCAAGGCTTCGGCGTCTTTCCCCATAATATTATAGAACATCGGATCGGCACTGAGCCGTGTACCTTCTGTCAGAATCCGAATCCCTTCCTCATATTGCCCGGTTTTCGACAAACACTGTCCATACTCGAAAAGAAATTTCGGCTGGTCTTTCAAAAAAGGATATAAATCCCGGTAATGATCTACCGTTTCCTCAAAAATATCCATGCTGAAATAACGTTGTTCCTCTCCCCAACGGATATAAGCCTGCTTCCATTCCTCCTTATGCTGCGTCAATCGCCAGGTAATACCTGCCATCAAGAGAGAAGCTCCCATGACAAACCATGCACCCACAGTCCTTTTTCGTTCCTCCGCAGGCAGTTTCCGGTCATCCAGCGTACCGGCAAGCGCCATAAACAGAACGAATACAATCACCAAAGGAATCACACTCAACGGATAAGAAAAACAGGCGAACACCGAAAAGGCTGTCAGCCCTCCCAACACCGCTCCTTTCTCGGGACGGGAAGAATAGAGCAATTGCCGGACCGCCAACCCGACAGTCAATAAGAAAAGGATACTCCCGACAATCCCCAATTCCACCCCCAACTGCAAATATTCATTAAACCCGTATTCCGGCGAGCCGGCCACCCACTCTTCTTGTTCCGAGGCTTCCTCCGTGGTAAAATAAGCAGCCTGCGCTTTCCCGAATGCACCGCCAAAATAGCCCAATCCACATCCCCCCCAAGGATTTTCGGCTATCGCCCGACCAGCGATTTTCCACATTAAACGGCGTCCATCGGCCGAATCTTTTTTCATCAGATAAAGTCCACTGAACAACAGCAACAGACACACCACACCGATACCCGCTACCCACCAAGCCTTTTTTCCCAGTTTTCGTCCCAGCTCTTTCAGCTGTTTCCTGATCCGGTAATAAAATGCCGTTACCACCCCGCATCCGGCAACCGCCGCCAACCAGCTGCTCCGGCTCATTCCGGCCGGCAAAATAGACAAAATCAACAACAGTATCCCCCATACAAAGCCGGACTCCAACTTGTACCTCCACTCACCGACACTCTTTTGCCGACCGGGATACACCGATAAACAATAGAACAAAACGACCGGCAATACCATCACTAAAAATCCCGAATAAGGCCCCGGGTTAAAAAAAGATCCTGTCAGCCGGTAAAGCGAATGCCCCGAGGCGAACCAACCATACAATTGTCCGAACCCATAAATCGTCTCTACCAATCCCGCTCCCATGAGCGTCCACAACATCACCGTGACGGCATTCCGGCAAAGCGAAGAAAGCAGACGCAATAAAAAATAAAGGATCACAAACAAAATCCATAATTCTGTCCGATAACCGACCATCCCATCCCCATAAACCGAACGCAGCAGGACATATCCCCCCAACAACAATACCCCCGCATCCGGCAGGCGAAAACGAAATTTTTTCCGAACGCACCAAGCCACTGCAATACCACACAAAACTTCTATCCAAATCACCCGATAGAAACCGAAACGCACGGCCGTTACATGGCTTTCTGCCAGCTCACGATCACGATCGTACCAAAATACAAACAACAGTGCAGTCAACAAAAACACCACGATCCCTTTAGTTGTGGCAACCCACCGATTATCCGAAACCATCCGATTCTTTTAAAAATTAATATAGTGATCCCATATTCTGTTTCATCAAATAATCATAACGAATCAGAAAATAAGACAAATTTAAAGATTTTTCCGATATAAGCCGTTTTAATACACCATATATATAAAAAAATCGGAAATTATAATAGAATTCGGAGATACCCGTTGGGGAAATATTCCACAAACCGGGGAATTATTACTCAGCTATCGCTTGTGTAATTAAAATGTAAATAATTGTTTCTCAGTTGTAAAATCTTGCAAAATCCGGTTGGCATGTGTTTTATTGGATGCTATAGTATATTCAAAAAATGGAAAATATGCACAATCTGAAAAAATTTAATATGAATAGAAAGTATAGAGTCCGGATACGATGCCTGACCTTTCTGGTAACTTTGTTCTGGCTGCCGCTTCATGCTCAGGAGGCCGGAAAAGAATTCCGGCCGGCCGGTGAACCGATTTCTTATGCAGAAAAGGATAACCGGAAAAAATCTCCGGAACCGTTGGAAGACCAAAAGGATAAGTTGAAAAAACAGCATATCATTACAGTCAAGGGACGAGTGACCGACGCTGCCGGAGAACCTTTGATCGGTGTAAATGTACTGATCAAAGAAAGCGGCACAGGGCAAGTGACCGATCTTAACGGCGAGTTCAAATTACCGGATATCCGGTTCGGTTCCCCGTTACGCATCTCCTTTATCGGATACAAAACCCTCGAGGTCAATGCGCGGGAAAACATGCGCCTTACCTTGTATGAAGACCGGACAAAATTGGATGAAGTAGTTATAGTAGGATATGGTTCACAGAAAAAGGCAAATCTCTCCGGAGCTGTTTCCTCGGTTAGCATCGATGCCTTGGCCGAGCGGCCAGTCACCAATGCCGAGAATGCCCTGGCCGGATTGGCCTCAGGACTGACCGTAACCAATTCGGGGGGGAATACTCCGGGTTTCGAGACTTCTACGATCCGGATCCGGGGTGTCGGTACATTGAACAATGCCGATCCGCTCGTGGTGATCGATGGCGTAGCCGGTTGTGCTATCAGTGATATCAATCCCCAGGATATAAAAAACATTTCGATACTGAAAGATGCCGCTTCGTCGGCCATCTACGGTTCGCGGGCTGCCAACGGAGTGATCCTGATTACCACAAAAACCGGATACGAAGGCAGTGCCAAAATTACGTACAGCGGCAATTTCTCGTTTGAAAAGGTAGCTAAACGTTTGAATCTGGTCACCGACTATGCCGATTTTATGGAGATTCAGAATGCGGCTCTGAGTGCTAACGGGCAAGCCCCCCGTTTCTCCCAGACCTCCATCGACGCCTGGCGCAATGACAACGGAGCTAACCCCACCGTTTATCCCAATACCGACTGGCAGGATCATATTTACCGGAATCCGTCGGTGGTACAGAATCATAATCTTTCGGCTATCGGAGGAACGAAAACGGTACGTTATAACCTGTCTCTGGGCTATGTGAAAAATCCGGGTATCGTTTATAATACCGATTATGAGCGTTATCAATTGCGTTCGAATGTCGAAGTCGACATCAAACCCTGGATCACTGCCGGAATGAACATCTTCGGTTATATGGATTCCAATAATCCGAATGCCGAAAATGCCACCAACGGAGGAGACGTGATATTCGGTTCGGGAGCATTGAATACAGTTCCCGGCATGACGCTCTATGACCCTGAAACAGGTCTGTACGGAGGTGTGCAAAATCCGGAGGAAGAGAACGTCAGCAATTTTAATCCTTACCGGCGTATGTGGTTTTACAAAGAGGATTTTCCGATAAAAACCCGTCGTATCGTCCCCAAACTGTTTGCCCGTTTGTCACCGGTAGAAGGTTTGACCCTGAGTGCTTCGTTCACCTATAACTCCTGGGAACGGAATGAAGAATATCAATTATGCGACAAAAATCTATATCGCTTTACACTGGATGGACCTGTACTGCTGCGGGAAGGTACGGTCCGTACTTATATCAACCGGTATAATCGTCGGAATACGTTCCGGACTTCGGATGTGACGGCACGCTATGAATGGAATGTCAGCAAACTGAATGCTTCTGCACTGGTTGGTATCAGTCAGGAATACAATAAACGGGAAGACGAACGGTTCAGGAAATACGATCTGGCCGACGATGCTCTGACCAGTATCAACGGGGGGAGTACCAACGGTGAGATTGAAGGAAACTATACAGAATGGGCCATGCGTTCATATTTCGGCCGGATAAACCTGTCGTGGGACGATAAATATCTACTGGAAGTAAACCTGCGGGCAGACGGTTCCTCCCGTTTTGCCCCCGATAAGCGCTGGGGATGGTTTCCTTCCGTATCCGCCGGTTGGAGCATTTCGGAAGAACCCTTCCTGAAAAAAGCTGCCGGTTGGCTGGATATGCTGAAACTGCGGGTTTCTTACGGTACACTCGGCAACAACGCCACATCGACTTTCTATATGTATCAGCCCCTCTATGCTTCAGCCAATTACGTACTGGGCAATGCGGTGGCCAGTGGCCTGGCACAGACCACCCTCGCCAATCCCAATCTCACCTGGGAGACGACGCACATGACCAATATCGGTCTGGATTACGGGTTGTTTGCCCATCGTTTAAGCGGTTCTGTGGATGTATTCAACAGGCTGACGACAGATATCCTGATTTCATTGCCGGCACCGTTAGAGCACGGCACTTCTGCTGTCCCCAATCAGAATGCCGGCAAGGTACGCAACCGGGGTATCGATTTCGATATCAGCTGGTTCGATCATATCGGCAGTATGACCTATTCTCTTGGCTTCCACATGGGATATGTCCGCAATAAAGTGACCAAATTTCAGGGGAAAGTCCCCTCTATTAACGGCGTTTATAAATTGCAGGAAGGGAAACCCATCAATCAGTTATATGTCATGTCTGTGGACCGTATTGTCCGCGATCAGTCCGATCTGGACTATGTACAGTCTCTGGTCGATAAAAATCCGGACTATTTCGCCACTTATCAAAGACCGGAATTGGGCGACTTCCTGTATGCAGATGCGAATCATGACGGGAATCTGGATGCCAACGACCGGATCGAGATCGGTAACGGCAACTCCCCCTCATTTACTTTCGGCGGTAATATCGGTATTTCCTGGAAAGGATTCGATTTCAGTATGTTGCTCCAAGGGGTAGGAAAACACAAAGTCTATTATAACAACCAGGCATTCCGGTTTGTCACTGTCATGGGACAATCCTTGAATAAAGATATTACCGACCATGCCTGGACACCTGAAAATCCTTACAATTCCAAATATCCCCGGCTCCGGAACAATGCCAACAGTAAAAACAACATTGCCAGCGATGCCTTGGTGTTTAACGCCTCTTATTTACGGTGTAAGAACATTCAGTTAGGATACACGCTTCCCAGCCATATTTCGGAGAAATTTTTTGTCGAAAATCTCAAAATATATACCAGTATCGACAACTTGTTTACCTTAACGGATTTCCCCGGCCTGGACCCGGAAATAGCCGCCGGCGTAGGTTATCCTCAGTTGAGGCAATATTCAGTAGGAATCAATGTCACATTTTAAAATTCAGCACTAATGAAAGGACACTATATTTTTTCCGCTCTTTTAGGTATAGGTTTATTACTCCAAGGGTGTGAAACGCTCGATTATACTCCTGCCGACCAATTGAACGACAAAACGTTCTGGCGGACAGAGCAACATGCCAATCAGGCGGCCGTCGCTCTGTATGCTGCCATGAAAGCCGGCTGGGCTTTCGGACGCGACTTTACTTTCGATATGATATCCGATATTGCGAACGGTACGTCTCCCCATGCCGGAATTGCCCGGGGTACCTCTTTTTCATCCGGTGACGCTTCTGTCCAGAACACCTGGCAATATCTCTACGAAGTAGTACACCGTTCGAATACGGTCATCCGGAATGTCTCCGCCATGGATATCGATGAAACAGTGAAAACACGTGTCATAGGCGAAGCCAAATTCCTGCGTGCCATGGCCTATTTCAGAATGCTCAATTGCTGGGGAGGAGTACCTTATTACGATGAGAGCTGTATCATCGAAGAGGAATTCGCCACCTTGTCCAACCCGCGCGAATCGGCAGAAACCATCCGCGGTCACATTCTCGACGACCTGACGGATGCCATCTCCAAACTTCCCGTAGCCTGGGAAACATCCGATTACGGGCGTGCCACGAAAGGGGCTGCCTACGCTTTGCGCGGGAAGGTATATCTTTACAACCGGGAGTGGAGCAAGGCCATTGCCGATTTTGAAGAAATCGTCTACAACAAAACGAATAATTACGGCTATGAACTGCATCCGGATTACAATGAACTGTTCCGCTTGTACAACGGCAAACGCAGCAAAGAGATGATTTTCTCCATCCAGTCTCTGGACGGTAACGTGGCAGGGCACGGGCTGGAATTGTGCAGTTTTCTGGGCAATAAATCCACTATGCGCCTCATTGCCAGCAATTGTATCGTACCTTCGACCCACCTGGTGGATATGTACGAGAACCTCGATGGCAGTCCGTTTAACTGGGACGATATCTTTCCGGGATTCAACGACGGTAGTCCGGAATTCCGGCGTGATGTCCTGAGTGTTGCGATAGATGACGGGAGTACAAAGATTACCGACTTATTGAATTGTGACACAACTAAAGTCCTCGACGCATACCGCAAGCGGGATCCCCGCCTGTGCCTGAATGTCATTACGCCTTATTCCCATTATCTGGGAACAGACGCCGGTTCGGTGCCGATGGATAAGCAGTTTGTGCTTCACAATCCCCAAAAAGGCGGTTCACCGATGGAAGCACAGGCCTTTATCCGGAATTCCGAAGGCTGGAATTCTTATTTCTGGCGTAAATTTATTCCCACCGGTAATCTTGACGGTTATTGGGGAGAATATACGCGGGTACCTTATGAATTTCCGTTGATCCGCCTGGGGGATGTACTGTTGATGCTGGCAGAGGCATATAACGAAGAGAACAGTTTAGACAAAGCCGTTACAGAACTCAACAAAGTACGCGACCGGGTGGGGATGCCGTCGTTGAACAATGGCAGCCCCTGGCTGGCTGTCAACAGCCAGGAAGAAATGTGGCAACGTATTCGTAACGAGCGGGCATATGAATTGCCGGCTGAGGGCCACCGTTATTGGGACCTGAGGCGTTGGGGTATCTATGGCCCGACAGTCAAAAATGCAACCGATATCTACGGCGATTTGATGTTTACACGTGAGTACCAGCCACGGCATGAGTTATGGCCTATCCCGCAGGTAGAACTGGAACGGAATCCTAATCTTCAGCACGATCAGAATCCCGGATGGTAAAATGAATGTAGGATTAAATGTTTGTATGAAAGGAGCCATCGTCTTTCATACAAACATTTAATCCGGCACACCGGCAGGAGAGAATAATTACAGTTTAAAGCGATAGATTATCGATTCATCGTCGATATACCTGACTCCATAAATGAAGTGTTTATCGACACAAAAAGTGCTTATTGGAAAAGGTAATAAATATTTTTTTATTTTCTCACCTTTCCAATTAAAACAAAGAATTTCATTTGAAATAAATCCGGCTTTATTAGCTTTCGCATAACTTTCTGCAGAATAAGTAAAACAAATCATTTCATCAGAAACAGCCATCTTCATCAGGCCGGCTATACTTTCATTTATTCTGATTCCATAGCGTCCTGCTCTTTCACGAATAAGAGGGATGTGATTATATGGATTAAGAAATATACGATGGATATCTTTTCCTTCAATTTGATAAATCTCAAAAACATCGGATGCTAAGGTTAAAATAACAAATTTATTCTGAATATCATTTGAACTAATTTTTGTTTGGTATACACTCCCTCTATATATTCCTTCCACTCCTTCATAAGCAAAAGGATAATCGAAAAAACAACCGAGTATATTATTACTTGAATCAAGCAAACCAAAGTACCCTTCTTTAAACGATCCAACTGCAACTTTTACGTGATTGATTACATCCATATGCCTGGGCCTAAAATCCACCGTATATGGATAAGCTTCTTTCTCTATATGGTAAGGAATTTTATTCTCAATCACATCAGAAATCGAAACATAATTTATTTCTTTCTGCATAGCATCCAAAAAAACCAATT
>ENA-UESE01002103-UESE01002103.1-human-gut-metagenome-genome-assembly--contig:-NODE-2103-length-12702-cov-3.607525_pt1 | contig 12702 bp, 14 predicted proteins | sample MGYA00242995_ERZ507996 | MGnify/ENA primary metagenome ERZ507996 (study PRJEB26167, sample SAMN06115489) | human gut metagenome | host: Homo sapiens | place: China:Sichuan | collected 2015-04-15... | reverse complement strand
AAACAATCTACCAATAATATATAAAATGTCATTGCTACAAAATCCGTTGGATATAAATATCCAAATGTATGCCTTAAAACCTCACCCCTATAAAACAAATTCTCTTTAAGAAATCCAACAATACTAAGAAAAATTGTTATTACCATTAATGTAGATGCAACAATTCTATATGACTTTGCAATTGAATCAAAAGATACATTTTTTGCACCTACAATAAAGATGATAGAACATAACATCTCATACTCTTTAGACTTTGTAGTTGATATAACTGCAACCATTAAAGTTAATCCATATATAAAAATTTCTTTTAACGTCAACTTATCATATAGTATAGTTTTATTATAACAATTAAAACAGATACTAATGTCATAATATGCTTTATGCTTGTTGAAATTTCATATGTTGTATGGCTTAATATTCTTGATATAACAAATAGCGCAAAAGCTATACAATAAATTAAATCAACATTTTTTACTTTATTCATAATTTTTATCCATTTACATTTTTATTTTTCATTATTATAACAATATTCAATAAAATCTTCATATGATTTAAACATTGATCTTCCATTTGCAGCTTTCAAAGATTCTTCATAATTACCCATTAAATTTAACTTATAATCAAAAATTTTTCTTTGTTCTTCATCCATTGAATCAAAAAATAAATAAAAATATTCATCTAATTTATCAATTGATGGATTACAACCATAACATTTCTTATAGCAATTTACATAGTTTATAGCCTCTGATAATTGTTTTTTTCTTCTTTTAATATAATAATCCTCTATTGACATGATTTTATGTGCCGGATTTCCAGCATAAACTGCATCGCCTTCCAATTTTCCAGAAACAATACTGCCTGCTCCAATAATAGAATTTGAACCAATATGACTTCCTGCTAATATGGTTGCTCCCCAACCTATAAAAATATTATCTTCTAACACAGTCTCTTTCTGATTACCTAAAATTTCACCATACTTTTTCTTCAAAACAGACCAGCTATAATCATGCGTAAGAATGGTTACAGGACCTGTTATCATTACATGATTTCCAATTTTAAGCAAGTGAGGATTCTGAACATCAATAGTAGTATTTAACGGACGATATAAGACAACATCCTCTCCAACTTGAACTCCTATTTTTTTTAAGTAAGGTATATATGATTCACTTGTAGCTCTATAACCCAAGATTTTCACTTTGATTTTATTCTTTAAATTCATTTATTATATTCCACCTATCTTCACCAGAATATAGATTGCATATATTCTTTTGCTCTTAACCAATTTCACAAATAACTTTTGCCTATGTTGTCTAATATTTTTTTCATAAGCCGTGGCAACCGTATGAACTGTTTCGTTGTTCACTATTTCTTTGATTGAATTCACTACATCAGTGTTACATTTTTTTGAAACTTTTGAGTTCTCCTGCTTCAAGCACGATCTCAAATTCACAAAGAATTGGCGTTGCAGTCTTGTAATCTTAGCTTTGTCATTAGATAACCTGTCAATCATCTCATTATATAAAACACATATTTTTTTTAACATATCTGGTTTATATTTCTGAGTTAAAGATCCTGGCGTGATTCTATAATTATATGCAGTGGAATCAATTACTTTAACTCGTTTAGCATATTTATAGTATTCAGAATCCCAAATTATATCTTCGGAAATAAATTTTCGTTCAGATGGAAATTCAATTTTATATTCACGAATAATATCCATTGAATACATTACATTCCATACGGACATTCTGATGGCATCATGCTTATCCGGTGCACTTCCTAGCATTCTCGCAAATAGTTCATTATACACCCCCGCTCCGGTGAATAACGCAATATCATATTGTTCAACAAAACTAGTTGTCCCATTTTTTGATATACGTTTGAAGCCTCCAATACATGTATCACACTTAGACTCAGTAATACCATTTATTAGTCTTTCAACGAGATCCACATCCGCTACATCATCCGAATCTATAAAAGTAACAAACTTGCCTTGCGCAACTGTCAATCCTGTATTTCGGGCGAATCCAAGGCCTTCATTCTCCTTGTGAATAACTTTTACTCTTGAATCCGCATTTGCATAGTTTTCACATATTTCACCGCTCTTATCTTTTGAGCCATCATCCACGAGGATGATTTCCAAATTTTTATATGTTTGATTAAGTAGTGAATCTATGCATTCTCTTATATATTTTTCGACATTGTATACTGGCACAATGATTGTAATCAGGTCCACGCCACATTATCCTCCTTCACTCAATGAATTATTTTTCCGGGTACTCCTGCCACAACAGCTCTTTTGGGCACATCTTTTGTCACAACTGCACCTGCTGCTATTACAGCTCCTGCTCCTATATGAACACCTTTTATTATTGTGACATTGGCACCACACCAAACTCTATCCTCTATGACGATTGGTTTAGAGGTCAAGTCACCTGTTACTCCAGTTTCTCCAACTTCATGGTCGTGATCAACAATCACAAGGTTGTTAGCAAACATACAATGGTTTCCTATTTTAATCTCGTCTGCACAGGTTATAGAACAGTTATGGTTAAAAAACACATTATCTCCAATAGATAAATTTCCACCATTTACAGATTTTAGATAAATTGGACCTCTTGACATTAAAAATTCTCCTATTGAGATAGTTCCATTACCAATAATTTCAGCCTTAAATTCTCCTCTCAATGAATTGATCCATGTCGAGTGAATCTTTCCATGAGTACAAATTTTTGCGCACAGAATTTTCCATACACTTATTAAACCAATATAGCATTTATGCAGCGTTTTCATAATCCTCCATACCAATCTGCCATAATCACAAACAGGTATAGAAAAAAACCTCTGCGTTACAGCTGGTTTATGACAGATGTAATATTTATATTTTTATTTTATGGCTCATACGATGCCATTATAAAATCATGTTTGGGAAACTGCTGAATAACCATGTCCCCCCCCATTTTCATTTGGTCAATGCTTACAGGTAAAGAATAATCTACTCTTAAATGGCAATCTCATAAAATTATCCACCTCTTTTTCCGTACAGATAATTGTGAAATCTGTAGACTTGAGCTACTTTTTTCTCCAATCAGCCAAACCAAATCTCCAGTATTTTAATACTTTTAATCTTAGTCCTTCATATGTAGGCATTGTATCCTCTCCTAACTGCTGTGCATGTTAGGACACAGTCTTTCATATATCTCTCGAAGTTTCCTTGCACCCTCATCAATGTCATATCCAGCAATCCTCATTGCATTTAGAATTGCTTCTCTATTAATATCTCGATTTTCTATCTTAAATTCTTCTATATCCTTAACCCAAACTGCTGGTAATTCCTTAATTGATTCATATTTCACAAGAGAAGTTATGGCACATTCCTTTGTAATAGTATCTGAAATAATACAGGGCAATCCAGAAATCTGCCACTCTATCACCACCAATGGTAGCCCTTCATACAAGCTAGGCAATAGCATAACATCAAATGCTGACAAGTAATCTGAAACATTATTAATTGCACCGGTAAAAATAACCTGGCTTTCTAATCCCTGTTCAATAACTTGTCTTTTCGTTTTATCAACAGTATCTCCTGTTCCAATGAGAACCAAATAGGCGTTTGGGTTTTTCTTATAAAACTCGCTGAATATCCGAATCAAGTACTCATGATTTTTTTGGTCATTAAAACGACCAACATGACCAATAATAAAAGCGTTTGCCGGAACATTTAACTTATTTCTATATTGGACACGTTTTTCGGAATTGTATTCATATTTCTGCAAGCTACGACCATTCGGAATAACCATAAAGCTTTGAGTTCCAAACATCCACTTGCCTGCTTCCTGTCCACACGCAAATCTCTCTGTGTAGAGCTTGTTAAATAACGGTCGAAGCATTTGATCCACTTTTTTGTTCTCACATGTTGTATTGTGGCTATGTGCAATTCTGACTTTACACCCAGCCAGCTTTGCAGCCAAAAGTTCAACGCTCATGATTGCGCTACTACCATGGACGTGCACAATATCGATTTTTTCTTTTGCAATATACCTGCGCAACACGTAAAGATATTTTACAATATTCTTTTTTCTGTAAGGGATTGAAACAACTTTGCAACCACTATTTTCTACTCTTTGGACGATGCTTTCGTCCGGATTGTTTGTTGCCAAAACCCGGATATCCATTCCTGATCTGTCCATTGCCGTCATGTACTCAACAATACAGCTGAGGATTCCATCCGAGAACAATCCCCCTGTTGGAATTTGAAGGATTTTCATTGATTTCGCCCCCCTTTCAATTATTCAAGTTTTTCGAGTGTAGGAGATACTATATGTTACTCCCCCCTTGACGATTTTCACTCGAATCAGTTGTCGCTTTATAAATTGTCTGAACCACTTTTTGGTGCAACACTTCATAACCAGAAAATTGAAATTTTTTCCTTCTTTATATCCTTTGAAAAATTCTTCTCTCTTTTCTGGCATAACAGTTGCAGCTCGCAACTGAGGATTCGATGCAATAGCTTTTTCCGTATCTACATTGGTAAGGTAGACATTTGATTTTTTTACGAGTTTTTCTCCTCGTTCGGTATTACATAAAATCAGTGAAACACCTTTTCCACTTTCCGGAAGCTCTGTACCCCAGGAATCCCCAATTGTGATGTCTGTTACTCTTTTGGAATCCGCATATACACATGTATAGCAATTTTCTGTATAAATCAGCCCATTCAAAAAAGCAATTGAATAGCAATCCATACTTCCCGGAGTGACAATATGCTTTTTGTCCTTTTCTACTGAGAACTTTCCTTTATCTCTGAAACGAATACTTTGAATGTCCTGCAGCGTACAACCGTATTGTGTAAAAAAGCTGTCTAATACTTTCTGCGAGGGAGTTCCGTGACAAATCAAATCTACCGTATACAAACTTCCTTTATTTGACTTTTCTGTTGCTTTCTTCACCGCAGTGCATTGGCAAGGCAGTCCAATAAACAGAACCGTTTTTTCCTCACTGAGCAATTTTCTTATTTTTTTATAGATTCCTTCCGGATTGCTTTTTACATACTTTGAGCCTACAAATTTCTTTAGGTCTTCTTCGCATTCAGCAAATGCAAAAGTAAACTTTCCGCCCTCAAATAAGCAACTGCAAACGACTCCGCCATCTTTTACGACTGTTCGAGCTAATTCTGCAGCCAATCCACCGGAAGAACTGCTTTTACGAATTCCCTCGTTTTTGCTCCATCCTTGGAACCACACATTCGACTTCTTCTTTTCAATCGAATGATTTACCTGACAGACATTCTCGCAGACGTTGCAGTTGATACACTTTTCTTCATTGATTGTTGCATTCAAACAATCACCGCTGTCTACGATTTGAATTGCATCTTTAGGACACAAATCTTTGCAGGCATGGCATCCTACGCATTTATTTAATTCACATACAGTTTTCATGCACTCTTGTTTTCCTTTTCAATTTTTGTATAGATGCACTGTATAATATCCGAATCAACTATTTCAGAAAATTTTCGGGCAAATAAGTTGCTATTTTTCATCAACAACTCTTCATCCTGATTTCTAAAGGTGTATGGATTTCCATTTTTTCCGCGCGACCAGTCAATGAATCGGACATTTTCTGCCATACCACATTCTGAAGTATAAATTTTATTTTTGAATCCACAGTTATACGCTACGGTTTGAACAAACAGTTCGTCTGCACAATTGGTACACGAAAAAACCTTTTGCACCTTATCTTTCTGCTTGATGATTTCTGCAACCAGATCATCCGTAATGCTCACCCAATTTGAGCCATACTTGATAGTCCAGTCCAATTTTTTCACACGATTTACTCGAAACATAATTTGAGCTACAAGTGATACTCTTTCCAGAAATGTAAAGAATTCGTTTTTCCATTTCTGTGTGTATCTTCTCCTATAATTTTGAAGGAAATGATAGTACTTTGCTCTTCGTGTTATTTCCGGGTCGTTTTTTAGCTTATCTTCATCATACAGAATAAATTCTGTTCCTTTATGTTGCTCAAAGAATGCATCTATTTCTTTATTACTTTTCAGCGGTAAATCTGCTCCTGAAATCAAATGATAATAGTCATATTTCAATGCGTGTGCTTTTTCAAAAAGATATGTTTCAACATGAACCTGCGAAAACCCGCCCCAAAACACCTTATACTCTTGAAAAATATAGAGTTTTGATTTTCTTGTAATACTCAAAAATTCTTTCTTATTGAAGTCTTTACTCTTTTTGTCTATATGAATATAAATATCATGATTCTCCGCATCCAATAGCTGAATCAGTTTCTTCAACTGATTCCAGTTATTGTGCGCAATGATTAAAAAAGCATGCCGCATTTGTCATTCCTCTGATTGAAATAGTGCTGTTTTTAAATATCCAATACCATTTTCTCGAATTGCATTCAGCTTCTCATTGACTTTGTTATAGTCTATCGGTTTCTGAATCATTTCCGAGCAGGCATCATTTACACACACAGTTCTTTCGTCCAAGCCAATTTGTCCAAGAAATCCGTCAATTCGATCGTCAATGGACGGATTTCCATTTGCATCTACTGAAGTCGGTCTGCAAAATTGTTTTTCAAATATGACCGAAAAAGCAATTCCGTGAAAACTATTGCTACATGTATATGCTGCGTGTTTTATTAACCACAAAAATTCTGCTGGTCCAACATCATAAAGAATCTTGATTCCATATTTTCTACATTTCACGCAACTGTATCCTGTAAAGGCTGCATAAACAGGCAGACCCAACTCATTCGATAAATTTTGAGCAACCGTCAGTACTTCTTTGTTGTAATTGATTATGAAAAATATGTATTATTTACTTGCTATATCATTAATGATGTGCTATCATCTGTGAAGATTCTGTGATAATACAACATAATATTTATTATGTTATTCACCCCTTCTATTTATTTTGTTCATTTTTTGCTCATTATTTAGTATTCACCATCCGATATCTCCCTGTCCTTGTTTATATCTCGTGCCTATTATCATATTCATTTTATCCAGTTGTCTTTTATGCTCCCTTCCTGTTGATTTTATATATATTCTTGTTGTATCGATACTGCTGTGACCTAAGACATCTGCAAGCTTTGCTATGTCATTTTTTATCTTATAGAAAGTTCTGGCAAAAAGATGCCGCATGTTGTGTGGAAATACTTTATCAGCACTAACACCTGCCAGCCTGCATATGTTTTTCATCATCCTCCATACATTGCTTCTGTTTACTGGATTGCCACTTGATGTTATGAATATACTTCCATGTGTAATATATTTTTTTCTGACATACTCTTTTAGAAGCTTAAGCAGCTCGCCAGGATACAGTATTCTTCTTGCTTTTCCTTTGTTATGAATATCTGCCATGCCATATTTAAGGGATTCTACTGTTATATATCTTAATTCACTTATCCTTATCCCAGTGCTTCCCAGTGTTTCTATTATAAGTGCAAGTCTGTCATCTCCTTTTTTATATGCTGTCTTTACAAGCTTTTCGTATTCGCTCATGGTTATTTCTTTATTTTCTGGTATGAAAACAGCTCTCTGCACTTTTATCATCTTCACTCTTATATCCATCCAGCCCATCACTTCGCAGAAATGATTCGCTGCAGCAAGATAAGAGTTTATGCTTGATATCTTGTACCTGCCACATTTTTCAAGATATTCCTTGTATTCAAGAAGCATTTCCTTACTTATACTTTGCCCGTGTGCATATATCATCAGCTTTTTTATATCTCTTATATACTTTTCTATTGTCTGTATACTTTTTTCATTTCTTATAAGTACCCTTTTAAAATATTCTATTGATTCAGTATTTATTATTCTCTTTTCTGTTTCTTCTGTTTTTTCTGCTCCTCCTGTTCCTTTAAATACTGTATTTTTCAAGCTTCTTTTCTCCAAATATTCTCGATTTCCGTTTTTTCCCATTTTTCCATTTTCACTCCATTTACTTACACATTTAATACCTGATTGTGCCCATATTATGCTGACATATTCACAGGTACATACATATATGAACTGTTTTATTATAATGTGTATTTTATATGATATATATTAATTTATGTATCATGTATGATGTTAATGGGAATTTATTTTTTTATCTCTTCACATTTTCCTCACACTTTTTCCATATCCCTGTCACATTTTTCCTCTAATATAACAATTGTTGAAGGACATAAGAACTGCTACATGACATAAGGTTGCTGACTAATATATGTTCCTATATCTTTCAACGATTGTATTTTAATAATACTTTTTCATAAACGATTACTTGTTAAACCTCCCTATACTTAACAGGTATCACTTTCTCCTTAAGCACAATACCCCATAAGAAAACGTCCTCCCAAGCGTTTTCTTATGGGGTATTGTATTACTTTACTGTATTTATATATTTTCTACTTTTTTCCGCAGCACTTTTTATATTTCTTTCCTGAACCACATGGACATGGATCGTTAGGATATATCTTTCTTTCGGTTTTTACTGCCTTACCGCCTAATCCATCCGGATACATCATTGTAGATATAGTGTCAGCATTTGCTTCCAGATCTACTGTCATCCCATATGAAGCATATTATCAAGCTTTGCAAACACATCTCCCATGGAGCCAGTGTATTCTATATCGTTTTGTGCATCCAGCTTAAAGTCAAGAGGTTCTCTGTTAAGTACAACCAGATGATTTCCTTTAAAATCCCATACAAGTCCTGCCGCCGGATATACCTTAAGTGATGTTCCCGCCACTATAAACATATCTGCCTCTTTTATAGCTTTAACTGCACTTTCGTATGCACCTGCTGGCAGCTGCTCACCATATAATGTTACATCAGGACGGACTATTCCACCACATACTGTACAGTGCGGTACTGCTTCTTTACTTTCATATATATAATCTGATGGATATTTCTTTCTGCACTTCTCACAATAGTTTCTTGTTGTAGCACCATGAAGTTCTATAACATTTTTACTGCCAGCCAGCTGATGAAGCCCGTCTATGTTCTGCGTAATCACAGCTTTCAGTTTTCCCATTTTTTCAAGCTCAGCCAGTACTTTATGTGTTATATTGGGCTGAATTCCTCTTGCATCCATCTTCTGTCTGTAGAATTCAAAGAACACTTTAGGTTTATGATGAAGGCATTCTGCACTAAGAAGATACTCTGGTTCATACTTATCGAATTCAACGTCATGCTGGTTGTACAAGCCGTCTTTACTTCTGAAGTCTGGTATTCCTGATTCTGTTGACACACCAGCTCCACCAAAAAATACTATATTTTCTGAATCCATTATGAACTCATATAACCTGTCAGCAGCTTGTGATGCACGAAGCAGCTCTTGTGCTCTTTTATATTCCTCTTCCGCCTTTTCATATTCATCTTCTGAATACTTTGTAGTTATCTGATCCTTTGTAAGCCCTAATTCCAGCATAGATACTATTGCTTTTATTCTCTCCTCGCTACGGCCTGCTTCTAATCCTTCCTGACGACCAAGCAATTTACTTTCATCCTGCAATTTCTTTAAAGCATTACACATATTTACCTTCCCCCTTCTATTATTATCAGCTATATTCATCAGATATGGTGCATCTGTCATTACACTGATCATTCTTAACACTTCTATTGATATATTTCTATGATTATATTTATCATATATATTATTGAAGTTTTCCTCATAAATGGACTTTGTAATCTCAAATACCATCTTTACGTCTTTATTCTTAAACTTATACCTGTCTGAATCCCTCACCTGTACAAGATTCATTTTATAATCTGTAAATATATTTTCTATCTCTGGTCTCATATGTATCATCATATCTTTTATACTGACAGGACCGTCCCATGGCATCTCTGAATAGTATAGCACAATTGTTATTATAGGATGAAGTCTATCATCCTTTTTCATGCCAGACAGAAATTCATCTGATGTCATTCCTGATGTATATCTGTTCTTGCCTTTAAGTTCATTATACTCTTTCAGATATCCAAGTCCATCATATATCATCGTTCTAAGTGGCATAGCATAATGTACTTTATCCTGTATTTCTATTCCTAATATATTAAATTCTACACCATCATACTCTTTCTTGACAATATCCCTTACACGCTTTAATGAGCTCTGTCCCTTCTTCCATTTGATTGTTCCTGATATATCTGTATCCATTTCTTTTAACATATCCGATTTTATAACATTTTTCCCATTAAATAATTCAATCCATAAACACGCCTGAAATATTGACATATTATATAACATATGTTATATATACTACGACAGATATACTATGTCTGTCGTAGTACGATAAGCGTAGTATATGCATACAATTATCAGTGAGCTGCAAAATTTACTTTTACACTCACATCATTAAAAACAACTACTCTATAGCATAAAGAATAATAATATAAGGAGGTCTTGATATATGGCTGGCATCAGCAGCGATATCATAAGAGGATACAATGACACTATAATTCTATATCTTCTGCTTGACAAACCATCTTATGGTTACGAGATATCCAAGCAGATTAAAGCACTATCAGATGAAAAATACATTATGAAAGAAACTACTCTTTATTCTGCATTTACACGTATGGAAAAAAACGGATATATAACCTCTTTTCCAGGTGTTGGCGAGAATGGAGGGAAAAAGCGTACATATTACAGCATAACTGATGCTGGGCGCGAATACTATAAAGCGCGATGTGACGAATGGACTTTAACTAAAGAGGTTATAGAACATTTTATACGTAAATAATAACACCACATATATATGAGGAGGATTTTATGGAAACTATTAAAAGCTATCTTGAAACCATGTTTGCCAATATGCCAGACACTCCAGAAGTCATCAGGGCTAAGTCTGAGCTTTTTGGAATGATGGAGGATAAGTACAACGAACTTATATCCGAAGGAAAAAGTGAAAACGAAGCTGTTGGAACAGTTATATCTGAATTCGGTAATCTTGATGAGCTTGCCGACACTCTTGGTCTTAATGCCAACACCCATGACGATTCCAGCAAAACTGACACACCAGATAAAAGAATACTGACACTTGATGAGACCAGACATTACATACGCACCTGCTCCAAAAGAAGCTTCCTTATTGCCCTTGGTGTTATGCTATGCATAATTTCACCAATATTTCCTATAATAGGCGACATGATAGATATATTGATAGTAGAAAATATCATGATATCTCTTATGTTCGTAACTATTGCAGTTGCAGTTGCCATGTTTATTTTTGCTTCCACATTTCTTAAAGATTACGCTTACATAATGAAACATACATGCGTTCTTGACTATCAGGCATCCCAATATGTCCAGAATGAAAAAGAACGCATGAAACCTGTATATAGCATATGTCTCGCGATTGGTGTCCTGCTTTGTATAGTATGCGTTATACCACCTATTATTATGGATAGCTTTAACATTGGCATACTTGAAGATATTTCCGGAGCACTTGTTCTAGCCATCTGCTCTGCCGGCGTAATGCTCATTGTCTTTCAGGCAAATGCAGCTGCTTCATACAGAAGGCTTCTATCACTTAACGGCATAACTACAACATCTGGTACATATACAAATACAGATACAAGTATAAATTCAAGTAAAGATTATAAAAATTTTGAATATATCAATCCAACAGCAGCCTCTGTCATGTCCGTATTCTGGCCTACTGTTTCATGCTTATATCTGTGTATAAGCTTCCTGACTTTTGAATGGCATGTAACATGGATAATATGGCTTGTTGCTGCTCTTATCTACAACGTACTTAAAAGTTTTTTATGCAAGTAAATGTATAGTAAATGTGTAGCTATTATCTACAATGCACTTATATCACCAAAATCGAAGAGAAACGGAGATTAATAATATGGGAAAACGAATATATTTAGGCATCATATACAGCATAACAGCTATATGCATAATCATCGGAATTATTATAAATGTATGGGATATACCTTCATTATCATGGATATCTGATTCTTTTAAAAGTAAAAAATATATAACTTATACAGAGAATCTTGAAGCCTTTGATAATCTTGATATTGATACCTCTTTAGGAACTGTAAATGTAATAAATGGAACCTCTTTTAGTATCGAATATAAAGGAAATGCCTCATATTGTCCCGAATATTCAGTAAACAGCAGTACCTTAAAGATAACACAGCCTGATTCAGGCAACAAAATTATTAAAAATATTCATTTAAAAAATGTTAAATCTGAACTGACTATCACTATTCCATCAGATGTTACTCTTACAACTGTAAACTGTGATATCAATTTGGGCAACTCTGAGTTAACCGGTATCAAGGGTTCTAATATTACATCTCATGTTGATATGGGAAATCTTACATTATCAGACTGCAGCTTTAGTCAGTATAATATTGATACTAATATGGGAAATATAGACATCTGCAGATGTTCCTTTGACACTATGCATCTTGGCGTTGATATGGGTAACGCTTCTGTTAAACTCCCACGCTCTGATGCATACGGCTATAACCTTGAAACTGATATGGGCAACGTAAATCTATATGGCACAAACTATAAAAGAAACTGCTCATATAACACAGCGGCTGAAAAGATGATTACGGCTAAGGTTAATATGGGGAATATTGATATTTACGAATAAAGTGAATATTGTTGTTTAGCAAACATTCGGTTGGCGAACTGACGACATAATATAAGTGAAAATCGGTGCTGCACATACATC
>ENA-UESE01002095-UESE01002095.1-human-gut-metagenome-genome-assembly--contig:-NODE-2095-length-12721-cov-129.535669_pt1 | contig 12721 bp, 10 predicted proteins | sample MGYA00242995_ERZ507996 | MGnify/ENA primary metagenome ERZ507996 (study PRJEB26167, sample SAMN06115489) | human gut metagenome | host: Homo sapiens | place: China:Sichuan | collected 2015-04-15... | reverse complement strand
TAGAGCGGGTTTTGTTTTAACTTACAAAACAAAGGATGTTTCAACATGAATATTAACTTTAATTTTTTATTGATAGGGACAAGCCTGTCCTTAATTCCAAACTTAACCCGAGCTCAATGCGCGGTTACCGATTGTCAGCAACTGGGTTACACTTCTCTTCAAAAATGCGACAATGGCTTAAAATGCCCGTTCGGCGAATATTGGGCTTGTCCAAAAGTTGAAGAAAAAGCTGTTTTAGGTGAATGTACCGGCTATGCCAAAAACTGTAAAATCGGTGATATCCTTAACAGCGATGGTACTTGTTCCTCAGATAAAATCAGTGGTAAGACGCCGATAGGTGTTGTGGTTTATATTGGCGGAGATAACTGCGGTCAGGCTTTATCGTTGAAAGATTTGGGGAGTATGTATTGGTCAACAGAATATATTGATATTTCGGGGCTACCAAATTATACAAGTGTTTCAGCATTAGGGCAAGATTTTAACAGTTGCGACAATACACAGAAGATTATTAAACAGGGAACTTCTGGTATTTATCAAGCTGCTTGGGCCACAGTCAATTATGTGCCGAATTCGGCACCCGTAACAAAGAGTAAATGGTGCCTTCCAGCAGTGGGTGTTGCTCGGTCAATGATGAATAATTATGATAAAATTAATTCCGGATTGTCAAAAGCCGGAGGCGAATTATTGCCGGAACCGATTGTTCATAACTATTGGTATTGGTCATCATCTGAGTATGATAACTATTATGCATGGGTCTTCCGTACAAAATTTGGTGGTGCTGATTATGGTGGCGTAGCCTATGATACTAAGGACCGCATGGCCTATGTTCGCCCGGTGCTGGCTTTTTAGTTTTTACCCCAACGGCGTACAAGGTGCACGCTGTGCTTTTCCTTACACATGGAACGCTCTACGACGAAGTTTCCACAACACCCCATGAGGCAGTACTAGCTTTTAATGTTATCCCCTATACCAAAAGAGAGCTTTTCAGCTCTCTTTTTTTACTATCTTTCGTAACAGGCCTCAATAATGCGGTTGCGGCGCATTTCGTCAAGGTCGTAATTAGCCTTGATATTAAGCTGCGGCGCAATGGTTGCGATAATTTTTCCCGCGGTGGGCACTGTATTCCAGCCGGAAGTAACAAAACCCCATGTTTCTTTCAAGGCTTTAGGCTCATCCATCATCAGCATTAATGTATATTGCGGGTTTGAGGCCGGAAAAGTGCCGATAAACGTTGTCATGACTTTTTTATCAATATAACGGCCGTTAACCAGCTTATTGGCGGTTCCTGTCTTTCCGGCGACTTCATAGCCGAGAACATTAGCCCTTTTGCCGGAACCTTCAACAACCACGCCGCGCAGCAACTGGCGCATTTCCTTTGAGGTTTTTAGGGACATGACCCTGCGCCCCTCAACCGGTGAGTCATGCAACAGAACGCTGGGTGTATGATAAACGCCGCCGTTAACAACCGCGGAAAAGGCTGTTGCCAGATGCAGGGGCGTAACGGAAATGCCGTAACCATAGGCTACGGTTGCCGTCGTTTCTTCTCCCCAGCGGCGCGGCAACATGGGAGCGGCTTTTTCGGCGACTTCAAAATCGTCAATCGGAGAAAGCAACCCTAATCCCTTCAGAAAATTCTGCTGCTTTTCTTTGCCGACTTTCAGAGCAATCTGTGCGGAACCGATGTTGGAAGAATAAATCAGGATTTCCTGCAAATCCAGCCAACGGTTTTCGCCGCGATAATCCTTAATGACGTTATAACGCAGTTTAAGCGGCTTGGTCGCGTCAAAACGGTCGCTGAGTTTAATGTGACCTTTTTCCAGTCCAAGCGCAGCGTTAAAGACTTTAAGAACAGATCCTGGTTCATACAAGCCTTTGGTTGCAAAATTAAATGTAGCCCGGTCAGAAACTTTAATTTTCCGGTTGGGATCAAAATCCGGCAGCGAAACCATGGCAATCACTTCCGCTGTTTTGGCGTCCATCAAAATAGCGGTGCCGCCGAGCGCATTAAACTTATCAATACCGGCTTGAAGTTCTTGGCGTATGGAATCCTGAATTCCGACATCAATAGACAGTCTAACCGGAATGTCCGATTCTCTTAACCGTTCATCCAACTGTTTTTCAATGCCTGAAATACCGACGTTATCAATATTTGTAGAACCGATAAGATGGGCAAAAAGATTTTTATGCGGATAGATTCTTTTTTCACTGTCTTCAAATTCCAGCCCCGGAATGCCAAGCGCATTAATTTGATACTGCTGCGACGGCGAAAGATTACGTTTAATATATACAAAAGAACCGCGTTTATTGAGTTTTGTCAAAATATCTTCATATCGGATGTCAGGTAAAATTCTGGCGAGTTGAACGGCTGCTTTTTGCGGGTTCAGGATTTTTTTCGGGTTGGCAAACAAATGAACCGTCGGCAGGGAAGTTGCGATAATCGTGCCGTTTCGGTCGATAATGTCGGCTCTTTTAATCGGGCTGGCAGGGAGGGCATAAAAACTGTCGGCATCGGCGACGGTAACTGCCGGACGGTCAAAACTGATACAAATGTTAAACAGGCGGACGGCTAAAACGCCAAAAACAAGCATAAACATGAGAATGGCAAATGTTACTCTGTTTTTGCATGTGGAAAGGGGATCTTTCTCACATGTATAATTCATAAAAGAGAAACTTTTGCCGATTTTTATCTCTTCACCCGGAAGATAAAAACTTTCTTCTTTTCTGGAAAAATATTTCCCCAACATATTCCGCTTCTGCCCTGCATATTAATGCTGAGCGCGGACCATCTTCTTTAGTCTGTTCTGCTCAGCCTGAGTGTTGATGTTCTTCTGGGCGATTAATCTTCTGTTAGATTCGTCCGCCTCATAATCAAATGGTAACGCAGAATAGTTAATAATTTGTTCAGCTTGAACCGGATTTAAAGAAATATGTTTAGAGGCCAGTTTTCTCAGGCGGGAGGGGGAGTTGAGGTGACTCCACTCTGCGTTGAGAACATGAATTGTCTTCACGTCATCCTGAATATTTCTGTTGATTTGCGCTAATTCTTTTTCCAGGGTTTGTACTTTGTTTTTCATAACAAACATACCGCACCCGACCAGGCAGGTTAAGGTAATCCATAAACTCAAAGTAGCTGTTTTCGTGCTGTTCATCGACTTTATCCTTTCTGGTTAACGCTTCACCGCCACACGGAGCTTTGCTGACCGTGAACGGGGATTGCGGATGATTTCTTCTTCTGTTGGTGCAATGGCTTTGGAACACTCCGTCAGCAGAGCGTCGCTGTTTTGGGGAAGTTCCGGCATATATCTGGAAACGGCACGCTTTTTTCCCGAATTTTCGTTGAAAAAGGTTTTGACAATCCGGTCTTCCAGAGAATGAAATGTAACAACAATCAGACGTCCGCCGCTTTTGAGTTTTTCCGCTGCGCCGGACAAACCGCTTTCCAGCTCGCCGAGCTCGTTGTTCACGGCAATGCGCAGTGCCTGAAATGTCCGTGTTGCCGGATCAATGCTGTTTGGCGTTTTGTGGATAACAGTATAAATAATTTCGGCCAGTTCCTTGGTCGTTTCAATCGGTTTACTTTTTCGGTATTCGGCAATTCTGGCGGCAATTTGCCGGGATTTTCTTTCTTCACCGTATTTGTAAATCAGGTTGGCCAGTTCTCTTTCCGGCAGGGTGTTGACCAAATCGGCGGCAGTTTCTCCTGAGCAAGACATCCGCATATCCAGAGGTGCTTCTTTGGAAAAAGAGAAACCGCGTTCGCTTTGGTCAAGCTGCATGGAAGAAACGCCGATATCAAAAACGGCACCGTCGACGACTTCCGGAATAAGGTCGGCAAAATCGCCGAACTGTCCGGCTCTGAATTCAAACCTGTTGCCGTAAAGCGCTTGCAGTTCTTCCGCTCTGGCTTTGACGTTAGGATCTCTGTCGATGGCAATCACACGGCAGCTGGCGGCTTTCAAAATAGCTTCGCTGTATCCGCCGTTGCCGAAAGTGGCGTCTACATATAAACCGCCGTCCCGGGGAGCCAGATTCTCCAGTACTTCTTTTAACATGACCGGAATATGTTTTTGCCTAACATCAGTCATTGTCCGGCCTCCGCAGTCTTATTCAATGTCGGCCGCTTTTTCATAACTTCCGCACGAATGCGGGCTTCTTCTTTTTCCCAGTTCTCGGGATTCCAAATTTGAAATTTACGGCCTTTGCCGACAAAAACGGCAGTATCGGTAATGCCGGCGTGCTTCATCAGCTTTTCCGACAGATTGATTCTGCCTGTGGAATCAAAGGGAAAACGCTTGGCGTCGCCAAAGATAAGATTGGTCAAATCGTCTTGTTCCTGAGAGAAAAAATCCATGGAGTTTTCCATGTCGGCGGCCAGCTTGTCAAGCAGGTCTTCCGTGCAACCTTCAATGCAGGGAGCTGTCAAACTGCGGTAACAAACGATTTCGGTTGATAATTCTTTAAGAATTGCGCGGTAATCTGAAGGAAGGGAAACGCGTCCTTTAGCGTCTACCTTGTTGATGATGGTGTCGATAAAGAGAAAATTTTTTCTCAAATCCATACTTCCTTCATAAATCATTAACCTTATGTCTATGGTATAGCATGGGATTTTATGGGAATCAATGGGAAATTTTAGGTTTTTGTTAACTGTTCAATGTTTGTTCTGGGTGCGAATTCGGCGATTCTCTCAAAGCCTGCGCTGACTCTTGCTTGGCGAAAAATAAAAAACTGAGGATAAAAATATAGTTTTTTTAACAGCTTTTTAAAAACTTCATGATACCAGCCCCGCTCAGCCGCGACTCGGGAAATTTTGAAGTAAATTTTATTTCTTTCTAGATAAATCTATTATCCTAAAAATGTCATCACGAACTTGTTTATCTCAGCATCTAAAACTCTCAACAAAAACGTACCCCCCCCCTCCCAAAGAACGTCATCCCCGGATGCCGCGTACGTCAACTCTGAGAGTGCCTCCGAACATGACAAATAGATTATTGTTTTTGATTCACATCCCAAAACACCGCCTCATCAAAAAACGCAAAAACCCCTTGCTAAAACTCCCCCCCCTATGTTACTCTTATCTTAAGCGGCAGAGTTTGCCGCGAGGGCGTGACAACCCTTTTGTATCTTAGTCGTCAAGCATAATTGCGACTTTAAATAAGTATATGCTGATATCTGACTGCAGTGCTAGAGCGGATGTCAGCGTTATAAGGCTTTGCACGAAAGCGCTGAGCCGTTTTTTAGACCTAAAATATCCCTTTACAGCCACATTCAGTTTGCTCTTTGAGAAGATGATTACAAACAAAACAACGCAGTCAATACCGACTGTATTGACAAGGCGTTTTGTGCGGTAAGGGCTTCTTAAAGGCAAATCCTCCGGACACCAGTGAAAACCTCATCCTGCTCGTAATTTTATTTGCCGTTAGCAGTCAGTAGCGACGGCATAAAATCACGGCGCATTATAAGGTTTTCGCTGGTGCTGAATGTGACTGTAAAGGGATATTTTAGGTCCTTATACAGTTGTCAACATCCGCCCGCCTTTCTCTTGGAAGCGGGTTTTGTTTTAACTTTAAAACAAAGGGTGTTCGACATGAATATTAACTCTAAATTTTTACTTATAGGGACAAGTCTGTCCTTAATTCCAGCCTTAACTTATGCACAATGCGCGGTTACAGATTGTCTACAATTAGGCTATACTTCTCTTAAAAAATGTGACAACGGTTTAAAATGTCCGTTCGGCGAATATTGGGCTTGCCCCAAAGTTGAAGAAAAAGCAGTTCTGGGACAATGCACTGGTTATGCCAAAAACTGCGCCATCGGACAGATTCTGAACAGCGACGGAACATGTACCTCTGATGTCATCTCCGGCAAATCCCCTCTCGGGGTTGTCGTTGCCATCAAAGACAACTGCGGTTACGCGATGACGGCCAGCCCGATAGCGATAAATATTAAATGGTCGTCGCTAGAAAATGTTTCGACAGGTATTGGAGAAGAAGCGTATTGGCAGAAGGCTATTACGAATTTTGATGCTTGTATCAATACGCAGAAGATTATTCAGCAAGGCAACAGCAGTGAATATCCGGCGGCATGGGCGGCGGTAAACTATACGCCGAGTGCGGCACCGGCCACAAAGGGTAAGTGGTGTTTGCCTGCACCGGGTATGTTAAATAGCCTTTACATTAATTTGAACACGATAAATAACACAATATTTAATATTGGTGGAACGCAATTTATAAATGATAGCGAACATATTTGGTCATCGTCCGAGGCAGGTTTCAGTGCGTGGCACTTCTGTGTCGGCTCAGGTGCTGATATGGGTGGCGTAGATACAAGCATTAAGTACAGAGGTAATGTTGACAACGTTGTTCGGCCGGTGATTGAATTTTAGAAAAGCCATGTAAAAGGCAGTTTTCGTCTTTTCGTATATTTAATCCTCCGGGAAAATGAAACTGCTTGCAAAAATAAAACGATGCGTATAAAATCATTCAACAGGTGGCCGGATAGCTGCGCCGCAGAAAGGAAAATCTGTTGGTGAGGAAAGTCCGGGCTTCAAGGGAACGAGACACCAGATAACGTCTGGCTGGAGAAATCCAAGGGAAAGTGCCGCAGAAAATTACCGCCGGAATGTTTTCCGGTAAGGTTGAAAAGGTGAGGTAAGAGCTTACCGCACAGGCAGCAATGTCTGTGGTCAAGGTAAACCCTGTCTGAAGCAAGACCAAGTTAGGAGGGCTTCTTTATTCTAGAGAAGTTATAGGGAGAGTTCCTAATCCGCTCCAGAGGTAGGTCGCGTTGAGCTGCTTAGCGATAATCAGCCTAGATGAATAGCTATCGCTTCTGCTTTTGCTCCGGCAAAACTACTGAAGCACAGAACCCGGCTTATAGGCCGCCTGAAGTTTTTTAGAGGATATGTACAATGCAGAAAACACTGAAAAATCCCGTTGAATTAAAAGGTATCGGCCTGCATTCCGGTTGCGATGTTACGCTGACAATTCGGCCAGCGCCGGAAAACAGCGGTATTATCTTCAAACGTGTTGATTTGCCGGGAACGCCGGAAGTTAGGGCGCTGTATACAAGTGTTAAGGATACGCAGAACTGCACCTGCATTGCGGCGGAAAACGGCGCTGTCGTTTCGACCATTGAACATATCATGGCGGCTCTTTCCGTTTGCGGCATAACCAATGCGCTGATAGAGGTCAACAACCAGGAAACGCCGATTATGGACGGCAGCGGCAAAGTTTTTTACGAAGTGCTGAAAAATGCTGAAATCGTGGAGCAGCAGATGCCGGAAAAAATCTTAAGGGTAATGAAAGAAGTTTCCTTTGTTGATGCTAAAGGCAATAAAGTGACATTGTCGCCGGCAGATGATTTCTATATTGATTTTGAAATTGATTTCCCTTCAAAAATCGTCGGACATCAGACATTCAGCAACAAAATAACGCCTGATATTTTTGAAAATGAAATTGCCCCCTGCCGCACTTTCTGCGAGAAGTACCAAGTGGACTATCTGCAGTCAATTGGGTTGATAAAAGGCGGCAGCCTTGACAATGCTGTTGTCCTTGACGGTGAAACGATTCTCAATCCCGGCGGTTTTCGCGTTGAAAATGAATGCGTCAATCACAAAGTTCTTGATGCCGTCGGTGATTTATATACTTCAGGATACCGTATGCAGGGGCACTTAAATGCCGTTAAAACCGGTCACTATCACAACAATGAACTGTTGAAAATTTTGTTCTCTGATAAATCTAATTATAAATTGATATAGGTTGAAAATAATGAAAAAAACATCACTTGTTTTAGGTATGTTTGTCGCGCTGGGATTATTGTCCGGCTGCTCGTCGACAAAAGAAACCATTGAAAATCCGACTGCCGAACAGGTTTATAATCAGGCTTATGAACTGCTGGAGCGCACCTCATATAAAAAAGCGGCCGAAACATTTGAAAAAGTCGAAATGGAGCACCCTTATTCCAAGTGGGCGACACAGGCAAAAATCATGAGTGCTTACGCTTATTACAAAGACAAGGATTATGACAGCGCCATTATCAATATTGACCGGTTCATTAAATTTCACCCCGGCAATAAAGATATCGCTTATGCCTACTATTTGAAAGCTCTGTGTTATTATGACCAAATTGCGCCGGTTGAAAAGGATCAAAGCAACAGCGAACGCGCGCTGGAAGCTTTCCGCCAGGTTGTCATCCGTTTCCCGAATACCGAATATGCCAAAGATGCCGAGTTCAAAATGGCGTTGGCCAGCGACCATCTGGCCGGGCATGAAATGGAAATCGGCCGTTATTACCTGTCGCAGGAAAACTACCTTTCTGCATTGAACCGTTTTTCCGGTGTCGTGAATAATTATCAGACCACAACCCATATTGAAGAAGCCCTGTATCGCCAGACCGAAATTTATACCATCATCGGCTTACCGGACGAAGCACAGCTTTCGGCAAAAGTCTTACAGCATAACTATCCCAAGAGCAAATGGTCCGCGCGTGCTCAAAGGCTGGTAAAGGAAAAATAGGCAAAAGATGCTCACGGCGCTGTCAATAAATAATGTTGTATTGATTGATAAACTGGACTTGGAATTCAAGTCCGGTTTAAGCGTCCTGACCGGCGAAACCGGCGCAGGAAAGTCCATCCTGCTCGATTCTCTCGGCTTGGTCTTGGGGAACCGAGCGGAAGCGTCAATGATACGGCAGGGGGCTGATAAGCTCAGCGTTTCGGCAGTTTTTGAGCTCTCTGCGGAAAATAAGGAATTGGCTGTACTGCTTGACGAATATGAAATCGAAACATCGGACGAACTGCTGATTAAAAGGACGCTGAATCGTGACGGCAAAGGCAAAATTTTCATTAACGACCAGCCGGTCGGTGCCAGGCTTCTGAAAGAAATCGGCAGATATCTGGTGGAAATTCACGGACAGTTTGACAATCAGGGCTTGCTCAATCCGGCCAACCACCGGGATGTTCTTGATGCGTTCGGCAATTATAAAACGACGGCGGAAGAAGTCAAAAAATGCTGGCAAGCCTATAAACAGGCGGAAAAAGCCAGAAAAGAAGCCGAAGAAAATATCGCCCGCGCCAAAAGCGATGAAGAAGACCTCCGCCACTGGATTGGCGAGCTGGAAAAATTGAATACCTTTGCCGGGGAAGAAGAAGCCCTGTCACAAAAACGCCTGGAATTGATGAATGCTGAAAAATTGTTAGACAGTCTTAATTATGCTTATGCATCATTGAATGGAAATTTTGATATTATTGCCGCCGTTCGTCAGGCACAGGCGGCAATGGACAAGGTCAATCAGGTTGTTGACGGCAAGTATGACGATATTATCAATATGCTGGAACAAACGCTGATAAATGCCGAGGAGGCGGTAAACGAAATTGAAGCCGCCAGCCGGAACATCAGCTTGAATCAAAATGAGCTTGATAGTGTGGAAGAGCGTATTTTTACCCTGCGCTCCATTGCACGCAAACATCAGGTAAATGTGGATGAATTGCCTGAAGTTCTGGAAAAATTCCGGCAGCAGTTAAACGCAATAGAACTGGGCGAAGACGGTATCCGCCAACTGCGCCAGGCCGAGGAACGCGCCAAACTTTCGTATGTCGAAGCCGCTAATGAACTGAGCGGCAAACGCAAAGCCGCGGCACTGATTCTAGACAGTCGGGTTATGGCTGAACTGACGCCGCTCAAAATGGAAAAAGCCCGTTTTGTAACGCAGGTTGAAAAGCTTGAGGCAGACGGTTGGTCCGAACATGGCATTGACAGCATTTCTTTCACGGTATCAACCAACCCCAACTCACCGCAAGGGCCGCTGAACAAAATTGCTTCCGGCGGAGAGCTGGCACGTTTTATGTTGGCGTTAAAAGTTAATTTGGCGCAAAGTTCAAGCGTTTCGGCGATGATATTTGACGAGGTAGATGCCGGTGTCGGCGGCGCGACGGCTAAAGCTGTCGGCGAACGTCTGGCGCGTCTGGCGAAAGATGTCCAGGTTCTGGTTGTTACACACTCTCCGCAGGTAGCCGCCAGCGGCAATCATCATTATAAAGTCGAGAAGACGACATCTGATAATGTAACGACAACCTTCGTCCGCGAGTTGAACGGCAATGAACGTCAGGAAGAAATCGCCCGGATGCTTGCCGGCGAAACCATTACCGATGAAGCCCGCGCTGCTGCTAAAGTCCTCCTGACTGCTTGATTTTGCCTTGCAAGTTTAGATTTTTCCGGCAGATAACTCTCAAAAAACCTCTTGTTAAAAACAAAAAATACAGCTATTCTCATCCCAGATTTCAAATTGTATGTTAAAGGATTGAAAACATGACTGTAAGAACCAGATTTGCGCCGAGCCCGACCGGTTATATGCACATCGGCAACCTGCGCACGGCATTGTATGAATACCTGATTGCCAAGGCAGATGCTGACGGAACGTTTATTCTGCGTATTGAAGACACGGATCAGAAACGTTATGTTGAAGGGGCGACGGATATTATTTATGCCACATTGAAGCGCGTCGGCATGAATTGGGATGAAGGTCCCGATATCGGCGGCGCTTATGGGCCGTATGTACAGTCTGAGCGCAAACCTTTATATGCGGAATACGCTCACAAGTTGGTTGAACTGGGCGGTGCGCATTATTGCTTTTGTTCCAAACAGGATGCGGATGAAGAAAAAGACGAAGAGCAGAACATCAAATTTGAAGACCCTTGCAAACGCCTTTCTTTAGATGAAGCTAAAAAGCGCGTTGCCGCCGGTGAACCTTATGTTATTCGCCAGACAATCAGTAAAAAGGGCAAATCAAAATATCATGACGAGGTTTATGGCGATATTGAAATTGATTATGATGAACTGGATGAAGGTGTTTTGCTGAAATCAGACGGTTTTCCGACTTATAACTTTGCCAATGTCGTTGATGACCATCTGATGAACATTACCCATGTTGTCCGCGGCAATGAATATATTTCATCCACGCCTAAATATAACTTGATTTATGAATCTTTCGGCTGGACGCCGCCGCATTATGTTCATGTGCCGCCGGTTATGAAAGACGCGCAGCACAAGCTGAGCAAGCGCAACGGTGACGCCTCTTTTCAGGACTTGGTCGCCAAAGGCTATCTGCCGGAAGCGATTATCAATTATATTGCGCTGCTGGGCTGGAACCCGGGGAATGATGAAGAAATCTTTACCCTGGACGAACTGAAAAAAATCTTTACGGTTGAACGCCTGAACCGTTCTCCGGCCATTTTTGACATTGTCAAGCTGACTTGGATGAACGGCCAGTATATCCGCAAACTCAGTGACGAAGAATTTGCCGCTTTGGCAATGCCTTATATTGAAAAAGTACTGAGCCGCAAGGTCGATGTTGCTACGCTTTGTAAGGTGCTTCAACTGCGTATCGAAACTCTGGGGGATATTCCGGGGCAGATTGATTTTCTTGAAAATGTGCCTGAGTATGCCAATGATTTGTACATCAATAAAAAGATGAAAACGGATGTTGATATTGCCAAACAAACGTTGGCCTATGCTTTGGAGGCGCTGGAGAAAACAAACGAGTGGACTAATGATAATCTGTTTGCCGTTTTGAAAGGCGTTGCCGAAGAAAAGGGAATTAAAAACGGTCAGATTATGTATCCGGTGCGTATTGCTCTGAGCGGCAAGGAAACCACGCCCGGCGGCGCAACCGAATTGGCTGTTATCCTTGGTAAGGATGAAACGCTGAACCGTCTGAAAACCGCATTACGAAAATTATCTTAAATTTTCTGACGAAAGATAAACATATACCTCCCCTTAACATAAGGGGAGGTTGACTGGGAAAAATACTATTTGCATTCGCCGTACCAAGTTCCGTTGTTGTCCTTACAGCGTTGGGTGAATGTTTGTCCGCTTCCACAATCCGCCGCGGTATCTTCGTATGGGCATTCAACAACGCACGAGCTTCCGTAGGTCACACCGCCGCATTCACAGGGATCAACCGCGATTGTTCCGCTGCTGCATTTCTGTTTTCCGTAACACGGTCCGCGATTGCCCTCACAATCTATAGCGAAACATTGTCCTAAATAGTTAATAACCTCTCCTGTTAACGTTGTACATTTTTTTCTAACAACATAATATCCCTCAGGAAAATATGATGCAGCGCCACAAACGCCACCATTGGCGTCTAATCCATCATTATTGCAAGGATCGTCACAAACGTCAAAAAATTTACCACCAGCGCCATCACAAGTACAAGGTTCAGTACTGCCGTCATTTTGGTGTCCTAAATTTCCAGGACATTCTTTTTTAGAATAACATGGAGCTTTTAAACCATCCACGCCCCCTATGCATGACATATACAAGTTATATTGTTTCCCTGTTTGTGTTATACAATACGGACGGACATAAATATATCCAACATTTGACGGACCTATATAACCTCCGGGTATATATCCCTCCACGCACGTTTCTTTGACGAGACAGGTTTCGTAGAAAGTTTTGTCGCCGGCGGAGCAGGAGGCGCCGGAACCGGTCTTGACGTCACCGCAGTAGACATATCCCGGACACTGGCAGGTGCGGTCTTCCGGGTCGCAAACCTTGCAGCAAAGGCGTGACCCGCCGCAGCCGTTGTCACAGGCATAGGTGCCGTATTGGCAGCCGGTTTCGTTTGACTTCGGCGTACAGCAGCCCGAACCGCCGCAACGCGCGTCACAAGTTTCTATACTGCCGTCCTTACAGCAATCGCCGTGGCAATTTCTGTGTAC
>ENA-UESE01002094-UESE01002094.1-human-gut-metagenome-genome-assembly--contig:-NODE-2094-length-12730-cov-3.195448_pt1 | contig 12730 bp, 12 predicted proteins | sample MGYA00242995_ERZ507996 | MGnify/ENA primary metagenome ERZ507996 (study PRJEB26167, sample SAMN06115489) | human gut metagenome | host: Homo sapiens | place: China:Sichuan | collected 2015-04-15... | reverse complement strand
TTCTCCTTCTACGAGTTCTCCCATACTTGAAGCAAGAGTAATCGAATGAATGTAAGCATTCGACTTAATTTCCACCTCAATAGTCTCACCTCTGAAACCAGAAGGAAGACGGAAAGGTTTAGAGTCTTTTACTTCTCGTGAATATTTAAGCTCGCCATCGACATAATAGTTAAACACTGTAGTATCCGCTAGTTCCAGCTCGTTCGTTTTACACCAACCATTGATTGGTTCACCATCCATGACACGGGCCGCGAGACTTGAACCTGTAAGCTTACCTTCCCAGATATGCTCGTTTTCTTTTTGAGACGATTGGGATGCCATCATGACACGGGCCGCGCTCAAATTAAACAAACCTTGTGGGCTAACATTAACTTTTGAACGCCATCTAAAAGATTTGTTTATACGAGAATCTGAAGCAAAGGAACACAAGCTATATTGTGTACCGTTCTCAAGAGGATAACATACATACAGCTGTGATTGTTCAATATCGTTATAGACAACCTTTGCAGGTTGTGTAGTATAAACCATACCTGAAGAAACAATACTGTTATATACTGTACTATATGTATAGCTGTCTAAGTCAAAGATAAAACCAGCTGCTGTATCTGTAGGATTAGTAAAGAATCCATAGTAAGTATTATTTAGAAAAGCACCCTTCAATGATTCAGGATGCAAAGGTAGCCATTCATCCCGAGTAAGGAGCTTCTCTGTAATAAAGGTAGGACTCGTACTGTTAATTAGTACTAAACCATTCTGACTAGCAAAGATAACACCATTACGTGTATCCACAATAGAGTCAGCAGACACACAAGGACAGTTCTCTTGGATAGCTTTAGTCGTAGGATTTGTTGGGTCTTGTACAACAATCAACACAGGAGCTGCTTCTGTACAAACAACAATCGTATTACCAAAAGAACCAAGACCTACTATAGGATAGTCAATCGTTACTGTATGTTCATAAGGCCAAGCATGGGGAGCATTCCAATCAGATACATAGACAGTAGAATCTTTATACGCTGCAAACAAACCATTCTGCAAAGAAACAAGACCTTTGAGTCCGTCTACTGGAGCATCCCAGTAAAGAGAAGGACAAGCCTCTCCTAGAGAGGTGTTTGGTTTAGAGTCAGTGTACTCGTAATAGTTAGTCTTCCAAACAGCGTTAGGGTTATTTGTAACCCTCTCTGTATTAACATCAAACTGATCGACATAACTGTACACAGCTTGACCAGCAGAAGTAACTTCAGACCTTATTGATACCTCGAACTGCACCATTATAGTGTGTCAATAGTGGGTCTTCCATAGACATAGCAACAGTTTGTCCCGGGCGAACGTCAACAGTATAACGTGATCTGTCATTAAAATTCTTCAAGGGGCCACTAGACTTACCTACATCTATAGTACCATCAGGCCACTGTCTAACGTAACAATAGACATACGACCTAGACTCAACGTCGCCAGAACCTGTGCCTCCAGATACCCAGATATCAGACTGTCCCGGTTGAGGGATAGCTACATGATAGCAAGATTCTCCGGGAGTAAAGGTAGTGTTATAGTCTTGGTCTAGTAAAAGAGAACTGTCTGTTACGAAGAACCCACCTTGACTCATAAAGTAGATACGATTGTTCTCGTCATCGTACACAGGGCCTTTAGCTACACGTGTTTCGTAAGGCCACATCAACCAGTTATATGTCTTATTCTTCCACTTATATCTATAGATAGATTGAATATTACTCGGAATATACTGAAGAATCTCATCAGCATAGTGAGGTCGAAGCTCTCCACTCCACAGCTTAACGTCGAGAGCTTCCTGTGCAAGAGTAGCGGGTAAAAGCCGTGGAGCTATACGAGGAGCAATCCCGCTAAACTGTTGGAATGTTAGTTTCATATGAGCTCCTAAGCTACAGTCTTAGTAAGCTTTTGATTTGCAAGTACGTCTGCTTCTGTATAAGAATCAATCAAAGCGATAAAGTCTTGTGTTGAATTACTCAACAGCATGTCTCGCTTTTCACGCAAGTACTTCTTACGTTCCTCATACTTAGCCAGCTTTTCTATATCAGTAACATCTGGTTCTTGCTGGTTACTTTGAGCTACGATAATAGAAGCCAGAGGGCGATTTTGCAACTTGTCCAAATAATCCATGTAACTATCAAACAACTCTTTGTTAGTCTGCCAAGTAGTCTTGGGAGTAACAGGTGTAGGCTTAGGCGTATCAATCATATCACCAATCTGAAGCCACGGAGAGTCGTCTATATTTACACAGGTAGGGGTGTCAGGAACAAGAATATCACGTACAATGATATTGTTAATCTGTCCTTCACCGATAAGAGTAGCGTATCTATACATTACAATGCCCACGTACTGATTATAAGAACACATCCAACTTGACCTGCTCCAGCATTAGCAGGATGCGTATAGGAGTCATTAGTCCAACCGGGCGTAGCCCACTCCGCAGGTTCCATTAAGCTTCCTAGTGCACCGGCACCACCGCCACCGGCAATGTAGCCACCATATGCTGAACAAGCACCACCACCCGGAGCGTCACCAACAGAACTATTACCTTGACACTGACTCGTCGGATAGCCAGCACCACCAGAACAGTTAACACCTTCACCTGCTCTGCCGGGGTCACAGTAGATAGTCTTTCCACCAGCACCGCCATTCTGCAAATTACCAGAACCACCGGTGCCGCCAACGGCATTTAAACCACCATACCCATCTTTTCCGCCACCGCCACCGCCACCAGCAGATACGCTTACAGGGCCACCTGTTACAGAGGTACTTCCTCCAGCAATACCAGCCATAGAGCTAGCAGTTTGTGCAGCACCACCAGCACCTACTGTACAAGTAAGTGCAGTACCGGCATTAATAGTTCCTTGCCATCTTGATATGCCACCAGAACCACCGCCAGCACCGGAATAAGTATAAGTAACAAACATAGGCGGGTTACTAGAGTCAAACCTAGAATAACCTGTACCGCCAGAACCACCACCACCGATTGCAACAACATCATATGTTCCAGTATAAGGAACGTTATAAGTTGTAGATGAACGATAGGCTTGCCATACAGCAGGATAGGAAGTTACAAACCCAGTAGTCTTACTCGTGAACTTAGTCATATCCTCAGCATCAAGCTGCCCACCTTCAACAAACCAGTTGTCAATACGGCAGTGATACTCAGTGTTATGAGCAAGGGTATTAGCAGGGATTACACATGTAGTAGCATCTATGCCTGTCTCTTTAGTAAAGACTACAGCATTATCAGACTTACGATAAATAACTACACTAGTATATGAAGGAACGTAAGAACCAACACGAGGAGCATTTGTCCAAGTATAGGTCTGAGCAGACTCAACAGGAATTTGAGTCTGACCTTGAACAGGATACGTTTGGTTAGGCTGACCAGTATACTTATGCATGATAGTTCTTATAACCACATCGTCTGTATCTCGTGCCCTACCAGTTATAGTACCATGCACGTCAACGAACAGTTTGTATACTCCATTCCATGATAATGCATGAGCAGGAATGTTGTAAGAAGAATTGTATGCAACTTCTCCACTAGTCCATATAGGCTGCTGTGAAGAAGGATCAGCGTTTACACCAGTATAAGCACTTATCTTCATCTTATCTACAGTCTGTCCAGTCACTGCACCAAGAGCAATTGTCGTTGGAATGACAACAGAAGGATCAAGTATAGAGTTAGTGGCAGGAGAAAGAATTGTAGCTGCATCAAGAGATGCAGTCTGTCCATTTACCTGCAACAAGGGAGAAGACCATGCCGAGTAATACTTCTTATTTGTGGATGGATCAGTCCAATAGTTTCTAAGTCTTACATAGTTAACTATTGCAGGATTACCGAATTCAAACCAAGCAGCACTAGTATTAGACGTAGAAACTTTTTCTACACTATTAATAGTACTACCAAAATTAGGGTCTGTAGATGTTTGACAATGATGTCCTGTCACAGTATAAGCAGGACTAGAAGTACCTTGCGTCCAAGCAATAGCAAATGTACCTTCATCAGTTACAGTCTTACCCTGTTCAGTAGTCCATACAGGAGCAGTAAAGGTAACTACCGTAGAAAACTCTACATCTTGCAAACAAGTAACACGAAGAGTATCTAAGTCATACTCACCATTATCAGCCCAGTACGTATGAATCTTAAGGTTCTCATTCCACGGTACATCTACTGTAACAGAACGTCCTGTAGTCCAGTTAGACGTTTCATCTTTTGTCAACCAACCGTGCTTAAACAGTGTACCATCAGCATAGTTGATGTCATATACAAACACATTAGGCCAGATAAAAGAAGGCTCTCCGGGACGAGGAGCAGCAAAGGTAAACGTAAGATGAGGGCTTGTACCAGAAGTTACTGTAACCTTTGTATCATTAGCCCATCTGTACTGAACAGTTGTACTAAAGTTCTTAGACGAAGCACCACCCAAGAAGTCATATGCTTCAAGAGTAAAAGTAGAAGCACCTGAAAAAGCTGCACGTTCTGCGTCTACAGGATAGTCAGCAGGTACCTTCCATGTGATAATTACAGCTTCATTAGCAGCGATGTTATTCGTCTTAGAGAATGAGCAGTTTTTAGCATTCTTGATTCTGTACTTAACTTCATCACCATCGGCATCAGTAACACCAGAGAAGTGAACAGTAGAAGTAGCATATCGAGAAGCAGTAGTAGGTACATCATGGACAAGTTTAGAGATGTCCGGTGGGTTGTTAGCAATGATGTTAACACTCAGAGTACCGTACCGAGATAAGTTACCAGACGTAGTCTCAGCATACGTAGTAACTACAATAACGTCACCAACATTACCTGTGAAAGATACATCACCAGTAGCCGTAGCATTCGTTGTAGTAGGCGTAGTTACAGGCACACGGATGAATGCCTCTTCACCAGTCTGGTTACCTACATAATAGAAGGCAACAATAGGATCATCAAAGCCACTCATCACTGACGCAGTAAACGTATAAGGATACGTTGTATCAGAACGTACAGAAGTAGTACCAGTAACAACAGGAGTTTCAACAATTGTAGTGTTGAACTGGTGAATAGCATCAACTGTACGACGAGGCGTCATATTAGTTGTATTGTCTGTACCTTCAATAGCTTGCTGATACGTAGACAGCTTAGACACACCCAATTCTTCTGTAGTAGCAATCGTACTAAAGAAAGACTGGAGAGCATCAGCAGTAATACGCATCTCTACACGAGTACCTGCAGGCCATGCTTGTGCAGGAGTGCCTTCCTGTGCACGCCTAATCTTAATGCCTTGTCTACCTTCTGGATTATATACTTCAAAAGCTTCTACTATCTCTAAGGTATCATCACCAACAAGAGTAAGCTTAAACACATCACCTGAGTCAGATGCAATAACAGGAAACACAGAAGCATCTGCTACATACAGTACTTCTTGTACATCTGTCATTTTATAGGTAAGCGTAGAAGCAGCATTGTTTTTAAAGAGAATAGCCATGTGTTACTCCTACAGCTTCATGATAAACGCCAAGGCGTAGTAAGGAGGACGAGAATCGACAGCAGAAGCAGAAGCAGTATGTGCATGTCCGTTGTCTGTTATAGGGTGGTTATGCCCCTGACCCCCACCAGTAGCGCCAGACCATAAATCATTCCCACCAGACAATACAGTATTCCAAGCATCCCAGTTATCAGGATTACCTTGATAATGCATGTTCTGCATCCTATGCGAATGTGGAGGTATCTCAGCTTCTGTAAGAGTATGATAACCAACTTGTACACCAGTACCAGCAGCATTCACAGTAACTGTAGGAGTATACGAAAGAGCACCACCTGTGTTACCGGGAGCATAAGAATTACCTGCACCCACAATAAAACGATTACGCAGGTCAGGAGTATTGGCAGTGCCGTCGCAAAGATGCCATCCAGAAGGAACAGCATCAACAGCACCAGACCACATTGTGATGATCCCGCGAGGAATCTTTACATCAATAGCATCAAGAATAGACTGAGCAGTAAGGCGAAGCTCTACTGGGCTTCCAGAAGGAAAAGCTCTGGCAGTAGTGCCTTCCTGTGCACGAACCACAGTAAAAGTATCACCACTACGATTAGTAACTTTCATGATCTCAAGAGTACTGGTTGTTTTATTAACCACTGTCACCATGAAATAGTTACTACTTCCAGCATTTGGAAACAAAGCACCTCCTCCCGGAGAAACGACGATCTGCGAATCAGACACAGTTACTGAACTAAAGAGTGTCTTCGCCGCATTGTTTGCAAATTGAATTGCCATTTATGTCACATCCTTCTGGGGGGGAAAGTAAGATTAGGCCCATACACAGGGCAGTCACAGTTACAGTCGTCAAGCTTGATAGCGTCTCCGACCTTGATTATGACATCAACTACAGGCCATTCATGATTAGCCTCTATGACTGTCGCATTCTCAGAGATAACATTAGCCCAAGGTTTAGACTCTGCTATAGCTTCAATCTCAACAGCACCAAGCTGACCAATTACCACAGGAACAATCATATCCGTCCCAGCTTCACAGAACCATGCACGCTGTATGATGTCAGCTTCAGTGTCATCCATATGCGTAATCGCTTCAATGGAAGTAACACCTATCTTACCTACAGTTTGCATAGCCTCCATGTCTGTGACTGCTTCTATTAGAACACCTCTGATAATGATATCAAAAGGAAGTTCATCCATGACAACACGAGATACTATGTTAGTTCCTACATCTGTGATAGGAGTAATCTTATCTATATCTCTGTTAATCATGTAAGCATCAGCCCACATAGGAACTTCGTGAGACTGAAGACGAACAGTTGAGCTAGCTAGAAATTCTGCAACTGCGTTAACAGTTACATCAGTTGTCGTAATGACATTACCTTGTGTAAGCAGATCGACAATAACATCTGCATTAACAGCACCAAGCTGAAGGGTGCCTGCGTTTATCAAGGTAGTGTTGACAAGCATCCCGTTAATAGGATTCATGAGTGTCATTGTCTACCTACCTCAAATAACTTTTTACACCGTGGTGCTGTCAGTAATACGAATGCTCGAAGTCTGAGCACGGATGATGAACTGGTCACCAGCATCTACATCACGCGGACGTTCATCAAGCGTCTGAGGATTACGAATAGCACCCCAAGCCAGAACGTTACCGCCAGTAGCTGCATCCATAATAGCAACATGCGTCACACGACCCCAGTTAGAAATAGCAACCGGGAACTCAATAGCGTTCGCATTCTTCACTACACTCGCAGCAGGCGTCGTAAAAGAGCTGTTCTCAGCTTTTACACGAGCATAACCTTCGCCAGTAACTTCATTCTTAACAGGGCTGTTATCAGTCAAACCAGTCGCAGACGTGAACAGAGCCCAGTACTTAGCCGGAGTGTTATAAGCGGTACCGTTAAACACATGGGCAAGAATCTTGTCGTCAAGATAAGTACTAAAACCAGACATGTTATTTCCTTTAGAAAATTTTATGTTTAAGAGGGAGCATCGTCTTCGACTGAGCAACCCAAGACTTGTAAGCCTTAGACTTAGCACGAGAGATACCCGCACGGAACTTGCGAATATAATAGTTCACAAGGTTAGGCTTAGACCAAACTCTACCGGATAGACTGTGCAAATAAGCAAGTGCACCGGAAGCAATGGTCTCAGCCCAGTCCGTATACAGGAACTTAGGAATCTCATCAGCTTCTCGCGTAGGCTTCACAGCAGCAAGCATATGCAAAGCTTCTGGAATGTCTTCCATAGGTACACCTACAAGATGCATCACATTAGGACTTTCCATATAGAAGTACTTAGGATACTTATCCTTACGCAGACGCCAATCAGGAGAGTACGAGTCAAGGTCTTGCCTATTTGTTTTCTCTACTTGAAACTGACGAAGTTGTCCTTCAACAGTGTCACGGATAGTAACAGTGACAGGCATCACAATCGTAGCATCTTTGTCTACGATATTGATACCATACTTAGGTTCATCCTTAACAAGATCTCCACAATAAATCTCTTGCTGCCAAATAAGAGACTTCTCACAAAACTCAATACATGCGTTTCGCAGAGCTTCTTTCACCATAGCTACAGGACAACCATGCACATCAGGACGCACGTACTTGAAGAAGTCTTCCCAAACAGCGTTATTCAAATGATCAATCATTGCTGGGCTGTGCCTCCCCAAGATTCGTAGGTAGCTCATCAATCTTTGGCATAGCGATTACAGAAGCATTATACTCCTGACCCAAAGACTGATAAAAAGACTGAACGCACTGTTGTGCAATCTGCCTGTCGTTTGCAGAAGTACTATCAGTACTGTACGCAAGGTACAGCATATAGTCTACAATAGGGCCACGATAGTTGCCTATAAGTTGCAGATCTTGCTGCATAGCAACATCGTCATCCATTTCTGCAAAAGAAACATATGGTGCAGAGTAAGCCATCTCTACATAGACATCTTTATCTTTTGCTACCGGAGGGTTAACAAGAAACTGCCGAGGAGTCTTACGATCATACACAAATTCGTAGACAACATCAGAAGGAGTAGTTCGTCTCCAGTCAGAGAAATAATCAAGATCTCTACGTTCTACCTGAAACACAGGCTCACCAAACGTAAAGGTATTATCCTCTTCCTTTGTAGCGTTACAATAGATGTCAATGAGAGCATAAGCATCATCAGGAATAGTCTGACGAATACCGGGGTTCAACTTCACTACGTCAGTTTTAACCCATACGTCAGGGCGCATCATGATCAACTTATTGATAGCATCATCAAGAAACTCAAGGTACTGGTGCTTTGAGAGTCGAACATAGTCCATATCATTATACAAAAGAGTTACTCTATTTATGATATCAGAGACTTTCATTATTACCCTCAAGTAAGCAAAATGTTAGACTAACTATTCTTACGCGGACGGCCGGGGCCACGCTTCACAGGCATCGTCAGCTGAATGTCAAGAGCATCAGCTTCCATCTTACCAACCTGCTCAGGAGTGGGAACCACTTCTTCCGTCCCATCAGCCTGTTCCTCAACATAACCAAGGAACGTATAGGGATACGTAGGAATGTGAACTTCAACAGTAGACTGCCGACCGAACTCATCCTGCTGTGTCTGATAAGACGTAGTGTACGCACGGTCAATGCATTCACGAAGCATGTATTCAGGAACAATCACTTCCTTACCATAAGGAGCTTGGAAGTTCTTACTGTTCACAGAAGCAAACACATAAGGGCCAGCAGAAGGATTAGAAGACGTATGAAAGATAACCCGGCACTTACGTGCAGTCGAGTCAACACCAGCATGATCCTGTCTCCAATCCATCAACAGACGAACAGCGTGCTTACGAATAAGTTTGTTGTCTTCCGTCAACGGAATGTGCAGGCCACGTTCAAAGAGCATATCCCGAATCTGCATATCAGAAGCAGAGTTGAGATCGGTGTCAGTAAAAACAGGAGTGTTAGCCATAAAGAATATACCTTAAAATTTAGTTTGTAGAGCTAGGTGTAGCAGAGCTAGATACGAGAAAGGGGAGAACCCCAAGAGTAGTTGTTCTCCCCATATGGGTCAAGGCTTAGTACGCAGTACAAGCAACTTCAGCGCGAACCATCCAAGCCTGATTGAGAATCACGCAGGTCTGCATGGTCTTCCAAGCAACGTGGGCACGCTGAGCGAGCGGGTCAGATTCAGTGTGAGAAGGATTGATGATCACCGGAGTCAGAGACTCAGCACCCTTCAGGGGCACCAGACCATAGGCATCCTTCGCAAGGAAGAGGATGGGGTAAACGTCAGCCTTGGTACCGGTGGTAGAAACCATCGTGTCATCAGCAGCATTCGTCTTAGCACCACCAGCATCCGGCCAGCTCTTCATCAGAGTAGTGAAGAGGTAACGCACGCCTTCAACAGCACCGATTTCATTTTCCCACGGAGACGTATTGCCGTAGTCCTTCACGTCTTGGAAGTGAGGCATCGAGCGGATGTCAGCTTCACAATCGGGATGGCAGACAGCCACGAAGCAGGGAGAGATAGATTCAGTGTAGAAGCGAGGCGTGGACTTAATGCTATCGGTCAGGAAACGAGCCTTCTGGTTCTTCAGCTTACGCGTAATGCGACGCTGCAGGGGCAGAGAGATAGGCGTGTTCACTTCATTACGAGCAGTACCATTCGCATATTCAACGTTGGTACCACCGAGCAGCACACCGATACGCATGTTTTCAACAGTTTCCGCAGCCTGTTCACCCACGATCTGCGTAACCTGTTCCATAACAGGGGAGTCGTTGGTATCGAGCAGAACGTCGGTCATAGTCACAAGGTTACCATACTGATGCACAGTGGCTTCAATGTCAGTAACCGAGAAGGTCTGAGCAGTAGGCGTAACACCTTCGGTCAGTTCCTTCGGCGTGGCATCAAGAGATTCAAAGCGACGGAACTTAGCGGTCTTCGTGCTCTTGGTCGGCAGGGGATAAGCCTGACCAAACTTTTCAAACACGAGGTAAGGAAGAGCACGGATGAGCATCTTAGCAACGACATAGACATTAGCCATCGTGCTAAGAGTACCATCAGTAGAAGAACTGGTAGCACCAGTATGCATGATAGTATTCGGAGTAGCCATTAGATATAATTCCTAATTTCAAAAACGAGTTTAGCGCGTCCTTCTGCTACGTTCATACTCACGAGCAAGTTCATCAAAAGACTTCTCACGAGGCTTGGCTTTAGGCTTATTGCTTATATCAATAGGTTCCTTGCCAGTACGAACTGCCATAGCAGCGAGCACTTGTTTAACAATATCTTCAGTCTCAGACGCAGGGTTTGTCTGCACCCGAGGAGAAGAAGCCCTAGTCATCTGTGGCTTGTTAACGCCACGAGCAGACTTGTAGTCGTCCAGAAGAGAGATAACTTCCTGTGCTGTACCGTACTGATACACATACTTAGCACCGTTCTGCATCACAGGAGGCAGAGAGTTAATCCAAGTAAAGAGATCACCACTGTCCAATATTGCACTGATATCGGGGTGGGCAGCACGGATAGTACTGAAATGTTTATCCGCTTCGGACTGGAAAATCTGCTGTTGAATAGGTTCAACCCGAGTCTTAAGCTCAGTCTCAACGTTCTTCTTAACAGCAGACACCTTAGTGTCAACAAGCGTTTTCACTGCATTAGCAATTTCAGGATGAATCTCAAAGAGTTCCTTCACATTTTCAGGAAGTTCATCTGGATCTTCCTTAGTCTGTGCAGGCGTATTCTTTGTCTCTTTGAGTTCCTGATACTTATGAGACAGGTCTGTGAGTCTGCTAGCCCACAGAGCATTCTGTGCTTCAGCGTCACGCTTTGCCTTTTCATAAAGCTCTTTATAATTCAGAGGAAGCTCAGTGGTCTGTTGTTCATTCTGAACAGGAGCTTCTTGTTCTTGCTCCAGTTCTTCTGCAGGCTGAACTTCGTCGTCATCATTCTGGCTCACGACGTTTTCTTCTTCGGAAGGATCTTCAGGCTCACTCAGGAAATCATCAAACGAAGGCTCTGCCTTAGAGGGATCTTCGTAAGACTTCGCAAGTTCGTCGAAGGCTTCATTGAAATCTTTGTTGTTCTGATCGTTCATATTTTTATAACTAAGTTAGGGAGGGTTAATACCCTAAGTCCTAACTGGCTTGGCTCATGAGCAAGTTATCCGAAAGGGGCTCGCTCCCAAGTTCCAGTACATCCAAGAGCTTTTGTACCATACGTAGTTCACCGATAAGTCGGTCTACGTTATCTGTATTATCAGGACTTAGTAACTTACTGTACCGTTGGCTTCTAAGAACCTTCAGGTAAGCAACTATATTTTTTTGTAGGTCGGCGTTGGCCGTGAGCCTGAAGGATTTCTCCAAGCTCACACGCCTACCGTTAAGTGGTGTATCAATCATATTAACTCTGAGGATACGCTTGTTCAGGCTGACTAATCAGAGACATATCTTCACGAAGCTGTCTCAGACTGTCAATCAAAGCCGCAGGGCTAACACCTTCAGACCGTGCAGTCTCAACCATGTCGGTCATCCACTGACGTTCTTCCTGAGCTTGCTTCTGTTCTTGCTGCTTCTGAACTTCAATCTCCTTATCAGAGTACACCAAGTTGTCATCAGAAAGATCAAGGGCATCAGCAATCGAACGGATAATGTTCGGACGCTTAACAGTACCAAGGTCAACCTGATTGTTAGTGATCTGTGCAAAGTTAATCAGACTTTGTGCTCTGATTTCCTTAGCGATGAGAGACGAAGTACCACGAGCTTGAACAGCATAGTCGCCCTTAATATCAGAGTCACTATTGAACTTCATGTTCCAGTGATACATAGCAGAAATAAACGGTTTAGTGATGCCATCATCAAAGTTCTTAACCTGATCTTTGATTGTAATGTTTGCAGAACCCATCAACATAGACAGGCCAGAAGCAGTACGACCAGCAGCACCAGAAGGTTCTCCCCACATCTGGCGAGGAATAGAAGTAACTTCATCCCCGTAGCTGCGGAAGAGTTCAATCATACGTTCAAACTCAGTAGTATAACTGGGAAGCTGGAAGACACGGATAGCAGGGTTAGCAGCATCAGCTCCTTCACCTGTACGCATCCATACCTTAAACGGATAGACATCACGAGGATCTTCGTCTTCCGACATAAGGTCAAGGTTTACTTCAATGGGGATGTAATCTCTACTTATTTTGCTGAGAATCCTGAAGGTGATTATCAGAAGAAAGACTTTGAGAACCAACTTAC
>ENA-UESE01002078-UESE01002078.1-human-gut-metagenome-genome-assembly--contig:-NODE-2078-length-12816-cov-133.173169_pt1 | contig 12816 bp, 13 predicted proteins | sample MGYA00242995_ERZ507996 | MGnify/ENA primary metagenome ERZ507996 (study PRJEB26167, sample SAMN06115489) | human gut metagenome | host: Homo sapiens | place: China:Sichuan | collected 2015-04-15... | reverse complement strand
GATGCAGCTTTTAAGATAATTAGCAAAGCTCAGTATCACGGGCCGTTGATTATTTTTGATTTGAGAAAGGTCGCTTTGGAAAAGTTGAAGATTAATCCGGAAATGGCTGACCGCGTCAGTGCATATATTTCTGATTATATTGGTTATTTTCAACAAATGAACTCTTTTATTTTGCGAGATGATGACCGAAAGTGTATTTTTTATGCGTCAAAGCAGATTTGTGAAATTTTGAATGGGAAATATCCGGAGATTATGTGGGCGGCTGTTTTTCAGCGGGCGACTTATATTCCACATATTCCTGAAGAAGTTGAAGCCAAAGGCCATATCAGCGGATGGGCTTACGCGGAAAAGGGGTATTCTTTCGGAATGCTTGCTTTGAATGAAATTCCTTTGGATTATCATCGTTATGAAAGAATTATTTCCGGGGTTAAAAACTATCTTCCCGAAATCCTTTATTGGGTTTTGGAGGAAATGATTGACCGGGAGATGTATTATCCGCCGTTGCATTTGCAAAAGGAGCCGTATCATTTGCATTTAGCGGCAAAGGATGTCAGCGATGTCAATATGATTATTTGGCATAAGCTTTTAAAGCTTTAGAGCTTCTTTAAAAAGGTCTTGATGGGGAACATCAAGACCTTTTGGTTTATAAATCGGAAATACAGGCGCAATAATTATTTATATCTTGGTACATCCAAGAGGGGCCACTGTAGTCTTCTCTGAATAACCATTGGGCTGTTACATCGGCATTTACTCCAATTCCGCCTTGCATCCAGTATACATCATTAGTTTTTCCGCCCATGGCGACAATGGCGCAACGTAGTTTATTGATTTCTTTAATGTCTGGATATCTCCAAGTCTTGCTGCCATGTTTTGAATATTTGCATTTTTGGATACAGTCGGTACCATCCATATAACTTACATCTTTATAGACAATAACATTATCGACGATTATGCCGAGGTATTCGCCGTTTTTGCGGTATTCCTCATATGATAAATCAGAAGTTGAGCAATATTGTTTAGCAACCTCAGGAATATCGTTTTCCCGGCATGACGTGTAACATGTTTTTCCGGAGTAAGTTATTTTGTTGCATATTTTTCCGCTTGGAATTTTATCAAGATATCCGGCATCGGAACATAGCCCCTCACAGGCGGTGTATTTTCCGCCACAGGCTTTGCCGCCTAATTTTTTAGGCGCCGGGCAATTGGAACTGTCGTAAATATATTCGGAACTGCAACATTCCTTGCAGCTTGAATAAGTTGTCTGTCCGTTGACTGTGCAAGATGTTGCGCCGGCAGCGCCGCCGCATTCGCAGGATTTGTACGTCCCCGGACATTGGCAGAAAGCGTACTTTCCGCCGCAGGCCTCGCCCACGCCGCTCTGCGGATAGGTACAGGTCACAAGGTCGGAACGGCAGACGCATTTATCATAAAAGCCGCTGTTGTAAGGACATTTTTTGTTGGGCATTTGCAAATCAGGGCAAGCATCGCTTTGTCCGTAACCTTCTTCCTTGCAGGCTTTATCGTCGTCGCGCTTGCAGGAGGCATATTTGCCGTCACAGGAAGGCCCAACACCATAATAAGGCTTATGACATTCTTTGAGGTTGTTGTCACAAACACAAGTCTTAAAATAAGAAGAATCAATCGGACAAAAGTTCTCACCGTGGGCAAGTGAGGGACAAGAGGTCAGTTCATATCCTGCCTCCTCACAGGCCTCTGACGGTGAGGGCTGTGGCGGAATGGGGTTAACCGGGGCAACCGGATTTTCTCCGCCGCCCCTTCCCGAACACTCCATTGTATCAGTGATAAAACAGACCGAGGCAACACGAATATGACGGTTTGATTCTTCCGACAGGCACGATGTAAGCATCGCGCTTTCAGCAGATGGGACAAGACGCGGCGAACTTTCCGCGACACCCCGTGGGTGCGGCAAGTGTGGATAAGCAAGGTAAGGTGTTGTGCGTAGTGTGTTATGGGTACCTGACTTTGGGATACCGGAAAAAAGATTAACAGAAGCACAAACATTGTCCGCTCCATACCAAATCAGGCACGAAGTTGACAGCAATATTACTCGGGAAATATTCTTCATCGTATCCTCCACACTTGTCATCACAAGGATACTATAACATAAAAATTTCCACTGTTCAATCATTATTTTTGATAAGAGGAGAGAAAAATGACAGAAGTTTTGGGAGGCGGTTTCCTTTTGCCTGCTTGGGTTATGTCTTTGTTGAGGGAGGGGAGACTCTGAAACAAGTTCTGGGTGACAATCAGAAGGATAGTTGGCGATTGGCAAGCGTCAGCGCAGACAGAGCCTTTTGAGGCGAGCGAACTGCCTGGGACAAACAACTTCTGTATGACATTGAAGGAGGATTGGGGATAAGCAGGTTTGTCAGGGGCAGATAAGTTTGAAATGACATATTTGTGGATGTTTTTTCTTATTGAAATAAAAAAATGAGGGGATGAAAAAATCCCCTGAAATTTGAATTTCAGGGGATTGAGATTTTTTTGCTTAGTTATTCAGCAATGCGTAGATTTCTTCAGAATTTTGGGCATTGCGGAGTTTTTCGCAGGTATTCTCATCTTTCAAAAGACGCGAAATTTGTGCTAAGGCCGTTAAATGGTCGGCGCCGCTTGAATCCGGTGACAACAGCATGAAAACTAAATCGACTGCTTTGTTGTCAATGGCTTCATAGGCAACCGGCGTATTTAACTTTGCAAAGAAGCCATAGATTTTATCCAAGTCTTCAATGCGGGCATGGGGCAGAGCCGTACCGCCGCCAAAGCCTGTTGTGCCTAAATTTTCACGTTCCAGCAATGCATCAAAAATAGTCCGGTCATTGATTCCGGTAATTTCTGAAGATTTTTGCGCTAATTCCTGAAGTAATTGGCGTTTTGTTCCTGCTTTTAAGCACGAAAACACACAATTCTCATTCATGATGTCGGAAATTTTCATAAATTCGAGCCTTTGTTGATTAACAGAATTATTCAGCTTTGGGTTCAACCCAGCCGATGTTGCCGTCTTTGCGGCGATATACCATGCTGATGTGGCCGTTGGCGCTGTTTTTGAACAAGATGGCACATTCGTCGGCCAAGTCCATGTGCATAACAGCTTCGCTGACCGTGCAGACCGGAATGTTGGCTTCTGTTTCGGCGATTGTCAAAGGCGCATCAACATTGATGTCCAGTTCTTCGTCAGTTTCAATCAACGGGAAAACGGCTTCATGGGCAATTTCGGCTTCGTTCAGGCCGGCTTTGCCTTTGTGGCTGTTTAATTTGTTTTTATGACGGCGCAAACGGGTTGCGATATGCTGGTTGGCTGCGTCAAAAGCAGAATAAGGGTCGGCGCAGGCTTCACTGGAACCTTTTAACACGATGTTTTTAGCAGGATGAACCGTAACCTCAGCCAAGAATTCTTCCCCTTCTTTGGAGAAAGCTACCGTGCAGCTGATAGGTGCCGGAAAATATTTATTTACGGAGTTTAAAACACCTTCTTCAACGTGCTGACGCAGTCTGTCGCCAATGTCAACCTGTTTTCCTGTTAATGTAATGTTCATAATTTATTCCTTGCAAATTATTAATAAAAAAACATTTATCTTTGAGTATTCAGATTAATACCTTTATCTGTTTATATCAAGCTTAATTTTATCTAAAAGTCAATAAAAACTTTTGTTTTTGCGCGAAAGAGAGGCGGAAAATACAGAGTCAGAGTTTTTTTTGTTTTTTACGCAGAGAGGATGTCGGGATGTTCAGGCTTTCGCGGTATTTGGCAACGGTTCTGCGGGCGATTTTGATACTGTCGCGGGCCAAAATTTCTGCGATTTTATCGTCGGAAAGGATGTTATCGGGCGTTTCCTTGTCAATCAGATTTTTGATTTTGTGTTTGATGCTCAGGGACGAAACGGCGTCTTCTCCGCTATAGTTAGCCATGGCTGTAGTGAAAAAGTATTTGAGCTCAAAAATTCCCAAGGGCGTATGTACATATTTGTTGGTTGTGACACGGCTGACTGTGCTCTCGTGCATTTCAACGGCTTCGGCGATTGTTTTCAGGGTCAGCGGTTTTAGGTGGTTTATGCCTTTTTCAAAGAAATCATACTGGGCTTTGACGATTTCTTCCGTTACCCGGAGAATGGTAACCGCCCGCTGGTGAAGGGATTTGAGCAAAAAACCGGCGTTGCCGAGCTGAGTTTTCAGGTATCTTTGAGTGTTTTTGTCTTTTCCTCCGATGCGGGTGATTTCGCCGATATACTGCCGGTTTATCAACAGGCGGGGCAGGGACATATTGTTCAATTCAACGGTGTATTCGCCTTTTTTGCTGCGGCGGACAAAAACATCGGGGATAATGTACTGGATTTGTGTTGTATGGTAATCCGCAGCCGGCTTGGGATTGACGGATTTTATGTCTTCAATCATCGAGAGCAGGTCTTCTTCGTTGATTTTGAGCAGCTTCAGGAGTTCTTTGTATTTTTTGTTGCCGAGCAAATCAAGGTGGTTGAGAAGTTTTTTCATCAGGCAGTCCAGGCGGTTTTTTTCTTCCAGTTGGACGGCAATGCATTCCGCCAGGTTTTGTGAAAATATTCCCGACGGTTCAAAAGTTTTGAGGGTGTTTAAGACTCTCCGGACATCCTGGACGGGGATTTTAAGGCGGGCGGCAATGTTTTCTGCCGAACCGCGGAAGTAACCGCCGTCGTCAAGATTTTCCATTAAGACGGCGGCGATGATTTTATCGCGGGCGGCGGTGAATTTTAAATTAATTTGTTCGTTGATCAGATCGTACAGAGATTTTTCCGATGACAGTTTTTGTTCAAAAAAATCATAGTCTGGGGATAAAGCATGGCGGGCGGTTTTGGATTGGGCATAGTCCTGCCAGCCGTAGTTTTCCGGTACGTCATATCCTTCCCGGTCGCTGCCGTAATCGTCGGCAAAGCTGTTGTCATAATCAATGTCCGGGCTGAACTCTTCCTCGTTTATCTGATTTTCCTGCGGCGGTGTTTCGTCATAGGCATCAATGTTTTTTTCATCGGGTTCGTATTCGCTTAAACGGGTATCTTCTCTTTCCAGGAAGGGATTGGAGGCCAACTCGTTTTCAACGAGCGTGTTTAATTCAAGATTGGACATTTGCAGCAGGTTGATGGCCTGCCGCAGCTGGGGAGTCATTAACAGCGACTGCGATTGTTTTATTTCAAGTTTAGGCTCTAATGCCATGGCAGTCTGCTATGCTCCTTTTCAGATTAAACAGAAGAACATTACATTGTGAAATTGTCGCCGAGATAGACTTTGCGGACTTCTTTGCTGGCGACGATTTCTTCCGGGCTTCCTTCCATAAGAACCGAACCGCCGTGCAGAATATAAGCGCGGTCAATGATGTCCAGCGTTTCACGGACGTTGTGGTCGGTAATCAGCACGCCAAGGCCGCGGTTTTTCAACTGGGAAACCAGGGTTCTGATTTCACCGACGGCAATCGGGTCAATACCGGCGAGCGGTTCGTCGAGCAGGATGAAGTTCGGCTGGCTGGCCAGTGCCCGGGCAATTTCAAGACGGCGGCGCTCACCGCCGGACAGGGCTATTGCCGGAGATTTGCGGAGGTGGGCAATGGAAAATTCGGACAACAGCTGTTCCAGAAGATTTTCCCGTTCGCTGATGCTGTCAATGACAATTTCGAGGATGGCTTTGATGTTGTCTTCCACTGTCAATGAGCGGAAGATGGAAGCTTCTTGCGGAAGGTAGCCGATGCCCATGCGGGCGCGGCGGTACATCGGCATATTGGTAATATCTTTGCCGTCAATGTGCACGTCGCCGTAGTCCGGCGTGATTAAGCCGGTGACGCAATAAAAGCAGGTTGTTTTTCCGGCGCCGTTCGGTCCGAGCAGGCCGACAGCTTCACCCCTTTTGACATTTAAAGAAACATTGCGGAGTACCGGCCGGTTTTTATATTTTTTACCAATGTTGAAAACTTCAAGCGTTGAGGTATGAGTGTTATTTTGCATTGTCGGACGATCCTTGCTGGGGGTGAACCGGTTGTGCCGGTTGAGGCTTTTCTTTTTCCTTTTCTTTTTCTTTAAATACGCCGGAAACGCGGCCTTTGCCATTGTGTGAAAGCATACGGCTGATGCCTGTTTTCAGGTTTGTTTCGGCAAAGTCGCCTTTCAGGATGTTTCCGTCTTGGTTGATGACGACTTTGTCATAAAGATGGACAAGAGATTTTTTGGGGAAGTAAATTCCACAGAGGGAAGTTGCCGTAGCCTGAGGGGTAACGATTTTGACATTGTCGTAAATCTCAACGCGTTCCATTTCAAGGTTGCCTTTGTCGTCTTTGGCAAAGTAACTGACCATACGGTCGGAATAAACTTTGTTTTCTTTATCGTCGGCCATGACATCGCCGGTGGCAACAGCCATTTGTTTCTCGGGGTAGTAAATGATTTTTTCTTTGGCGGTTATGGTTTCGCCTTTTTCTGTGACGATTTTGGCCGGGGTGCCGACAAGTATTATTTCTTCTTTTTTCAAATCATAGTCCATGGTATTGCCGTAGGCTTTGCTGGTCGGCGATACGGCGTGGACGTTCCCTTTGGCATGAAGGGTTTTAAACTCGGTTTTTCCCTGAGGGTTTTTCGTGTAAAACGCGGTCATTTCGTCGGCGTAAATTGTGTTGTCCTGCTTGTTGGCTACGGCATTGCCGATAGCAACGATTTTCTGGTCGTTCTGATGGACTTCGACTTTATTGTCCGCGTAAATATTTACTTCCGCGGCTGGCAGAGGAGAGTGCAGCAGCGGCAACAGGAGCAGACTAAGAAAAAATTTTTTCATCCTTCAATTCCTTAATGTTTTCCGTCATCAATAACAATATGTGTTTTTCCGGTAAAAATGATGAGGTTTTGATCATTGTAAAATTCCATGCCTTCGGCGCTTAGCGTTCCGAGTTCACCGTCCGCGGAAACCGGTGTGACCGAGGTTCCGATTCCGGTTTTGAAATCGTAAAGAAATTCGGTGGTTTTGGCGGTCATGCCGTCACTGTAAAAAACATCAACCTGTTGTTCCAGTTTCAATGTATTTTTATTTTGATCATAGTATCCCAGTGGCGATTTTATGTTATACCATGTGCCGTTGGCAGAGGGGATAATACCTTCCGGGTCGGTCAGTTTTATCAGTTTGGAGCCTGGGGAGGTTTCATCAATATTGCGGGCGAGGAAATTGTTGACTTTATTGTTGCGGTCGGTGATGTAAAAATCCGTATTTTCCATATGCAGTTTTTCCAGCTCGCCTTTTTTGGGCAGGGTGATGTCTAAAGAAACGGTGTCGTCAATTTGGCTGAGATTGGGGATGATAATCAGCATTCCCAGCAAAACGGCAGCAATACTGGGAAGCAGAAGCTTCATCATTTTGATGATATGGGTATGTTTGGCGAAGGCATCTTTTTTGTTTTGTTGAGGGTGCCTGCCGGTATTGTTGAAATACGAATCGATATTTTTCTGACTGGCCAAGTCTTATGCTACTCCCAGTTTTAAGCAGTCATGCAGGTGGATGATACCGACAGGACGTTTGTTGTCGATGACGAACAGCTGGGTAATACCTTTACCGGTATTGTTCATGATGTTTATGACTTCACCCAGCAAAATGTTTCCCGATATGGTTTTAGGATTGGGGGTCATAATGTCTTTGGCCATCATATTCATGATGTTGTTTGACATATAGCGGCGCAAGTCGCCGTCGGTGATAATCCCGACAAGTTCGTCCTTGTCATTGATGACGCCGACGCAGCCCAGCATTTTGGAAGTCATGGTCAATAGCGTATCCTGCATGGGGGTGTTTTCCGCGACCAGAGGCATTTCGCTGCCTTTGTGCATGATGTCGGAAGCTTTTTGCAGAAAGGCTCCGAGTTTTCCGCCGGGGTGGCGCTGTTTGAAATCCGTTTGTGAAAATCCGCGGCGTTCAAGCAAAGCGATGGCTAAGATGTCGCCCAGGACGATTGTAGCCGTTGTCGAGGAAGTCGGCGCCAGACCCAAGGGGCAGGCTTCGCCGTCGTTGGGAAGTTCCAGCCAGATGTCGGCAGCTTTCCCCAAAGCGCTGTCTTTGTTTTTAGTCATACCGATAAGCGGGATGCCATAACGTTTGCAATAAAATAAAATGTCGGAAAGTTCTTTGGTTTCCCCTGAGTTTGAAATGGCAACAACACAGTCTTTTTTGGTAATCATACCGAGATCGCCATGACTGGCTTCGCCCGGATGCACAAAAAATGACGGCGTACCAGTGGACGCCAGCGTTGCGGCAATTTTGCTGCCGACGTGGCCTGATTTGCCCATGCCGGTAATGATGACGCGTCCTTCGGTTTTCTGCATAATGTCCAAGGCTTTGGAGAGGCTGTCGTTGAGGTTGCCTTCCATCATGCGCAAGGCTTCAATTTCTTTATCTATCGTATGTTTTGCGGACAAGATATCCGGATTTTCATTGTCTGTCATCGTTATTCCTCAGGATAATAACATAAAGTATAGTTTTGAAAGTATTATTTTCTTCCGCATAAAGCAAGCATTTTTTTATTTATAAACGCGCAGAACATCTCCGGTGACGGTCCATTCCGTCCGATGATAAAAAGGGAGCAGGCTGATGGTGTTGTGTTCAAGGGTGACATTACCCATATAATCTCCCTGATATTGTCTGACCAAACGGGTAATCATATCGTCTATTTTCGGCGTTTGGCCAAAAGGAATCATCAATATTTTCTGTTCGGCCGAGGAAATGGAAACCTGTTCGGCGACGGTTTCGTTGGTTATTGCCAAATTATAAAGGCTCATCGGCGAAGCGGCGATGACGCCATAACTGCCGTTTGTTGTCGTGCAGGCGCCGAGTATTAAACAGGAAGCGAGGCAAACAGCTTTAATCATTGAAAAAGGTCTCCTTCAATCATCGGCGCCAGGCTGACGGCATCTCCGGTTACCGTAATCGTATTACTGCCAAAAAAGAAAAACCACTGACCGGAATATTCGGCTTTGGCATTGACGAGGATATCGGCGTCATATTTTAACAGGGCGTTTTGCACGGCATTTTCCAGCGAGGGATAACCGTCGGGAAAGAGGAAGTATACTTTGCGGCTGTCCGAACCGATAACGCCGGTTTTAATTTTGGCTTTTTCCAGTTGTGCGGTTGTCAGGTTGGTGATTTCGGGGGAAATGATGCCGAATTCGGCAAAACGGTGCTGGCTGCAGGCCGAGAGCAGCAAGAAGGAGGCGGTGATTGTTTTTTTGAGCAAATTATCTCTCCCGAAAAGCGGTTTTATAGACTCAAATGGACTCAAATCAGACGATTCCGGTGTCGCGACTCGGCTTCTCTGTCTGAATCTCAGACGGCCTTTTAAAGGAGTATGCGCGTAAAGCTTTAAAAGAAGGTTAAATTTTTTTAGACTCAAAAATGATTTTTTTGTAAAAAAGCTGTTGACTTAAAGGGAAAGAATAATTAGTATGCACTCAATCTTTTGAAACAGAAGTGTGAAAAGGAGAGAATAAAATTTGTTTAAATTAAGCCTCAGGCTTTGATTTTTATGAGTTTTTCCTGTTTCGCAAGGCCGTGATGCGTTGTGAATCGGGCTTTTTTGTTTAATTTAATAAAATTTAATTAAGGAAATTAGTGATGCCTACAATTAATCAGTTAATTCGTAAATCACGAACACCCAAAGTAAAGAGAAACAAAGTTCCGGCTTTGAAAGCGTGTCCACAGAAACGCGGTGTTTGTACAAGGGTTTATACAACTACCCCGAAAAAACCGAACTCCGCTTTGCGTAAAGTGGCTCGTATTCGTCTTACAAACGGCTTTGAAGTAATCAGCTATATCCCTGGTGAAGGTCATAACTTACAAGAACACTCAGTGGTGCTGATTAGAGGCGGCCGTGTAAAGGACTTGCCAGGTGTTCGCTATCATATCATTCGTGGTACCTTGGATACTCAAGGTGTTTCTAAACGTCGTCAACGTCGTTCTCTGTACGGCGCAAAGAGACCTAAGTAAGGAGTAATGAAAGATGTCACGTCGTCATACTGCAGAAAAAAGAATCGTATTGCCCGACGCTAAATATCATAACGTCGTCGTTACGAAATTTATTAATAATGTTATGGAGCATGGTAAAAAAGCCGTTGCCGAAAAAATCGTTTATTCGGCTTTTGATATTATTGCCCAGAAATCAAAACAGGATGCTTTGAGCGTCTTTAACGAAGCTATTGAAAACGTTAAGCCGATGGTTGAAGTTCGTTCCCGTCGTGTCGGCGGCGCAACCTACCAGGTTCCGTCAGAAGTCAGAGCTGAACGCCGTCAGGCTTTGGCAATCCGCTGGATTGTCGGTGCTGCCCACAAGCGTTCGGAAACAACAATGACAGAAAGACTTGCCAACGAATTGTTGGATGCTTATGCCAATAAGGGTTCCGCCGTTAAAAAGCGTGAAGATACCCATAAGATGGCAGAAGCTAACAAAGCTTTCTCTCACTTCAAGTTCTAACGGTAACACAGGGAAAATACAATGGCTCGTACACATAAATTGGAAATGTATAGAAACATCGGTATTATGGCGCACATTGATGCCGGTAAAACAACGACTACCGAACGTATTTTGTACTATACCGGTGTTAACCACAAAATCGGTGAAACGCACGAAGGTGCCGCTACTATGGACTGGATGGAGCAGGAACAGGAACGTGGTATTACCATTACTTCCGCTGCGACGACCTGTTTTTGGAAGGGACATAGAATTAATATCATTGATACGCCGGGACACGTTGACTTCACTGTTGAAGTTGAACGTTCTTTGCGTGTTCTTGACGGTGCTATCACTGTTTTTGACTCAGTTGCCGGTGTTGAACCGCAGTCTGAAACCGTTTGGCGTCAGGCTGACAAATATGGTGTTCCTCGTATTTGCTTCTGCAATAAAATGGATCGTATCGGCGCCAATTTCTACCGTTGTCTGGATATGATTGTTGACCGTCTGGGTGCCCGCCCGATGGCTCTGCAACTGCCAATCGGCGCGGAAGCTGAATTCCGCGGCGTTGTTGATTTGCTGAACATGAACGCAATCATTTATACCGGTGATACGGCTGATTCTCCGATTGAAATTCAGGAAATCCCGGCTGATTTGAAAGAAAAGGCTGAACAGTATCGTCATGAACTGGTTGAAATGGCTGTTGAAGAAGACGAAGATGCCATGAACGATTATCTGGAAGGCAACGAAGTTTCCGTTGAAACTTTGAAGAAATGTATCCGCAAAGGTACTTTGGCTCAGGATTTTGTGCCGGTATTCTGCGGTACGGCTTTCAAAAACAAAGGTGTTCAGCCTTTGTTGGATGCTGTTATTGATTTCTTGCCGTCTCCGGTTGATATTGCTTCCATTGTCGGCGTTAATCCGAATACGGACAAAGAAGAAGTCAGACATCCGGCCGATGATCAGCCTTTGGCTGCTTTGGCGTTCAAAATCATGAATGACCCGTTTGTCGGTTCTTTGACGTTTACGCGTATTTATTCCGGTACAATGATGGCAGGTTCCTATGTTTATAACTCTGTTAAAGACAAGAAGGAGCGTGTTGGCCGTATGTTGTTGATGCATGCCAATAAACGTGAAGATTTGAAAGAAGCCAATGCCGGCGATATCGTTGCTTTGGCTGGTTTGAAAGATACGACAACCGGTGATACTCTGTGTGATCAGGCTCATCCGATTGTTCTTGAGAACATGATTTTCCCTGATCCGGTTATTGAACTGGCCGTTGAACCGAAGACAAAAGCAGACGTTGAAAAAATGGGGTTGGCTCTGTCCCGTTTGGCGATGGAAGACCCGTCATTCAAGGTTTCTTCCGATCCAGATTCCGGCCAGACCATTATTAAAGGTATGGGCGAACTTCACCTGGAAATCATTGTTGACCGTTTGAAACGTGAATTCAAGGTTGAATGTAATGTCGGCGAACCGCAGGTTGCTTACCGTGAAACGATTACTGCTCCTTGTGATATTGAATATACGCACAAGAAACAGTCCGGTGGTGCCGGTCAGTTTGCTAAGGTTAAAATCAAGTTTGAGCCGATTGAAGGTTACAATGGCTTTGAATTTGAAAATACCGTTGTCGGCGGTAACGTTCCGAAAGAATATGTGCCGGGTGTTGAAAAAGGTTTGCGTTCCGCTATGGATGCCGGTATTATTGCCGGATATCCGGTAACCGGTGTTAAATGCAACCTGTACGATGGTGCTTATCACGAAGTCGACTCCAATGTTATGTGTTTTGAAATTGCTGCGCGCGCTGCTTTCCGTGAAGGTATGCGTCAGGCAAATCCGAAGCTGTTGGAACCGATTATGAAGGTCGAAGTGGTCACTCCGGAAGAATATATGGGCGATATTATCGGCGATTTGAACTCCCGCCGCGGCTTGGTTAGCGGTATGGATCAGCGTGCCAACGCCCGTGTTATTGACGCCAGCGTACCTTTGGCCAATATGTTCGGCTATGTTAATACTTTGCGCTCTCTGTCTCAGGGGCGTGCTCAGTTTACAATGGTCTTTGATCATTATGCCGAAGTACCGAAGGATGTGGCTGATAAGGTGAAGGCCAAAAACGCATAAGATTTTGTTTTATAGGGCATCCAGAGCGATTTTGTGCAGGCTCGAAAAATTCATGTACTTCTGTGTACTCTAAAATTTTTCTCGCTTTCAAAATCACTCTGCCTGCTCCTCTAAAACGAAAATCTGTTTATTTTATTTATTTTTTTATTTAATTTATTTGGAGTAAATCTAAATGGCAAAAGAGAAATTTGAGCGTAGCAAGCCGCACTGCAATATCGGCACGATCGGTCACGTAGACCACGGTAAGA
>ENA-UESE01002075-UESE01002075.1-human-gut-metagenome-genome-assembly--contig:-NODE-2075-length-12848-cov-2.244930_pt1 | contig 12848 bp, 10 predicted proteins | sample MGYA00242995_ERZ507996 | MGnify/ENA primary metagenome ERZ507996 (study PRJEB26167, sample SAMN06115489) | human gut metagenome | host: Homo sapiens | place: China:Sichuan | collected 2015-04-15... | reverse complement strand
GGTGGAGCTGCTGCCCGGCGAAACCAAGAGCTGCCGCGTGACCGTGCCGGACCAGCAGCTGAGCCTTGCCATCGGCAACAAGGGCCAGAATGTGCGCCTGTGCGCCCATCTGACCGGCTATAATATTGACATCCGCCCGGAATCCGGCTACTATGGCGAGGAGGACGAAACCCCGGCTGAACAGCCGGCCGAAGCCCCCGCCGCCGAGACCGCCCCGGAAACCGGCAAGGAATAATGAGCACACGCCGTGCAATGCGGCGCTGAGACTGAAAAGAGGTCAGCCATTTGCAACAAAAACCGCAGAAAAAGGTGCCGGTGCGCCGGTGCGTTGGGTGCAACACCCCAAAACCGAAAAAAGAACTGGTGCGCATTGTGCGCAGCCCCGAAGGTGAAGTCAGCGTGGATCTGACCGGCAAGCGTTCCGGCCGCGGCGCATACCTGTGCCCGTCAGCGGCGTGCCTGGCCAAAGCACGCAAGGCCAAGCGGCTGGAACATGCCTTTGGTGTGCCGGTGCCGGATGAGGTGTTTGAGCGCCTGACCGAGGAGATGGCCTGTGCCGAGCAGGCAGTAAAGGAGGCGATGCCCCGTGGCGAATGATAAGGACCCATTGTTGGGTGCATTGGGAATTTGCCGCAAAGCCGGCAAGCTGCTGCACGGCTATGACCGTGTGGAAGAAGCTGTGATGCGGGGCAAGGCATGCCTGGTGCTACTGGCCTGCGACGCCAGCAAGCGCACCACGCAGCATATGCAGGATACCTGCCGCGGGGTGATCCCCTGCGCGGTGATGCCGCTGAAAGGCGAGGACCTGCGCATGCTTACGCCAAAGCCTGCTGCCGTATTTGCGGTTACGGACGAAAACCTTGCACACCTGTGTGCAGGCTACCTCAAAAAGCAAGTGAAGGAGGATTCAGCCAATGGTTGATTTCAAATACAAAGTTACGGATATTGCAAAAGATTTTGGCATCAGCACCAAAAAGGTTATCGAGACTTTTGCGGAGCTGACTGGCGAGACCCGCAAGACGGGCGCGACCTTTGAAGAAAACGAGGTCAACGCCCTGCTGGAAGCCCTGACCCGCAAAACCGCCGTCAAGGACCTGGGCGAGTATCTGGCATCCGGCAAGGAGCCGCAGCCCGTCAAGCAGGAGACCAAAAAGCCCGAAGCAAAGCCCCAGGCGAAAAAAGAAGAGCCGAAGCCGGAGGCCGCTAAGCCCCAGCCCAAGCAGCCCAAGCAGCCGGAAGCCCCCAAGGCAGAGCCGAAAGCGGAGCAGGCCAAGCCCGCCCAGAATGCGCAGCCCAAGGCAGCACAGCCCAAACCGGCCCAGCAGGAAAAGCGCAATGATAAGCGCAATGATAACAAGCAGGCCGAAAAGCGCAGCGAAAAGCGTGTGACCATGCAGGAGCTGGCCAGCGAGACCGGCATCAAGGAACCCGTCGCCACCGAGCAGGTCAAGGTTGACCGCGCCCAGGTGTCTGTGGATACCCGCACCGTGGATGTGAACGTGGATAAGTTCAGCGCCCGCTATGATGACCTGGCCGACAGCCGCAACATGCCCAGCAAGCGCAAGAACGCTCCCACCGGCAAAAAAGAAAAGTTCAACAACCGCAATAACCGCCGCGGACAGCAGTTTGGCCGCCGCCGTGAAACCGAAGCCGAGCGCCTGCAGCGCATCCAGCTGGAAAAGGCCCGCAACGCCCAGCTCAAGATCTCCATCCCCGATGAGATCACCGTTGGCGAGCTGGCTACCCGCCTGAAGCAGAACGTGGCCAAGGTTGTTGCCAAGTTCATGCAGATGGGCGAAATGCACGCTGCTTCCGATGTGATCGATTTCGATTCCGCCGCCCTGATCGCAGAGGAATTCCACGCAAAGGTGGAGCATGAAGTTCATGTTTCTATCGAAGAGCGCCTGTTCACCCAGGAAGAGGACAGCGCCGATCAGCTGGTCGAACGTCCGCCGGTCGTTGTTGTTATGGGCCACGTTGACCACGGCAAAACTTCCATCCTGGACCGCATCCGTTCCACTAACGTTACCGCAGGCGAAGCCGGCGGCATTACCCAGGCCATCGGCGCTTACCAGGTCAATGTCAACGGCAGCCCCGTTACCTTCCTGGATACCCCGGGCCACGAGGCGTTTACCGCCATGCGTGCCCGCGGTGCGGATATGACCGATATCGCGGTTCTGGTTGTTGCTGCCGATGACGGCATCATGCCCCAGACCATTGAGTCCATCAACCACGCTAAGGCTGCCAACGTCAAGCTGATCGTTGCCATCAACAAGATGGATAAGCCGACCGCTAACCCGGAGCGCGTGAAGGAACAGCTGACCAAGTACGAGATCGTGCCCGAAGACTGGGGCGGCGAAACTGCCTGCATCCCCGTGTCTGCCGCTACTGGCGCAGGCATCCAGGACCTGCTGGAACGCATTGTTCTGGAAGCAGAGGTCATGGAGCTGAAAGCCAACCCCAACCGCCGCGCCAAGGGTGCCGTTGTGGAAGCCCGCCTGGATAAGGGCCAGGGCACCATTGCTACCCTGCTGGTTCAGAACGGCACCCTGCACAAGGGCGACTGTCTGATTGCCGGTACCGCCGTTGGCCGTGTGCGTACCATGCGCAACGATAAGGGCGTTGAGATCGAATCCGCCGGTCCTTCCACCCCTGTGGAGATCACCGGCCTGACTGAAGTGCCCACCGCCGGCGATATCTTCGAGGCTGTTGAGGATGAACGCCTGGCCCGTGAACTGGCTGACAAGCGTACCACCGAAGCCAAGGAAAAGCAGTTTGCTGCTTACACCAAGGTCACCCTGGATAACCTGTTTGACCAGATGGCCCAGAACGATATGAAGGAACTGCCCATTGTTGTCAAGGCTGACGTTCAGGGCAGCGCCGAAGCTGTGAAACAGAGCCTGGAAAAGCTCAGCAACGAGGAAGTGCGCGTGCGCGTCATCCATGCCGGTGTTGGTGCGATTTCCAAGTCCGATGTTTCTCTGGCCGATGCTTCCAACGCCATCATCATCGGCTTTAATGTCCGCCCGGACGCTGTTGCCAAGGCCGAAGCCGAGCAGGCCGGTGTTGAAATGCGTATGTACCGCGTCATTTACGATGCCATCAACGATGTTTCCGATGCTATGAAGGGTATGCTGGCTCCCAAGGTGCGCGAAGTCGCCTTGGGCGAAGCACAGGTTCGCCAGGTCTACAAGATTTCCAGCGTTGGCACTGTTTCCGGCTGCCGTGTTACTTCCGGCAAGATCACCCGCGATGCCCAGCTGCGCCTGGTGCGTGACGGTATCGTCATCTGCGAGGATGCCATTGCATCCCTGAAGCGCTTCAAGGATGACGCCAAGGAAGTGGCCGAAGGCTATGAATGCGGCATCACCCTGCAGAAGTTCTCCGACGTCAAAGAGGGTGACGTATTCGAGTGCTTCAAGCTGGAAGAATACCGCGATTGATCCGGCATTGAGCCGTTCCCGCTTGTTTGACAAGCCCCGCAGGGGGCTTTATGAGGTAAAGTTATGCCAAGCAAAAACCATGGCCGTATGGCACAGGATATGAAACGCGAGTTGATCGCCATTATCGGCGAAATGAAGGACCCCCGCGTTTCGGGCGGTCTGCTGACTGTGACCCGGCTTGATGTTACCCCGGACCTGGATGTTGCCAAGGTGTACATCAGTGTGATGGGGCGCGAAGGCGGCGCCGACCCGGTGGTGAAGGCCCTGAACAAAGCTTCGGGCCATATCCGCACCGAAGTCAGCCGCCGCATGCACATCCGCAAAGCCCCACGCTTTGTGTTTACCAAGGATGACAGCGCTGCTTACGCAGTGCACATTGACCAGCTGCTGCAGGATATTGAAAAAGCACACCCCGCAGCACAGGCAGAACCGGAAGAGCAGGAATAACCTGCCCAGACTGTATCTGAAAAGTCGAAAATGTAGTCTGTTTTTACAAACACAGCCGGATTTTGCGCTAAAAAACACAAAGGATTCCTGCGGCTCTTTGCCTTACATCCTGCTTGTGCTTGCGAAATATCTGTCATTTTCGCTGCTTTCAGATACATCTTAACTGGTGCTGCAGCCAGTCGTCGACCAAAACGCGCAGTTGAAATTTACGCTTGCAGCTGCGCCTTCCCAAAGGCCGGAACCAACGGGGGAGAGGGAATAGCCCCCAATCGCGGCCGAGAAAAGAGGAGCCTTATGACCGAATCTGTGGATCGGCAGACAGCCGTGCTGCGTCTGCGCGGCGCGGACGATATCCTGATCCTTTGCCACAAAAACCCCGATGGCGATACCATCGGCTGCGCCGGTGCACTGTATCTTGCGCTCAAGGCGCTGGGCAAAAACGCCGCGATTTTATGCAGCGACCCCATCCCCAAAATGTATGATTATATGGAGCTGCGCTGGTTTGACGGCAGCTTTAACCCTGCATTTGTGGTGGCGGTGGATGTTGCCAGCATCCAGCTTTTTGGCGAAAATAACAATGTGCCGCAGTATGCCGCCCATACCAACCTTTGCATTGACCACCATGCCAGCAACAGCGGCTATGCCTATGAAACCCTGCTGGATCCCGGCGCCGCCGCGGCCTGCGAGTTTTTGCTGGATGTGATCGTGGATATGGGCGTGACCATTACGCCGCAGATCGCCAACTGCCTGTATACCGGCATTGCAACCGATACCGGCTGCTTTAAGTTTGCCAGTACCACGCCCCGCACCCATATGGCGGCGGCCCGCGTGATGGAAGCCGGTGCCGATGTGGAAAAACTGAATGCCCGCCTGTTTGAATCCCGCTCCCATGCCCGCATAACTGCGGAACGCATGGCGATGGAAAGCCTGGAATATTATTTCAACGACCTGTGCGCCGTGATCTGCCTGACCTGGGACCAGATCGAATCTTCCGGCGTGGCGGGTGCCGAGCTGGAGGACCTGACCAGCCTGCCGCGCTCCATTGAAGGCGTGGAGGTTGGCCTGACCTACCGCCAGCAGCGGGATGGCAGCTTCCGCATCAGCGTGCGTACATCGGACAGCATTGATGCCTGCAACATTGCGCGCCGCCTGGGCGGCGGCGGCCATACCCGCGCAGCCGGGTGCGAGATCAGCGGCAACCTGGATAACGCCAAGCATGCCGTGCTGGAGGAAGTCCGCAAGGAGTTGCAGCGCTGCGGCTTGCTGGATCAGGACGCTGGTTGAAGGCCAGCTGCACCACAACGCGCAGCACACGGGGATGCGGCACACGCCTGTAAACCTGCAAGATGGCACCGTCTGCTTGCCGCCGCAAGGCTGGCACCGCAGCTGGGTGCTGCTGCCGAATGCAGCACAATAAACTGAAAAGGAAAACCCCAATGAATACTTGTGCCATTCTCCCAGTTGATAAACCTGCGGGCTGGACCAGCTTTGATGTGCTGGCCAAGCTGCGCGGTGCGCTGGGAACGCGCAGGCTGGGGCACGCGGGCACACTGGATCCTATGGCGACTGGTGTGCTCGCCGTGTTTATCGGCAATGCCACCGCCGCGGCGGACCGCCAGCCTGACCATGATAAAACCTATGAAGCTACCATTCGCCTTGGCCTGCGCACCGATACCGGCGATGTGACCGGCACTGCGCTGGAAACCGCTCCTGTTACGGTGGGTGAAGCAGAGCTGAAAGCCGTTTTGCCGCAGTTTATGGGCCGGCAGATGCAGCTGCCGCCGATGTATTCAGCGGTCAAGATCAACGGCCAGCCGCTGTACAAGGCGGCCCGCAAAGGCCAGACGGTGGAGCGCACCCCGCGCCCCATCACGATTTATGAGATTACCTACCTGGGCAGCCCGGCACCGGGGGATTATACCATCCGAGTCAGCTGCTCCAAGGGCACCTACATCCGCGTTCTGGCGGAGGATATCGGTACAGCTTTGGGCGTGCCCGCCACATTGGCGGCACTGCGCCGCACCCGCGCCGGGGCGTTCAAGATTGAGGAATGCCACACCCTGCCGGAAATCCTGGCCGCTGCCGAAGCTGGTACCCTGCAGCAAAGCGGCTGGCTGCTGCCGGTGGAACACGTGTTTGCCTCGTTGCCTGCCCTGCAGGTGGACGATGCAGTGAAAAAGCACCTCTTCAACGGCTGCCCCACCAGCCACTACCGCGCACAGGACGGCAAATACCGCGTGTATGATGCCGCAGGTACCTTTTTGGGGCTTGCCAACGTGACGCAGGGTGTGCTGCAGGTGGAAAAGATCTTCTGCGAGCGGGCGTGAACGCCTGCACCCAAACCGCAACGGGCAGAACCGCTGTCCGCTCAACAACAGGAAGTATGCCAACTACCATGAATATTTTGAATACACTGGCCCCGGTGGGCGCACCCAATGGTAGCGCCGTGGCCTTGGGCTATTTTGACGGTGTTCACCTTGGGCACCGCCGTGTGCTGGGGGCAGCGGTGGAATACGCCGCGGCCCACGGCCTGACCCCCGCGGCTTTTACCTTCAGCCTGCCGGGCGGGCAGTCGCTCAAGGGCGGGCGTATCTTGTCCGCTGGGCAAAAGCATGCCCGCGTTGCCGCTTTGGGCATTACCGCCTATATGGAACCCCCGTTTGAATCCTTCCGCAGCTTAAGCCCGGAAGATTTCGTCAACAAAATTCTGGTGGAATGCTTTGCCGCCAAGGCGGTGTTCTGCGGCGATAACTTTACCTTTGGCGCATATGCCGCCGGGAATGTGGACCGCCTGAAGGAGCTGTGCGCCCCGCTGGGCATCGCCGTGACCATTGTGGACATGGCACAATACGGCGGGCAGACGGTTTCCTCCACTCGCATCCGTGCCGCGCTGGAGGAAGGCCGCATCGAGGATGCCAACGCCATGCTGGGGGCGCCCTACTGCATTGACTGGCCGGTGCGCCACGGCAAGGGCATCGGCACCTCCAAGCTGGGCAAACCCACCATCAACCAGAACTATCCCGCAGACGCTTTGCAGCCCTGCACCGGCGTGTACCTGACCCGCATCTGGCTGGATGGCCGCTGGTGGCCATCCGCAACCGGTATTGGCCGCCGCCCCACCGTGGATGCCGCCAACGCCCCTGTTACCTGCGAAACCTATGTGCCGGGCTACCATGGCGATACCTATGGCCAGACGCCGGTGCTGGAATTCCACCACTACCTGTGCGCTGTGCGCAAGTTTGGTACATTGCAGGAGCTGGCAGACCTGATCGAAACCGCTGCCCAGCAAAGCATTGCCTATTTTGCCGCAAAGGAGGAAGCGTAATGCGCCGTAAGGATCGTGAAGTGGCGGACCTGGAGGGCCAACTTGCCATTTTGGAACAGTGCCCCGTCTGCCGCGTTGCCATCAACGACCCGGCATCCGGCGTGCCGTATCTTGTTCCGCTGAACTTTGGTATGGTCGCCGGGCCGCAAAGCCTGACGCTGTATTTCCACTGTGCCCCCGTTGGCACCAAGCTGGATCTGCTGCGCGCCGACCCCAATGTGAGCTTTGAAGCTGACTGCCCCGGCACCGTAAGCGGCGGGGCAACCTCCTGCACTTATGGCATGAACTACCAGAGCGTCATTGGCCGCGGGACCGTCCGCTTTGTGGAAGGCGGGGAAAAGCTGACCGCCCTGCAGGCGCTGATGCAGCATTACCACTGCCCGGACCTGCCCTTTGAGCCGGAAATGGTGGAACACACCACGGTTTTGGCCCTGGACGTTGCCGCCATGACCGGCAAACGCCGCACATCGTTTTAAGGGCAGAACCCATCATCCGAGGAATTCGGAAGAAATTCGGAGGATACTGATTTGGAACGTAAAAAACTGGCTCCCGGTGTATTTATCACCACATTGGATGCCGAAAAATTTAACCGCTGCCGCATTACCATCCATCTGCGCTACCCGGCATTGCGCCGCAGCGCAACGGATGCCGCTGTGCTGCCGCTGGTGCTGGAACGCGGCTATGCGGGCTGCCCGGATATGACGGAGCTTTCCCGCAAATTGGCGCGGCTGTACGGTGCCGACCTTGGCGTGGACCAGAGCAGCGCCGGAATTGACCGCGTGCTGACGGTGGACATCTGCGGCATCAAGGATCGCTTTGCCCTTGACGGTGAGAATCTGACCCGTGAATATGCCGATATCGCCTTTGGTACCATCTTTGAGCCGTACCTGATTGATGGTGTGTTTGACCCGGAGGCTGTGCGCATTGAAAAAGAATCCCTGGCCCGCCGCCTAGATGCCGAGTTCAACAATAAGCGCCTGTACTGTGTGCGCCAGGCCCGCCGCAAATTTTACGGCGATTCCCCGGCAGGCATTGAGCTGGGCGGCTACAAAAGTGACCTGCCCAACGTAACGCCCCAGACTCTGAAAGCCGAGTATGACCGCATCCTTTCGCTGGCATCCATTGATGTGATGGTGCAGGGGGCGGATCCCGCCCTGGTGGAAGAGCTGCTGCTGCAAAAGCTGGCTGGCGCTGCCCGCAGCCCCCAGCGCTTTGCCATGCCGCTGGCCATGCCCATTATTGAAACCCAGCACTTCAGCGAGGAAATCCCCGGCCTGACCCAGGCCAAGCTGTGTATGCTGTTTACCCGCGGCACGCCGGAGGACCTGCCCAGCATTACCGTGATGCGGATGGCAATGAGCGTGTTTGGCGGCTCCACCACCAGCCGCCTGTTCCGCAATGTGCGCGAAAAACAGAGCCTTTGCTATTACTGCGGTTCCAGCGCTCTGCGCGCCACCGGTGTGATGATGGTGGATTCCGGCGTGGAGCCGGGCCGCGAAGCCCAAGCCGAAGCTGCGATCCTGAAAGAATTGAACGACCTGTGCACCGGCCCTATCACCGAACAGGAAATGGACGACTGCCGCCGCAGCCTGCTTTCCAGCCTGGATTCGCTGGGGGATTCCCTCGGAGGACTGGAAAGCTGGTACTATGGCCAGATCCTGCGTGACGAAGCGCTGGCCCCGCCGGAATACGGCAAGGTGTTGACCAACGCCGTTACGGCGGACGAAGTGCGCGAAGTGCTGCAGAGTTACCATTACTCTGTTGGCTACACGCTGACGGCAAAAGGGGAGGGGGAAAACGCATGATGGAACACGCAGAACACAGCCCGGCTGCCATCCGGGAAAAAGCCGCGGGGGCGGTCAACTGCCAGAGCGTGACCCTGCCCAGCGGCTTGACGGTTTTGTGCCGCACTATGCCGGGCTACAGCTCGGGACACGCCATGTACGCCACCAACTTTGGCTCCGTTGTGCGGGAATTTACCCTTAACGGCAAACGGATCCAGCTGCCCGCCGGTACCGCGCACTTTCTGGAACACAAAATGTTTGAATCCGAGCAGGGCGATGCGTTCGACCTGTATGCCAAAACTGGCGCTGCGGCAAACGCTTTTACCAGCTATGACCGCACCTGCTATATTTTTACCGCAACCGGCATGACGGATGAAAACCTGGATATTCTGCTCAACATGGTCGGTCATCCCTGGTTTACCAAGGAGACCATCGCCAAGGAGCAGGGCATCATCGGGCAGGAAATCAAAATGTATGACGACAGCCCGGATTGGCGGCTGCTGACCGCACTGTTCCGCTGCCTGTATAAAAGCCATCCCATCCGGGACGATATCGCCGGCACCACCCAGAGCATTGCCGAGCTGACGCCCGAACTGCTGTACGCCTGCACCGATGCGTTCTACCGCCCCGGCAACATGGTGCTTTCCGTTGCGGGCAACATCACGCTGGATCAGGCTGTGGAAGCCTGCCGCCGCAACGGTGTGTATGACGCAGTGGAACCCCCGCAGGTGGAAACCATCTTCCCGCAGGAAGCCGATACGGTGCAGCACAAAGAAACCACCTTTACCATGCCGGTCAACAAGCCCTGCTTTGCCCTTGGCTACAAGGAAGCCGCCATCAACCGCGGCGATACCCGCATGGAGGTCATCGCAGACCTGCTGCCGGACCTGATCTGCGGCGGGCTGACGAATTTGTACCGCAAGCTGTATGATGAATCGCTGGTCAACCCGGAGTTCAGCGGCGATTATCTTTCCACCGAGGGAGCCTGCATCATCGCTTTTACCGGTGAAAGTGAGACCCCGCGTGAGGTTGCCCAGATGGTGCGGGATGAAATTGCCCGCCTGCGCCAAAACGGCGTAGACCCGGAGCTGTTTACCCTGGTCAAAAACCAGATGTACGGCGAAATGCTGGCTGATGTGGAGAACGTGGACGATGCCGCCGAGGAGATGGGCATGGCCTTCCTGAAAGGCCGCACCCTGGCAGATGAAATTGAAGCGCTGGCCGCTTTGACCGTTGACGATGTGAACAAGGCACTGCAAACCATGCTGCTGGAAGAAAACAGCGCCTATATCCAGATCGACCCGAAGGAATGAGGTGTAATGGCAGATGTCTTTTGATGTTCAGTTTCCCGGCCTTGGGCTGGAATTCACCATCAACCGCGTTGCGCTCAGCATTGGCGGTTTCAACATTTACTGGTACGGTGTGATCATCGCCGTGGGCATGGTGCTTGCCATGATGTTTGCTTTCCGCAATGCGGATGATTTCGGCATCAACTCCGACCGCCTGATCGATGTGATCCTGGTGGGCGCGGTCATGGCAATCGTCTGCGCGCGCATTTATTATATTGTGTTTGCGCCGTTCAAGTATGAAAGCATCTGGCAGATGATCGATATCCGCCAGGGCGGTATTGCCATTTACGGTGCGGTCATCGGCGCATTTGTATTTGGCGGCCTGATGGCCAAGATCCGCCGCATTCCCATCCTGCCGCTCTTTGATCTGGTTGGGATATGCTTCCTGATTGGTCAGGGCGTGGGCCGCTGGGGCAACTTTGTCAACCAGGAAGCTTTCGGCAGCAACACCACGCTGCCCTGGGGCATGTACAGCGAGGGTACCTATAACTACCTGCTCAGCGTACAGGCCACCCTGGCCGCTGAGGGCGTTACTGTGGACCCCACCCAGCCGGTACACCCGACCTTCCTGTACGAGAGCATCTGGTGCCTGGTGGGGGTTGTGCTGCTGGCAAGCCATATCAAAAAGCGCCGCTTTAACGGCGAACTGTTTCTGCTCTACATCATCTGGTACGGCCTGGGCCGCTACTGGATCGAGGGTCTGCGCACCGATGCGCTGATGGTCACTTCCACCCTGCGCACCAGCCAGCTGGTGGCACTGGTGTCTGTGGCCACGGCGGTGGTGCTGCTGGTGGCCGGGTTGCAGCGATTTAAGGGCGCGCAGCTGATGGTGCCGCTGCAGGTGAGCAACCTGAAAAAACTGGATGCCGCCGGAACTTATTTTGTGGTGGATGAACTGCCCGCAAGTGCGTCCCATCGCGAATTTGTTCAGGCCACTGCCGCCATGAACCGCCGCCTGGAGGAATTTGACCTTGACGAAGCGGAAAAAGTAGAAGATAATAATGACAATGGTGAAGCGATAGAAGAGGGGAATGTGGTAGCCGAACCCCAGCAGCCCGCCGAAGCGCCGGAAACCCCGGCCTCGGAGGACGAAGCAGGGGAGTAACGTTTAGGTGTATCCTGCACCTGAAAACCACAGGAGGGAATGCAAAGATGAGTGCACAGATCATTGACGGAAAGGCCCTTGCGGCCGCAACCAAAGCCGAAGCAGCCGCCGAGAAGGTCACCGCACTGAAAGCCCAGGGCGTCAACCCCTGCCTGGCGGTCATTCTGGTGGGCGAAAACCCCGCCAGCCAGGTGTATGTGCGCGGCAAGGTAAAGGACTGCGGCGAATGCGGCATCAAGAGCCTGGAACTGCGCATGCCGGAAACCACCACCCAGGAAGAACTGCTGGCCAAAATTGCAGAGCTGGCAGCCGACAAAACCGTAAACGGCATTCTGGTTCAGCTGCCGCTGCCCAAGCAGATCGATGAGCGCGCCGTGATTGACGCCATCCCGCCGGAAAAGGACGTGGACGGTTTTTCCCCTGTCAACGTGGGCCGTATGCAGACCGGCCAGCCCTGTTTTTTGCCCTGCACCCCGGCGGGCTGCATCCGCATGATCGAATCTACCGGCACCAAAATTGACGGCAAAAACGCCGTGGTCATCGGCCGTTCCAACATTGTGGGCAAGCCCGCAGCCCTGTTGCTGCTGGCTAAAAATGCAACCGTTACGGTCTGCCATTCCCACACGGCCAACCTGAAAGAAATCTGCGCCAACGCGGATATTCTGGTTGCAGCCGTTGGCCGCGCTGGTTTTGTGACCGGCGATATGGTCAAGCCCGGCGCCGTGGTGATCGATGTTGGCATCAACCGCGGTGCGGACGGCAAGCTGCACGGCGATGTGAACTTTGAGGAAGCAAGCGCCGTGGCGGGTTACATCACCCCGGTGCCCGGCGGCGTGGGACCCATGACGATTACGATGCTGTTATACAATACCTGTTTATCTGCTTTTAAGGAGTAAATAAAAATTGTACACGTTTGACAGTCAATACGAAACTTACTTGTCCGAATTCAACGCCTATGCCGAAGCCTACTGCAAAACCCTCAGGACGAAACCCGAGGTTTTGGGCGAAAGCATGAAATACAGCCTTCTGCTCGGCGGAAAGCGAATCCGTCCCTTATGCTTGCGGTGGCGGACGTTTTGGGAGCCCCTGCGAAAGAGGTGCTTCCGTACGCGCTGGCGCTGGAAATGATTCATACCTATTCGTTGATACACGACGACCTTCCCGCGATGGACAACGACGATTTCCGCCGCGGAAAACCCTCCAATCATAAAGTTTATGGGGAAGCGAACGCCGTTCTGGCGGGCGACGGACTGCTGAACACCGCCTATTCGCTTTGTCTCGACCAGTGTATGAAGGGTGAAAAGTTTGTATTGGCTTCGAAGTTTCTCGCGGAGTGCGCGGGAATTTTCGGCATGATCGCGGGACAGTCCGCCGATCTGTATTTTTCCGAAAAAG
>ENA-UESE01002070-UESE01002070.1-human-gut-metagenome-genome-assembly--contig:-NODE-2070-length-12871-cov-3.084102_pt1 | contig 12871 bp, 9 predicted proteins | sample MGYA00242995_ERZ507996 | MGnify/ENA primary metagenome ERZ507996 (study PRJEB26167, sample SAMN06115489) | human gut metagenome | host: Homo sapiens | place: China:Sichuan | collected 2015-04-15... | reverse complement strand
CCACGCGGGCACCATGAACCAGCTCTTTGCCGCCTATTCCACCGGCAAGGAGAACAAGGAGCTCATGAGCATCCTAGGCGAGGCCGCCCTGTCCCCCACCGACCTCCAGTACGCCAAGTTCGCTGACGAGTTCGAAAAGCGCTACGTGGCCCAGGGCAGCGACGAGAACCGCTCCATCGAGGAGACTCTGGATCTGCTCGAGCTCCCCCGCTGCTCAGCCGCGGCACACTGCAGCCGCACACCCCACTGCGCAAGATGCCCCGGCAGCCGAGGCTGCCGGGGCAAAGGGGGATGCGACATCTAACGGGTGGTACGTCAGACGATGTTATACTTCTTGAGCAGATCCACCACGACGTTGTTGACCAGCGGCTCCTTGACGAGGTCGAGCAGCGGCAGCACCGACGGGAGCAGGAACTCCAGCGGCTTCTTGCCGTCGAGCAGCTTGCTGGTGGCGTAGAGCAGGTCGCGGATATCATACACGCTGCCCCAGACCTCGGGCACGCCGCGGTCGACGTTGCAGAGCGTATAGACCGCTTCCATCGCGGTGCGGATGGAGTACTCGGTGGTGAACACGGTGTCGCGCGGGGTATCGGCGAACTGGCCGACGAACGCGAGGTTGACCGAACCGTCGGGCACGACCTTCGGGCGGTCGCCTTCGGTTCTGGGCGCAAAGAACGTGGTGACGTAAGGCATCATGCACGGCGTGGTGTTGCATTCGTTCGTGGCCAGATCCATGATCTGATCCTCGGGGATGCCGATGTGGTACAGCCACTCTGCTGCCAGCTCGATGCCGGTGCAGTCGCACATGTTCTTCTTGATGAAATCGCCCTTGTCGTCCCAGCAGTTGAGGCCGTAGACCCAGATCAGGCAGTGATCCTTCGGCTGCTCCTGGAACTGACCCTGACGGTTGATGGTCCAGCTGATGAGCCAGCTCGAGTCGCGGCAGGTGACGATGCCGCCGGTGACGACCTTGCCGGAGAGCGGGTCGCGCTTGCAGATCTTCTGGATCGCATCGAGGATCTGCTTGTTGGCCGTGTCGACCGTCCAGGACTCCCAGCTGGTCTCCTTGATGTCCTTGAAGAACTTCTCGGGATGGCCGAACGCCGGATCCTGCGCGGCGAGCTTCTTCCACATCTCGACGGACGGGCCTTCGCCGTTCTTGACCTTCACGACCGGTGCATGGGTGTTGTCGCCGTAAGCGGACGCGTCGCCCTGGCAGCCGTTGGTGCAGATGACGAGATCGTTCTCGGTCAGCTCGATGACCTTTTCCACGCCGCCCTGGGTGTACTCGATCTTCTTGGCGACCTTCTTGTCCTCGGTGCAGTCGCAGACGATGTTCGTGACCGTGGTGTCGAAGAGCACCTTTCCACCGTGGTCGGTGATGTACTTGCACATCGGGAGGATCATCGACTCATACTGGTTGTAGCGGGTGAAACGCAGCGCGCTCAGGTCGGGCAGACCGTCGATGTGGTGGATGTAGCGCTGCAGGTAGAGCTTCATCTCAAGGGCGCTGTGCCACTTCTCGAACGCGAACATGGTCTGCCAGTAGGTCCAGAAGTTCGTGGCGTAGAACTCATCGTCAAACACGTCATCGATCTTCTTGTCCTCGAGGGACTTGTTGGTCGCCATGAACAGCTTGAGCAGCTGCGTGGCGGCGCCCGGCGTCAGGCCGTACTTACGGTCGGTATGGGCGTCCTGGCCCTGCTTCTCGGTGACGCGGCACAGGGAGAAGTTCGGGTCTTCCTTGTTGAGGTAGTAGTACTCGGAGAAGATCGTCTCGCCCGGGTTCACGATCGACGGGATGGACTTGAACAGATCCCACATGCACTCGAAGTGGTTATCCATCTCACGGCCGCCGCGCATGATGAAGCCCTTGGTCGCATCGTAGATGCCGTCGCAGGAGCCGCCGGCTACGGGCAGGTGCTCAAAGAGCGTGATGTGCTCACCGGGCATCTGCGCATCGCGGATCAGGAAGCAAGCCGCTGCCAGACCGGCCAGGCCGGTGCCGACGACATAAGCCGACTTATTCTCGATGCCTTCAGGTTTTTTCGGCGTTGCAAACGCCTCATAGTTACCGCTGCTGTAATACATTCTGTGTACCTCCCATTCATGATGTGTTTTCCGTATTTTTTGTGCAGTCCGTCTGCACGACTTCTTCTGTTACTGTCACTAACACTTGCTTCGAAAAAAAAGAAGCTTTTCGCTTGACAATTATCAATATAGCGCATTTTGCCGTCTTTACTGCACCATTTGTTACACAAATGGCCGTAATTAAACATGACCGCGTGGTTTTGTTGAATGTCACAAGTTTGACGACTTTTCATTGTGCATTTTGACCGTTTTTCACCGCGTGTCCGATTCAAATGTGTCGTTTAGCACAAAAAAGAGGCTGCTTGGAAGCGAAATCACGCTTCCAAGCAGCCTTGCCATCTATGAAATCGGAGAAAAAACTGCCTATAAATTGGCCATACTCTCGAGTGCGGAGCGGTCGAGCACGTAGATCTTCCCGCGGCCGGTCTGCAGCAGCCCCATCTGGCGCATGCCCTCAAGCTCTCTGCTGATGACCTCTCTGGTCGTGCCGAGGTGGTGCGAGATCTCCTCGTGCGTGATGCGCGCGAAGCCGTCCTCGGGGTGTGCATCGGCTTTTTCAAGCACGACGCGCGCGATGCAGCTGCGCAGCGGGTGGAAGAAATAATACTCAATGTTATTGAGCACCTTCTGTACATTGCGTGCCGCAGTGCTGCGCAGAAACTGCTCCACGACCGGGGCCTCGGCGCAAAGCGGACGCAGCGCAACGATGTTGATATAGGCAAACACGGCATCACTGCTCGCCTGCAGGATGGGCATTGTGTCGCCCGGCTCTGCGCTGTCGAGTGTGTTGAGCACGCAGCAGCCGCCGCTGACGACCGACAGCAGTGTGATCTCGCGGCCGGTATCCGTCGCGATAAACACACGCAGTCCGCCGGAGAGCACGAGGAAAAGTCCGTTTCGCTCCGGCATGGAAAACACAACATTGTCCCCCGCGCGGTATGAGCGGACGATGGTGTTCAGGCGCAGCATCTGCTGCTGGGAGCTTGTGAGCGCATCCCAAAACGGCAAACACGGCGTGAGATCGTAGGAACGCTTGGGTCTATTCTTCTACGTCCTACTCACCTCCGCGGTATTTGTCCATATGTTACTGCCACTAACACATCTGCATAAAAAAGAAAAGATGATATTATCTTATCAAACCGAGGCTGTCGCTCTGTATTCTTTGTTACACATCTCGCGTTTTTTCAGTTTTGTTACACAACGCAGGCGCGCTCGACTCATTTTTGATGTAGTTGACGAGCAGCTCACCGGTAAATTGCACGACCGCGACCGGTGAAACGCCGAAGGACAGGTTCTCATAGATCGTCGTGCCGGTATATGCGTTGAGCAGGCACTGGTACACGGCATAGATGTTCACGTCCGGCCGGATCGATCCGTCGGCCACGCCCTCGTGCAGCGCCTTGAGCGCCGGGACGGGGATCTCGCGGTCGTAATACTTCCAGAAGACATTGTTGACGTCGTTGCCCGTCCCCTTCTCCGAGTAGGCGGAGAACATCTCACGCGTGTAGTCATACCACTCCGGCCGGCGGTCATAAGTGCGAAAATAGATATGCATGCAGACGACGAACTTTTCATACCCGTTCTTGCAGGACGCGGCCTCGCGGGTATACTGCTCCATGAAATCCGAGAAAAACGTCGCCAATGCATCGCGCCACGCAGCAAAGACAAGCGCGTCCTTGTTGCGGAAATAGCGATACAGCGACGTCGGTGTCAGGCCGGCGGCCTCGGCGATGCGGCTGATGGGCGTCGCGGCGATGCCGTCGGCGATGAACAGCGACTGCGCCACATGGATGACCCGCTGGATGTTCTGTTCGCGTTGCTCGCTGCGTTTCATGGCTGCACCTCCCGTGTGAATACTGCCTACAGTATGCCATGTTTCCCCGCCGTTTGCAACCGAAAATGAAGAGAACGCGCTGCCGGAGCGGAAATCCGCAAGCAAAAAATGGGCGCTCTGTCGAAGCAGAGCGCCCACACAGGGGTTACATTTTGCGCTGTGCGGCGATTAGGCCTGCTCAGCCTTCTTGCTGTTAGACGCGATCGCCTTGCCGCCCTCGACAACGAGGTCGATTGCAAGGATGACCAGCAGGACAGCCAGAATACCACGGATGTAGAACCAGGCAACGCCCTGGCCGCCGGCGATGATGCCGACGATCTGAGCCTTGATGGTGAACACCAGAGAGGTCAGCGTCACGAGGATCATGAAGATCATCGGGAAGATGAACATCTTGTTGTTTCTGCCCATCTTGCCGAGCCAGGCGGCGACGGCCAGCAGGCCGAGGCCGGCGAGGAGCTGGTTGGCAGCGCCGAACAGGGGCCAGATCTTCGCATAGCCGGTCATGCCGAGCGCGATGCCGAGCACGACGGTGATCGCAGTGGAGACGTACGGGTTGCAGAGAACCTTGCGCGCGCCGGTGACGGTCGGGTCGGAGACCTTCTCACCGGGCTTGAGCCAGAACTCCTGGAACATGTAGCGAGCCAGACGGGTCGCGGTATCCAGAGAGGTCAGGCAGAACACGGAGACGGCCAGAACCATCAGCGTGTAGGTGACATTGACAGCACCTGCGCCGAAGACCTTGCCGAGCATCTCGGACAGGCCGGTCGCAAAGACGACGGTCGGGGTGACGACTTCGCCGGTCTTGTAGCGCTCCCAGACGTACGCAACGGCGCACAGGGAAACGAGCGCGAGCACGCACTCGATGAGCATGCCGCCGTAAGCGATGGGCTGCGCGTCCTTCTCGTTGTTGAGCTGCTTGGCAGTCGTGCCGGAGCCAACGAGGGAGTGGAAGCCGGAGATCGCGCCGCAGGCGATGGTCACGAACAGAGCCGGGAACATATAGCCAAGGGAGCTGCCCGTCGGAGCGACGGTGTCAACAAAGCCGGTGAAGGCGGGCATGTCGAGAGACGGATGCGCGCCGACGACGCCGATGAGCGCGAGGAGCATCATGGCGTACAGCAGGAAGGAGCTGAGGTAGTCACGCGGCTGCAGCAGGATCCACACAGGCGTGACGGAAGCCACGAGGATGTAGATGCCGCAGATGATCATCCAGGTCTGGTAGCTGAGGTAGATCGGGTGCCACTTGATGCCGAGCCACATGATCACGGCGATGGCAACAACGCCGATGAGCGTGGACACACCGAGAGGCGCGTTTCTGCGGTACACGAAGAAACCGAAGAAGATCGCCAGGACGATGAACAGCAGCGAAATGATCGCCGTGGTCGCGTTGGCGGCAGACTTCGCCACATCGACAGCGCCGCTCTCCAGATAGGTGGCCTTGAACGTATTGGCAACGATGGACGCAAACGCGGCCACGACCAGGATCAGGGTCAGGTAAGAGAAGATGAGGAACAGGCGCTTGGCCTTCTTGCTGATGCTGGTCTCGACAACGGTGCCGATGGACTGGCCGTTATTGCGGACAGAGGCAAACAGCGCGCCGTAGTCATGCACACCACCGAAGAAGATGCCGCCGATGAGCACCCACAGCAGCACCGGAGCCCCACCGAAAACAGCGGCCTGGATCGGGCCGTTGATCGGGCCGGCACCCGCGATGGAGGAGAAGTGGTGTCCCATCAGGACAGGGGCTTTTGCGGGGCAGTAGTCCATACCGTCTTCCAGCTCGTGAGCCGGGGTGGTGCGGGACGGGTCGATACCCCACTGTTTGGACAGCCATCCGCCGTAGAACACATAGCCCAGGGCGAGAATGACAATACCAATAATCAGAATTACAGCAGCATTCATTGAATTAACTCCCTTCTTTCATATTCTTAAACAGTGTTGTCTTCAACAACTGTGCTGTACTGCGTCCGCTGCCGTTGGCAGCCGTTTTGCCGGTGCTCAGCTCCGCAACGCCGGTGTGGTAATCCATCCAGCCGTGGAAGGCGAGCTTGAAGCTCTTATAAATACGTGTGCGGCGCAGGGCGCGCAGCGCATCCGGCTCACAGGTGTCACACAAAAAGATCGCCGTGATATAAGAGCACATATGGTTCGGACCCGGCTCGATCCGCTGCAGGCCGTCTGCACGCGCCTGCTCACGGCACTGCTCGAAGATCTCCTTCGTGAGCACGGGCACCGAGAAAATGTAGACATATTCGTTGTTGTCGGCCTCCCAGAGCTTGGCGGCCTTGACCAGAACATATTTCTCAGAGTGGATGTGCAGCCCGGCCTCCGCGACCAGATGGCCCTTCGGCTCCTCGTGGCGCACAACATCAAAATATCCCGAATAACTGTGGCACAGTTTGTCGAGCGCTTCTTCGCGGGTCATTCGCTGTCCTCCCCGTTCGATGCAGAATTTTCATAGTATGCTTTCATGCAGGTCATGAACAAACTAAGAACAAAGTGTAAACACATTGCTAAGATTATGATAGCGCGCACACCAGAATCTTTCAAGTGAAAAGAATGACAAATATCTGGTTTCTTTTTTGTCAACTTTTCATAAGCATTGCACAAAAATGCCGAAAGAAGTTGCGTTATGTAAACCGTTTTCGTTCAAATCATACAAGTCTGGTGGGAAACGCAATCTCATGATTTTTCAGCAAAAACATTTGTGGGTCATGAAATTGACGAACTTTTCTTCTGTTTTGCTCATCATTATGTAAACCATGCACAAAGCGTGAATTTCTGCCGTATTAAGAGGCAGGAATTTCGTCGAAAAATGATTGACAGGCGGAATGATTCCTGATACAATGAGGCGTCTCAATTGGAATGATCTTCAGAGTCTTTCCGAAGCAAGATGCGACCGCCGCCGTGCCCCGCACGCCGGCCAAGGCCATACGGACAGCCGGGTCGAATGCCGCAAACCGCACGCATGTGCGGTGGCAACTTCTGTTGCCTTATTGATTGAGTTAAAAGCTCAAGTTTTATAAGTTGGTCACTTAAAACCAGGCTGCTTTCAGCATCCAAACTTGTGAAATGGTCAATAAGAGTAGTAAAAGTAATCTTTGCTATATAGACTCTCAAGACACGACATTCTGTTGGGAACGGTGTGCACGGGCCGGACGCGGCTGCGTGCCGACGTGCGCCAATCGGATTTGTCTCGCTCACAAGCGCCGCTGCTGACTTTGCAGCGGCGTTTTTTGTGCCTGAAGGGGGACATCAACCATGAAAAAAGTCATTGAGCTCCGGGGCGTCACCAAACAATTTGACGGCGAAACCGTTCTCGACAGCATCGACCTCGACATCTACGACAACGAATTCCTCACGCTGCTCGGCCCCTCCGGCTGCGGCAAGACCACGACCCTGCGCATGATCGGCGGCTTTGAAACGCCCGATCAGGGGGACATTCTCTTCCTCGGCGAGCGCATCAACGACATTCCGCCGCACAAGCGCAACATCAACACCGTCTTTCAGCGCTATGCCCTCTTCCCCCACCTGAACGTGTTTGAAAATGTTGCCTTCCCGCTGCGCGAGCAGAAGCTGCCGCGCGACGAGATCGAGCAGAAGGTCAACGAGATGCTTGCGCTCGTCAAGCTCACGGGCTTTGAGCGGCGCAACGTCACGCGTCTGTCCGGCGGCCAGCAGCAGCGCGTCGCCATCGCGCGTGCACTCGTGAGCCGTCCGCGTGTGCTGCTGCTCGACGAGCCGCTCGCCGCGCTCGACCTGAAGCTGCGCAAGGACATGCAGCAGGAGCTCAAGAACATCCAGAAGGCCACCGGCATCACGTTCGTGTTCGTCACGCACGATCAGGAGGAGGCGCTGAGCATGTCCGACACCATCGTCGTCATGTCGGAAGGGCGCATCCAGCAGATCGGCACGCCGATCGATATATATAATGAGCCGGAAAACGCTTTCGTGGCCGACTTCATCGGTGAGAGCAACATCGTCGACGGCATCATGCGCAAGGATTTCAGCGTCACGTTCTCGGGCCACACGTTCACGTGCGTGGACAAGGGCTTTGCCAAAAACGAGAATGTCGATGTCGTCATCCGTCCGGAGGATGTGGACATCGTGCCCATCGAGCAGGGCATGCTGCGCGGCACGGTCACGTCCATCACGTTCATGGGCGTGCACTATGAGATCATCATCGACATCAACGGCTTCAAGTGGATGATCCAGACGACGGACTATGTTGACGAGGGCGCAGAGGTCGGCCTTTATATCGAGCCCGACGCCATCCACATCATGAAAAAGTCCGAGTATTCGGGCATGTACGGCGACTACTCCTCGTTCAGCAACGAGCTGGACGAGCTCTCGGACGCGGAAAGTGAGCCGGACGAATGAGCAGCCGCATCCGCACCGAAAACCGCCGCGCCTCGCTGGCGCAGCGTCTGGCGCTCGCACCGTATTCCGTGTGGGCGGTCATCTTTGTGGCCGTGCCGCTCGTATTCGTGGCCTACTATGCGTTCACGGACGAGAGCTTCCGGTTCACGACCGAAAACCTGACAAAATTCTTCACCGCCGTGAGCACGATCACCGACGACAGCGGCGCCACGCGCGAGGTACACACCTACCTGCTCATTTTCTGGCGCTCGGTGAAGCTGGCTGTCATCTCCACGGCCGTCTGTCTGCTCATGGGCTACCCCATCGCATATATCATCGCCCGCGCCGCCCCGCGCACGCAAAAGACGATCATCACGCTCATCATGATCCCGATGTGGATGAACTTCCTCATCCGCACCTACGCGTGGATGACCATCCTGCAGGACACGGGCCTGCTCAACGCGCTCTTTTCCGCGCTGCATCTCGGGCAGGCGCACATCATCGGCACGGAGGCCGCCGTCGTCATCGGTATGGTCTACGACTACTTCCCGTATATGATCCTGCCGATCTACTCGGTCATGGCCAAGATGGACACACGCCTGATCGAGGCCGCGCGCGACCTCGGCTGCAACAGTCTCGGCGTGCTGCGCCGGGTCATCTTCCCGCTGAGCCTGCCGGGCGTCGTGTCCGGCATCACGATGGTGCTCATCCCGTCGATCAGCACCTTTTATATCTCGCAGAAGCTCGGCAACGGCAAGTTCTTCCTCATCGGCGACGCCATTGAGGGGCAGTACGTGGCCAACAACCTGCACTTTGCCGCCGCCATTGCCTTCATCCTCATGCTGATCCTGCTGGCGGCCATGGCGCTGATGAAGCGCGGCACGAACAAGCGCGTCTACGGAGGTGTGTGATATGAAACGAGCTGCAAAAATCTACACCGCCCTCATCTTCGTGTTTCTGTTTGCGCCGATCGCGATCCTGCTGGTGTTCTCGTTCAACGACGCAAAGAGCCTGTCGGTCTTTTCCGGCTTCTCATTGAAATGGTATTACGAGCTGTTTCGTGACGCCGAAACGCTCAACGCGCTCAAAAACACGCTCATCCTCGCCGTGATCGCATCGATCGTCTCGACCGTGATGGGCACGGCCGCCGCCGTTGGCATGAACAAGCTCCGCAGCAAATATCTGCGCGCCGCGCTCGACACCGCGACCGACATCCCCATGATGAATCCGGATATCATTACCGGCATCTCGCTCATGCTCATGTTCGTGTTCTTCGGACGGCTGCTCGGCGCGACCACGAGTCTCGGCTTCTGGTCAATGCTCGCGGCGCACATCACGTTCTGTCTGCCGTATGTCATCATGCAGGTGCTGCCGAAGCTGCAGCAGATGGACCGCGCGCTGCCTGAGGCCGCAATGGACCTCGGCTGCACGCCGGCGCGCGCTTTCTTCCGCGTGGAGGTGCCGGAGATCCTGCCCGGCATCATCACTGGCATGATCATGGCCTTCACGCTCTCGCTCGACGACTTCGTCATCAGCTACTTCACGCAGGGCAGCGGCTTCCAGACGCTCCCGATCCGCATCTACAACATGACGAAAAAGACCGTCACGCCGAAGATGTACGCACTGGCGACGATCATCTTCTTCGTCATTCTCGCGCTGCTGCTGCTGACCAACCTCGTCGACGAGGATGATACACAGCGTATCCGCGACGCCCGCCGCGCCAAGCGCGAGGGCAAGCCCGCCCGTTCCGCACGCAGCGGCGGCAGCCGCCGTCCCGTGCGCGCGGCCGTCGGCATCCTGACGGCCGCCGCACTGCTCATCGCCGGCATCAGCATCTACAGCAGCCGGCAGGAGACGCGCGTGCTCAACGTCTACAACTGGGGCGAATACATCTCCGACGGCTCGGACGATTCGCTCAACACCATCACGGCGTTCGAGGAGTGGTACAAGGCGACCTACGGCGTACCCGTCAAGGTCAACTACGACACCTACGCGAGCAACGAGGACATGTATGCAAAGCTCAAGAGCGGCGCCGTGAGCTACGACGTGGTCATCCCGTCGGACTATATGATCGCGCGCATGGAGTCTGAGGATATGCTTCTGCCGCTCAATTACGACAACATCCCGAACTACCAGTATATCTCCGAGGACTTCCGCAGCCTATACTATGACCCGGACAACACCTACACCGTGCCGTATACCTATGGCATCGTGGGCGTGATCTACAACGCAAACGTCGTTGATGAGGCCGATACAGGCAGCTGGGATCTCATGTGGAACCCGAAGTACGCCGGCAATATCCTGCAGTACAACAATGCACGCGACGCGCTCGGCACGGCCATGTACCGCGCCGGCATCGATGTCAACACCACCAACCACGCTGCGTGGGAGCAGGCGCTGCAGGCACTCGTTGACCAGCGTCCGCTCGTCAAGAGCTACGTCATGGACGAGATCTACAATATGATGGAGTCCGGAGAGGCCGCCGTCGCATCCTACTATGCGGGCGATTACTTCACGATGTGCGACGCGCAGGCGGAAAACGTCGATCTGCAGTTTTACTACCCCGACGAGACGAACTACTTCATCGACGCCATGTGCATCCCATCCTGCTGTCAGGACCAGGAGCTGGCTGAGTGCTTCATCAACTTCATGCTCAGCCGCGAGGCAGCCGTCGCCAACGCCGAATATATCTACTACGCCTCACCGAACCGGCTCGTGTACGAAGACCCGGAATACATCGAGGACATGGGCGAGGACACGATGGACATCCTCTACCCCGGCATCGGCTCATTCCGCGACGAATACAACCGCAGCGCCTACCGCAACCTCGATCAGGACACGCTGACCTTTGTCAACAGCCTCTGGGAGACGCTCAAGATAAATCAAACACAGCGTTTGACCCCGCTCCGGAGCTTTCGGAGCGGGGTTTTGCCGTATCCGGCGCCGTGTGATAGGAAATTGTACAAATTTGGCCTTGATTCCCGGCTGCGCTTCACTTATGATATGTCTTTGGATTTTTACGCATTTCGAACAAAAGGTGAGGAAATTATGCAGGCAATGACCAAACAGCGGCATATGGACATGCTCAACGGGCCGCTCTGGAGCAAGCTCCCGCGCTATGCCCTGCCGGTCGCGGCGACCGGCATTCTCGGGCAGCTGTTCAACGCGGCCGACGTTGCCGTCGTCGGCAACTTCACGGGCGAGCTGCACGGCCGCCGTGGCCGCTGTCGGCGCCAACAGCCCGGTCATCGGCCTGATTCTGAATCTGTTCATCGGCATCGCGCTCGGCGCGAACGTCGTCATCGCCAACGCCATCGGCCGCGGCGACCGCGAGACCGTGCACCGCGCCGTGCACACCTCCATCGTCACGGCGCTCGTCGGCGGCGTGCTCGTGGCGCTCTTCGGTCAGCTGATCGCGGGCGGGCTCATGGGTCTGCTCAACGTGCCGGAGGACGTGTATCCGCTGGCGCTGTCGTACCTGCGCATCTATCTGCTGGGTATGCCGGTCATCCTGCTCTATAACTTTGAGGCCGCCATCTTCCGCAGCATCGGCGACACGAAGGTGCCGCTGGTGGCGCTGACGATCTCCGGCATTCTGAACGTGATCCTCAACCTGTTTTTCGTGATCGTGCTCAAGATGAACGTCAACGGCGTCGCCATCGCAACGGTGCTCTCGAACGCGGTCAGCTCTGTGCTGCTGTTGCGGCGTCTGCTGCACGGTGACCTCGTGCGCGTCGAGCTGCGGGAGCTGCGCATCGACCGCAACGCATTCAACAAGATCATGCGCATCGGCCTGCCGGCCGGCATCCAGACCGCCATTTTCTCGCTATCGAACATCATCATCCAGTCGGCCATCAACAGCCTCGGCACGGTCGTCATGGCCGCCTCGAGCGCAGCGTTCAACATCGAGATCATCGCCTACGACGTGCTCAACTCCTTCAGTCAGGCGTGCACAACCTTCGTCGGGCAAAACTACGGTGCGGGCAAGATCGACCGCTGCAAGAAGACGATGTTTCTGTGCCTCATCGAGGACTTCATTGCCTCTGCGGTCGCCATCGCGCTCGTACTGCTGACGGGCAAGTATATTCTCGCGATCTTCAACAGCGATCCCGAAGTCATTGCCATCGGCTACACCCGGCTGCTGTTCCTCTTCGGGTCATATATCTTCACGCTGACGTATGAGATCCTGTCGGGCTATCTGCGCGGCTTTGGCATCTCGCTCGCCCCGGCCATTCTGACGCTCTTCGGCGTGTGCGGCGTGCGCATCTTCTGGATCAAGGCCATCTTCCCGATGCACCGGACGTTCCAGTCGATCCTGCTCGCCTACCCGGTCAGCCTCGCAGCGACCGCCGTGCTGATCATCAGTGCCCTGCTGATCTGCCGCCCGGCGCACAAGTTTGCCGCCCGCAGCGCCGAACAAACGCAGGCGTGACCCCTGCAAACGCAAGCACCCCCTCGGGCTGAGCCCGAGGGGGTGCTTTTTGCTGCGGTTATTCCGTCCTGCGCAACAGTGATTACTTCTTCACGTTCTGGCAGAAGTTCATCAGGATCGTTGCGACCTGCTGGCGGGCGGCGCTGCCCTGCGGG
>ENA-UESE01002068-UESE01002068.1-human-gut-metagenome-genome-assembly--contig:-NODE-2068-length-12877-cov-17.747266_pt1 | contig 12877 bp, 10 predicted proteins | sample MGYA00242995_ERZ507996 | MGnify/ENA primary metagenome ERZ507996 (study PRJEB26167, sample SAMN06115489) | human gut metagenome | host: Homo sapiens | place: China:Sichuan | collected 2015-04-15... | reverse complement strand
TAGTTGGCTGGAAACGGCCTGTGAAAATAGGTAGATGCCGGCTTCTCTTTTATAAGCACCATTAGCTCAGTTGGTAGAGCAACTGACTCTTAATCAGTGGGTCCTGGGTTCGAGTCCCCGATGGTGCACCAAAAAAAGCCTTACGGAAACGTAAGGCTTTTTTCATAATGATTGCCGCTTTGTGTGAGTGCTTTCGTTTTGCCGCTGACTTCAACCCAAGTCAGCGGCTCTTTTTGTTTTGTAGGAGAAATGCAAGAACTTTTAGTGTAAGAGAAACGGTGGCATATATGCAGCTGCCGATAAAAGTAAGCAGCAAAATTATTTCCTGAAAACTCAAGCGTTCACCTCCCTCGTAATTTGGAGGCGACAATCAAGAGCAAATTATATCAGAAGGGGAGAGAGCTGTCAAAAAAGGCTCGCCAATTCCTCAATGGCGGTTTGTTGGTACAATACCAACCAGTCAGGCTTTGCCAGATTGTGGATGATATGTATCAGGATCATAGTCAGAGGATTTAAGAAAAAGCAAGCCGTCGCGGTGGGACCATGTCGGCAGACTGGTGGCTTTTTGTACACGGCTCCAGCCGGCGGGATTTCTCTTAGCGGGTCTTCCGGGTGTGATGCGATAAACAATGTAATGCTCGCCGTTGCAAAATTGCAGGATAGCAATTTTACCGGTAGGAAAATCAGTGTCTGTGTCTGCCAGCGAAAACTGCCACTGACATTGCGTGTCAAGTTCAGATAACTCTATGATTTGTTTGGCAAGCTTATGGGCTGTATCCACATTGAGCGGTTCAAACCCGCCATTGTTGTCGATGGGCAATTCGCCTTTCGCATACGCCTCATCAATTGTCGCCTGGGCGGCGGTCATGAGGGAGCGAGCCTGGAGCATGATGCGCTTTTCAACGGCTTTGTCGATATAGCCGGTCAGGGACGGGACCAAAAGCGCTGCCAATACGGCCAGGATGACCAGGACAACGATCAGTTCAACGAGGGTAACCCCTCTTTTTTGGTTGGAATCACAGAACCGGGCCATAGCGCACGCCTCCCGCATCAGTATAAAACCGTACAAATAAAGTATAGGCAGATAACGATGCTGCGTCAATTGTGGGGGATGCCAAATTCTTTATACATTATTTGTGAATAATGTGATATTATAATTCGGTTTGAAAAACGCAGACGACGGCGGTAAGACGTACTGCCAAAAATCTTGTCCCAAATTTGTCGATTGTGCCAAACGAATAAAGTTGCAATCAGATTTGGCTTTTTGTATACTATACCTATATATACTATACAAAATAATCGGAAAAATGATAAAAATTCTGGTTGGAAAGCGAGCCGGGTGTTGAAAAAGATTAGGATACAGCGGGTGAGCATCTTTGATATTGTCGCCACGCTGGTGTTGGCGGTGGTGCTCGTCGCGTTCGCGGCGCAGGGCACGGGGGAGTTGGCTCAAATGCAGACCGCCACGGACGATTACATCCAGTGCGAGACACTGGCCCGGCAGCTGCAAAGCGGGTCGGACTACCTGATCGAGCAGGTGCGGATGTACACCGCCACCGGTCAGCGGGAGTACATGGACAACTACTTTGAGGAGCTGAACGCGACCTGCCGCCGCGAGAACGCTTTAGAGTATTTTGCAGAGCATTACGGCGACACCGATGCTTTCACGCTGCTGAAATCCGCCATGACAACGTCGCAAAATTTAAGCTATACGGATCGGTATGCCATGCGGCTTGTGGCGCAGGCCACGCTGGCGGACGAGTCGAGCTGGCCGACGGAAATCCGGTCTGTCTCGCTGCATGACAGTGACATAACGATGACAGACAGCGAGAAGATGCGCAAGGCACAGCAGTTGGTTTGCAACGACCAATATCAAAATATGCGCGATGAGGTGAACGAAAAAATCACCGAGAGCATGGACAGCCTGATTGCACTGACACGCAGCCGCCAGAACGGAGCACAGACCGTTTTCACCGGCGTGTACCGTAAAATTGAGCTGTGCGCGGCGCTGCTGGTACTGCTCATGCTGGAAATTTGCATGATAACGCGCTATTTTGTGGTAAAACCGCTGATGGACTACGGTCAGAGCATCCGGCGCGGGGAAATCTTCCCGGTGGTGGGCGCGGCAGAACTGCAGGACTTGGCACTGACCTACAACGAAGTCTACCGCGAAAACCAGGAGACGCAGAAGATCATCCGCCACGAGGCCGAGCACGACGCGCTGACCGGCGCACTGAACCGCGGTTCGTTTGAAAAGATCCTGAATATCTATAAGAACGGCGAGAAGCCGTTTGCAATGATTATCTGTGACATTGACATTTTTAAACATGTCAACGACACTTACGGACATGCGGTGGGTGACGAGATCCTGAAAAAGGTCGCAAACCTCTTGAAAACGACCTTCCGCAGCATCGACTATGTCTGCCGCATCGGCGGTGACGAGTTCGCCGTTATCATGGTGGATGTGAATCAGGAATTGAGTTATACCATACGTGAGAAAATCACGGTGATCAACAATCAGCTGTACTGTCCGACGGACGACCTGCCGGCCATCTCGCTGAGCGCGGGCGTGGCCTTTACGGATCGCGCAAACCCCGGCGAGAGCATCTTCAAGGATGCTGACGAGGCGCTGTACCGTGTCAAGCAGAACGGCAAGCACGGCTGCGGCTTCTATTAAGTGCGCACGGATTTTGCGCAGCTGCGCCGTCTGCCGGACCTGCTTTTCCCGCGGCGCTGTCCGTTTTGCGGGTCATTGCTGGGGCCGGACGCACTGCAGGGCACGGTTTGCCCGGCCTGCGTGCCCGAGGAAATGCGCTTACAGCACATTCCGGCGCGTCTGCCGGAGGGCGAACACGATTTTTACGCCGTGCGGGAGGCTGCTGCGGCGTATTATTACGAGGATATTGTACGTACAGCCGTTTTGCGCTGCAAGCGGGGCGGCTGCTTTTGGTATGCCCGGGAGCTGGCGGACCGTGTGGCCGTGCTGGTGTTCGGCGCACTGCCGGCCAAACAGCCCGGAAAAATGCCGCAGTATGCGGGTGTGACCGCGCTGCCGCTGTACAGCTGCATTGTGCCGGTGCCGCCCCGCCAGCCGCTGCCCGGTATGCCGGGTCTGCCGCTGCTGCTGGCGCGCCGGTTGGGTGCGGTGCTGGGGGTCCCGGTGGAGACACCGCTGTACATCAAGCGCCGGGGCCGCCCGCAGAAGGAGCTTACCCGCGAACAGCGCCTGCAAAACGCCAGGGGCGCGTTTGGCTGCTGCCCCGGCACAGACCTGACCGGCAGGCGGGTGCTGCTGATCGATGACATTATCACAACCGGTGCGACGGCGTCGGCGTGTGCGCTGGCACTTTTGGAGGCCGGTGCGGTGGAGGTGACCGCTGTGGCGATTGCCGCGGCGGAGGAGCTGCCCAAGAGCCGGAAAAAGCCCCCTGAGACAAAACCATAAAAAGACCGAAGCGGCGTGCCCGGAAATCATGGGCGTACCGCTTCGGTCTTTTTCATAGCTTATACGAGCTTATACGGGGCATCTCCGCACCATCCGGTATGCCGTGCCCGCCCCGCCCAACGCCAGCCCTGCCAAAAATAGGGTGAAAAATTTGGCGGTTTTGCCACGCGCATAAAATCTGAACATCCTGTATAATAAAGACATGGATCGATTTTCTGCTGTAAAAAGGAGAAACCGCGATGACAAAGCAAAAATATATCATGGCGCTGGACGCGGGCACTACGTCCAACCGCTGCATCCTTTTTAACGCCAGGGGCGAGATGTGCAGCGTCGCGCAAAAGGAGTTCACCCAGTATTTCCCCAAGCCCGGCTGGGTCGAGCATGACGCCAACGAGATCTGGACGACCCAGCTCGGCGTGGCGCTGTCGGCTATGAACGAGGTCGGCGCGTCGGCGGAGGACATTGCCGCCATCGGCATCACGAACCAGCGCGAGACGACCATCGTCTGGGACCGTGACACCGGCGAGCCGGTCTACCACGCCATTGTCTGGCAGTGCCGCCGCACAAGCGAGTACTGCGACGAGCTGAAGGCCCGCGGCCTGACCGACCTGATCCGGCAAAAGACCGGGCTGGTCATCGACGCTTACTTCTCGGGCACAAAGCTCAAGTGGATTCTGGACAACGTGCCCGGCGTGCGTGCGCGTGCCGAGCGCGGCGACCTGCTGTTCGGCACGGTGGAGACGTGGCTCATCTGGAAGCTGACCTGCGGCAAGATCCACGTGACCGACTACTCCAACGCCAGCCGGACGATGATGTTCAACATCCACACGCTGGACTGGGACGACGAGATACTGAAAATTCTCGATATACCGCGCTGTATGCTGCCGCGTCCCGTGCCCAACAGCGAGTTCTACGAGTACGCCGACCCGATGCACTTCGGCAGCGAGATCAAGATCGCGGGGGCGGCGGGCGACCAACAGGCCGCGCTGTTCGGCCAGACCTGCTTTACCAGGGGCGAGGCCAAGAGCACCTTCGGCACGGGTGGCTTTCTGCTGATGAACACCGGCGAGAAGCCGGTATTCTCCCAAAACGGGCTGGTCACCACCGTGGCGTGGGGATTGGACGGAAGGGTAAATTACGCGCTGGAAGGTTCGATTTTTGTGGCGGGCGCAGCTATCCAGTGGCTGCGGGACGAACTGCATCTGCTGGAGGACGCCCGCGACAGCGAGTACATGGCGCAGAAGGTCAGGGACACGAACGGCTGCTACGTCGTGCCTGCGTTCACCGGTCTGGGTGCGCCGCACTGGGACCAGTACGCCCGCGGCACCATCGTGGGCCTGACCCGCGGCGTGAACAAGAACCACATCATCCGCGCGACGCTGGACAGCCTGTGCTACCAGATCAACGATGTGCTGGCCGCCATGCAGGCGGATTCCGGCATTGACCTGACGGCGCTCAAGGTGGACGGCGGCGCGTGCGCGAACAATTACTTACTGCAGACGATGGCGGACATCAGCAACCTGCCGGTCAAGCGCCCCTGCTGCGTGGAAACGACGGCGCTGGGCGCGGCGTATCTGGCCGGGCTGGCCGTCGGCTATTGGAGCAGCACCGAGGACGTGCTGCAAAACTGGTCGGTGGATCGTGAGTTTATGCCGGGCATCCCCGACGACGAGCGCACCAGACGGCTGAAGGGCTGGAATAAGGCGGTGCGGTGCAGCTACGGCTGGGCGAAGGAGGATTGACCCCCAAAAGCCTTCCCCTTGGGGGGAAGGTGGCCCCGCAGGGCCGGATGAGGGGAGAGCTTGCCGCGACAGGCCGTAAACGGGTAATAGTGGCAAGGCTGCCCCTCATCAGTCAGCGGGCGGGGCCGCTGACAGCTTCAGTCTCCGCGCTAAGAGCCGCCTACGGCGGTTGCGCTCCGACACGCGCCTGCGGGCGCAGCCCCTCGGGGGAAGCCATTCCGATTGCACAAACAACACGAGGTATCAATATGTACGACATCATCATTATCGGCGCGGGCGTGTCCGGGTGCGCCTGTGCGCGGGAGCTTTCGCGGTATGACGCGAAAATTCTTGTAGTAGAGAAGGAGGAGGACGTCTGCTGCGGCACGTCCAAGGCCAACAGCGCCATTGTCCACGCCGGGTACGACGCAGCCCACGGCAGCCTGATGGCCAAGCTCAACGTCGAGGGCAGCCGCCGGATGCCGGCCCTTGCGAAGGAGCTGGATTTTGCCTACGACCGGTGCGGCAGCCTTGTCGTCTGCCTGAGCGACGAGGACCGCCCCGCGCTGCAAAAGCTCTATGAAAACGGCATCGCCAACGGCGTGGAGGGGCTGCGCATCATAGAAAGGGACGAGCTGGTGGGAATGGAGCCGAACATCTCGGACGCCGCCGTCGCCGCACTGTGGGCGCCCACGGGCGGCATCGTCTGCCCGTTCGGCCTGACGTTTGCGTTGGCGGAGAACGCCGCCAAAAACGGTGTGCAGTTTCGGTTTGACACCAAAGTTACGGGCCTGCACCCGCTGGACGGCGGCGGAACAGGGTGGGCCGTCGAGACCGACCACGGCACGCTGGAAACGCGCTGCATCGTCAATGCGGCGGGCGTATACGCCGACACGCTGCACAATATGGCCGACGCGGCGCACCCCATGACCATCACGGCCCGGCGGGGAGATTACTTCCTGCTTGACCACACGGCGGGGCAGCATGTGCGGCACACGGTATTCCAGCTGCCGGGCAAATACGGCAAGGGCGTGCTGGTAACGCCCACAGTGCACGGCAATCTGCTGGTCGGGCCGACGGCCATCGACGTGGACGACAAGGAGGCCACGGCCACGACGGCGGCGGGCCTGGACGAGGTGCGGGAGAAATCCGGCCTCGCGGTCAAGGACATTCCACTGCGCCAGACCATCACGAGCTTCGCGGGTCTGCGCGCCCACGAGGCGCGGCACGACTTCTTCATCGGCGAGATCGCGCCCGGCTTTGTGGACTGCGCGGCCATCGAGTCGCCCGGCCTGTCCAGCGCCTCGGCCATCGGTGCGATGGTCGCGGACATCGTGCGCGGCAGTCTGCACTTACACAATAAGCCCGATTTTGACCCGACGCGCAGGGGCATTCTGGACCCCAAAGCGCTGGATCTTGCAGCGCGGGCGGAGCTTATCCGGCAAAACCCGGCCTACGGGCAGATTATATGCCGGTGCGAGAGCGTGACCGAGGGCGAGATCATCGACGCCATCCGCCGCACGCCCGGCGCACGCAGTCTGGACGGCGTCAAGCGGCGCACCCGCGCGGGCATGGGCCGCTGCCAGGCGGGCTTCTGCAGCCCGCGCGTCATGGAGATCCTGGCGCGGGAGCTGGGCGTGCCGCAGAGCGAGATCACCAAGTCCGGCGGTGCGTCCAAAATCATCGTCGGCACGAACAAGGATAGCCTGTGAAAGGGGGCGTCTGCCATGAAAAACGTTGATCTGGTCATTATCGGCGGCGGCCCGGCGGGGCTGGCCGCGGCGGTGGCCGCACGCAAAAGCGGCGTGCAGGACATCCTGATCCTGGAGCGCGACAGTGAGCTGGGCGGCATCCTGAACCAGTGCATCCACAATGGCTTCGGCCTGCATACCTTTAAAGAGGAGCTGACTGGCCCCGAGTACGCGGCACGGTTTGTGACGCAGGTACGCGAATTGGGAATTGAATACAAGCTCAATACGATGGTGCTGGATCTGGCGGCGGACAAGACCGTCACCGCCATGAACAAGACCGACGGACTGTTTCAGCTGCACCCCAAGGCGGTCATTCTGGCCATGGGCTGCCGTGAGCGCCCGCGCGGCGCGCTGAACATTCCGGGCTACCGGCCCGCTGGCATCTTCACCGCGGGCACGGCGCAGCGGCTCGTCAACATGGAGGGCTGCCTGCCCGGGCGGCGGGTCGTGATTCTGGGCAGCGGCGACATCGGCCTTATCATGGCACGCCGCATGACGCTGGAGGGGGCAAAGGTGCTCTGCGTGGCGGAGCTGATGCCGTACTCCGGCGGCTTAAAGCGCAATATTGTGCAGTGCCTCGATGATTTTGCCATTCCGCTGAAATTGAGCCACACGGTAGTGGACATTCAGGGCAAGGATCGCGTGACCGGCATCACGCTGGCGCGGGTCGAAAACGGAAAACCCGTTCCCGGCACCGAGGAGCACTACGACTGCGACACGCTGCTGCTTTCCTGCGGGCTGCTGCCCGAAAACGAGCTGAGCCGCGCCGCGGGCGTGGCGCTGAACCCCGTCACCGGCGGCCCGGTGGTCAATGAGAGCCTGGAAACGAACCTGCCCGGCGTCTTTGCCGCGGGCAACGTGCTGCATGTGCATGACCTGGTGGATTATGTGTCGGAGGAGGCCGCGGCGGCAGGTGAGCATGCGGCGGCATACATTGCGGGCGGCGGGGCCGCGGCGGGCCGCACCCTGCCCGTGCGGTGCGAAAACGGCGTGCGCTACACCGTGCCGACCACCATCCGCCCCGACTGCGCGGGGGATACCGTGACGCTGCGGTTCCGCGTGGGCGGCGTGTACAAAAATAAAAAAATAGCGGTGTACCGCGGTACAGACTGCATCTACAGCCGCAGGCGGCCCGTGCTGGCCCCCGGTGAGATGGAGACTGTGCGGCTGAAGGCCGAGCTTCTGCGCGGCCCGGGCGACGCCGTGACGGTAACGTTGGAGGAGGGCTGACGATGGAAAAACGTGAACTGATCTGCATCGGCTGCCCGATGGGCTGCCCGCTGACTGTGACGCTGGACGGCGGCGCGGTGGTCACCGTACAGGGCAACACCTGCCCGCGCGGCGACGCCTACGCCCGCAAGGAGGTCACCGCCCCGACGCGCATTGTGACCACAACGGTGCGCGTGACCGGCGGCACCCTGCCCGCCGTGAGCTGCAAGACCCGCAGCGACATCCCGAAGGAGAAAATTTTTGACGTTGTCCGCGCGCTGAAAAGCGTCGTGGTGCCCGCCCCCGTACACATCGGCCAGGTCCTGCTGCCCGATGCAGCCGGGACCGGCGTGGATGTGGTGGCGACGAAGGACGTAGCCGAGGCGTAGATTCATCCCGTTATGAAAATAACTTTCCGAAAAAGTTAAATTTTCAAAGAAATTTGGGCAAAAATCAATGGCGTGTTTGAATATTGCACAAAGAAAGCGTCGATTTTTCGGCTTTTCGACAATTCTGCTAAAATCACTTTCTTTTTTGTGAAGAATATGTTAATATGAGATTAACAAAGTGTCGCGGCTGCGGAACCAGACAGCCCGGCGCCGAGTTGGGAAAGACCCACTCACAATTTTTGGAGGAATGCTTTTATGATGAAGTATCTGCAGAAGCTCGGCAAAGCTCTTATGCTTCCCGTTGCTGCACTGCCCGTCTGTGGTATCCTGATGGGCATCGGTTACGCTTTCGCTCCCGCTGTTATGGGTGCTGAGGGCGCAACTTCCGGTTTCGCTTACACTCTCGGTTTCCTGCTGATCAAGGCCGGCGGCGCCCTGATCGACAACATGGCTTGGCTGTTCGCCATCGGCGCTGCCGTCGGTCTGTCTGATGACCATGACGGCACTGCCGGTCTGGCCGGTCTGGTCAGCTTCCTGATGATGCAGCAGCTGCTCAGCCCCGGCGTTGTCGGCGCTGTCCGCACGCTGGAGGAAGGCACCGTCGATTACATTGCTTTCAGCAAGATCGCCGGCAACTCCTTCATCGGCATCCTGGCCGCCATCATCGGTGCTGCCTGCTACAACAAGTTCAAGAATACCCAGCTGCCTGACTGGCTGGCATTCTTCAGCGGCAAGCGCAGCGTTGCTATCGTGACCGCCGTGGTTTCCATCGTGGTTTCCGTTGTTCTGCTGTTCGTCTGGCCCATCATCTTCGGCGTTCTGGTTGCCCTCGGCAACGGCATTGCCAAGATGAGCGGCATCGGCGCCGGCATCTACGCTTTCCTGAACCGCCTGCTGATCCCCACCGGCCTGCATCACGCTCTGAACAACGTGTTCTGGTTTGACACCATTGGTCTGGGTGATCTGAAGCACTTCTGGGCTGGCGATGTCACCGGTCAGAATGGTGTTAATTGGGACCTCGGCATGTACATGTCCGGCTTCTTCCCCTGCATGATGTTCGGTATCCCCGGTGCTGCTCTGGCCATGGTCCAGACTGCCAAGAACAAGAAGGCTGCTATCGGTCTGGTTGTTTCCGCTGCTATCTGCGCCTTCGTCTGCGGCGTTACCGAGCCGTTCGAGTTCGGCTTCATGTTCCTCTGCTTCCCCCTGTATGTTGTCTATGCTGCTCTGTACGGCATCTTCACCATCATTACCTACTACACCGGCTTCCGCGCAGGCTTCTGCTTCTCCGCTGGTGCTACCGACCTGATCTTCTCCGCCAGCCTGCCTGCTGCTGCTAAGACCTGGATGATCATCCCTCTGGGCATCGCCGCTTTCGTTGTCTTCTACCTGGTGTTCAAGTTCGCTATCGTCAAGTTCGACCTGAAGACCCCCGGCCGTGAGGACGAGGATGCCGAGGCTGCTGAGGCCAACATCACCCTCGCCAACAACGACTTCACCGCCATCGCCTCCGGCGTTCTGGCTGCTGTCGGCGGCAAGGGCAACGTTGCCAACGTTGACTACTGCGCCACTCGTCTGCGCTTTGAGGTCAAGGACAGCACTGCTGTCAACGAGAAGGCCGTCAAGGCTGCCGGTGCTGCCGGCGTCATCCGCCCCAGCAAGACCGCTTGCCAGGTCGTTATCGGACCCAAGGTTCAGTTTGTCTACGACGAGCTGAAGAAGATGCTGTAATTTCCGACATCTTTCGGTAAAGGTCTGGTTCCCTTTATCAACTCCGCCGCGGGCGGGCGATCAGCCCGTCCGCGGCTTTTTCTGTGATTTGCTGCAAAAACGGTACAAAATCTTGGTACAAATCACATAAACCGGTCATAGTATCCCGCCCCATGGCGTGGTATAATGAAGAATAGGAAATCTGGGGCAACGCACCCCGAAAAGATCAGGAGGTATTTTCTTATGAAGATCATCCGTGCAAAAGATTACTACGACATGTCCCGCAAGGCCGCCAACATCATCTCGGCCCAGGTCATCATGAAGCCCAACTGCGTGCTGGGCCTGGCCACCGGCGGTACGCCCGTGGGCACCTACAAGCAGCTGGTCGAGTGGTACAACAAGGGCGACATCGACTTCTCCGAGGTCACGACGGTCAACCTGGACGAGTACCGCGGCCTGCCCAAGGAGCACCCCGAGAGCTACTGGAGCTTCATGCACCGCAACCTGTTTGACCATGTCAACATCCGTCCCGAGGCCATCAACCTGCCGGACGGCACCAACATGGACGCCGACGCCGAGTGCGCCCGCTATGACGCGGTCATCCACAATGTGGGCGGCGTTGACCTGCAGCTGCTGGGCATCGGCAACGACGGCCACATCGGCTTCAATGAGCCGAACGAGGCATTCGAGCTGGGCACCCACTGCGTTGACCTGAAGGAGGAGACCATCGAGGCCAACAAGCGCTTCTTCGACGGCAACGCCGATCTGGTCCCCAAGCAGGCCTACACCATGGGCATCAAGACGATCATGCAGGCCCGCAAGGTCCTGATGGTCGCCAACGGCAAGGGCAAGGCCGACATCGTCAAAAAGGCGTTCTTCGGCCCCGTCACGCCGGAGGTCCCCGCCAGCATCCTGCAGATGCACCCCGACTTCATTCTGGTCGGCGACGAGGAAGCCCTGAGCGAGATCTGATTTGCGGAGGGACACTGCAATGATTATCAAAAATGCAAAAGTCTACAGCGACGGCTGCCGCTTTGTGGAAAAGGACCTCATCATCCGCGATGGCCGCATCGTCTTTGGCGCGGCCCCGCAGGCGGGCGAGAAAGTCATTGACGCGGGCGGTGCCTATGCGCTGCCGGGTCTGGTGGACATCCATTTCCACGGCGCAGTCGGTCACGATTTCTGCGACGCCGACGAGGCCGGCCTGCAGGCCATCGCTGATTTTGAGGCGAGCAAGGGCGTGCTGGCCATCTGCCCCGCAACCATGACGTTCAGCGAGGAGATCCTGAACGGCATCATGGACGTGGCCGCGGCCCACAAGAACGAGCGCGGCGCGGATCTGGTCGGCATCAACATGGAGGGGCCGTACATCAGCCCCAAGAAGGTTGGCGCGCAGAACCCGAAGTACGTCATGGCCGCCGACGCGGGCATGTTCCGCCGCCTGCAGGCGCGCAGCGGCGGGCTGATCAAATTGGTTGACGTCGCCCCCGAGGAGCCGGGCAATCTGGATTTCATCAGGGAATGCCGCGATGAGGTGCGCATTTCGATTGCCCACACCTGCACCGACTACGACACGGCCAAGGCCGCGTTTGCCGCAGGTGCATCCCACATGACCCACCTGTACAACGCGATGCCGGGCATCACCCACCGTGAGCCGGGGCCAATCATTGCCGCGCTGGAGGATGGTGCCGAGGTCGAGCTGATCACCGACAACGTCCACATTCACCCGGCGATGGTGCGGTTCACCTTCAACACCTTCGGGGCGGATCATGTGATTTTGATTGCGGACAGCATGATGGCCTGCGGTCTGCCTGACGGCCAGTACAGTCTGGGCGGCCAGGCCGTCACGGTGCGCGGACCCCGCGCGACGCTGACCGAGCAGCCCGGCACGATTGCGGGCAGCGCGACCTGTCTGTTTGACTGCATGAAGCGTGCGGTCCTCGACATGGGCGTGCCCCTTGAGAGTGCCGTCCGCGCCGCGACCCTGAACCCCGCCCGCAGCATCGGCATCGATGCCGATTACGGCAGTCTCGACGCAGGCCGCTACGGCAACGTCGTGCTGGTCGATGATAAGCTGGATATTTTGAAGGTCGTGCGGCACGGAGAGGTTATCGGCTAAACCGGGAACGGCAGTCCCCCGGAAACTCGCTTTCTTTTGGCAGCAAAAGAAAGCTTGCAAAGAAAACTGCCGCTGTTGCGAATGCAGCGGACCCCGCCTTAGGGGCTGCACGCCCCTAAGAACCCCAATAAGGAAGTCGGAAGGCCCACAGGCTACGCGAACGCAGTATTACTGTTCGCGCTTAACGCCTGTGGGCCTTCCTCCGTTTTAAAATTCGGGAGTTCCCCCGAACCCCCGCAGGGGGGAGGTGGAGGCCCCCTTGTCAAAGGGGGCTGGCCGCGTTAGCGGACTGGGGGATTCCGACGGGCTGTGCGTGGCCGCCCATTCCCGGGCAACCTCCGCACGCGAAAAGGGGCCGGGCTGCCGCCCTCCCTCGCCCCTCTCGTCCGCGACCCGTTTACGGCAGTTTGTAGGGGCCGGGCATGCCCGGCCCGCAGCCCTGCCATTACCACCCCTGTATCCTTTGCATCGTAGGGAGGGGTCTTGACCCCTCCGCGGGGCGTCGGGGACGCCGCCCCCTACAACACAATCCG
>ENA-UESE01002052-UESE01002052.1-human-gut-metagenome-genome-assembly--contig:-NODE-2052-length-12948-cov-3.004506_pt1 | contig 12948 bp, 8 predicted proteins | sample MGYA00242995_ERZ507996 | MGnify/ENA primary metagenome ERZ507996 (study PRJEB26167, sample SAMN06115489) | human gut metagenome | host: Homo sapiens | place: China:Sichuan | collected 2015-04-15... | reverse complement strand
CGTTGACAGAAGGTAAATTCAGTACCAGAATGCTGGCGATGCAGATACTGTATACAACCCGTGCCGGTTATCCACCGGTCTACGGTCTTGCACAGGCACAGGATGTTATCTTCTTTGTGCTGATCGCAGCTGTAACCCTGGTTCAGGTTTCCATTACATCTAAGAAGGAGGTGGAGCTGTAATGAGCATGCAGGGACGTCATAAAACAGGTCAGGCCTTGATGCACGCGATTTTGGCCCTCGTTGCGATTTATACACTGGCTCCGCTGGTTTTCCTGATCTTCAATTCCTTCAAATCCAACAATGAGATCGTGGATTCACCGGTCAGCGCGCCTTCTTCTTGGAGCTTTCAGTATATTATCAGTGCGGCGCAGCAGATCCATTTCTTCCGCGCCATCTGGATCACCTTTGTGATCACCTTCATTTCTGTGCTGCTTCTGGTTATGGTTTCTTCTCTGGCAGCATGGGTAATGGTAAGAAGCAAGAGCATCCTGGGTACTGTACTTTATCTTGGATTTACCGCAGCAATGCTGATCCCCTTCCAGTCTCTGATGTATCCTTTGCTGGATCTCTTTGAGAAAATAGGACTCAAGAACATCCCCGGACTGATCTTCATGTACGGCGGTTTTGGACTGAGTATGTCAGTATTTCTGTATCATGGCTTTATCAAGAGCGTTCCCCAGTCTCTGGAGGAAGCGGCGATCATTGACGGAGCCAACATTTTTCAGATGTTCTTTAAAGTAGTATTCCCGCTGTTAAAGGGAACTACAGTTACTGTTATCGTATTAAACGGTATGTGGATCTGGAACGACTATCTGCTTCCTTTCCTGGTAATCGGTAACAGCAACGGAGTGAAAACCCTGACGCTGGAGTTATACTTCGCCAAGCTGACATCAGGTCAGTACGGTAACCCGTGGGAGCTGATCTTCCCGGCTGTGCTGGTAACGATCATCCCGATTGTCATTCTTTATATTTTCCTGCAGAAGTATATCGTGGCAGGTGTGGCAGAAGGTGCCGTTAAGATGTAAACAGACTGGCAGTGTCGGATGATGAGAAAACCTCATAGCTGCCGAGTGTCTGCCGGCAATTGCGAAAACCCGCCTTGTGCGGGTTTTCGTTGTATCAGGGAAGCAGTAAAACAGCAGGCCTTCTACAGGCATCAAGGTCGGGGGCTTTTGACCCGACATTATCTTATCAGGAAAAGGGGATTTTGCTCATGGAAAAAGAAAAGTGGTGGAAAAAGGCAGTCGTTTATCAGATTTATCCCCGAAGCTTTTATGATGCGAATGGGGATGGGATCGGCGATCTGCGCGGTATTATTGAAAAATTGGACTATGTCCGTGACCTCGGGGCAAATGTGATCTGGCTCTGTCCGGTTTATAAATCCCCGATGGACGATAACGGTTACGATATTGCAGATTATTATCATATAGATGAAGCCTTTGGAACGGACGAGGACATGGATGAGCTGATCGCAGAAGCGAAGAAACGCGGCATCCGTATCATCATGGATCTGGTGGTCAATCACTGCTCCGACGAGCATAAGTGGTTTCAAAAAGCAAAAGCAGATCCGGAAGGACCTTACGGCAAGTATTTTTATATCAAAAAAGGAATCGACGGCAAAGCACCGAACAACTGGAGGTCCATCTTCGGCGGAAGCGCGTGGGAGCCGATCGAGGGAACGGACTATTACTACCTGCACATTTTTACGAAGAAACAGCCCGATTTAAACTGGGAAAATAAAGAGCTGCGGGAAGAAATCTATAAGATGGTCAACTGGTGGCTGGATAAGGGCATCGGGGGCTTCCGGCTGGATGCCATCACCTATTTGAAAAAAGAAGCGGGATTGCCCTCTTATCCTGCAGACGGAGAAGATGGTCTGGTATCCGTTGCGCACGGCGCACTGAATCAGCCCGGAATCGAAGCACTGCTGCGGGAGTTCAGAGATCGGACATACGGAAGAAGAGAAACACTGACAGTCGGCGAGACAGCCGGTCTGACTCCGGAGACGCTGCTTTCGTTTATTTCCTTAGAAGATGGTGTATTTTCTATGGTGTTTGAGTTCTCCTGGTGCCAGCTGGAATTGAAGGGACCGAACTATTTCTGGTATGACCGACAGGAGTGGACGCCGGAGGATCTGAAAAGAGAGCTGTTTTCCAGTCACGAAATGGCAGGAGACAGGGGATGGTTTGGTGTTTGCACAGAAAATCACGATCAGCCCAGATCGATCGACCATTATCTGCCCCGGGAGGGAAGAAATTATTATGGGGCAACGATGCTCGCATCAATGTATCTGCTGCTGCGGGGCACGCCGTATGTCTATCAGGGGCAGGAGATCGGCATGAGAAACTGTGCGTATGCGTCGATGGACGATTACAATGATGTATCGACCCACAATCAATATAACCGCGCACTGGCAGATGGATTTTCACCGGAGGAAGCGCTGCGTCTGGTTCAGCTGGAAAGCCGGGACAATGCGCGGACACCGTTTCAATGGGATGATACAGAAAATGCCGGATTTACAACAGGAAAACCCTGGTTAAAGGTAAATCCCAACTATACAGGGCTGAACGCAGCACAGGAAGAGAGAGACGAGGATTCCGTGCTTACATGGTATAAGAAGATGATCGGGCTGCGTCTGCATTCCCAATGGTCAGAGCTGATCAGCGAAGGCACCTTTGCACCGGCTTATCGGGAGGAGAAAAATCTGATCGCATATCGAAGACGCTTTGAAGGCAAAGCTTTGCTCGTGTTATGCAATATGCAGCCAGAAGAGCGTGAGCTGAAGCTATCTGCTGCGTACAGACAGGTGATCGCAGACAACTATAAGGAAGCTGCTTTTGCAGGGAATACGGTGTGTCTGCGCCCGTATGAGGTTCTGATCGCAGAAGAAGCATAACAGAAGGAGCCGGTACAACGGCAGAAGGTGAGGAACTTATGCAGAGAAAAAATAATATCGTCCTGCGGCTGCACAGACAGAGAAAACCGGAGCAGGTGCTTTTGCCACTTGTCCGGGAAGATAATGGAGAAGCTTTGCGGGTTATTCTGGAAAAGCAGGACAATGTGACAGCGGAATTTATCTATAGAACAGAAAAAAAGGTCAGATCCGGCTGGCTGAAGCTGGAAATTGAGCAGGACGGCTGCCGGAGAAGTGATAATCTGGAGGAAGAGCTTCCGGTTATTTTGGAAGTGGAAACGGATATCCGGCCGGAGGCGATGACCGCAATGTATCTTTTAAACGACTGGTGGACAAGACCGGCATTTATCAATGACTTTTCGGAAATCCCGGAGCTGACACAGGCGATTTACGGAAAGCTGAGAAACGGATACTTTTTCCTACTTCCAATGCCGGGAAAACAGTTTAAGACCCAGGTGAAGCCCGGAAGAGAGAATACGCTTAGTTTCGGAATGAGCGCCTGCAAGGGCGGAATCAGCAAACTGGACGAGCCTGTTTATGCATATGCGGAGGCGGACAGTTTGCAGGAAGCGGTTCATGCGTGTATGGCCTGGGCGGCAGAGTATCACGGAATCCGTTTGAAAGAGGAACGGAATATGCCGGAGATGCTGAAATATCTTGGCTGGTGCAGCTGGGATGCATTTTATACGGAGATCAGTGAAGAAAAGGTTCGCGCAAAGGGCAGAGAATTTGCGGAAAAAAATGTACCGGTGCGCTGGATGCTGATGGATGATGGCTGGCTGTCGGTGCATGGAGACGCACTCTATGACCTTGCGCCCGAAAAAGAAAAGTTCCCCAACGGATTTGCTCAGATGATCCGTGATATAAAGCGGGATACACAGGTGGACTGGTTTGGTGTCTGGCATGCGCTTGGCGGCTACTGGGGCGGAATCGAGCCGGGAAGTGACCTTGCAGCAAAAGAGCAGGAGCATTTATATCAAAATGCACCCGGAAAGTTGATCCCGTGGCCGGATGCAGCCAAGGGCTACGGCTTTTACCGGGATTGGTATGAATATCTGAAGCGGGAGGGCATCAGCTTTTCCAAAGTGGACGGACAGAGCGCCGTACATAATTATTTTGAAAATGATCTTCCACTGATGACAGCGACGCGGGGAATGCACGGGGCGCTGGAGGGCGCGGCAGCGTACTTTGACGGTGCAGTGATCAACTGTATGGGAATGGCGGCAGAGAACATGTTTTCCCGTCCTCAGACAGCGGTTGCACGAAACAGCGATGATTTTGTACCAAAACGGGAGGATGGATTTGCAGAGCATTTGCTCCAGAATGCATACAATACACCCTACCAGGGCGAGCTGTATGTATGCGACTGGGATATGTTCTGGACAAGCCATGAGGATGGTCTGCGCCACAGCCTGCTGCGTGCGATCAGCGGAGGACCGGTGTATTTCAGCGATCGGATAGGAGAAACAGCCCCGGAGGTTGCAGCACCTCTCTGCTATGCGGACGGAAGGCTGCCGCAGCTTTTACGGGCGGCAAGACCGACACAGGATTGTATGTTTCGTGATCCCAGAAAAGATGGCGTGCTGAAGCTGACAAATGCCGGAGCATATGCAAATGGTAAGATCGGCGGAGTGATTGCCGTTTATAATCTGACCCATCAGGAACAGACCTATCGGATCGGTGCATCGGATATTCCAGAGCTTTCCGGAAAAAACTGCTGGATTTATGATTGTCGTAATCAGACTGCTGCGGCCTGCAGTGCAGAAGAAGGCAGAGAATACCGCCTTGCAGCGGGGGATTTCACCTGGTTTTTGTTTGTGGAGGACACAGAGGGGAAAACCTTTGTGGGACTTGTGGATAAATACATCAGCTTTGATGCGGTACTGTGGATGCATGAGATCGGCGGCAGGCTAATGGGCGAAATCTGTGGCGGAAAGACCGTCGGATTTTTATCCAAAGAGCCTGTAAAGCGCGTGCTTTGCAACGGAGAGGATGTAACAGCGCAGGTGGAGAAAAAGGATTGCCTGTATTTGCTTGAGCTAAACGGACAGAATGCGGTAATTGAAGTGGAATAAAAATCACAGCACAACGCTGGCGGGGGCGCTGTGACATCCGCGTTCGAAATTGAAATAAAATCTGCTGTGCCCGCCGCGCGGCAAAAGGAGAGGAAAGAACATGAAACCAGCGCAGGAATATCAGAAAAGACTGCAGCGCCATTTGGATGAGCTCAAATGGCTGTACTGCGAATTATATCCGGGAAGAGAGGATATGTTTACCCAGTTATGTGAACAGATGGAAGCATGGTATCAGGACCGCCCGGAATCAGAAAAGAAGCTGGACCGGGAGCGGGAACAGGAGCCTGCATGGTACAGCCGCCAGGATATGCTTGGTATGATGCTGTATATCGATGCTTTTGCCGGCAATTTGAAGGGTGTGAAGAAAAAGCTGCCTTACCTGGAAGCATGCAACGTAAACTACCTGCATCTGATGCCGTTTCTGGATACCCCGAAGGGAAAAAGTGATGGAGGCTATGCGGTAGCAGATTACCGGAAGGTGCAGCCGACTCTGGGTACGATGGAGGAGTTGGCTTCTCTGTGCAGCGCCTGCCATGAGAAAAAGATGAGCGTATGCATGGACTTTGTAATGAATCACACATCTGAAGACCATGAGTGGGCAAAGCGCGCACTGGCAGGAGAAAAGGAGTATCAGGATCGGTATTTTTTCTATGATACACCGGACATTCCGCAGGAGTTTGAAAAAACAGTGCCCCAGGTATTTCCGACAACGGCGCCCGGTAATTTTACCTGGCGGGAGGAGTGCCAAAAATATGTTATGACGTCCTTTTATCCCTATCAGTGGGACTTAAACTATTCCAACCCGGTCGTTTTTAACGAGATGGTCTATAATATGCTGTATCTGGTGAATCAGGGAATTGATATCGTCAGGATCGATGCGGTTCCTTATATCTGGAAGCAGCTGGGAACAGACTGCAGAAATCTGCCGCAGGTACACACCATTGTGCGCATGATCCGTATGATCACGGAAATCGTTTGCCCTGGCGTTGTGCTGCTGGGTGAGGTTGTTATGGAGCCTGCCAAGGTTGTCCCCTATTTCGGAACGATCGAAAAACCGGAATGCCATATGCTGTATAACGTAACGACGATGGCATCAACCTGGCATACCGTTGCAACAAAAGAGGTTGCGCTGTTAAAACAGCAGATGGACGTGGTAAACAGCCTGCCGAAGGAATATGTGTTCCTGAATTATCTGCGTTGTCACGACGATATCGGCTGGGGATTGGACTATGATTTCTTAAAAACCTCCGGTATTCAGGAGATTCCGCATAAGAAGTATCTGAATGAATATTTCCGGGGCATGGCAGCAGGCAGCGATGCGCGGGGAGAGCTGTATAATGATGATCCTGTATTGCAGGATGCGAGACTTTGCGGAACGACGGCATCCCTGTGCGGTCTGGAGGCTTCGCTGCAGGCAAAGGACTCGGCGAGAATTGAGCGTGCTATTCAGAAAATCCTGATGCTCAACGCCTATCTGTTTATTCAGTCCGGCATTCCGGTTATCTACAGCGGAGATGAGATTGGTCAGCTCAATGATTATTCCTATAAGGATGATCCGGATGCAGACCGTGCGGCGGATTCCCGTTATGTACACAGAGGACATTTCCGTTGGGAGCTGGAAAAGAAAAGAGCAGAAAAGGGCACTGTCCAGAACCGTATTTTTGAGGGCATGCAGAAGATGGAAAAAGCCCGCTTTGCATGTGGTCCGTTTTCCGGAAAGGCTGCTGTATGGACCTATGATACCTATAACAGCCATGTGCTGTGCATCTGCAGACAGCTGAAAAACGAGATGGTAGTCGGTGTGTTCAACTTCTCGGATGAGCCCCAGACGGCATGGATCGACATGGGAGAAATGCCGTTTCAGGATCTGCTCGGAAAAGGAGAATGTGTTCTGCGCAATATCAAACTGCCGGGCAATGGCTACGGCTGGTATTATAAAACCTGGGAGGAATAAAGCAGTTCGGGTGCTTCGCGGCTCCAGCTATTGCAGGGGCCGTGAAGGCTGAGAAGAGTACGGAAAATGACTTGTATCTTTCCTGAAAGTTGTGATATAATCATACAGTTACAAAAAGTAGTTTTTAAAACCATGTGTTGTGTGAGGGGCTTATGCAGAAAAAGGTACAGATCATCAGTGACGGTTCTCAGGATTTATCGCCGGAGTTATCCAAAGAAAAGGATATTGAGGTTGTTCCCTTTTATGTTTCGTTTGACGGGGAGCACTATTATAAAGAAATAGAAGAGATCACAGTGCGTGATTTTTATCAGCAGATGGTGGATCATCCGGGGATATTCCCGAAGACATCCATGCCGTCTGTACAGGATTTTTATGAGGTGTTTGAAAAATCTGTAAAAGAAAATATTCCTGTGATCTGTATTTGCATCACGGCGAAGTTCAGTGGCTCTTTGCAGTCGGCAACTACAGCAAAGGATATGATCCTGGAAGAGTATCCGGAGGCAAAGATTGCGGTCATTGATTCGACATTTGATACGGTGCTGCAGGGACTGTTTGTGCTGGAAGCGTGCAGACTGCGGGATCTCGGACTGGAATATGAGCAGATTACAGAAGCTCTGCTTTCCATCCGGGAGAGCGGCAGGATCTTTTTTACCATCGGCAGCATCGATTACTTAAAGCATGGCGGACGCATTGGAAAGCTTGCAGGAATTGCGGCCAGTGCGTTGAAAATCAAACCTCTCATCACACTGAAGGAGGGAGAAATTTTCAATTCCGGCATTACCAGAAGCCGGCAGAGATCGATGCAGAAGGTTGTGGAAATGACGGAAAAATACCTGGATGAGGTACAGGCAAAGCCGGGAGAATACAGCTTTTGTATCGGCTATGGCTATGACTATGAAGAGGCGGTCGGCTTCCGGGAGATGTTGAAGGACCTGATCCGGGAACGGCTTGGAATTGAAGAAATCGGAATTTATCAGATCGGTGCGACAATTGGAGTGCATACCGGACCGTATCCCATCGGGATTGGAATTGTCCGGCATGCAGAAGTGTAGCTCAGGATTTTGAACGTGCGTGACAGGAACAGGAGGGGCAATCCTCCTGTTCTTTTTTTGTCGTACTGTAGCTGTCGGTCATCGTACATGCCGGCGTAAGCCCTTCGTCCTGCATCAGGGCGCTGCCCCAACGATACATCGCTTCGAGAATCGGGAAAAGGCTTTCACCGAGCGCCGTCAGCGAGTAATCGACGCGGGGCGGAACGACAGGATAAACTGTGCGGGAAATCAGACCGTCTTCTTCCAGTTCACGGAGCTGCTGGGTCAGCATTTTAGGCGTCGCTTCGGGTACGAGACGGTGCAGCTGGTTGAAGCGTAGCGTCTGACCGGTCAGGTGCCAGAGTAGCAGCGCTTTATATTTGCCGCCGATTAAGCGGATTGTAGCGGAAACGGGGCAATTTTTATTGACCGAGGGATTTTCTTTTGAAGCCATAGCGATTTCTCCATTCTTATTCATGACAATAGAATGCTCGCAGAGCGTGCATTCTATTGTTGTGAGGTGAACACTATCCTTTTGGGTAGTATATTACAAAATAGTGCATTCTTTATTTTTCTATCCTAATTGTTATAATGGTAGCAGAGGATAGAAAAAAAGACAAGATGAGTTCTTTAAGGGCAGCCTTTAAAAGCTGTAAAGCAGGAAAGACTATACAGGACGGCTGCGGAATGGAGATATATGAAAAAAGAAACCTATGATATTACCGGCATGTCATGCGCGGCATGCTCAGCGCGAATTGAAAAAGGAATTTCCGGAATGGAGGGCATGCAGCAATGCAGCGTCAATCTGCTGAAAAACAGCATGACGGTTTCCTATGATGAAGCCAAGCTGGATTCCGGGAAAATTGTTCATCAGGTAGAGGATATCGGCTATGGCGCTTCGCTTCACCAGACACAGGGCAGCAAAACGACAGGAGCATCAGGCAGAGGAAAAAACGGTGCAACAGATGCGGCTGCGGCGGCAGCAAAGCAGATGAAGCAGAGACTGATCGTTTCGTTAGTCTTTACGATCCCGCTGTTTTACATTTCGATGGGACATATGGCTGGCTGGCCGCTGCCGTCGTGGCTGCTGGGAGCAAGAAATCATATGATTTTTGCATTTACCCAGTTTTTGCTGGTGCTGCCGGTTTTGATTGCAGGCGGACATTATTTTAAAAACGGATTGAAAAATCTGTGGCATCGCTCTCCGAATATGGATTCGCTGATCGCATTGGGCTCCGGCGCGGCGTTTGTGTATGGCATCTATGCGATTTACAAAATCGCCTGGGGCTTTTCCATCGAAGATATGGATATGGTCGAGACCTTTGGCATGAATTTGTATTTTGAATCCTCGGCGATGATCCTGACACTGATCACTCTGGGAAAATTCATGGAGGCCCGGGCAAAATCCAAGACGTCCGAGGCGATCACGAAGCTGATGGATCTGGCACCGAAGACCGCGAAGGTATTAAGGAATGGACAGGAAGAAGAAATTTCCGTAGACGATGTACAGAATGGAGATATTCTGGTTGTCCGGGATGGTGATACAGTTCCGGTGGATGGAAAAATTACAGAAGGCTTTGCTTCTGTGGATGAATCTGCGATTACCGGCGAAAGCCTTCCGGTGGACAAGCAGACCGGAGATCCTGTGACCGGAGGTACGATCAACCGAACCGGATATTTTCAGATGGAAGCAACTGCGGTTGGAGAACATACGACACTGTCAAAGATTATTCAGCTGGTAGATGATGCGACATCCTCCAAAGCGCCGATTGCAAAGCTGGCGGACAGGGTCAGCAGTGTGTTTGTTCCGGTTGTCATTACAATAGCGCTGTTGGCGGCAATCCTCTGGCTGCTTGCCGGTCAGAGCTTTGAGTTTGCACTTTCTGTTGCGATTTCTGTGCTGGTAATTTCCTGTCCGTGTGCCCTCGGACTGGCAACGCCTACGGCGATCATGGTGGGAACCGGACGGGGTGCGGCGAAGGGGATTTTGATCAAATCTGCGGAAGCGTTGGAGATTACACATAGCATCGATACAGTTGTTCTGGATAAAACCGGCACGGTAACCCAGGGCAAGCCGGTTGTGACGGACGTGATCGCGCTGGAAGCAGACGGAAAAACAGCAGGTGAAAACACGCAGGCGTATACAGAGCTTTTGCAGCTGGCCTTTTCTCTGGAAAAAATGTCCAGCCATCCGCTTGCAGAGGCGATTGTCAAAAAAGCGGAAGCATGCTCAGCAGCGTTCCGGGAGGTTTCGGATTATGAGATGATCCCGGGACAGGGCATTGCGGGAACGATCGACAAGGCACGATGCCTTGCGGGAAACCGAAAACTGATGGAAACCAACCGGATCGACATTTCCGTAGCGGCAGGATTGCAGGAAAAACTGGCGGATGAAGGCAAGACGCCGTTGTATTTTGCACAGGGAGGAAAGTTCCTCGGCGTGATTGCTGCTGCGGACGTTGTAAAACCCACCAGCAGGGAGGCAATTGCCAGACTGCAGGAGATGGGAATGGACGTCATTATGCTGACCGGCGACAATGCAAGAACGGCAGAGGCAATCAAAAAACAGGTTGGCATCAAGACGGTTATTGCGGACGTGCTTCCGCAGGATAAAGAGGAAAAGGTTCGGCAGCTGCAGGAGCAGGGACATAAGGTTGCGATGGTGGGAGACGGTATCAACGACGCGCCGGCACTGGCGAGAGCGGATGTCGGAATTGCCATCGGCGCAGGAACAGATGTGGCGATCGAATCAGCGGATATCGTACTGATGAAGAGCGATCTGATGGACGCAGCATCTGCGGTAAGCTTAAGCCGTGCGGTGATGCGCAACATCAAGCAGAACCTGTTCTGGGCATTTTTCTACAATGCGATCGGCATTCCGGTGGCAGCGGGCGTGCTGTATCCGGCGTTCCATATTTTATTAAACCCGATGATCGGTGCGGCGGCGATGAGCTTCTCTTCTGTATCCGTCGTATCGAATGCGCTCCGACTCCGGTTCTTTACACCGAAGTGGAAGCAGGAGAGCGGTACTGCAGATTTGCAGACAACCGAAAATGGCGGTATGATGGAGCAAAGCACGGCAGCCGCGGAAATTGCGGATAGAATAGCCCAAAATGATGAATCAAAAGGAGAGACTACCATGAAAAAAACAATCAAAATCGAAGGCATGATGTGTCAGCACTGCGTAAAGGCAGCAACAAAAGCGCTGGAGGGCGTAGCGGGCGTGACCGCTGTAACCGTAAGCCTGGAGGATAAGCAGGCAGTTGTAGAAGGCACAGCAACTGATGAAGCGTTGACTGCAGCAATCGTAGATGCCGGCTACGAAGTGAAGGGGATTGAATAAAATCTTGACAGCTCCTTTCCTGATTTTGTATAATGGGTGAAGTAAACATGTCAAAAGCGGATTGCCTGAAATAAAGCAGAGAAAACGGCTTTGTATAAAGATCGCTTCGCACAGGATTTATTTCAGACAGGGAAGGAACCGAATTTCATGGATAACGCGGACCCTGACGGGGAAACGAATTTTCTGAATTCCAATCACAATACAAAATGGACAGAGTCTGTGCTCTGTTGGAGGAAGCTATAGGAGGCATAGCCTGTTGGGAGTTCCCAATGGGTTATGTCTCTTTGTCGTAGAAAAAGGAGAGATTTTAAATTCATGGTAAAACCACTTTTGTTACTGATCATTCTGATTCTGGTCAATGCCTTTTTGGCGGCGTCCGAGGTTTCCGTTGTATCGCTGAATAAAAACAGGCTGCGGGAGCTGGCAGAGGACGGCGATCGGAAAGCACAGCGGCTGCTGAAGTTTGCAGAGGAGCCGAATATTTTTCTGTCTACGATCCAGGTCGGGATTACGCTGGCAGGATTTCTGGCCAGTGCAGCTGCAGCGGACGGATTTGCAGGCAGATTGATGGCATGGCTGTATGAACGGTTGGGAACAAGCGGCATAAGTCTTTCTGTCTGTCATGTGCTGGCAGTTGTGCTGGTGACCGTCGTGCTTTCCTATTTTGCACTGCTGTTTGGCGAGCTGGTGCCGCGGCGGATCGCGATGCAGCGGCCTGAAGCTGCAGAAAGAATGACCTGCAGTGTAGTCGGTGTGCTGACGGTGGTACTGCATCCGGCGGTATGGCTGTTGTCGAAGTCTGCAAAGCTGATCTTAAAGCTGCTTCATTTTAAAACGGAATCCGTAGAACGCAGCGTTACGGAGGAAGAGATCCGGCGGCTGGTTGACCTTGGCGGGGAAAAAGGAACGATAGACCACGATGAGCAGGAGTGGATTCAAAACGTGTTCCGGTTTGACGACATTTCGGTGCGGGATGCGATGACGAGAGAAGCAGATATGGTCTGTTTTTCGCTGGATGAGGCGGACGAGGACATCATTTCGACGATCCGGGAAAGCGGTTTATCCAGATATCCGGTTTATGATGAAGATATTAACGATATTATAGGTATTCTGAATGCCAGGGATTATCTCCTGGATCGTAAAAATGACAGCCCGTCAGGGTTAAAGGAGCTTTTGCGAGAGCCTTATTTTGTACCGGATACGATTCATGCAGATGACCTGTTCCGGGATATGCAAAAAGGAAAAATCCATATGGCCATCGTCATCGACGAATACGGACAGACGGCGGGGGTTATTACAATGGAAGATCTTCTGGAGGAGATCGTCGGAAATATTTACGATGAGTTCGATTCCGAGGAGCCGCCGGAAATTGTTCAGCTGGAGGATAATTTGTGGAGGATCTCCGGCGGTGCATATGTTGAGGACATTGCGGAAGCACTGGATCTGGATCTGCCGGTTATCGTATGTATCAACAAGATCGACCGACCGGAGGCAAGACCGGACGAAGTTATTGATGAGGTATTGGAACTTTTCATGGATCTAGATGCCTCTGACGAACAACTGGACTGTCCATTCGTTTATGCTTCCGCAAAGGAAGGCTTTGCTGTCTTAAATCTGGACGACGAAAGA
>ENA-UESE01002049-UESE01002049.1-human-gut-metagenome-genome-assembly--contig:-NODE-2049-length-12967-cov-2.887510_pt1 | contig 12967 bp, 11 predicted proteins | sample MGYA00242995_ERZ507996 | MGnify/ENA primary metagenome ERZ507996 (study PRJEB26167, sample SAMN06115489) | human gut metagenome | host: Homo sapiens | place: China:Sichuan | collected 2015-04-15... | reverse complement strand
GGTAGACCATTTCGCCGTCCCGGTCGATCACATAGCAATAGCCGTGCCGCCCGAAACCGACGTTGTCAATGTACTGCGCGATGCCCGAGAAGCTGAAATCCACGGCGATCGCCATATCGCTGCCGAAAACTGCGGGATCCATGCGGCGCGTCAATGTGACGACCCACGGATAGTAGTCCTCGTACAGGTTGCCGACGTGCGGCAGCGAAATTGCAAAGTCCTCCGCGCTGTCGAAGGCGCGTGCGTCAAAGGAAAGGCTGCCCGCTGCCTGCGTTTTCACCTTTCTGCCGCCCGCCGAACATACCGCAAGGCTGCCGTCCCGCCGCCAGAGCATGACCGCCTCCACATCGGTATACAGACGAACCGCGACGTCCAGCTCGCCCGTGTCGGTCAGGCTCTCGTCCGTGACCTCGGCAGCGATACGGTCCAGCTTTTCTTCCATATTGTGCAGATAGTTTTCAAGCGCGGCTGCGGTCTGCCGCGTTGCCTGCTCGGCACGGGTCGAGGTGTCCGCCGTCATCGCCTGTCCGTAGACGGCGACAAAGCTGAACGCGCCGACGATCACAAAGACGGCGGCTGCCACGCCGAGCAGCGCCACCGTCAGCGTCGAAAGCCCGATCCGCCGCGTTTTCCGCATTTCTTTAGCTTTCATCCGTACTCCTGCTGTTTTCTCTCATTTTATTCGGCGAAATGCCGTAGTGCTTCTTGAAGCAATAGCTGAAATAATGCTGATCGCTGTAGCCGCAGCGCTCCGCCACCTCGAGGATCTTCATCGTCGAGCAGACGATGAGATCGTAGGCGTGCCGCATGCGGCATGCGGTGAGCAGCGAGACGAAGTTCTCGCCCTTGTTCTTCTTGATGAGGGCGCTGAGATAGTTGGGGCTGACGGCGAGGCGGGCGCTGACGTCGGTCAGCGTGAGCGACTCGTCGGCGTAGTCCGCCTCGATGATCGCCACGGCGCGGTCGCAGAGCAGCTGCGAGCTCTGCGTGCGGTAGCCCGAGATGATCTTACGCGCATCCATGCACAGGCGGCGCAGCTCGTCCCGCACGGTCTCGCTGCGCTCGGCGAGACCGACGCGCGCATAGATCGGGTTGTCCGCGACAAGCGCGGTCAGCGCCTCCTTCTGTGAGACCGTGCTGACCGTGCGGTAGACCGTCGCCAGGATCTGAATGACGAGATAGTCGCTGCTGCGCTGATTGGACTCGCGGTAGAGCTCCTCGAGGAAGGACGCGAGCGCCTCCTCCGTGCCGACCTTGAGCAGCTCCTCCAGGCGGAAGACCGACTTCTCGATGTACTCGTATTCGTTTTTTGAGCCGTGCTCCTGGTCTGTGATGTAGCGCAGGGGCGTTGCCCCCTCGGTGGAATAGCGGCGCGCCGTGACCGCCTCAAAATAGGCGGCGGCGCTCTGCGAGATCGAGGTGAACAGGCGGCTGATACCGACCGTGCAGGTCTCGCTGTAGAGCTTTGCGGCGCTCTGCACGAGATCCTGCATCGCGATGCGGAAGTTCTCGCTGTTGTCCTTGTCGGAATAGGCAAAGATCACGACCCGCCCGTTGACTAAGAAGACGCAGACCGAAATATACTTTGAGAGAATCGTCTCGGTGAGCGGAATATGCCGCGCCATGGTGCGGTTCTGCCCGTCTGCGCCCTTGAATTTTGCCACGGCGACGCAGAAGCGCTTCGGCGGGGTCTCGAACAGCCCGATCTCGGCGGCGCGGGCATAGAGCACCTCATCGCGCTCAAAATCATCACTCGTGCCGAGCGGGAGCGGCAGCAGAAGTTCGGTCTCCGCCAGCCGCTTTTCCGTCTGCGGATCGGCGCCCGCATGGCGCAGCTCCTCCAGGCGCGCATCCATTTTTGCACGGATGTGCCCCAGCTCCTCCGACAGCTCGGCAGCGGAGATCGGCTTGAGCAGATAGCTGATGACATTATAGCGGATCGCCTCCTGCGCATAGCCGAAATCGTCATACCCGCTGAGGAAGACGATCTGCGTCGCGGGGCAGACCTCGCGCACCCGGCGCGCCAGCTCAATGCCGGTCATCAGCGGCATCCGGATGTCGGTGATGAGCAGATCCGGCTCGTACTGCTCGACCGCCTCCAGCGCTTCCACGCCGTTTTCGGCGTCTGCCACGACGGAAAAGCCGAGCCCCGCCCAGTCGATCCTTTGCAGGATCGCCTGCCGCAGCTCGATCTCATCGTCCGCAAATACGACTGTGTACATACCATGCCCTCCGTCTTTTTGGTTACTACCTATTATTATATCGGAAAGCCGCCAAGTTTTCAACATAAAAAAATCAGACGGTGATGCCGTCTGATTTTTGCGGGAGGAAAGCGCAAACCCGTAGAGAGCGACCGTCGAATCACCCGTCGCGTCCAAGCCTTCCCCCCCTTGGGGGAAACCAAAGATAGTGCCCGCACTTTTAGTTCACGCCGTAGGGCTTATAGGGGGAATCGCCGACCACGGTCGTACCGTAGATCTCGCCGTCCGTGCCGAAGGCATATTCAACGCGCACCGACGGCACAAAATGATTGTCGTCGGCAAAATACTGCACGGTGAGCACATGTCGCCCGTCCGTCTCTATGCGATGCGCGGCACGCACGGCATAAAAAATGCCACCGAGGCCGCCGGAATACACCCATCGACGACCGTTTTCATCCGTCGTCGAAAACCTCCCGACAAGCTCCCGCGGGAAGCCGAACAGCCGCTCGGCAAGGTCGGCAAAGGTGTCCTCCGCCATCTTATCGTGGTTGCCGTAACGGTCGACAATGTAGTTTACCGGAAACGCGCCGCAGTTTTCCGCATTCCATGCGCCGTATGCGGGATAGTGCCAGATATAGCAAGACGCAAGCAGCTCGGAGTAGGTCTCGGCGCAGCTGTCGCAGCTCTCTCCGTTCGCGGGATATACCGCGTCGCGCGGGTCGTCACCGAGGAAGGTCATCGCCAGGTCGCGCAGTTCTTCAACCACCGTCTCATACCGCCCGGGCGGCAGGGTGCTAAGCCCCGACGCATCAACCGTGAATGTAAACAGCAGCGTGTTGATGCCGTCCTCCGGCTCACGGCGCGCGATGCGATAGTCCGAGATCTGTACCGTGTCAAACTCGGCGATCCCGGTGGTGTTCTCACCGAGAAATCTGCCTAAAAAGGCGCGCATCCTGTCGGAATAGGTGCCGTCCGCATTCAGTTTGTCCCAGTCGGCAAACGAAGTGATCGCGTCCACGGATGCGGATTCGGTCGTTTCGGTCGTTTCGATTGTTTCAGAGGTCTGCGCGGCAGGCTCCGTCTGTGTCGTCAGCGAAGTCGGCAGGTCACCCGTGGACGCATCCGACTGTATCGGTTGTTCCGCCCCGCAGGCGGTGAGTGCTGCCGCAAGCGCGGCGGCGGTCAGAATAAGCAACAGTTTCTTTTGCATGGTATTCCTCCCTTTCATCCGGTATATCGTCAGTTTCCCTGTATGGTTTCAGTATAGCACAAATGGGAGAAAGTGTCAAGCATGCGTGCCGCCGACGATGTCGCAGTACGCGCCGGAGGTCACGCGCCAGACCAACGCATAGAGCGCGGCGAAGACCGCAAAGCTCACCCCCGTGGTAGCAGCAAACAGCCCGGTGTTGTACATGCCGAAGAGCGTGAGCAGTTTGGCGATCATCGGGAAGGCGCAGGCGAGGTGCACCCCTGCCAGAAGCAGCGGCAGAAAGAACACGGTCAGCATCTGTGAGTTGACGCTCCGCCGAATCTCCCGTGCGGTCATGCCGACCTTCTGCATGATGGCAAAACGCGACGCATCCTCCGCCGCCTCGGTGATCTGCTTGTAGTACAGGATCAGCACGGCGGCACAGATAAAGACCGCCGACAGCAGAATGCCGAGGAAGAACAGACCGCCGAACGAGCCGTAGAAGTCTCCACGCGCAACCGCGCGGCTGTCGCAGAAGAATTGCGCATAGCCGTACTGTTCTTTTGCTTCATCCGTCCCGAACCGACGCAGCAGCGCGCGCCAGAGCGCGGTCTGCGCGTCGTCGTCCGCCGCCGTGTCAAAGGTGCAGATATAGCGCGCGTTGCCGCTTTTCGGATAAACGGTAAAGTTCTCCTGAAAATCCGTCGGCTCGACGCCAGCGTCCGCCGCCTCGGCAAGCACAAGTGCGCGCACAGCGTCGGTATCCGCTGCCGATGCGTCCGTCGTCTCATCGTCCCAAAAAACAAATTCAACGCGCATATCCTCCGGATAGCGGGTGCGCACCACGTCCTCTTCACCGAAATAGAGACAGGTGGTGGAGGAAATCATCACCAGCACCATCGTGGCGAGAATGCAGACCGAGGCAAGCCCTGCGCCGCTGCGCTTCATGCGGAACGCCATCGAGGAGACCGAGACGAAATGCGCGGGCTTGTAATAATACCGCTTATTCCTTTGCAGCAGGCGGCAAAGCAGAACAGACCCCGCAATAAACACAAGATATGTTCCCACAATGACCATCAGCACAGCAAGGAAAAACAGCCCGATGGCGGCGATGGGGTCTTGGATGGTAATTGCCAGGGCATACGCGCCGCCAAGCAGCGAAAGCCCGAGAACGCCGAGAACGGGATTTGCACGCGGCGGCTTCTCGCCGAGGTTCTCGCTCTTGGTGAGCGTAACGGTGTCTGCAAAGCCGATGCGGCGGAGCGAATCAAGAAACAGCAGAAGGAAGATGACGCCGAAAACCAAAGTCGTCTCGCCCAGCCCCGCACCCGAGAGGCGAAGGCTGTAGTTCACCGTACCGCCCGTGATGCGGTAAAGTCCCAGCTCCGCCAGCTTGGCAAGCGCCGCGCCCGCGAGCAGCCCGACCGAGAGTGATGCGGCAAAGGAGAGCAGCGTCTCCCAGAAAAGAATAGCGGCAAGGCTGCGCTTGCCCATGCCGAGCACGCTGTACAGCCCGAATTCACGCCCGCGCCGTCTGGTCAGAAAAGCGTGCGTGTAGAACAGGAACAGCGCTGCGAACACGGCGATGACAAAGCTGCCGAGTTGCAGAATGACGCGCAGCGTCGCGCCGCCGGAGATCTTGTCAAGCCCGACATCACCCGCAAGGAAGAACAGAATATACTGCACCGCGCCAACGCCCGCAGCGGTCAGCAGGAAGGGGAGATAAAACCGGCGGTTGCGGCGGATGCCCTCCGCGGCAAGGCGGATATACAGCGTTTTCATTCGGCTTTTCCTCCCGCAGCCAGCAGCGTCAGCGTATCGCTGATGCGGCGGTAGAACTGCTCGTCGCTGCCGTCGCCGCGGTAGAGCTGGTGGAACACCTCGCCGTCCCGGATGAAGAGCACGCGCCCTGCCGTGCTCGCCGCGCGCACCGAGTGTGTCACCATCAGGATGGTCTGCCCGAGGCGGTTGATCTCGCCGAACAGGCGCAGAAGCTCATCGGTCGCCTTGGAATCCAGCGCACCGGTCGGCTCGTCGGCAAGCACCAGCTTCGGCGCGGTGATCAGCGCGCGGGCGACCGCGCAGCGCTGCTTCTGCCCGCCCGAAATCTCGTAGGGGTACTTTTTGAGGATGTCGGTGATGCCGAGACGTCCCGCCACCGGCAGCATGCGCCCGTTCATCTCCGGGTACTTCTTCCCCGCCAGCACGAGCGGCAGATAGATGTTGTCCTCCACCGTCAGCGTGTCCAGCAGGTTAAAATCCTGAAAGACAAAGCCGAGGTTGTCTCGGCGGAAGGCGGCAAGCGCCGTATCGCCGACGGCGGAGAGCTCCTTGCCGTCCAGCACCACGCTGCCGCCGGTCGGCTTATCGAGCGCCGCCAAAATATTCAGCAGCGTGGTCTTTCCCGAGCCGGATTCGCCCATCACGGCGACGTATTCGCCCGCATCGACCTTGAAGGTGACGTTCTTCAGCGCCTCCACGCTGCCGCCGCCGAAACGCTGGACATAAACTTTTTTCAGATTGTTGACTTCAAGCATATACATGAATAATTCCTCCGTTTATGTCTCTATTGTAGCAAAGGCGGGAAATGTTCCGCCATCGTTTCGGCTTACATTTCCCGCCCGTTTCTTACAGTTTTGTAAGATTTATTCGATCCGTGGTCTTTCCTGTGTGAAATCCAGCGTCACCGTCGTGCCGACACCGACCGCCGAGGTCGCCGTGAGTCCGACGCCGAGCAGACCGCACACGCGGCGGCAGAGATACAGCCCGATGCCGCTGTCCCCGATCGAGAGCTTGCCGGGTTCGGGCGACCAAATGCGCACGCCGCCCGTGTGCGTGTATTTAAGCGCGTTGGAGAGCAGCTGTTCGAGCACAAAGGAGAGCCATTTTGCATCCGTGACCGCCACGATGCCGCTCTCGACAATCTCCACCTTGAGGTGCTTTGCGATGAACTCGCCCGAAAAGCGTTTGACCGCCTCGCGCACGAGCGGATCGACCGCCGTCTCGCGGAACACATAATCCCCCTTCGCGCCGTCGAGCCGCAGATAGGTCATCACCATATCCACGTACCGCTCGGTGCGGGCAAGCTCCACGCCGAGTGTCCGCGCCGCAGGACTGTCCTCGCCGGACAGGGTCAGCCGCATGGCGGCAAGCGGCGTTTTGATCTGGTGTGCCCAGAGTGTGTAGTATTCAACCATGTTGTCATAGCGGCGCTGTGCTGCGTCCTCGGCGTTGGTCAGCTCCTGCCGCAGGCGGGTGATCACCGCCGCGGCATCCGCCTCTTCCACCGTCCCGGGGGGCGGCAGCGCGCTCTGCCGCGCAGCGGCAGGCGCATGCAGACGCAGGTATGCCTTATGCTGCCGCGCCGTGCGCGCATAGTCCAGCGCCAGAAGCAGCAGCCCGAGCGCCGCGCACAGCCCGGACGGGTACAGCACGGCAAGGAGCGGCAGCCGATAGAGGTAAAAGGATGCCGCAAGCAGCCCCGCAAACGCAAGGCAGGCGGCAATCACGCCGCCGCGCGACCGCAGCCATTTGGAAAAGATCCGCTCTCCGTCCATCTCTTTCTTCCTTTTTCTCTCTTCGTTTTTCACTGGATCATGTAGCCGACGCCGAATTTGGTGGTGATAAACGCGGCAAGCCCCGCCGCGTCCAGCTTCTTGCGCAGGCGCGCCACGTTGACGGTCAGCGTGTTCTCATCCACAAAGGCATCAGTCTCCCACAGGCGCTCCATCAGCCGCTCGCGGCTGACGACCTTGCCCTTGTTTTCAAGGAGGCAGGCAAGGATGCGGTATTCGTTCTTTGTCAGCTCCACCTTTTCGCCCGCGTAGGTCAGGGTCTCGCTGCCCGTATCGAGCATGGCGCCGCGATGGGTGAGGAACGCCGCCTGCGGCGCAAGGTCATAGCTGCGGCGCAGGAGGGCGCGCAGCTTTGCCATCAGCACACTGCCGTCAAAGGGCTTGGCAACGAAGTCGTCCGCGCCCATCTCCATCGCCGTGACAATGTTCATCCCGTCCGATGCGGAGGAAATGAACACGATCGGCACGTTCGAGAGCTTCCGCAGCTCGGCACACCAGTGGTAGCCGCTGAAGAAGGGCAGCGAAATGTCCACGAGTACGATGTGCGGCGAGAAAGCGGCGTATTCGGTGAGGACGGCGCGGAAGTCCGAGACGATGTGCGTCTCCATCTCCCACGACGCGGCAAGCGCCGCGATCGCCCCGGCAATGGCAGCGTCGTCCTCGATGATCAGCAGTTTGTACATAGCGTTCCTCCGATGCAAAGTTTTGCTTCTCCCCTACTATAGCAGAGAAAAGCTCTGGGGTCAAGCGCCCGCCCGACCCCAAAGCATTAAGATTCGATTAAACCGTCAGAGCGCGGCAAAGAGCCGCGCTCCGCGCGTGCACAGCCAGCGGTAAAGCAAGAGGCAGAGCGCCGCCGTCACAAGGAGAAACGCCCCCGTGAAAACGAAGAAGTTCACCCCGATACCGCCGAGGAACAGATAGCCGAGGACATAGAGCGCGGCATAGCCGAGTCCGCCAAACAGCACGAAAAACACACTGCCGCTTTGCTTGATGGGCATGATTTCATTGGTCCAAGAAAGGTTTGCGTGCTTCAGCCCGAGCGACAGTCCGACAAGCGCCCAAAACGTCGTGTACACCGCCGGCAGCAGCAGAGCAAACGCACTCGCCAAAGGCGACAGGCGCAGCACAAAGACGGCGACGCCGGCGGCAAACAGCACAGGCGGCAGCGTGAGAAGCAGTTGCACGCGCAATTTGGCAAGGAGCGGCAGTTTCGGGTCAAGCGGCAGCGACTGCGCAATCCAGAGGTTCTTCCCCTCCAGCGAAACGCTCGGCGTTGCCATATCGTTCATGGACGCGAGGGCGCAGATGCAGCCGATGGCAATCGCGGCGGGAAAGTCGGTGTCCCACGCAAACCACGAGGAAACCACATCGCGCACCGTCTCACAGCGAATCAGCAGGTACACAGCGCCGATAGGCAGCATCAGCGTGCCGAGCCCGCAGTTGAGCATGTAGTTCGGGCTGGACGCGAAGCGGGCAAACTCCTTTGCCAGCATCGCGCGCGCGGGCGTGCGGCGCACGGCGGCACGCTCTCTGTAGCGCGCCTTTGCCGTGCCGCCCTTCGCCGTGGCAATGGCAATGAAACTGCGCTCGAGCAGGAAAAAGGTCAGCGCCGTGAGCGCGAGGACTGCCGCAGTGACGATGAGCGTCGCCATGCCGTCGCCTTCGCCGACGCGACCGATCAGATAGAGCGGATAGGCATTGCCGCGGAGCGCATCGCCGACAGTCGTCATATTCTCGATCAACGCATTGATTATGGTACTTGCGCGGAAATAGAAGAAGTAGTACGCGCCGAAGAAGACAAGCGAGATCAGCACCGTGAGAAAGCTCTTGTTCTTCAGCTTGACGCTGATCTTCGCCACGACAAAGCCGAACGCACAGGTCAGCACCAGTACGAGAAGCGAAATGAGCGCCACCAGCCAGACTGCGCCGAGGATCGACCCCGCCGTGGGCTTTGCAAAGAAGAAATATACCACGGCGCCCGGGATGAGAATGATGCCCGAAAACATCAACCCGAGCAGATATGTGCCGAGCAGGCGGGATGTGAGGATATACCGCACCGGGATCGGCATGGACAGAAGCAGATCATTGTCCTTCGCCATGTACAGCCCCGAAAAAGTGTTGAACACGCTGCCGAACACGCCGAGCGCCGTTGCCATCAGCGAAAAGAGGAGAAAATACAGCCAGCCGTAGCCCGCCGGTACAAGCGCCGCGCCGAGCGTGAAGGCGAGCATTGTGAAAATGCTGCCGAGCACCCCGACCACGAGCAGCGCATACAGCGCAATGTAGAGCGCCGCCGCGCCCTTCGAGCGCATTTTGCCTTTTTTGGCGTCGTAGAAAAAGCTGCGGTTCAGCTCATAGAGTTCCTTTTTAAGAAGTGTGCCGAGCATCATTCACCCTCCAGTTCGAGGAAGACTTCTTCCAGGCTGTCGTCGCCCTTGACCTCCTCCATCGTGCCGGAGCGGATCAGTTTGCCGCCCTTGATGATGGCAACCTTGTCGCAGAGCTTTTCCGCAACCTCGAGGACGTGAGTGGAGAAGAAGATCGCGCCGCCTTCGTCGCACAGTTCGCGCATCATGCCCTTGAGGATATGCGCCGCCTTCGGGTCAAGCCCGACAAACGGTTCATCCATGATGACGAGGCGCGGCGCGTGCAGCCATGCCGCGATGATCGCCAGCTTCTGCTTCATGCCGTGCGAATACGCCGAGATCGGCTGTGCAAGGTCGCCGGTCAGCTCAAACAAGTCGGCGTATTTCCGGATGCGCGCCGTGCGGTCCTCGGCGGACACGCCGAAGACGTCTGCAATGAAGTTCAGATATTTGATACCCGACATGAAGTCGTACAGATCCGGGTTGTCGGGGATGTAGGCGATCTGTTTTTTGCAGGCAAGCGGGTCACGCTTTTGCGAAATACCGCCGACCGTGATCTCGCCTGTGTCATAGGCAAGGATACCGACCACCGCCTTGAGCGTGGTGGTCTTGCCCGCGCCGTTGTGCCCGATGAAGCCGTAGATTTCGCCGGGCGCGATGTGGAGCGACAGGTCGTCCACCGCTTTTTTGTCACCGTAGGTTTTCGTCAGATGTTCAATATACAGCATAATTTTCTCCGTAAAAATTTGTTTTTCTTATCGATCCGTGACGGTAAGGCTGCCGCTGACGGTGGAGACTGCGGCGGTGCAGCCGCCCTCTCCGAAGACGGATGTGCCGCCCTTCACGCGGTAGTCGTCGCAATGCAGGCTGCCGCTGACCGTCTTATAGCGGAAGGTCGCGCCGATCGTCGTCGGGACGCTCAGTCGGACGGCGCCGCTGGTCGTGTCAATGTCCACATCCGCTGCGGCGGCAAGCCCAAGCTTCACACCGCCCGAAACCGTCGATACATCGACCGTCAGCGCGGCAAGCTGTTCTGCGTCGACCGCGCCTGAGACCGTATCCGCATGCAGGGCGTCCGCCCGGGTCTCGCCCGCAAGATCGATCCTGCCCGAGGTGCTGCCCAAACGCAGGTCGGCAGCCGTCACATCCGCAAGCCCGATCGCGCCGGACACCGTGGAAACGGTCAGATCGCCAAAACTGAGCGCGTCGCCGCGCACAGGCGCGCTCACGCTGCTCACCGTGACGTCCGCCCCTGCCGGGATCTCCAGCGTGAGCGCCTTGGCATCCAACGGGAAACGTCCGGCATAGCCCGATGCGCAGTACATGATCTCAAGCGTGCCGTCCTTGATGCGCCAGTGCATCTGCTGCGGCACGGAAAGCATGCCGCTCTCATCGGCACGCAGGGTGTCCCCCGCGCCCTTCTCCAGCTTCACACTGCCGCCGACCCAGCTGACCGAGACGCGCCACACCTCGGATGCGGCATATGTGAAATTCCCCGCCGCAAAGGTCATTGCGTCCTTGTAGTCCATGATGCTCTCCTCCATTCTTTCAACAGCCATCCTGCCGAGCGGCACACAACCGGAAAAGAATGTGCAGAGCACTGCCGCAAGCAGAAAAAGCCCGATTCTTCGTATTGTTTTCATATAGATATTTCCCTCCGTACGGGAGACATAACGCCGCGCTTTACCGTTTTTCGCCGAGATTGGGATGTTCTTTTTCGATTTTTTCGGATTCGGCGCTGCCGCGCTCGATCGGTCGCACGCCCGTGACCGCGCTGTCGGCATGCTGCAGCACATAGATCATGCCGCGGAAGATCTCGCCGAGCTGCGTGGCGATCTCCGCCTCGGTGAAGGTGCAGACCCCGGCGGCGCAGAGCGCGCACAGCCCGTAGGTATAGGTCCACATCTGCCGGAACAGATGCGCCGCCGCCTCACGGGACGCATGATAATCACGCATAATGATGGCAATGTCGCTCTCGCGGCTGAACGGGATCTCGCTCATTGCACGGTCAAAATCCGCGCCGTCGCCGTGCTGCATGAACAGCAGCCGGAAGAGCTGCGGCTCTTCGGCGGCGAATTTCACCCACTGCATCCCGCGCATCTTATAGGCGGGCACATAGTTCTCCGCCACTGCCATATAGCCGTCAAAGCGCGCTTTCGCCATCGTGCGCACCGCGCAGCGCAGTTCGTCCATGTCCCGGAAGACCGTGAAGATCGGCGATGATGAGGTGGACAGGCGTTTTCCGACCTCGCGGGCGGTCAGCGCATCGCTCCCCGCCTCGCGCACAAGTTCAAATCCGGCGGCGATGATCTCCTCTCTTCTATATTGCGGTTTCGGCGGCATAATAACTCCTCCTGTTCTTTCCGCGATGTTACAAAACCGCGGTTATAAAACATTTGTTATTATTATACCATACAAATGCCCCACTGTCAAGCAGCGGGGCATTTGGCTTTTTATCTGTTTTTCTTTGTCACCACGCCGACGATCGCCATGATCGCGCCGAAAAGGACGCCGCCGACTGCCCAGATGAACCAGCTGCGATCCGGCGTCATGCCGACCGGTCCGAAGGTCACAAAGAAATACACCGCGGTGACAATCAGCCAATAGCAGCCGCTGATCGCACCGATCAGCCCGCTGTTTTTCTTTTGCTCGCGCGTGTAATCCCCCTCTTCCAGCAGCTGTTCCATCGCGCCGTGATACACGCCGCCGCGCACGAGGGCAAAGCAGCCGCAGCCGACAAAGAACAACAGCAGGCAAACGGTCAGCGCCGCGACCCGATCCTCCGCGCCCATGCAGGCGGCAAGGATCGCCGGCACGGCGGCAAGAATGCAGAGTACCACGCCGACGATATTGAGCCGCGCATAGGTCGCGGCAAAGGCATTCAGCCGCTCGCGCACCATGCCGGAAACACCGTATTCGGTCTCAAACGCCTCTTTTTCGAGAAATTCATAGTTCTTCACGCGAAATCCGCAGGCAAGAAAGATTGCCACGGCGATCGCCACAAAGAGCAGCAGCGCACCGATGCCGATGCCCGTCGCCGCCCCCTCGCTGATGCCGAGTGACGGCGCAAAACCGCCGAGAAACAAGAGAAGGATCGGCGAAAACACGCACAGCATCGTGGCAAGCGCGATCTTCGGCGCGTCCGCGCGGCGTTTCGCAAGGTAATCCGCCGCATCCTCCATCGTCACGCGGCGCAGCTTTTCGGGCGCTGCATCGGTGGTCGGCGTACTCTCCTCAATTTCGTCCTTCAGCAGATAGTCCGTGCTGACGCCGAACAGGCGGCTCATCTGCACGATCTTCTCCATATCGGGAATGGACTGCGCGCCCTCCCATTTGGACACGGACTGGCGCGATACCGAGAGCTGCTCGGCAAGCTCCTCCTGTGACCAACCTGCCTTTTTGCGCAGAAGAATAATTTTGTCTGCAAGAATCATGATCTGTCCTCCCGAGGTCTCCCCCATTGATGTTCGGTTTTGTTTTCCGACGCCCCGATTTTACCGTTTTTCGCGGTTGCGCACAAGAAAGTCGGGCTGAAATCTGCGCAACTGCCGGTTGCAATTCCGTAAATCCGCGGTTTATTTTGATTCAAACGTTATGTACCATGTGTTCTTTTTCACTATAACAGGCATTGTT
>ENA-UESE01002048-UESE01002048.1-human-gut-metagenome-genome-assembly--contig:-NODE-2048-length-12977-cov-2.894264_pt1 | contig 12977 bp, 9 predicted proteins | sample MGYA00242995_ERZ507996 | MGnify/ENA primary metagenome ERZ507996 (study PRJEB26167, sample SAMN06115489) | human gut metagenome | host: Homo sapiens | place: China:Sichuan | collected 2015-04-15... | reverse complement strand
GTTTGAAAGGTATACAGCATAAATACCGGGAAACCGTATTGTTTTTTCCGGCTCAGGGACAGACCTGTCATGCCTATTGTAGTTTTTGTTTTCGTTGGCCGCAGTTTTCCGGTATGAATGAGCTGAAGTTCGCAATGAAAGAAACGGACCTGTTATTGAAGTATCTGCGGTTGCATCCTCAGGTTACGGACGTATTATTCACCGGAGGGGATCCGATGACCATGAGCGCTTCCTTATTGTCGGCTTATATAGAACCTTTATTACAACCAGGATTAGAGCATATCCGTACGATCAGGATCGGTTCGAAAGCTTTGGCATACTGGCCCTACCGGTTTATTTCCGATGTGGATGCCGCTGAGGTATTGCGTTTATTTGAAAAAGTGACCGCTACCGGTAAAAACTTGTCTTTTCAGGCACATTTCAATCATCCGGTGGAACTTTCTACGGCAGCTGTATGCGAAGCTATCCGGCGGATCCGGAATACGGGCGCACAGATTCGTACCCAGTCTCCTTTATTGAGACACATCAACGATTCTCCGGAGATCTGGCGGGAGATGTGGCGGAAACAGGTCGACTTGAGTTGTATCCCTTATTATATGTTTGTGGCCCGGGATACCGGGGCTAAGCATTATTTTGAAATTCCTTTAGAGAAATGCTGGGATATTTTCCGTAAGGCTTATAGTCAGGTCAGCGGTATCTGCCGTACGGTGAGAGGACCGAGTATGAGCGACGAGCCGGGCAAAATCCAACTGCTGGGAGTGGCCGAAATCAAGGGAGAGAAAGTGTTTGTCCTGCGTTTTATCCAAGGTCGTAATCCGAAGTGGGTAGATATGCCTTTTTTTGCCGCCTATGATCCGAAAGCGACCTGGTTTAGTGAACTGCGTCCGGCTTTTGGAAAGGATTATTTCTTTTTTGAACATGAATTTCCAACTCGTCCGATGTATGGGGATGGATTTTTATTTGAATAATTTTAAACCTGTTTGTATTTTGAGCGTATAAGATTCAGCTATTCATTAAATATTAATCTTATGGACAAAATGATAAAAGGTACAGAAACAGAAAAGAGTTTGCTGAAAGCCTTTGCCGGAGAATCACAGGCAAAGAACCGTTATACTTTTTTCTCGGAGATTGCAAAGAAAGAAGGGTATGAGCAAATAGCCGGCATATTTTATGAGACCGCTTTACAGGAAGAAATGCATGCCAAACGATTCTTTAGCTACCTTGAAGGAGGAATGCTGGAAATCACAGCCGCTTATCCTGCCGGAGCTTTATTGGATACGTTGGCTAATCTGGCAGAAGCTGCCGACGGCGAACACGACGAGGCTTTCAATTTATATCCAGCATTCTGGAAAATTGCCGTAGAGGAAGGCTTCAAAAAAGTGGCCGCAACTTTTAAATATGTGACCGAAGTGGAGAAGATGCATGAGCAACGTTACCTGAAATTATTACAAAATATACGGGATAATCTGGTCTTTTCCCGCCCGGAAGAAGTCCGCTGGTATTGCCGTAAATGCGGTTATGTACATGTCGGCAAAACTCCTCCCGAAATTTGTCCTTCCTGCCTGCATCCGAAAGGATATTTCGAACTGTTCCCCGATAACTATTAAAAAACGATTCGGTTGTATAAATCCGGCCTGTGTGAGGAATTTTTTCTTTACGCAGGTTTTTTGTTTCGAAGCGGGAGGTGAGGTCTTTAAAAATTTTCCGGTATCTTTGTAAAAATTTGAGCGGATGATAGCGGGAAATGGAACTAAAATGAAAGATAGGTGGAATATCGTTGGTTGTGTGTTATTTTGCTTTGTTGTTTTCGGTGTACAAGCACAACAGCAACATCCGGTAAATAAAAAGGCCTGGGGACTTTTCCAGCAGGCACGGGAGTCTTTTCGCGAAGGAGATAAGGAGAAAGCTTTGGGATTACTTTTGAAAGCAGAGACTTTCGATCAGGGTTTTTCACCCTTGTATCTGTTGAAAGCAGATATATACAACAAAAAAGGAGATAAGATTCAGGAAATCCGTGCTATCGAAACGGCTTTGGCTTTGGATTCTCTGAAAAGTCATCCTTATTATTATTTTATTTTGGCCGAATATTATTTCGATGAAGCCGATTACGGAAAAGCTTTGGCACATTACGGGCGGTATCTGAGTTGGGATAAACGCTTGCAGGTAAAGGCAGTGGCGGAGCGACAGATGGAAAATTGCCGGTTTGCCCTGGAGGCTTTGCGGACCCAAACCAAACAACCTCCCGAAGTGTTTTATGAGGCCGGATGCCCGGTGTATTGGCCGGCATTGGATGTGACCGGACAAACCTTCTTGTTTACCGAACAGGCCGGCGAACAAGAAACGATGTGGATGTTGCAAGGCGACAGACGCTATGCGTTGAATTTTTCCGATAGAGAAAATTATGGGGCTCCTTCACTGACAGCCGATGGGCGAATGATGTATTTTTCCAGGGAAAACGGCCGGAATAGTTTTGATATTTATGTGGCTTACCGCTTGTCGGATACGTCCTGGTCGGAGCCGGTCAATCTGGGTGCCCCCGTCAATACCGATGGCTGGGAGGCTCAACCGGCGGTATCGGCCGACGGTACACGTTTGTATTTTGCTTCTACCCGTGAGGGAGGGAGAGGGGGAAGCGATATTTGGTTTTCGTATTTGCTAAGGCGGGAGGCGGATGGACGACAGTTGTGGTCACAGCCGCGTTGCCTTTATTTTAATACCGGAGGAGATGAAATGGCCCCTTTCCTGTATTTCGATAATAAAACGTTGTTTTTTGCTTCCGACGGATATGCGGGGATGGGACGGAAAGATATCTATAAAGTGGACGTGGAACAGGTGACCCCACCGCTGAATATCGGTATTACAGTGAATACCCAAAGGGATGAATTCGGGTTTATGGTGGATGCTAGCGGTCAATGGGGATATTTTTCGTCGGATATCAGCGGGAAACGTTGTATTTACCGATATCGGCTAGGAGAAGAGGTGGCTTGTCCGCCTGCCTCTTATTTGAGGCTGTTGACTGTAAATGAAGCCGGTGAGCCGGTAATACCCGATGGGTTGACATTAACAGAAGTGGGGACCGGTGATACCCTGGCTTGTTACGACCGGGTCGATGCCCGGACGGATATGCTGGCTTGTATTCCTGTGAATAAATTATTATGGGTGAGCGCTGTTAAACAGGGCTATTTGTATTATTCGGATACCCTGCAAGTGAAAGAAAATACGAGAGAAAATCCCCGAATCTATACGCTCTGTTTAAGACCGATCCAAAAAGAACAGACATTGGTTCTCAAGGGAATCTTTTTTGATGTCGACGACTATCGGTTACGGCCCGAATCTTATCCGGAATTACGGCAATTGGTCGTGTTTCTTAAACAGAATCCTGAGGTAAAGATCGAGATATCCGGCCATACCGATAATACGGGGAGTGATCAACATAATTATCGGCTGTCGGAAAATCGGGCTTTCGAGGTGTATAAATATTTGTTCTTGAATCATATTCAGAAGGAACGGATGGAATATAAAGGATATGGCAAGGATCGCCCCTTGAGGACTAATGATACGGAAGAGGGGAGAAAGGAGAATAGGAGGACGGAGATTAGGGTAAGGTGAAAAGAGAATAAAATATACGATAGGGTATGAAAAGATATGAAGTGAGTGGGTTCGGGGTAATGGAATATGAGGAGGTTGCTTCGACCAATAGTCTGGCGGAAAAATTGCCGCTGAGTGAATTGAAAGATAAACAGGTGATTTTGACCTGGCGACAGACACAGGGGCGTGGGCAGGCTACGAATCGGTGGGAGAGTGCCCCGGGAAAGAATATTTCAATGACGGTGATTTTCCGTCCGGAGTGTCTGGAGGCAGGAAAACAGTTTGCCGTGTCGATGGTGATCGCTTTGGGGTGTCTCGATTTTTTAAGCCATTATGTCGAGGGGGTGACGGTGAAATGGCCGAACGATGTGTATGTGGGGGAAAGGAAGATTTCAGGTATCCTGATCGAACACCGGGTGGCCGGAGCTCATATTCAAAGTTCGTTGTGTGGTATCGGGGTGAATATTAATCAGGAACAATTTTTATCGGACGCCCCTAATCCGGTGTCTTTATTTCAATTACTCGGTCGGGAACTTCCCTTACAGGAGGTTCTGGAAGAGCTGTTGGAATGTATCGGGAAGAGATATGAACAGATTCATCGGTATGCCGAACTGGAAAATGACTTTTTACGGCATATGTACCGGTCTACCGGAATATATGATTTTGAAGATGAACGTGGAATCTTCCGGGCTTCGGTCGGAGGAATCGATGAATATGGCCAGCTGATCCTGAAAGATACGGATGGGCGGGAAAGGGTATATGCATTCAAAGAAGTGAGATATGTCTGCTGATTTCTCCTATACGTTGCGGTCTTGTGTTTTCAGTTGTTATACCGGGTTTATTCCGGAAAGGCTGGGTATGGGCTGATCAATACCTCTCTGACTTTAATCTCACTTTCTTTTCGGATTCTTTCGACCGGGGAAGTCATTTGTTTTCAGGATTGATCCAGTTTATCTATACCTGTCGTTTCTACTTTACCCGTAAGCCTTTCCGAATAAGTATGCGGAAAGATCGGAAGCAGGTTACTTTCTGAAAAATGCTTGGAAAAACCGGAAAAAACCGAAAAACCGGGTAGGGAAATCAGTAAAATTTGATTATTTTTGCATGACAGTCCAAAAAACGGTTTATGCATTGAATACAGCAGGTGCTTTTTTACGGTCGCCGATGTGCCCATTGGGATTGAAAGTCCCGTGAACAAAGCGCCCCTGGCAGTCTTAGGCTTTATATACTTTAAGTGCCGAAAGAGCACTTTGGCAACTTTATGAACCGAATTGAAACAATATGTTTTAGTGCTGAAAGGGATGGACTTAATAAACTTTATAGATAAAATTTGATGGTTGAGAATTATTCGGAAGATTCGATCAGGACGCTGGATTGGCAGGAACACATCCGGTTGCGGCCGGGGATGTATATCGGTAAACTAGGAGACGGTTCGGCGCCTGACGATGGGATTTATATTTTGGTGAAAGAGGTGGTGGATAACTCCATCGACGAATTTGCCATGGGAGCCGGTACAGAGATTACGATTAAGGTAGAAGACCGTAAGGTGAGCGTTCGGGACTTCGGCCGGGGTATTCCTTTAGGCAAACTGGTAGATGCTTCATCTAAAATGAATACCGGAGCAAAATATGATTCGGAAGCTTTCAAAAAATCTGTCGGTTTGAATGGCGTCGGTATTAAAGCGGTGAATGCTTTGTCGGAGAGCTTTGAGATTCAGTCGTTCCGGGATGGCGAGACCAAATATGTGCGTTATTGCCGTGCAAAAATTGTAGAGGAAAGGAAGATCGAACCGACTGACCAGCCGAACGGTACACAGGTAACCTTTTTCGCCGATAAGGACATTTTCGGGAATTACCATTACATTGCCGAATATCTCGAAGCGATGGTGAAGAACTATGTATTTCTGAACACCGGTTTAACCATATTCTTCAATGACCATAAATATTACTCCAAGCGGGGATTGTATGATCTGCTGATGGAAAATATGAGCGGAGAAGGCTTGTATCCGATCATCCATCTGAAAGGTGAGGATATCGAAATGGCTATGACGCACGGACGGCAATATGGGGAAGAATATTACTCGTTTGTCAACGGGCAGCATACCACACAGGGAGGAACCCATTTGAGTGCTTTCCGGGAAGCGGTGGCCAAGACGATCCGGGATTTTTATAAAAAAGATTTCGAAATATCGGATATCCGTACTTCTATTATCGGGGCGATCAGTATAAAAGTACAGGAACCGGTGTTCGAGTCGCAGACGAAGACGAAACTGGGTTCGAAAGATATAAGGCCCGACGGTCCTACCGTACGTAACTTTATCATGGATTTCGTGACCAGGGAATTGGATAATTATTTACACCGGAATCCGGATACAGCCGAATTGTTGTTACGGAAAATCGTCGAGACGGAGAAAGAACGTAAAGCCATGTCCGGTGTGCAGAAGATTGCACGCGAGAGAGCGAAGCAGGTGAGCCTGCACAACCGGAAGTTGCGGGATTGCCGGGTGCACTTCAATTCCAATCACGAACGGAAAAACGAATCTTCGATTTTTATTACAGAGGGAGATTCGGCCAGCGGATCTATTACGAAATCCCGGGATGTGAATACTCAGGCTGTGTTCAGCTTACGCGGTAAACCGCTCAATTCCTACGGGCTGACCAAAGAAATAGTCTACAAAAATGAAGAATTCAATTTATTGCAGGCTGCTTTGAATATTGAAGACGGGTTGGAAGAACTGCGGTACAACAATGTCATCGTGGCCACGGATGCCGATGTCGACGGTATGCATATCCGCTTGTTGTTGCTGACCTTCTTTCTGCAATTTTTCCCCGATCTGGTGAGGGCCGGGCATGTATACATTTTGCAAACTCCTCTGTTCCGGGTCAGGAATAAAAAAGAAACCCGCTATTGTTACTCCGATGCCGAGCGTGAAAATGCCATCCAAAAGTTAGGTCCGAAACCTGAGATTACAAGGTTTAAAGGACTGGGAGAAATTTCTCCGAATGAGTTCGTACATTTTATCGGAAAAGATATTCGTTTGGAACCGGTACGTCTTTCAAAAGGAGATTCGATCGATGAGGTGTTGAGTTATTATATGGGAAAAAATACACCGGAACGTCAGGATTTTATTATCGACAATCTGTATATTGAAAAGGATGAATTAAGGTAATTTTGAAATAGTGTTATGGGCGAGGATATAATTGACATGGATTTGAATATGGAGGGGGGACGTAAAGAAACTGACGAAGAAGGGAAAGAGATAGCGGCCGGGACCGATCGTTCGGCCTCGGAACAGACAGCGCCTTACGAGGCTGAAGCGGCAGGAACAGAACGACACATAGAAGACGACGAGGAAATCCCTCAACTGATCATGGAGCATTCGGGAGAAGAAAGTGGGAAGATTCGTTCTATTCAGCATCTGGACGGGATGTACCAAAAGTGGTTTCTGGACTATGCTTCCTATGTTATTCTCGAACGGGCCGTCCCTTACGTGAACGATGGTTTGAAACCTGTACAGCGACGGATTCTGCACTCTATGCGCGAACTGGATGACGGGCGTTACAATAAGGTTGCCAATATTATCGGTAATACCATGAAGTACCATCCTCATGGAGATGCTTCGATCGGAGATGCGCTGGTGCAACTCGGACAAAAAGATTTATTGATCGATTGTCAGGGAAACTGGGGGAATATTCTGACCGGAGACGGGGCTGCTGCTCCCCGTTATATAGAGGCCCGCTTGTCTAAATTTGCCCTCGAAGTGGTATTTAATCCCAAGACAACGAATTGGAAACCTTCGTATGACGGACGTAATCGTGAGCCCATCACCTTACCTATAAAATTTCCTTTATTGTTGGCTCAGGGAGTCGAAGGGATTGCCGTCGGTCTGGCTTCTAAAATATTACCTCATAATTTCAACGAGCTGATAGATGCCTGTATCGCTCATCTGAAGCACGAAGATTTTGTGTTGTATCCGGATTTTCCTACCGGTGGAATGATCGATGTCAGCAAGTATTGTGACGGTATGCGGGGAGGAAATGTTAAAATCAGAGCGAAAATCGAGAAAGATAATAATAATAGGGCACTAAAGATTACTGAAATACCCTTCGGACGTACGACCTCGAGTTTGATCGACAGCATTATCAAAGCCAATGAGAAAGGAAAGATTAAAATCAAAAAAATCGATGATAATACGGCCCGGGATGTTGAAATATTGATTCAACTGGCCCCTGGAGTCTCTTCCGATAAGACGATCGACGCTTTGTATGCTTTCACCGATTGTGAATTATCGATTTCACCCAATTCTTGTGTCATCGAGGAGGAAAAACCCCGGTTTATGCCGATCTCCGATATTTTGCGGCAGTCGGCAGACGATACGGTTGCCCTATTGAAACTGGAGCTGGAGATCCGTTTGAAAGAATTGCTGGAAGATCTGCATTATGTGTCTCTGGAACGTATCTTTATCGAAGAACGCATCTATAAAGACAAGCAGTTTGAAGAAAGCGAAACCATGGAGTTGGTTATCGCTCATGTACACCGGCGGTTACAGCCTTTCTTACCGGAACTCTACCGGGAGGTGACCGATGACGATGTGAAAAAATTGCTGGAGATCAAGATGAAACGAATCCTGAAGTTTAGCTCTGAAGAAGCCGATCATTATATCCGGAGTCTGAATGAAGAGATTGCTGTGGTGAAACATAATATCGAACACATCATTCCTTATTCTATCGCTTATTATGAACGGATAAAAGCGAAATACGGGAAAGGACGGGAAAGGAAAACGGAAATCCGTAATTTCGAAAATATCGAAGCCGCTAAGGTCGTCATCGCAAATGAAAAGCTTTACATCAACCGGGAAGAAGGTTTTATCGGAACGGCCTTGAAGAAAGACGAGTTTATCTGCGAGTGCTCGGATATGGATGATGTGATTGTCTTTAAGAAAGACGGTACCTATTATGTGACGAAGGTGGCCGATAAGATATTCGTCGGTAAGGATGTTCAATATGTGAATGTTTTCAAAAAGAACGATAAACGTACGATTTATAATGTCGTATACCGGGACGGTAAATATGGGGCTTCTTATGTGAAGCGTTTTAATGTTACCGGTGTGACCCGGGATAAAGTGTATAACCTGACTAAAGGTACCGCCGGATCCCGGATTTTGCATTTTTCTGCCAATCCCAACGGGGAGGCCGAAGTGATTAAAGTTTGCCTGAAACCGAAACCCAGTATAAAGAAACTGGTATTCGAATATGATTTTGCTGCGCTGTCGATCAAAGGGCGTGATTCTCAGGGGAATACACTGACAAAGAACGATGTCCACAAGATCAGTGTCGTGCAAAAAGGAGTATCTACTTTGGGCGGGTGTAAAATCTGGCTGGATGAAGATGTGTTGCGTTTGAATACCGATAGCCGGGGAAAATACCTGGGAGAATTCCAGGGAGAGGACCGGATTCTGGTTGTAAATAAGAATGGTACTTACCATACGACCGATTTTGATCTGAATAATCATTATGACGAAGGATATATCGTTTTTGAAAAGTTCGAGGCCGATAAGGTTTGGTCGGCGGTTTTCTTCGATGCCGAACAGAATTATTATTACCTGAAACGTTTCCGTTTCGAGGATTGTGTGAAACTGAATTCCATCATCGGTGAGGTGGAAGGCTCCCGTTTGATCTGTCTGAGTGACGAGAGACATCCTCGTTTTGAAGTGATATTCGGTGGAAAATATGAAGCCCGGCCTGCCGATGTGATTGTGGCCGACGAATTTATCGGTGAGAAATCATTTAAAGCACGCGGTAAACGGATCACAACCTTCGAGGTGAATGAAATTCGTGAAATAGAACCTTTGCTGAAGGAAGGAGAGGCCGACGAGATCAATACGGATATCGAATTTGAAGTGACTAATCCGGAAGAGATTGCCGGCGACGAACAGATGAAGCTCGATTTTGAAAATACGGATAATCCGGATGAAATATAATGTCGGGACTATGAAGTATTTTTTAGTCGGTTATATGGCCTGCGGGAAGACCCGCAGGGGAAAAGTGATAGCGGAAGAACAGGGGGTCCGGTTTATCGATTTGGATGCTTATATTGTCGAACGTGAAAATAGGAGTATCTCTGAAATTTTTGCTGCGATCGGAGAAGCCGGATTTCGAAGGTTAGAGACTTTTTACTTAAAAGAGGTTTGTGAACTATATCAGGATTTTGTCCTCTCGACAGGGGGAGGAACCCCCTGTTTCAATGATAATATGGCGTATATGAATGCGCAGGGAATCACCTTGTTTCTGAATACGGATACGGATACGATCGTAGAACGGCTGATTCGGGGAAAACATAAACGCCCGATCGTCAGCAAGCTCGAAGACCATGAAATCCGGGATTTTGTCCTCCGGCATTTGAAAGAACGCCTGCCTTTTTATAAGCAAGCCCAAAAAATTATCGTTTAAATAGTAGAATTATTCTGTCGTTACTTATTCGTCTTCGGTGATCGGAATTGGCGAACCGGTCTGACGGTATAAAACCCGAAATCGGAATAGATAGAAAAAAATAAACCTACGTTTATTAGTGTAAATATGTATATAACTGCCTTACTTCTTTTAGGGTGAAGGGCATTTGTCAGAAATGAGATGCTCCGGGCCCCGTTTTATTTTTCCTGTTAAAATATCGGATTTAAAAATAACAGTCTGTTCATGTTTTTTAGTTTTGATTATTTCTCGGAATAAGAGATGAAAACGTATATTTGTTGCACAAAGTAACCTAAAATAATTTATCATGGGAGAGCGGATTACTTTTCGGCGGAACGAAGGGCTTATTACAGTAAAGCCTTATTGGAGGGGAAATCCTGTGGTAAAGGGACGTTTTGTGAATCGGCAACATCGCTCTAAACAGGGGATCGGTAATGTTTTGAAATGGCGTTTTTCGCCCAATCCCCAACGTAAAGAGAAACGGAACGAAAATTGGGAACCTCAACTTTTTCCACTGCATAGTTTACAAGGGATTAGCGGTGATGCGTTGGCTTGGTTAGGACATAATTCTTTCTTTATGCAGTTGGGTGGTAAACGGATCATGTTCGACCCGGTCTTTGGCAATATTCCGTTCGTCCGTCGTAAGAGTAAATTTCCTGCCGATCCGGATATTTTCAAAGAGATCGATTACTTGCTGATCAGCCATGACCATTTCGATCATATGGACAAACCCAGTATTATCCGTTTATATGAGAACAATCCCCGGATGAAAGTATTTTGTGGTCTGGGAATGAGGGATTTGATCCGGGGCTGGCTGCCCGATATTCAGGTGATAGAAGCCGGATGGTATCAGCGTTGGGAGGAAGGACGGTTGAAAATTACTTTTTTGCCTGCTCAACATTGGAGCAAACGTTCTTTAAACGACGGAGGACTGCGTTTGTGGGGAGCTTTTATGTTGCAGACCGATGACTTGTCGGTGTATTATGGGGGAGATACCGGCTATTCCTCTCATTTTACCGAAATAGAAGAATTGTTCGGTGCTCCGGATTATGCTTTACTGGGTATCGGAGCTTACAAACCCCGTTGGTTTATGCAAGCGAACCATATTTCGCCTTATGATTCCTTGACGGCTGCTTCGCAGATGAAAGCCCGGATAACGATCCCTATGCATTATGGAACATTCGATTTATCCGACGAACCCCTGAGTGACCCGCCTGCTGTATTTGCCGAAGAGGCCGGCAAAAGGAATATACAGGTAAAGATTCCGGCTTTAGGGGAAATTGTAAAGCTTCGGAAAAGATGATTTATAAATTCCTATTATATGAAAACAACTTTATTACTTAGCGTATCTTTTATTTTTTTAGTTATGACAGCATGTAATTCAGAGAAAAAAGAAAGTAAAATCCAGACGAAGGATGCCTTGGAAAATATTATGGGCCGGAAAAGTGTAAGAAAATATTTACCCAAACCGGTAGAAAAGGAGAAAATTGAGGTATTATTGAAGGCAGGAATGGCTGCTCCGAGTGGTAAAGATGTCCGGCCTTGGGAATTGATCGTCATCGACGACCGGGAAGTGCTCGATTCTATGGCTGCTGTGTTGCCTTATGCCAAAATGTTGAAAGAAGCTCCGATGGCTATCGTCGTTTGTGGGGATACTACTAAATCTTCTTATTGGTATCTGGATTGTTCGGCTGTTACTCAAAATATCTTGCTGGCTGCGGAAGCAATCGGATTAGGAGCTGTCTGGACCGCTACATATCCTTATGCAGATCGCATGGAAGTCGTGAAAAAATATACGGGAATTCCGGAACAAATTAATTCATTGTGTGTGATTCCCGTAGGATATCCGGCTATGCCTCATAGTCCGAAAGATAAATGGGATGCTTCGAAGGTTCATATGAATAAGTGGTAGAAGAAACGTTATCCTTATACCATTCGGATGACCTGATTTGCCAGTGATCTCGGGGTTAAAAGAAAAGATGTTTATATACATGTTTATCCTAAACCCAGGTATATTTTTTCTTTCTGTTCCGATTCCGGATTTTGTGTCGTCAGACCGGTTCGCCTGGACCGGTCCGTTAAGGCTTTCCTTCACTGACCGGCAGAAGCGACCGGGTCCCCGAACACGAACACCGGAGACGGATAAGTAACGACAGAATAATTCTATGTTTATAAGTGTAAATATGTGTATCATTGCCTTATTTAAATACCCTTACCCTGTCGCATAAAGGTTTGTATTCTTTCTTTTGGGGTGGTTCCAGCGGTAAACCGAAAGGCATCTGTGCAATCAATTCCCAGGTGGCAGGTAATTTCCAGGTGGCAATAACCTCTTTGTCGATCAGGGAATTGTAATGTTGCAGGGAGGCTCCGAATCCGGCGTCTTCGAGCATAGTCCAGACGGCCAGCTGATGCATCCCTGAGGTATGCTGGGACCATTGCGGAAATTTTTCATGATATAAAGGGAAAGCTTTCTGTAAACCTTCGATTATAGCGGTGTCCTCAAAAAATAATACCGTACCGTAACCGGCTGCGAACGATTTATTGATTTTTGCTTCGGTAGAAGCATAAGCGGCTGCCGGGATCGTCTTTTTTAGCGTATTCCGGACAATGTCCCAAAGCCGTCGATGCTGTTCCCTCAATAATAGTACCATCCGTGTGGATTGGGAATTGAAAGCAGAGGGAGTATAAAGAGCGGCAAAATCTAAAATTTCCTCGATCTCAGCATCAGGAATTGTGGTTTGATTATCTATCGCGTAATAACTTCTGCGATGCTTTAAAGCTTCTTTAAGGTTCCTTTCCATGATATTTCATTTTATGTTTACACGGTATACGCAAATTTTGCTATCTTTGTGGCGACTTTTCAAAAAAATGTTAGTTATGAAGATGAAGGGTAGGATAATTTATTTTGAAGGCTAGTTTATT
>ENA-UESE01002046-UESE01002046.1-human-gut-metagenome-genome-assembly--contig:-NODE-2046-length-13004-cov-67.043165_pt1 | contig 13004 bp, 10 predicted proteins | sample MGYA00242995_ERZ507996 | MGnify/ENA primary metagenome ERZ507996 (study PRJEB26167, sample SAMN06115489) | human gut metagenome | host: Homo sapiens | place: China:Sichuan | collected 2015-04-15... | reverse complement strand
GCTGCCAGAGAGATACCTGCCGTCACACTGATATAGCCTGCATACCAGTTGTTGTTACCGATGGTGGACAACAGCTGGGTCCGGTTCCATTCTCCGTTTTCCATTCCGCGGAAAGTTCCCAGCACATCGATGTCCAGACGGTTCAACAGTCCGATCAGTGTCACGATTCCCGCTGTGATCCCGGCGATCCACCAGATACTTCTGCTGCCGTCATAATACCGGGATACCGCAAAATAGATCCCTACCAACAATCCCTGGGTCACTAGCCCCATATACCAGCCGGGATACCCTAAAAGGACATCCTCCCTGCAGGGACTGATTCCATAAGAAAAAATTGCAGACACCAGATACAACAGCATAAACACATCTGTTTTCTTCCACATCCGTTTTGTCTTCCGTTCTCCCCGGATCCCCTGCCACAGCACAGCCAGCACCACAAAAGCCCCCAGCACCAGCGTAGTATTCCGGAAAAACAAATATTTTGCATTTCCGATCATCACCAGCTTGTTCTGCATATACAGCGGTAAACCGGCAAAAAGAATCACCAGATACCCATAAACCAGCATACTCACGGTCTCTTTTGTATTTTGTTCCTGTTTCTTCATAGCTTACATTATCCTTCAGACTGAAAAACAAGGCACCCCTCATTGACTGAAGAGTGCCTTATATTTCCCGATTATTTTATTTCCTTACGGTTACTTATTTGCCGTAACGCATCTGCAGGTACAGAGGACCATACCATTCAATAGCATTGTCTTCTGCCTTACCGGCAGGGATGGTTACCGTATACTCATTGCCTTCGAAGGTGTACTCCAGCTCCAGAGCTACAGTCTGCTTCTTGTACAGAGCCTGCATGATATCGTTGGGCAGAGCATTGATGTTCTTGTCTCTGCTGATCTTGACGGTAGCACCGTCCTTGGCATTAGCGATCTCGCTTGCCACATTGTCACGATATCTTCCAAATGCGTTGTCAGTACCTTCTGCTGTTGCGGTATTATTAGCTTCTGCAATAGCAAAAGTGGAGAAGTGATTTACAGTAAAAGTCAAAGTGTTTGCGGAAGCATTGTAAATAGGCTTGATTTCTTCCAGTCCACCATTTACAAAGTGGAAAATCACTGCCTTATTACCATCTACACCTGCAGGAGTCTCAATGGTAACTGCTACAGGGATAGGCAGAGATTTTACTGAAGAAGTACCAGCCTTCAGGCTGATTTCTACATATACGGGAGTAGAAGTTACTGCGTATGTAGAAGAAGCAATCTCAGGCGTAGCCGCTGGTGCTTCTACACTCAGTGTTGTGTCAGGAGCAACAAATGCTGCACCAACAATGCCTACAGCCTTTACAGCGCCGGAGTTAGCAAGGGTAGTATCCTTAATTCCCTTTGCCTTTTTGTATGCTGCTTCGATAGCTGCAACATCATTAACAGTATCCTGTCCTGCATTCATTGCTTCCTTCAGATCCTGAGAACCGATCTTTGTCAAAGCAGCTGCCGCATTATCTGCAGATGCCGCATCAGTAATCTTGGATGTATCAATAGCATCTACCGCATTCTTTACCTCTTCTACCGGTTTGGTGCTCGGTGTAACCACCGTATTATTCTCACTTGCTACAGATACGGTAGACAGTGCACTGCTGCCGCAAGGAATTGCAAATACTGCGAATGCAATGGCTGCGGCAATGATTAATTTCTTTTTCATTATCTCATTCCTCCTAAGTATAATGTTATGGATTTTATTTTTACCGCTATTTAGTTTACCCCCCCGTAATATTGTCAATACTGTTTTTCCATTTTTTCGCATTTTCCATGTGCAAAAAAGCATGCCTTTCCGCCCCAAAAAACAGGCATCACAGACATGCTTTTCTACTTTGTTATTTATTTTTCTTATTCGAATGCTGTTTTAATTCTTCCAGGGCTTCCTTGAATTTCTCAGAACTCATGGTAGGGTTGGAACGGATCATGTCACGCTGGAAGAAATCTCGTAAGCTGCTGACATTCTCTCTGTCTGCCACGCTTCTGGTGTACTTCTGCCGCAACTCGGCGACCTCGTTCTTCACGCTTTCCAGATACTGGTTGGGAGATTTCTGTGCGGAAGTGCGGAAGCTCTCCAGCTTGCCCTCAATGTTGGACTTCAGGTCCTCCACTCTGGTGGTAATACTTGCAGTAAAGTCTTCCTTCTTCTGTGCCAGGCTATCGCTGAAGCCTTCCTTACGATTCTCCAGATCCTCACTGGTCACAGCAATAATAACATCCAGCCGTTTCTGGATACGAAGCATATCTTCCTTGGCCTTCTCCATTTTCTCCAGTATGTCCCGCAGATCCAAGGCTGCCTTGAAGGACAACGCGAAATCCGCACCGATCAGCGCCGTCAGCACCAGTGTCACCGGAGTGAGGATGCTGTCCGGAATGGACAACACCAGATGTTCAATGGGCTTATGGATAAACTCCGTCATCAGGATCGTCAGACCACCCCATGCCAGCGAGGACCCCAGGCAGATATGTCCCTGGAAATTGAACTTATTCTTGGAATAGTCCCAGTATCTGACTTTAAATAATGCCTCCATGGTCACGCCTGTGACATACTCCAGCACTGTGGCCCCGATACATCCGGCGATGTAGACCATCACCAGATTATCCTGGAACGGCATGGACACCACTAACATCATGATGGCGCCGCTGCCGTACAGCGGCAGGAACGGTCCGCGCATGAACCCCCTATTAACTAATTTTCTGCTCTTTATTGATACATATGTGGATTCAAAACACCAACCGAAAAAGCAGTAAAAATAAAAGAAAAATAACCATTGAATCGCAGTATAATGATACACTGTTTAACCTCCTTTTGTTCTTCCGGAAATACTTCCCTACGGATATACCTCTGCCTCTATGGCAAGCTTCCCCTTCCTCGTGGCATGGGGTTCACCGCTTATGCAGAATTTACCGTAGCCTCTGGCATTTACCACATCCCCCGCCTCCAGGGGCTTGGAATTATTTTCACACAGCCTGCCGTTCACATATACCTTTCCCGCCCGGAACAGCTCCAGGCAGTCGCTTCTGGATTTATTATATACCTTGGCAATGACAGCATCCACACGTGGGCTTGCCACCTGAATGACCTGTGTTAACGGTTCTTCCTGCGGTACTTCTGCCGCCGCATCCACCACCTCACACTTCACGTGGGTGTGGCGGATCTGCTCCAGATTGTCACAGATAAATTCTGCAATGGTATCCTGACAGAATAAAAATGCTTCGCCCTCTCCCGGCAGGATATCGCCGATGGTGCTGCGTTCAATACCCAGGTTCATCAGTGCCCCCAGATAATCCCTGTGGGACAGCTTGTCTGCAAATTTCGCGGATAGAGGTCTGATCCGGATACAGCAGATAGGAAAGGGCTGTTCATAGCCCAGCTCCGCCTCACTGCCGAAGCGAAGGATCTTCCGCTCTGCCTCTTCCCTGCCGCCGTATAAGGTGATCCCTGCGAACTTCACTTCCCGTTCCACCTGCCACAGGGCATCCTGCTCCGCCAGTCCTAAGAATCCGGTAAAGGTGTACTGGTTCTGGTTGTAGGATTTATCTGCCAGTTCACGGATCCGGTTTTTCAGCTGTTGTATTTCTTTTTCATTTTCCACGGACATTCCCGTACACCCTTCCTGCTGTTCTTACTTTGCTTTTGCAAATGTTACCCTGTTCACATTATCCCAGTGCCACATCCAACATCATCATCAACGCAAAACCAATTGCAAAGGCAATGGTTCCCAGGTTGGAATGCTCTCCCTCACTGGCTTCCGGAATGAGCTCCTCCACGACCACATAGATCATGGCACCTGCGGCAAATGCCAGCATATACGGAAGGATCGGTGTCACAATACTTGCGAGCGCAATGGCAAGTATTGCGCCCACCGGTTCCACCGCTCCGGACAACACGCCCAGTGCGAAGGATCTGCTCCGCTTGTTCCCCTCACTGCGAAGAGGCAGGGAGATAATCGCTCCCTCCGGGAAATTCTGAATGGCAATACCGATAGCCAGTGTCAGGGCGCCTGCCATGGTAACCGTTCCGTCACCACTCAGCACGCCGGCAAAAATAGCACCACAAGCCGCACCCTCGGGGAAATTATGGATCGTCACAGCTAACATCAGCATAGCCGTACGGTTCAGACTGCTCTTGTGCCCCTCCGGAGTCTCACTGCCCACATGCAGATGGGGCACCAGACTATCGATGAACAACAAAAAAACAATACCGATCAGGAATCCAACCGCTGCGGGAAGAAATGCGAGCTTTCCCATCTCTTCACACATATCCATGGCAGGTATCAGTAAAGACCACACCGAAGCTGCCACCATGACACCGGCAGCAAATCCGGTAAATATTCTCTGTATATTGCCGCCAATCTGCTTTTTCAGGAAAAAGACGCAGGCTGCCCCTGCAGTCGTCCCCAAAAAAGGAATCAGAAGACCGGCTACTATACTCATACTCATGAAACACTCTCCTTTCTCATAGTATCTTATGTAACTTTTGTATTTTTCGTATCTTGTCTGTCACGATAAGCTTTCTACATGCTCTGCCTTACCCCCCGGCATCTAAAAACCGGCCAGATCATTCCCCATAACAGCATACATCAGGAAATTCACACCACACACCAGATGGTAGAAAAATACCGCGATCTCTCCGATCACGAAGATTACTTTCCAGCTCTTCCACCATTCCCGGATATTTTTCACCATAACGATCAGTGTCATCAGGAATACGAAAAACATACCGTGCATATATCCCCAGGAAAAGTTCGCATGCATCATGCGGAAGCCCTTTTCATAGAAGACTAAGAACATCAAGGTTGCTGCAATATAATTTAACCACGCAAACCAGTAATACCTGTTCTGTTTTATACTTTTCAGATCAAACAGCAGATTCAGGAAAAGGACACCAATAGGCAATGCCATTCCCATAACAATACTCAACGGGATACTTTTGGAATAATTACTCCATACTTTGGCAAAGCCGATGGCGATCCCGGTCTCCTCCCCCATGGCATTCGTCCCGGTAAAGATTCCGGAGAACTGATACAGCAGGGCTATCCCCGTAGGTATCATGGTCACACACAGACAGAACGCATTGCGAAAGCTTTTTCCGCGGCTTGCGATCAGCTGCACCAGCAGGATCAGACCGATCAGAGGCACCACCACCATAGTGAAGCTCGGTTTGGTCATGGTCGTCAGCAGGAGGCTGACTGCAAACAGCGTACAGTTCTTCCACTGAAAATCCCTCTGATATTCCGATAATACCTTTACCGTCTCAAAAAAGCAGATAATCGCAAAGGGTCTGGTTGCCAGGTAAGTGGCATTCCAGAAAGGATTCGGTGTATAAATGCCCATGCAGCGGTATGCATAATCAAAGCCGAAAAATGCGGTATTCTTGGGCGAATACAGATTCGACAGCAGAAACAGTGCAAACACAAGCAGTGTCACCACAATATCGGTCATGACCTGCTTTTTATGTGACAAAGTTTCATAATGACTGTTTTTACGCATCTCACGGTTCATATAGTACTTCGTGATGATCACTGCTGCCAGGTTAAAAAGCGCCGTGGTGACCGCCATTGCAGCCTTCGCTCCGATCAGCCATGCGGAAAGTCTGGCAGTCCAGAACAGGATCGGATAGGGGAATTCATAATTCCCCGCAATGCCTGCCACCTTATTCACATAGTCCGGCATATCCGACTGGAATCCCGGCACCTGATAGCATTCCATCCAGAACAGATATAACATGACCCCGGTATACAAAAACAGCAGGAAAAGAAATGTCACTTTTCCTGCTGTTGTCTCCCGCAGGTCGCTCTTTATGGGATTCTTTTTCATAGAGCTGATCCTTTCTAATTAAAACTGATCACGGGATCCTTGGGAGCCTTTGCCTTCTCCACGCTGATGGCATGAAGTACGGGGCCCTCTCCCTTATAGTCTGCAAAGTATTCTTTGGCAACCTTTGCTGTCACCTTGACCCATTCCTTCTGCTTCAGGTCTTTCGTGCCCGCATACTCGCAGGCATAACCTAAGAATGCCATATCCTCGGCACAGCAGGTCATTGCCATGCGTCCCGGTACGAAATAACCGTCGGGATATTCCTCGGGCTTTAATACCATGGCAAGGAACTGGATATTTTTACCCACGTAACGCTCCAGGTGATCCATGGAATCCAGATACCAGATGCCGTAGCCCTGGTTGTCCAGTACGATGGGATCCTGACTCAGATCGTAGGGCAGATCCTCCTCGAAGATCTCGTCGATCTCACCGTTGGAGTCCTCGAAGATCACATCTGCGGCAGGATTGACTGCCTTGATGTTACGCTTGTATACATTCAGATCCTGGATGCCGTCGCAACGGTTGAAAATGATCATCTCAGACTTACGGATCATCTCTGCCAACAGAGACTTCATGTTGGTATAGTACATGGGGAAGGTGGAGCCGTCGATGGTCGTGATCTGCTGTTCCACTTTCCAGTACCAGGGAAGCTTCATATTCTTGAAGTTCCACATGCCGTTATACTCGATAATGATACGGGCGGGCTTATACTGCTTCTCCAGTTCGATCAGATGATTCGGATTGAACTCCTCTTCCTCTTCAATCAGCACCACGTCCGTACGGCTTTTTTTAAGAAGTGCGGGATCGTACTCATTCTCGCCCTCTTCGCAGAGGATGAGCAGGGTCCTGCCCTTGATCTGGAAATACGGCTGTCCTAATGTAAATGTGATAAATTCTGTCTTACCGCTCTCCAGAAAACCATTTATGATATAGACCGGTTTTGTCATAATTCATACCTTTCTCTATTTATCCTACGGTTACTGCTGCATACAAAATATGTCCTGCCAACTTACTTGCGGAACAATTCTGCCAGCTTGTCCTCGTCCAGTTTGGAACCGATGACACAGATCTTGCCGGTGACTTCCGGCTTACCGCTTCTGATGTCATGTTCTTCGGGAACATAATCGTAATATACCCAGGTTCCGTCGGGAGCAGGTACCATACCCTTAGCACGCAGGATAGCACCGTACTCTCCGCTGTCCAGAGCGGTAAGGATCTTCTCGATGTCCTCTGCGCTGTAAGTGTTGGGTGTCTCGATACCCCAGCTGGTGAACACTTCATCTGCGTGATGGTGATGGTGATGATGGTGGTCATGGTCATGACAACCGCAGGTGCAATTCTCGTCATGTTCATGATGATGCTCATGGTCATGGTCTTCGTCATGATCGTGATGATGGTGATGCTCATGCTCGTCCTCATCATGGTCATGATGGTGGTGATGTTCGTGCTCGTCCTCATCATCGTCGTGATGATGTCCGCAGCAGCACTCGTGATCATGGTCATCATGATCATGGTCGTGATGATGATGTTCGTGGTCATGATCGTGGCCGCAGCATTCGTCCTCATCGTGATCGTCATGGATGTGCTCTAACATTTCCTTCATCATATCTTCCAGCTTGTCAGCACCTTCGATGGTCCCTAGTACTTCCTTGCCGTCCAACTGCGCTAACGGTGTGGTGATGATGGTTGCCTTGTCATTATGCTCACGGATCATCTCCACGCAGGCATTCAGCTTCGCCTGGTCAACCTTATCGGTTCTGCTTAAGATAATGGTCCCGGCATATTCGATCTGGTTGCTGAAGAATTCGCCGAAGTTCTTCATATACATCTTGCACTTGGATGCATCTACCACTGCTACTGCACTATTGATCTCCACATCCAGATCACCTGCCACATTCTCCACAGCCTTCAGGACATCGGACAGCTTGCCGACACCGGAGGGTTCGATCAGGATTCGCTCGGGAGCATAGGTGCTGATGACTTCCTTCAGGGAAGTACCGAAATCGCCTACCAGAGAGCAGCAGATACAACCGGAGTTCATCTCCTTGATCTCGATACCGGATTCTTTTAAAAATCCGCCGTCGATACCGATCTCACCGAATTCATTTTCGATCAGAACGGTCTTGCTGCCGTCCAATGCTTCCTTTAATAACTTTTTGATCAGGGTGGTCTTGCCGGCACCCAGGAAACCGGATACTACATCTATTTTCGTCATTGTATTTTCCTCCAATCTGGGTTTAAAACCCATCTTTTTTATTTTCTATCATATTTCACGGATTGTCAAGTCCTGCCCGCTCGCTCTCAATGATACTGTAAGGAACCACAGCCACTTTTCCTTCTTCATCCGCGCCGCACAGGATCCCTAAGAATACTCCGTCCTCCGTGAAGGCACCTCCACCCGACATTCCGGGCTCCGGCAGTCCCTGCAGGAGAAGCATATACTGTTCGAAGTCTTCCACATAGATCCAGGGATTTACTACAAACGCATAAATCGGTTTGGTATTGTCCCCGCCGTACATCCATACATCCTCATAGACCTCCAGCTGATCAAAACGTTCTCTGTCGGTAGCAACGGTCGGATACTCTCCATCCGGATCCAGTTCCTTCTTATCTACCCGCAGAAAAGCAAGATCACTGTTTACCGCTATTGCACGCAGTGCAGCTCGGGCCTGTGTATCATCCGGAAAAGTCACCAGGATCTCTCCGGTATTTTGGTCCAGCACATGTCCCGCCGTCAGGATCAAAACAGATTCCTCGTCTGCGTCGTAGATGACCCCGCTTCCATAGAGATCTCCAGCCTGAACTTTTACGATGGATCGCATAATCCGCAGGTCGGTCTCCGTCAGCTCCTGCGGAATCTCGTCCGGCATTTCTATCCCGGAGAGATCCGGCAGGATTTCTTCTGTACCGGAAGGAACTTCCGTATCCGTCACAGTATTCTGTTGTGGTGCTGCGCCGCATCCGGTAAATACCAGAACGCAACACAAAATAATGATTATTTTTCTCATATATCCTTCCTGTAAATAAAAGACGGACCGCATCCCGCAGTCCGCATTTTTCTCGAAAAGTGTAAGCAAAATATAAGCCGAGTTCTGTATATGACGATCATCTATCTAGTACGACTGTCACCAGCCGCATCAAGCGACCTACCTGAAAACAGACCGGGCCGGTCTATTGTTCTCTGTTTGGTCTTGCTTCGGATGGGGTTTACATGGCTCCGTCTGTTACCAGCCGGACGGTAGTCTCTTACACTGCCTTTCCACCCTTACCGGCATAAAGCCGGCGGTATATCTCTGTTGCACTAGCCTTGGAGTCACCTCCACCAGACGTTATCTGGCATCCTGCCCTGTGAAGCCCGGACTTTCCTCACCTGCATAAAGCAGCCGCGATCGTCTATCTTACTTACACCTGTTCGATTATAGCTGTTCCTGATCAAAAAAGCAAGGGAAATATCAACCGGGAACCGTGTAAACTATTCAGAACCCCATTCGCAAAACCGCATCTGACGATGCTTACTTTTTGCTCATGTGGTTACTTCGTCATATCGAATCGGGCATATTCTTACGAATGCGAGCATTCGACGCCTGTGCGGGATGTTTCGCCGGTAGCCGTGTAAACTATTCAGAACCACATTCGCAAAACCGCCTCTTCGAGGCTTTCCTTTTGCTCATGTGGTTACTTCGTCGCATCAATTCTGCCGCACAGTCTTACGAATGCGAGCATTCGACGCCTGTCAGGGATGTTTCGCCGGTAGCCGTGTAAACTATTCAGAACCACATTCGCAAAACCGCCTCTTCGAGGCTTTCCTTTTGCTCATGTGGTTACTTCGTCGCATCAATTCTGCCGCACAGTCTTACGAATGCAAGCATTCGACGCCTGTGCGGCAGAATTGCGCTACTCTGAATAGTTTACACGTTAAAACAGCTACCTCCCACAAATTCTCTGCACAGAGAATTGTTGGGAAGGCTTTCACTGGTCACACCCAGGAAATATTCCAGGAACTTCAGAAGTCTCTTGGCCTCGTAATATTCCGGTTCGCCCTTGTCGATCTGGAACAGCAGCGGCTCTGCGAACTGCTTCAATACCGCCAGTTCATAGATCAATACGGAATTGAACATCGCATCCGCATCCTCCTGAAACGGGAAAATATTCTGCTCCTCGCCCCGGCGGACAGATCCCCACATGTCAATCGTCTGTCTGGCTCCTGCGCCTCTGGTTCTGGCATCCCTTATCATACGACGCAGTAGTCTGCCGTCCGTAGTGGGAATCCGGTTATGTTCATCAATATTGATATTGGTCAGGGCGCTGATATATATCTTATATTTGCTTTCCTCGGGAAGTGCATAGGAGGTCTTCTCATTCAGTCCGTGGATTCCTTCAATGACCAGGATATCATCCTTTCCCAGCTGTTTGAAATTACCCTTATATTCCCGCTTTCCGGTCTTGAAGTTAAAGGAAGGCAGCTCCACACGCTCACCGGCTAACAATCTGCACATGTCGTCATTGAACTGCTTTACATCAATCGCTTCCAGACATTCGAAATTGTAATCACCGTTCTCATCCCTTGGTGTGAATTCTCTGTTCACGAAATAGTCATCCAGTGCAATGGGGTGCGGTGTTTTCCCCAGGGTCTTCAACTGAATGGATAATCTGTGGGAAAAACTGGTCTTACCGGAAGAAGAAGGTCCGGCGATCATGACAAATTTCACACCGCCCCTGTCTACGATGCTTTTGGCGATCTCGCCGATCTTACGCTCCTGCTGCGCTTCCTGTACCAGGATCAGTTCACTCAGCGACCCACGGCAGATCTGATCATTCAGATCACCCACAGTCTCAATACCGATCTCCTTCCCCCATTCCTCAGATTCTTTCAACGTCCGGAATAACAGCTTTCTCTCTTGAAACGGCTTAACATGCGTGGGATCTTTTTTATCCGGCAGCAACAGCATAAATCCATCCTCATACGCTATGACGTCGAACCACTTTACATAGCCGGCATTGGGCAGCATGTAGCCGTAATAATAATCGTAATAACCGTCCATTTCATAAATATTTACGAAGGATCCTCTGCGGTAACGGAACAGCTTTTCCTTATCCTTCATCCCCTCTCTTCGAAACAGTTCCATGGCATTATCCAGGGAATAAGATTTCTTCAGAAAAGGTGTCTTTGCCTCCACCAGCTCCCGCATCCGGTTACGGATCTTTGCAGCATTTTCTTCTGTCGCATTGATCTTCCCTTTGGGAGAGATGTAGGAGCCGTTCCCGATAGCAAACTCTACACGACAATTCTGTACCGTTTCTCTTCCGAACACATCAAATACTGCTTTCAAAAAAAGCATGGTGGCAGAGCGGACGTAGGTCTTATTCCCCACGTCGTCTTTCAATGTAAAAAAAGTGATCTCACAATCTCTCGTCAGCTTTTTGAACAGTTCTCTGATCTTGCCGTCTCTTGCTGCCAATGCGATCAGATTGTCATACTCCTTCTGGTAATCATTGGCTACATCTTCGTAGGTAGCCCCCTGGGGATATTGTCTCTCTTCACCGTTTATCTTCACTGTGATCATTTTTCTCACCCTGTCCTTTTGTAATCTCCTTTTGCAGGTATTATTGTCTAAATGCAATCCGGTTCCTTACCATTATCGTACCACTCCAGTGCCCGGGTAAGCAGCGCAGTCTCCTCTGCGATCTCCTGCCTGCGCCACATCGTTTTGGGATTCGCTGCATCTGCTTCCTGCTCCAGCCGCTTCGCGATCTTTCTATGTTCCGCAAGCTGCCATTCTACATAATTCAAAAGCAGCGGACACTTACGGTACAACAGTATCGGACCAAGCTGCCCAGCCAGTCCGGATGCAGCGTCATCCGCTTTCCAGGACTCTCGCACCTGTGATCTCACCGCATCTTCCGACATCTCGCCCAGCCAGCGCACTTTCATCATAAAATAATATTTTCCTTCTTCGTAGATGATATTCTCATCCATCAGAAGATATCCCTCTTCCATCAGAAATGTCCGAAAATGCGGGATCTCCGACTGGGGCTGTAAGATCAGTTCCCGAAACCCTTTCGCCTGTTCTCTTCCTTCGGTAAGAATCTTCTCCATGAGAGGCCCACCCATGCCGGCGCAGATCATCCCGGCAGCCTCTCCGGTCTTCAGGCTGTGCAGACCGTCAGAAAGTCTTGTCTCTATCCTGTCCTCCAGTCCGTACTCCCTGATATGCTCTCTGGCATGTTCTAACGGTCCGGACCTTACATCCATGGCGATCACTCTCGGGGAAATGCCCTTCTGCACCAGATAGACAGATACAAAACCATGGTCACACCCCACATCTGTTATCACAGTGCCGGGAGTGACCATGTCTGTTAATGCCTGCATTCGATTAGATAATATGATCTCCGCCATTAATCCAGATAATCCTTCAGCTTGCGGCTGCGGCTGGGATGACGCAGTTTACGCAAGGCCTTGGCCTCGATCTGACGAATACGTTCACGGGTAACGTTAAATTCCTTACCTACTTCTTCCAACGTACGTGCGCGTCCGTCATCCAGTCCGAAACGAAGACGCAGTACCTTCTGCTCTCTCTCTGTCAGAGTACCCAGTACTTCCACCAGCTGTTCCTTCAGTAACGTAAACGCTGCTGCATCGGAAGGCACCGGTACATTATCATCCTGGATGAAATCGCCCAGGTGGCTGTCTTCCTCTTCACCGATAGGTGTCTCTAAGGATACCGGCTCCTGGCTGATCTTTAAGATCTCACGCACTCTGTCTACCGGCATATTCATCTCCGCTGCGATCTCTTCGGGGGTCGGTTCTCTTCCCAACTCCTGCAGCAGCTGTCTGCTCACGCGGATCAGTTTGTTGATCGTCTCCACCATGTGCACGGGAATACGGATGGTTCTCGCCTGATCTGCGATCGCTCTGGTGATTGCCTGACGGATCCACCAGGTTGCATAGGTAGAGAACTTATATCCCTTACGGTAATCGAATTTTTCCACTGCCTTGATCAGCCCCAGGTTACCTTCCTGGATCAGATCCAGGAACAACATTCCACGGCCCACATATCTTTTGGCAATGCTGACCACCAGACGTAAGTTAGCCTCTGCCAGACGCTTTTTTGCCTCCTGGTCACCCTCTTCCATCCTCTGTGCCAGTTCGAT
>ENA-UESE01002044-UESE01002044.1-human-gut-metagenome-genome-assembly--contig:-NODE-2044-length-13013-cov-3.731370_pt1 | contig 13013 bp, 9 predicted proteins | sample MGYA00242995_ERZ507996 | MGnify/ENA primary metagenome ERZ507996 (study PRJEB26167, sample SAMN06115489) | human gut metagenome | host: Homo sapiens | place: China:Sichuan | collected 2015-04-15... | reverse complement strand
GACTTCTTCCAAAAGTACGAAGTGGAGTTTGTGTCCTCTACGGAGAAGTTTGACACCTCCACCCCGATGGGGCGGGCGATGCTGAATATCTGTATCGTGTTCGCCCAGCTTGAACGGGAAACGATACAGAAGCGGGTGCAGGACGCATGGTACTCCCGCTGTCAGCGGGGCTTCAAAATGGGCGGCAAAACGCCCTACGGTTTTCGGACAGAGCCTTATGTGATGGACGGGGTGCGCACAAAGAAGCTGGTAATAGAGCCAACCGAAGCGGCCTTTGTCCGGCAGATGTATGAGATGTACGCTGACCCGCAGGTATCGCTGCATGACATTACAAAGAAGCTGACGGCGGACGGTATGCGTACTTATCATGGCAGGCCGCTGTCAAGGGCTACTTTGAGCGTTATTCTCCGAAACCCGATTTATGTCATGGCTGACCTCGACATATACGAGTTTTACAAAAGCCAGGGGACGGATATTTACAATGACGCCGCCGACTTTGCCGGGACAAACGGCTGCTATTACTATCAGGGCAAGGGGAATACAGAGGATAAGCACAAGCACCTGCAAGGACAGACGCTGGTACTGGCTCCACATGAGGGGTTTATCCCATCGGAGCTGTGGCTGAAATGCCGGAAGAAGCTGCTTGCCAGCCACACCTACCAGCCCGCAAGGAAAGCCCGGAACACATGGATGGCGGGAAAAATCAAATGCGGGAAATGCGGCTATGCGCTCATGTCGGCGCACTCCAACGGTATTCTTTACCTGCGCTGCACCGTCCATGCGGACAGCAAGGCGTGTCCCGGCTGCGGGTGCGTGAAGCTTCACGAACTGGAAGCGGTGGTCTATGGGGCGATGGTTAAAAAGCTGAAAGATTTTAAGACGCTGACAGGTCGGAACAAGGCTGCAAAAATCTCCCCGAAGCTGACTGCAAAGCGGCTGGAACTGGCACAGGTAGAAAGCGAGATTGAAAAGCTGCTTGACACGCTGACGGGCGCAAGCCCTGTTTTGCTCTCCTATGCCAACAGCAAAATTGAGGAACTGGACGCAAGGCGGCAGTCCGTTGCCAATGAGATTGCAAAACTCTCTGCGGACGCTGTGCCGATGGAGAAGATGGAAAGCATTTCCGGGTATCTGGATGACTGGGAGAATGTCAGCTTTGAGGACAAGCGGCAGGTGGTGGACGCACTGATAACGGTCATCCGGGCAACAAATGAAAAGGTAGAAATTGAATGGAAAATCTGACGGGTTAATCTCCACCGTACCTATCCTTTTTGTGCTCTTGTCTATAATAGTGACACCTTCTTCCCGGAACACAATATCCGTTTCATTGCGGTGAATGACTGCGTAGACAGCGATGACGGCGAAAATGAGCTTGCCCCATTTCGAAATGTGATGAACGAGATGTACGCCCGGGACATCAGCCGCAAGGTGCGGTCTGCCCATCGTATCCGGGGCAATTCCGGCGAACCGCTGGGCCAGCCGCCCTACGGCTACAGGAAAGACCCGCTGAACAAAAAGCACTGGATCATTGACCCGGAGGCCGCTCAGGTGGTGCGGGACATTTTCCGTATGTGTCTGGAGGGTAAGGGCAACGACACCATTGCCCGCATTTTACAGGAAAATGGGATTCTCAACTGCACGGCGTACTGGCACGAAAAAGGCATCGGCAGGGGCGGCAAAAAGACGCAGCCAAACCCTTACCAATGGAAAAACAGCACCATTCGTAAAATCCTGACCCAGCAGGAATACTGCGGCGATGTGATCAATTTCAAGACCTACTCTAAATCCTTCAAGGATAAGACCCGCATCGATAACCCGGAAGAAAACTGGGTCATCTTCAAGGATGTTCACGAGCCGATTGTCGACCGGGACACCTTTGAGCAGGTACAAAAGAAGATCATCAAGCGGACAAAGCGCCGTGCGCCGAAATCGGAGAATGGCGAAAAGAGCATCTTTTCTGATCTGCTGTACTGCGCCGACTGCGGTCACAAGCTGTGGTATCACGTCAACACCATCAATAAGAATATATGCTTTTTCTCCTGTTCCAATTATGTAAAAGACTACCGTGGCAGTTGTCCGACCCGGCACTATGTGCGGGCGGACGCTATCGAGCAGGTGGTAAAACTGGAGCTACAACGAATGGCGCAATTTCTGCGGGACGACGAGCTAATGTTCGCCGACCTTCTGGAACGCAAGTCCAACCGGGAGATCGCAGAGGAAAAGAAGCACCTTGAGGGAGAGCTGCAAAAGGCACGGATGCGAACAGAAACCGTGTCCCGACTCTACAAAAAGGCCTTTGAAAAGAATGCGGAAGGGCTTCTTTCCGACGAGGGCTTCCTGCAAATTACCCACGAATACGATGTAGAGCAGCTTGCCTTGAAAGCGAAGATCCCACAGCTCCGGGAGCAAATTGCGGAGGCGGAACGGCAAGCGGCCAATAAGGACAAGTTTATCGCTGCCATCCGAAAGTTTATGCAGATGGACGAGCTGACCGCACCGCTGCTGCGGGAGCTTATTGACCATATCGAGGTGTACGAAACGCAGGGCGTCGGAAAAAGTAGAACACAGCGCATCACAATTCACTACCGCTTTGTGGGGTACATCGACATCCCGGCAGCGCCTCTGACAAGTCATTATATCTCCGAAACAAGGCAGGGCGTGGCCGTGGAATATATCCCCGCATAACGAAGGAGAGCAGGCGAAATGCCTGCTCTCCAAAAGAAGCATAAAAAATCGAGTGTTCATAACATCAAATCCGTTATGAACACTCGATATGGTGCCGGCGGCGGGGCTCGAACCCGCACAGTGTTGCCACCGAGGGATTTTAAGTCCCTTGCGTCTGCCTGTTTCGCCACGCCGGCATACCCGCCATATCGTACCACCGGCGGCGCGTCCCTGTCAAGGGCAGGAAGCGCGGCGCGCGGCAGCGAAAAATGCCCCCGGCGGCGGCAGATAACCAACACGCGCCTCTTGCATCTGCTCGGATATTTTGATAAAATAATAAATTATTGTATATCTGAATTCGAGGCACACAGCGCATATGAAATACCGCAATTGGAAAATTCCATATACCACGCCGCAGCCGCCGGAGGCGCTGCTGCGCGCGGGCTATTCCCCGCTGCTGGCGGTGCTGCTGGCGCTGCGCGGCTATGACGATGCCGGGCAGGCGCGCGATTTTCTCAGCGGCGGCGACCAGAGCGCGTTCGACCCCATGCTCCTGCAGGACATGGACAAGGCCGTCGCACGCATCCGCGCTGCCATCGAGCGGCGGGAGCACGTGGCCGTCTTCGGCGACTACGACGTCGACGGCATCACGTCGACATGCGTGCTCACGGACTATCTGCGCCGCCGCGGCGTGCCCGTGCACCCGTACATCCCCGACCGCATCGAGGAGGGCTACGGCCTGAACATGGACGCGATCACGAGCCTTCAGCGCGCCGACGACATCACGCTCATCATCACCGTCGACTGCGGCATCACCGCCATCGACGAGACGAACTACGCCCTGCAGCGCGGCATCGACATGGTCATCACCGACCACCACGAATGCAGCGGACAGGCGATCCCGAACGCCGTGGCCGTCGTCGACCCGAAGCGCCCCGGCTCGCAGTATCCCAACGGCGGGCTTGCGGGCGTCGGCGTGGCGTTCAAGCTGCTGTGCGCGCTCGAGGGCGACAGCACGCAGGTGCTGCGCGACTACGGTGACCTCGTCGCCATCGGTACGGTGGCCGACGTCATGCCGCTCACGGGCGAAAACCGCTACCTCGTGGCGCAGGGTCTGGCGCAGATCAACACCAACCCGCGCCCCGGCATCCGTGCGCTGCTGCACGAGTGCGGTGCGGAGGGACGGCCTGTCACGGCCACGACCATCGGCTTCACGCTCGCGCCGCGCATCAACGCGGCCGGCCGCCTCGGAAAAACGGCCATCGCCGCGCTGCTGCTGCTGACCGATGACAGCGTCGACGCCGACCGCTACGCCGCTGGGCTCTGCCAGCTCAACCGCGAGCGGCAGGAGCTCGAGCAGCAGATCTGGGAGGAAGCCTCGGCCATCGCGTGCCGCTATCCGCCGCGCGCACCGCTCGTGCTCGCAAGCGACACGTGGCATCAGGGCGTGATCGGCATCGCCGCCTCGCGCCTGAGTGAGGAGTTCCACCTGCCGACGATCATGATCTGCTGCGACGGCGAGCGCGGCAAGGGCTCGTGCCGCAGTTTCGGCGGCTTCAACCTGTATAACGCTCTGAGCGCCTGCTCGGAGTATCTCGAGGGCTTCGGCGGCCACGCGCTGGCGGCCGGGCTGACCATCCGGCGGGAAAACATCGACCGCTTCCGCCGCGCGCTCGGCGAGTATTACCGCCAGAACCCGGCCGACGACCTGCCGGAGCTCACGTGCGACCTGCGTGTGGACGATCCGCACCTGCTGACCATGGCGTGCATCGAGTCGCTCGACGCGCTCGAGCCGTGCGGCAACGGCAACCCCAAGCCCCTGCTGTGCATCACGGGCGCGCGGCTCGTCAACGCCGTGCCCATCGGCGGCGGCCGCCATCTGCGGCTGCACTTTGCCAAGGGCGGGTATAATTATGCCGGCATCTTCTTCTCCTGCACCCCGGCGGAGCTCGGCGTGCGCATCGGCCAGTGGGCGGATGTGGCCTTCACGCCGCAGATCAACGAATTCCGCGGCCGCCGCAGCGTGCAGCTGCTTGTGACCGACGTGCGCCCGAGCGACCCGCTGCCGCTGTGCAGCGCGCTGCTCAAAAATCAGTGCGTGCCCGCGTGGGACACGGTGGATCTCTACCCCCTGCGGGCGGATTTCGCCGTGGCGTGGCGCTGGCTGAAGGCGCCGATGGTCTTTTCCCTTTCGGAGCTGCCGGAGCGCGCGCCCATGCGCCCGGAAAAATTCTGCGTGTGCCTGCGCGTCATGGCCGAGATGGGACTCGCCGCCGTCGACTTCGACGGGGAGCTGCTGCGCCTGCGCCCGCTGCCGACCAGCGGCAAGGTGGATCTCGGCGCGTCGAAGCTGCTGCAGGCGCTGCGCGACCGCCGGCAGAAGCTGCTATGAAACATTTTCAGGAAATTCCCATTCCTTTTCGGAAAGGAGCAACCCCCATGTCTGAAGCGACCCGCGCCGAAACCGCGGCCTCGACGCCTTACGACCTCGAGGCGCATTATCAGGAACTGGAACAGAAGATCACCTCCGCCGGCATCCCGGCGGATCTCGGCCGCGTGCGCGCGGCCTTCGAGTGCGCCGACCGCGCGCATTCGGGGCAAAAGCGCCGCGACGGCTCACCCTATGTGTCGCACTGCATCGCCGCCGCCATCATCACGGCGGAAATGGGGCTCGACGAGGACTCCATCATCTCGGCGCTGCTGCACGACACGATCGAGGACACCTCGCTCACGCATAACGACATCGCGCGCAGCTTCGGCACCTCGGTGGCCGACATCGTTGAGGGCGTCACCAAGCTCACGCGCGTGCAGTATACAAGCGTCGAAGAACAGCAGATGGAGAATATGCGCAAGATGCTGCTGGCTATGGCCAAGGACATCCGCGTCATCCTCATCAAGATGGCCGACCGTCTGCACAACATGCGCACGATGGCCTACCAGAGCGAGGAAAAGCAGCGCATCAAATCCCTCGAGACGATGGAGATCTACGCCCCCATCGCGCACCGCCTCGGCATGCAGAAGATCAAGTGGGAGCTCGAAGACCTCTCGCTGCTCTACCTCGACCCCGAGGGCTACCGCGCCATCACGGACGCGCTCGAGGCGCGTATGCCGACGCTGGAAAAATTCATGGACGAGATGCGCACGCAGATCCGCGAGCGGCTGGAGCTCGACGGCGTGCATGCCACCATCTCGAGCCGCATCAAGCACATCTACAGCATCTACCGCAAGATGTACGCGCAGAAGCTCGACATCAACGGTATTTTTGACCTGTGCGCGTTTCGCGTGATCGTGGACACGATCCCCGACTGCTACAACGTGCTCGGTATCATCCACGATATGTACAAGCCGCTGCCCGGCCGCTTCAAGGACTACATCAGCACGCCGAAGCCGAACATGTACCAGAGCGTGCACACGACGGTCATCGGCTCGGAAGGCATCCCGTTCGAGGTGCAGATCCGCACGTGGGAGATGCACATGACGGCGGAATACGGCGTCGCGGCGCACTGGAAATACAAGACCGGCAGCGGCGAGGGCACCAAGCCCGGCGACGAGGAAAAGTTCGCCTGGATCCGCCGCCTGCTCGAGACGCAGCAGGAGTCCGACGCGCAGGACTTTTTCCACAATCTGAAGGTGGATATGTTCGCCGACGAGGTGTTCGTGTTCTCGCCGAAGGGCGATGTCATTAACCTGCCCGCCGGCGCGACGCCGATCGACTTCGCCTACAGCATCCACTCCGCGATCGGCAACAGCATGGTCGGCGCAACGGTCAACGGCCGCATCGTGAACTTCGACTACGTGCTGCAAAACGGCGACATCGTCGACATCCGCACATCGAAAAACGCGCCCGGCCCGAGCCGCGACTGGCTCAGTCTCGCCAAGAGCGGTGCCGCACGCACAAAGATCAAGCAGTGGTTCAAAAAAGAGCGCCGCGAGGAAAACATCGTCCACGGCAAGGAGCAGTTCGAGCGCGAGCTGCGCGCCAACGGCATCGCCCCGGCCGACATCATGGGCGACGAGATCCTGCCGCTGATCCTCAAGCGGCTGGCCTTCACCTCACTCGACGATCTGTACGCCGCCATCGGCTACGGCGGCGTGACCGCCACGCGCACCGTCAACCGCATCCGCGACGAGATCCTGCGCAGCCAGAAGGCCAACCAGAAAAACGCCATCGACCGCATCAACGAGGCGGCCGAGCGCCGCAATAAGCGTCCGCGCCACGCCGTGCACGGCATCCTCGTCGAGGGGCTCGATAACTGCCTCATCAAATTCTCCCGCTGCTGCACGCCGGTGCCCGGCGACAGCATCATCGGCTTCATCACGCGCGGCGCGGGCGTGTCCATCCACCGCACGGACTGTGAAAACTACCTCGCCAGCCGCGACAATCCGGAGACCGCCGGCCGCTGGATCCGCGTGAGCTGGGCGGAGAACACCACCGATTCCTACGGCACGACGCTCACGCTGCTCAGCGCGCAGCGCTCGGGTCTCGTGATGGACGTGGCCACCGCGCTCAACACGCTCAACGCCAAGGTGCGCACGCTCACCGCGCGCGACGTGGACAGCGGCCGCTCGACCATCACGATCACGGCCGAGGTGCACGATCTGGCCGAGCTGCGCACGATCATCAGCCGCCTGAGCGCCGTCCGCGGCGTCATCCGCATCTCGCGCAGCGGCGCGTCCGACATCGCGAAGGCCACCGCAAACACGGCGGAGCTGCAGGCCGAGCACGCCAAAAACGCAGGGAAAACCAAACAGGAGGGCAAAGCATGAGAGCTGTCATCACCCGTGTGAACGAAGCGTCCGTCACGATCGGCGGACAGGAGACCGCGCGCATCGGCAAGGGCTTTCTCATCCTGCTGGGCGTGCACGTGTCCGACACCGAGGCCGAAGCCGACCGCATCGTCGACCGCATCTGCGGCCTGCGCGTGTTTGAAGACGCCAATGGCAAAATGAACGTCAATCCCACCGACGCGGGCGCCGAGCTGCTCATCGTGAGCCAGTTCACGCTCTTTGCCGACTGCCGCTCCCGCCGCCCCGGCTTCACGGCCGCCGCCCGGCCGGAAACCGCCGTGCCGCTCTACGAGCGCGTGATCGCCGGCTGTCGGGCCCGCGGCTTCACGGTGCGCACGGGCGAGTTCGGCGCGGACATGCAAGTCGCGTCCGTCAACGACGGCCCTGTTACCATCCTGCTCGATACCGATCAATTATAAAGGAGGCTACCCCATGCTCATCAAATGTCTGCCCGTCGGGCACCTCATGACCAACTGCTACATCGTCACGGACGAGACCACGCTCGAGTGCGCCGTCATCGACCCGGGCGACGAGTCCAACACCATCCTCTACTATCTGGAGGACAACCACCTCACCTGCCGCGCCATCCTGCTCACGCACGGCCACTATGACCACACCGGCGCCGTCTACGCCGTGCACGAGGAGACCGGCGCGCCCGTGTACATGAACGCGCTCGACGCGGGCACGGCCGTCGCGTTCGACAGCTACTCGTTCGTCCCGCCCGAGGGCACGATCTTTTATAAGGAGGGCGACGAGGTCAAGGTCGGCAGTCTGACCTTCCGCGTCATGGAGACGCCCGGCCACACGCCCGGCGGCGTGACGCTCATCTGCGGCGACGCGCTCTTCACCGGCGACACGCTCTTCGCCGGTTCCTGCGGCCGCACGGACTTTGCCGGCGGCAGCATGGAGGTCGAGCTGCAGTCGCTGGCAAAGATCGCGGCCCTGCCCGGCGATTATGAGGTCTACCCCGGCCACATGGACTGCTCCACGCTCGAGACCGAGCGCCGCTTCAACCCCTACCTGACCGCGCTGCAAAACCGCGGACAGTAAAAACTGCACAAACATGACCGGCGGGACACAAACCCGCCGGTTTTTTCTCGCGCGCAAAGGTTCTTTGCGTGACAAATATCGCCCGCACATGGTATGCTTTGGGTGAGGTGAACGCAATGCGCGACATTGGAAAAAACATCCGGCTCGCCCGCTTACACCGAAAGCTGACGCAGGATGAGCTGGCGCAAAAAGTGCACACGACGCGGCAGACAATCTCAAATTACGAGACCGGCCGCTCCCGCCCGGACGTGGAGACGCTGCAGCGGCTCGCGGACGCGCTCGGCGTCGAGCTCACGGAGCTGCTGGACGGGGCGCCATCCGCCGATGCCCGCCGGGCGGCGCTGCGCAGGGTGTGCCTCATGGGGGCCGTCACGCTCATACTGGCCGGGCTGTGGGCATACCTGCACGCGGTCTGTCTCCGGCAGTACCAGCGCGGAGATATGGCGCCGCTGGCGGCCATGCTCGTGGCCGAGCCGCTGCTGCTGTGCGCGCTGGCGTGGACGTTGCTGCAGGCACTGCACATGGTCACGCGTCTGCGGCCGCGGCGCTGTGCGCCCTGGGTGCACCCGCTCGTCCGGGTGCTGTTCGGCCTGTGTCTGGCAATTCTGGTCGCCAGCGTTGTTCTGCCCGCCTCCGGCGTGATATTGCCGCGGCTGTATGGCGGCCGCGCTGCCACGGCAGCGCTGTTTTTTCTCCTCGGCGCGCTGCTCTGGCTGACGCAGCCGGACGCCGCGCCGTAAAACTGCACAAACCGCACCGGCAGAAGTTCGCTTCTGCCGGTTTTTTGCCGTTTTCGGCGCAAAAATGCCATGCAGCCTTGCATTTCACAGACAGGCGTGGTATATTGTTCTCGCTCGAAAAACATATGTCCGCCAAACGCGGGCAATTTTCATCGGATCTAAAGTGAGGGAACATCATGAACATCGGACTTCTGGGTTTTGGCGTTGTCGGCAGGGGCGTTTACGATATGCTCGCCGACCGGGACGATATCCGCGCAGCGTGGGTGCTGTGCCGGCGCGATCTCGGCGAGCTGACCGCCCGAACCACGTATGATATCCAAGACATTCTCAGCGACCCCGCGGTGGACACCGTCGTGGAGGTCATGGGCGGTCTGCACCCGGCGTATGAGTACGTGGCGGCTGCGCTGCGCGCCGGAAAGAACGTGGTGTCCTCGAACAAATACCTCATGTGCCGCTACTATGACGAGCTCAACGCGCTCGCCAGGGAGCACGGCGCGGCGCTGCGGTGCACGGCGGCGGTTGGCGGCGGCATCCCGTGGCTCACGAACCTTGAAAAGGCCGCGCGCGCCAACCACATCTCCCGCGTCTGGGGCATCCTCAACGGCACGACCAACTACATCATGGACGCGATGCACCACAGCGACGTGGACTTTGCCGACGTGCTCGCGCAGGCGCAGGCGCTCGGCTATGCCGAGGCCGACCCCTCGGCCGACATCGACGGGCTGGACATCCAGCGCAAGCTGATCCTGTCCGCAAACGTCGCCTTCGGCGTGTCGCTGCGCGAGGCGGACGTGCCGGTGTCCGGCATCCGCAATGTGCGCAAGGCGGACATCGCGCGCTTTCAGGCGCACGACTGCACGTGCAAGCTGATCGCCGCCGCCGAACAGCGCGGCGGCAGCATCAGCGCCTACGTCGAGCCGACGCTGCTCGGCAGCGATGCGCTCGAGGCCGCCGTGCCCGCGAACTTCAACCTCATCAGCATGGACGGCGACCGTATGGGCGTGCAGAGCTTCTTCGGTCAGGGCGCGGGGCGCTACCCGACTGCCTACAACGTCGTGCAGGATCTGGTGGACATCACGCGCGGCGTGCACGCCTTTTACACCGATTCCTTCGTTCCGGCCGTGCCGGACAATGCCGGCGTGCAGCACCGCTACTATGTGCGCACGCGCGCCGCGCTGCCGGAGCTGGCCGCCCTCGCTGAGGGCGACTGGGACGGCGCGGTCATCACGCAGCCCATCCCCGTGAGCCGGATGCACGCGCTCATGGCGCAGGCGCTCGAGCAGGACGGTGAGAGCTTCTTTGCCGCGCTGCAATAAGGAGGACACCATGCTCAAGGTTGCAAAATTCGGCGGCTCGTCGATGGCGGACGCCAAGCAGTTTGAAAAGGTGCGCGACATTGTGCGCGCCGACCCCGCGCGCAGGGTCATCGTCGTGTCCGCCGCCGGAAAGCGCGATGCGGATGACCACAAGCTCACAGACCTGCTTTACCTCTGCCACGCACATCTGCAGTACGGCGTGAGCTGCGAGAGCATCTTCCAGATGATCTGCGAGCGCTACATCGCCATCCGCGACGAGTGCGGGCTGAGCGTCGACATCGAGGCCGAGCTTGACGTGCTGCGCCAGCAGCTGCGCAGCGGCATCTCGGAGGAGGAGCTCGTGTCGCGCGGCGAATATTTCTCCGCCCTGCTCATGGCGGACTACCTCGGCTACTCGTTTCTCGACGCGGAGCTGTGGGTGCGCTTCCGCTTTGACGGCACGATCGACAAGGAGGCGTCCTACGCCGCGCTGCAGCGGCTGGCCGAGGGGCGCAGCGTCGTCATCCCCGGCTTTTACGGCGTGACGCCCGACGGCAAGATCCGCACCTTCTCCCGCGGCGGCAGCGACATCACCGGCGCGCTCGCGGCGGCGGCGCTCAATGCCGACGTGTATGAAAACTGGACGGACGTGTCCGGCATCCTCATGGCGGACCCGCGCATCGTGCCCGATCCGCTGCCGATCGAGCGCATCACGTATAACGAGCTGCGCGAGCTGAGCTTCGTCGGCGCGCAGGTGCTGCACGAGGGGACGGTGTTCCCCGTGCGCGAGAAGAACATCCCGCTCAACATCCGCAACACCAACGACCCCGACCACCCCGGCACGCTCATCATGGAGTCGTTTGACGACGTGGACGACGGACGGCTCATCACCGGCATCGCGGGCAAGAAAAACTACTCCATCATCACCATCGCCAAGGCCGGTATGTCCTCGAGCGTGGGCGCGTTCCGGCAGGTGTTCGAGGTGTTCGAGCGCAACGGCGTGAGCATCGAGTATGCCCCCAGCGGCATCGACTGCCTGTCGCTGGTCGTGCCGAGCGAGAAGATCGCCCCGTGCCTGTATTCCGTGCTCGGCGAGCTGGAAAAGCAGCTCAAGCCGGATCACCTGCACGTGACGGAGAACATCTCCATCGTCGCGGCCGTCGGCCGGAAGATGGTGTTCCGCCCCGGCACGTCGGGCCGCATCTTCGCCGCCCTCGGCGAGCACGGCATCAACATCCGCATGATCTCGCAGGGGCCGGACGAGCTCAACATCATCGTCGGCGTGGACACGAAGGATTTTGCCCCCGCCATTCAGGTCCTGTACAACAGCTTTGTGAAGTAAGAAAGGAAGTTCAGATATGAAGCAGTATCGTGTTGCCATCCTCGGCGCAAGCGGCGCCGTGGGTCAGGAAATGATGAAGATCCTCGCCGAGCGCAGCTTCCCCGTCGGGGAGCTGCACCTGCTCGCAAGCGCCCGCTCGGCCGGCCAGGTCGTGTCGTGGCACGGGCGGGACATCCTCGTCGCGGAGGCGCCGGACCCCGCCTTCGCCGGCATGGACATCGTCCTCGGCGCGGCGGAAAACGACATTGCCGAGCGCTTTGCCCCCGCGATCGTGCGCTCCGGCGCCGTGTTCGTGGATAACTCCTCGGCCTTCCGTCTCGACCCGAACGTGCCGCTCGTCGTGCCGGAGATCAACCCCGGCGACGTGAAGCTGCACCACGGCATCATCGCAAACCCCAACTGCTCGACCACCATCACGCTCACGGCCATCAACGCGCTGCGCAAGCTCTCGCCCATCCACAGCATGGTCGTCTCGACGTATCAGGCCGTGTCCGGCGCGGGCGCCGGCGGTCCGGTCGAGCTGCAAAACGAGGTCGACGCCCTGCGCGACGGCAAGGCCTACGCGCCGAAGGTGTTCGCGCACCAGATCGCCTACAACGTCATCCCGCAGATCGGCGGCGAGCAGTGCGACGGCTACACCTCCGAGGAGATGAAGCTCCAGAACGAGGGCCGCAAGATCCTGCATCTGCCGGACATGAACGTGGCGTGCACCTGTGTGCGCGTGCCCGTCGTGCGCAGCCACTCCATCTCCGCCGCCGTGCACTTCGCGCACCACATCTCCGTGGACGAGGCGCGCGCGGCTATCGCCGCCGCCCCCGGCTGCCGCCTTGTGGATGATCTCGACGCGCTGCAGTATCCCATGCCGCTCGACACGTCGGATCAGGATCTCGTGTTCGTCGGCCGCATCCGTCCCGACCTGACCGATCCCAACGGTCTGTGTCTCTGGTGCTGCGGCGATCAGGTGCGCAAGGGCGCAGCCACCAACTGCGTGCAGATCGCAGAGCTGCTGATCCAGAACGGCCGAAAAGCGAAAACGCCGCAAAATGGCCGGTGTTCGTAAGGCAGCGAACAGCCACAGCAGTTTGCACTGCTGTGGCTGTTCTTGTAGTTTATCCGGCCATATGATACTATGGA
>ENA-UESE01002004-UESE01002004.1-human-gut-metagenome-genome-assembly--contig:-NODE-2004-length-13259-cov-10.054241_pt1 | contig 13259 bp, 9 predicted proteins | sample MGYA00242995_ERZ507996 | MGnify/ENA primary metagenome ERZ507996 (study PRJEB26167, sample SAMN06115489) | human gut metagenome | host: Homo sapiens | place: China:Sichuan | collected 2015-04-15... | reverse complement strand
TCATTCTCTTCCGGCTCCATTTGCTCCTGTTTTCCAGCTTCTATCGGCTGTTCATTGCTCTGTGTCGGTTCTGTAACCGGCTTTACCCCCACCGATGCAACAGTTCTCGGATTACCCTGCTGATACGGATAAGGCATTATCCCTCCAGCCTGCAATCCCGCCTGAAAGAGAGCCTGCTGCTGCATCTGATACATGGCTGCAAGTGCCGGAAGGTTGGAAAGCAGCTTCTGCTCCACTGCCTGCACCAGCCTGTCTGCAAAAGCATCTTCCTTTTCCCTGCTTTCAAGATAGGGATCGTTTTTCTTGGCAAGATGTCTTTCATAATAATCATTGATAGCCGCCACCACAAAAGCATTCTGCGACTTAAAGCTCTGTTCCACCTCTTCGGAATGCAGGCGTTCCCACGCCTGCACTCCTCCATCATCCGTCATACTGAAACGGATGTTATGATTTCTGTACTGCTTTGTCATATTACCTCACCTACCTTCTGCCCGACTTGCTCTGATGTCTTAAAAGCATATAGCAGTAATATTCATATCCTTTTGCATTTGCTCTAATATCATGGTTGAAAATGGTGGTGTCCGGATTATAATTTCCAAACTGTTCTACCAGCCTTGCACCACCGCCCATGAAATAGACCTTCATCAACTTTTCATTGAACTCATGGTCACGCAGCTTCTGGAAAATCTCCTCCACATAGTCACAAATTGCCTTTTCCACGAGTGATGCATGGGGCTCCGGCAGTTCAATCTTTCCGCTACGGAGAATATTATCAATTACATCATCCATAAGATTGTCCCCCGTTTTATCCTGCACCATGTTGTGAATCTTCTGAAAGCACTGGAACACACCAAGCTTCTCGGTCCATGCCTTACTTTCCATTGGGCGTCCATTATTCAGATACATCAGATTCATCGTACCGTTTCCAATATCTGCAAGAAGCGTCACGCCTGCAAAATCCTTCAGATTCTCTGTCACTGCCGAGTAACACTGTGGCATAACCGTACATCCGGCAAACTCAATACAATAAAGTCTGTCCTTATAGCCGACCTCCACACTGCTGTTCCTGAGCATATATCTCTTAAAATCCTCCCGCTGTGCCTGCACCCATTTGAGTGGCAAACCGACTGCCAGATGAATCCTAACTCTGTTAACAGCATCTGTGATTCCCCTTGCTTCCAGCTCCTTTACAATAGCAGCAAGTGTCAGCACATAATTATCGTCATCGGTCTGCTTATCTGCCACAAACCCCTTTCTTCCCTCTCCGATGACATAATAATCACCACTGTACTCGATATAATCTCTGCTTAACACAGGTGCGCTGTCATACTTCGCAATCGCTGTCTTAAAGCATCTCCTGGCTGTTTTCATATTTCCGTAGCCGTTGTCTACTCCAATAATTAATGCTCCGTTCATACTGTATTCTCTTATCTTCTCTGTCATAAATTCCTCTCTTTCTCCGGCATCTGTGCCGGTAACAAAACCTGTATTGTCTGTAATCTTTTCGTGGACAATAGCACATCTGCTATCACCCACATATCTCTTAGTAAAATCTGTAAATGACTGTCTCATATACTTCCTCCTCCGCTGTCTGCTTCGCCTGTTCTCTGAGCTTCCACATCTCCATCGTAGAAGCAGGATTAACCAGCTTATGCTTCATTAAATACTGATTCGTAATTGTGTCTAACATCTGATAGGCTTCCTCATTGACCTCTGCAGCTTTGCTATAGAGCTGACCCATTCTGATATGGTGTCGGTATCTGTCCGGATAGGTTTCTTTCATATAAGAAATCCAAAGCAATCCGTACTTACCAACCGTAATCTGTTCTGACTCCTGCTCCATCGAAAGATTCGGATACAGAAACCCATCTTTCTCGGTATAAGTTCCTCCCATCTGCTCAAATAGTGATAAATCCTTTGTTTCCATGCTCATCTTGCATTACCTCTCTTTCTGCTTTTCTCTGCAACATCAAGCTGTTGCTGGTGATCATGCCATTCCTTCACAAGCTTCTCAATCAATTCCACCTTCTGCTTTGGCGTATAGTCTGATGGAAAATACTGCGATAATTTGTCTGCTCGTATCTTAATCTGCTCTCTCTGGTTTGGTTTTTCCTCTTCCAAAATCACATACATTGCGTCCATATCAAGACCACCGGATTGGCTGATTCGCTTCATCCGATTCGCCTGCGATAAAGACGGTGTACATTGCTCCATATCCATGACCGCATGAAGCTCATACTGTTCTTCCTCCGTCAGATAAGACAGTTCCACTGCAATCGTAAAAGCTATCTTTTCCTCATCTACCATTTGCAGTATCTTCGGAATTAAATAGGTAAGCCGTATATACCGCTTAATCTGTGCCACACTTTCACCCACCTGCTTTGCCAATAGCTCATTACTTCTCTCCGGCTTCGGTCCAACTTGAGCCGAAGTGATATCCGCTTTTCTGCCCTGTCTATTCATGGCTTCTAGTTTCATCTTATAAGCAAATGCCTTCTCACTCGGCTTTAGATTCTCCCTCTGCAAGTTGGAATCCACCATTGCCACTATCGCCTGATTATCGTCCAGTTCCCTAATAACTGCTGGAACTTCCGTAAGACCAGCCCACAGTGCTGCTGCCTTTCGTCTGTGTCCTGCAATTACCTCATAACCTTCTCCGTCAGGATTCGGTCTTACAAGCAAAGGTACAATCACGCCCTCATCCTCGATACTTTTCATCAGAGCACACATTTCCATGTCCTGCTGTACATGAAAAGGGTGATTTTTAAAGTCCTTTAGCTCACTAATTCTGATACTCTTAATCTCTTCCATTACATCCTCCATTGCATAGAAAAAGACCGCTCATCTCCAATTACTTGAAAATGAACGGTCTTTCACGCTTCGTATTCTGTTAAATAACTTCAAAATGTTAATTGTACTTTTATGTGTTCCCACACCCCACATCCAAAACGACCGAGACATTTACCCCGTCCGAAATCGCCTTTTTGTAGGTTTTTCTATCACTCTGCGAGAACATCATATGCCTCTCAAAGTGCCTAAAATCAAGGATTCTTACATATCGACCCGATGTAGTGCAACCACGCACTCCACATGCACAGTCTGAGCGAACTGGTCCACACCCCGAATCCGCTTTATCTCGTATCCGCCCTCGCAGAGTACCTTCAAATCCCTCGCCAGAGTAGCAGAATCGCAGCTTACATAAACGATTCGGGAGGGCTGCATTTTGAGCATTGTAGAAAGGCAGGCTTCATCGCAGCCTTTCCGGGGCGGGTCTACTACAATAACATCCGGGTGCAGCATATCGGCGCCTGCTGCGTCTGTTTTGGAAGTCTGCTGCCCGGTCTGCTTTGGCAACGGAACTTCTGCTGCCTGCTTTTCATAAAATTCCGGCAGTACCTCTTCTGCCTTTCCCACAAAAAATTCGGCATTTTCGATGCCATTTCTTCTGGCGTTTTCTCTGGCATCCTCAATCGCCTGGGGAATGATTTCCACGCCGCATACCTTCTTTGCCTCTCCCGCAAGAAACAGGGAAATGGTTCCAATACCGCAGTACAAATCCCAGACTGTTTCCTTTCCCGTCAGCCCGGCGTATTCCAGTGCAAGGCTGTAAAGCTTCTCTGTCTGTACCGGATTGACCTGATAAAAGGACAACGGCGAAATATGAAAGCTCAGTTCCCTGCCCGTAAGGGGATATCCTGCCTTTTTCATATCCCGGACGTGAATGGTATCTGAAATAGTACCTTTTCCCCAGATAGTATATACTTCTTTTCCCATAATAACATTGGTTTTCTCTGTATTGATACTGACCGACACACTTGTCATATTTGGAATTTTCCGAAGTTTTTCAAGTAATTCTCTCTGATTTGGCAAAAACTGAACGGTTTCTGTCTGTGTCCGGTTTCCTCCAGCTGCTTTTTTTCCGCAGAAATTCAATACCAAGCAGACCATCCATTCCCCACTGGTAAAACCCTTCCGAATTAAAATATGGCGCACCAGCCCTTTTCCCGTTGTTTCATCATAAGCGCTGACATGATTCTTTTTCATGTAATCCAGAATGATTTCCAGAATGTCCTTATTTTCCGGAGCCCCAAGATAACATTCCGTATTGGCAATAATGGAATGTGTGCGCCCCGCATAAAAACCGGTTATCACATTTCCTTCCCTGTCCGTACCCACAGGATACTGCGCCTTATTCCGGTAAAAATATGGCTCCTCCATCCCAACAATCGGTTCCATATGAGCATCTACAAACTCCGCATCAAAACCACCGATACGAATCAGGTTATTCCTGATTTTCTCCTGCTTAAAGGCAAGCTGCTTTTCATAGGAAAGCGCCTGAAGCTGGCAGCCACCGCATTGTCTGTAATAAGCACATTTTGGCGTAATACGAAAAGGAGATGGCTGTAAAACCCTCTCCATTCTCGCATAAGCATAATTCTTTTTGCTCTTTAAAATTTTCGCCTCTACAGTATCTCCTACCACGGCATCCTTTACAAAAAGGGTAAACCCGTCCACTTTGCCGATGCCTTCCCCCTCCGTACCGATATCCTCAATGGTCACTGTCACGATTGCATTTTTCTGTAATTCCATGGAAATCTCCGTTTCTGTCCATTAAAAGCCCAATGTTTCAGCCAGCTTATTCAGTTGTTCCCTATTTTCCTCTGTCATGGCAGATAAAACAGTCACTGCCGGCTCAACAAAATTCAATTCTTTACAGCCTTCCAGCGCTGCCCGCATCCCCTTCGCAGCCATGGGCGCCCAGGAACCATTTTCCACAAAGGCAACTGTCCTCTTCTGATAAGCATGATCCTTTAATCTTGTGATAAAATCACTCATCATGGGATGAATCCCCGCATTATAAGTGTTGCATGCCAGCACCAGCCTGTCATAGCAGAACGCATCCGCCAACGGGAAGGACAAATCCGTCCTCGCCAAATCATAAAGAGCCGTCTGCACTCCCCTTTCCTTCAGCTTCTCCGCCAGATACAGGGCTGCTGCCTTTGTATTCCCATAAACAGAAGCATAAGCTATGGCAACACCCTTCTTTTCCGGGCGATAGGAAGACCATGTATCATACAGTCCGATGTAATGGGACAGATTCTCCTTTAAAACAGGTCCATGCAGCGCACAAATCATCCGAATATCCAGAGCTGCTGCCTTTTTCAATACATTCTGAACCTGCGCTCCGTATTTTCCGACAATTCCGATATAATACCGTCTTGCCTCGTCATCCCAGGCTTCCTCCACATCCAGAGCACCAAATTTTCCAAATCCGTCCGCGGAAAAAAGTATTTTTTCTTCCTTTTCATAGGTCATCATAACCTCCGGCCAGTGAACCATGGGCGCAAACAGAAATTGCAGGGTATGCTGTCCCAAAGATAATTCTCCGCTATTCGCCGCAGGCATCTGTCTGCCGGTAAACCCTTCACCAAAAAACTGCTTCATCATCTTAAATGCTGCAGGGGTAGCCACAATAACCGCATCCGGATATTTTTCCATAAAAAGCGGAATACTTGCGGAATGATCCGGCTCCATATGCTGAATCACCAGATAATCCGGCGTTCTTCCCTGTAAAGCATTTTCCAGATTTTCCATCCACTGCTTTCCGAAATGCCCATCTACCGTATCCATGACGGCAACAGCCTCGTCCATAATAACATAGGAATTGTAGGAAATTCCTCTGGGAACTGTATACTCTCCCTCAAACAAATCTACTTCGTAGTCATTCACACCAACATAATAAATATTTTCCGTTACCTTCATCCTTTAAATCCCCTTTCTGCGACCCGCGGGTATACACAATTTTCACATTATCCCTTATTTCTGTGTACGCTCTTTGCGTATCCGAGTTTGTGTCAAGTGAACGCAGACACAAACTCGCGTGTGAAATTTAGAACTTCTTCACGAAAAAGCCTTTGCTCTGAGTGATTAGAAGTTCTTTTCACACTAACCTCCATTCCGCAGGCATTCCTTTGCCGAAGGAATCGCGAACTGAATTTCAGATTCAGTTCTGCAATAAAAAGCTACTTTGTGACGCCTGCGGCACAATATAGCCAAAATCATATAAATATGACGTGTGAAACTTAGAACCTCTTCGCGAAAGAGCCTTTGCTCTGAGTGATTAGAGGTTCTTTTCACACTAACCTCTGGTACTGCGTAAATTAGATTCCATCAGCCTGTTATAGCCGAACCACCCGTTATTATCACTGTTATTCTCCAGAATTTCCTTAAAGGTTTCCAGCTTGGCATCCGTATCATCCGCATAATTTAATGCCAGTGCCTCTATCAGGGCAGGAATTTTCGGTGAACCGTATTCATATTTTCCATGATGTGCCAAAATACAATGCTGCAGTTCAGACAAAAGCCCATGAGGAAATCCTTCAATCCCTGCTGCCTTTTCTGCAACCATCTGGGCTCCCATAACAATATGTCCCAAAAGCTGCCCGTCATCCGTATAATCATTCTCCGGGAAAGGAGAAATTTCCTTGATTTTGCCGATATCATGGCACATTGCGGCTGTCAGGAGCAAATCCCTGTTTAAAACAGGATAGGCAGTGCAATAGTAATCACAAAGCTTCGTTACCCCTAAAGTATGCTCCAATAATCCGCCTACAAATCCATGATGTACAGTTTTTGCCGCGGATGCGTTGCGGAATGTCTTTATGAATGCCTCATCCTGCACGAAAAATACCTCCAGAAGCTGTTTCAGATAAGGGTTGCGGATGCTCCTGATAAGTCCGGAAAGCTCCAGATACATTGCATCAATATCCTTTGAGCTGACAGGAAGGTAATCCGCCGGATTAAACTCTCCCTCCCTGCATACACGGATTCGCTTTACACTGACCTGCAAAGCACCCTGGAAATTCGTCACATCCCCGTAAACCTCTATGTAATCCAGCGTATCATAATCCCCGATTCCCGGATTATTCGGCTCCCAGACCTTCGCATCTATGGTTCCTGTTTTGTCCTGCAGAATCACACTTTCGTAAGGCTTTCCGTTCTTTGTCACAGCAGACTGCTTATGCTTGCAAAGATAAATATCATAAATTCTGTCACCGTCTTTTAAATCTTTAATATATTTCATTTTTTTCCTCATTTCTGCACACTCTCCCTGCGCATGACAAGTTTGTGTCAAGTGTGCTTCAGACACAAATCCCGCGATTGAAAATTCTATTTTTCAATCTTTACTCAATCTCTGCACACATTCGCATACAGATTCAAATTCCATTTTCCATCCTCATCCGAAATTACAGCAGTTCTCAATTATTTTGCTTCTGCCAGTTCTATATTAAATTCCATTTCCTTATATTCGTTCTGCACACAGCGCATGACAATTACTTCCACCGTTTTTCCGGGCTCAAGCTGCATTAGAACCGAAGAATAATCTCCAAAGGAACCAATATTGATTCCGCTGAACTCCGTGATAATATCTCCTCTCTGAATCCCGCTGAGCATGGCAGGAGAATCCATGGCAACTTCTTTCACGAAAGCCCCATAAGGAACCCCTTCTTTTTCATTCGCTTCCTTTGTCACATCCAGACCCGTAATACCCAGATATGCCATGGGACTGGCATTTGACATCTTTTCAATCACCTTTTTCAGCTCCGTAATTCCATAGGCATTGATAAGATTTTTCATATCCGTGCCGGTTCTGTTTGCCGTGATAATTCCGATGACCTCGCCCTGCAAATTAAAAAGCACACCGCCCGCATTCTGGCTTCCCACAATATTTGTCATCAACAGCTTATAGTTTCTGTCCGGTACATAAACCGAGGTTCCTCCGGCGGCAATCATGCCATATCCCACAGAATTGCTTACTCCCATAGGACTTCCTACGGCAACCACCGGCGTTCCTACAATTGTCCTGGAATTGGAACGCCCCAAAACAGCTACTGCAATCTCTTCCTTTACCATTTCTTCCGGTAAGCTGTCCAGCGAAACAGAAAGAATCGCCAGTTTGATATTCTTATCCTGCTGTTTCATGGAAGCCTCTGCCTGCACATCATTGGAGAAGGTTACTGTCAGCCTCCCTGCCAGACGCATGGAAGAGGAATCCACCAGGATTAAAAGCTCTTTTCCATTATTTGCCACAATCAGACCGGAAGCCTGATTCCTGCTCTCCTGTACGCTGCTGAACCAGTCTATATTGGAGGTCACCGCTGTAACCGATACCATATATTGATTCAGCTGGCTCACATAATCCGACATTGCAATATACAGTTCCCGGTAATTTTCCTTATCCAGAATTACCCCGGACAGAATCTGCTCTATCTGTTCCTCGTCCAGAAGAGTTGTTTCTTCCGCTGAAGGTGTCGGTGCCGGACTTTCCGTAGGCAGGTTTTCTGCAAGCATATCCTCCGGTGACATCTCCTCCTGGTCCTCAGGAAATACAATAATCTGCGGCTCTTCCTCAGGATAAAGCCAGTTACTGATTACAGGTTCCAGCACCAGAAAAGTAAAGCAGGCAATTAAACCAAATATAACAGCCATGGATGCCGTAATCAGAGTTCTCCGTAAAAGCTTTCTTCTATTGATAGGGCGCTCTTTTATCTTCTCGACCAGAAAACTGTTCTGACCGTTCTGCTCTTCCTCTGCCATAAAATCTCCATTTCCATAAAATACAGGATTATTTAAAACATAATTATGCCTCCTGCTACGCTTTATAGTATACCCAATCGCCTCTGGGATGTAAATTATAATCTTTTCCCCAACTGCAAAAAAGTAAAAAAAGCCTCCCCTGCCTCGCGTTTTTTTACCAAGCATGATATAATAAGCGCAAAAGAAAAACAAGCGGCTGCGAAGCAGACATTTGTTTTTCATGCGCTTATTAACGAGCAAATGTCCTGCAAAGCAGGACGAAGAGCGCGCCAGCGCGGATTTGCGAGTTTACGACTTTGTAAGTTTGTAAACATAAGCTTGATAGTGCGAAGCACGGACATCGAAGGAAATCTTTGATTTTCGAGATGCACTGCGAAGCAGACATTTGTTTTTCATGCGCTCATTAACGAGCAAATGTCCTGCAAAGCAGGACGAAGAACGCGCCAGCGCGGATTTGCGAGTTTACGACTTTGTAAATTTGTAAACATAAATTTGCGGGTTTATCACTTTACCACTTTATTTTTTTAGAAACGAGGATTTCCATGAACCAGAAAGTATTAAAAACCCTGGAATACGATAAAATTATTGAATTACTTTCCCAGAAAGCAGATTCCGAACCGGGAAAGAAGCTGTGCCGGGAACTTGTTCCCTCCACTGACCTCTCCGAAATCCGGAAAAATCAGGCAGAAACAAGAGATGCCCTGAACCGCCTCTTTCAGTCCGGCAGTACTTCCTTTGGCAGCAACAAGGACCTGGGCTTTTCCATTAAATCTCTGGAAATCGGCAGTGTTCTTTCCATTACGGAATTATTGAAGATTGCTGCCATGCTGGATAACGTCAACCGGATACGCACCTATGGAAGAAGGGAGCGGGAGGATGCGAAAGAGGATTCGCTGGACGCTTATTTTGAACAGCTTTCTCCCTTAACCCAGCTTTCCAATGAAATTAACCGCTGTATCCTTTCAGAGGAGGAAATTGCGGATGATGCCAGCCCGAAATTGAAGAGTATCCGCCGGGCAAAGATACAGACGAATGAAAAAATCCATTCCCAGCTTGTTTCCATGTTAAACGGTGCCTACAAGTCCTATTTGCAGGATGCCGTTATCACTGTCCGGGATAACCGCTATTGTATCCCCATCAAGGCAGAGTACAAGGGACAGGTAAACGGCATGATTCACGACCAGTCAGCCACAGGCTCTACCTATTTTATTGAGCCTGCTGCCGTTGTCAGCCTGAATAACCAGCTCAGAGAACTGGAGCTGCAGGAGGAGGAAGAGATTCAGATTATTCTTGCTTCCTTAAGCGCCCAGGCCGGGGAGCATACGGAAGAGCTTGCCACCAACCAGAAAATCATGACCCTGCTGGATTTCATCTTTGCCAAGGCTGAGCTTGCCATGGACTGGAATGCCACAGAGCCGCTTTTTAACACAGACCACTATATTCATATCCGAAAGGGCAGGCATCCCTTGTTGGATAAGAAAAAAACAGTTCCCATTGATATCCACCTTGGAAAGGATTTTGATTTGCTTGTCATTACCGGTCCTAATACGGGCGGTAAGACGGTTTCCTTAAAAACGGTGGGACTTCTCACCCTGCTTGGGCAGGCGGGCCTGCACATTCCCGCTCTGGACCGCTCGGAATTGTCTGTTTTTACGGAAGTCTACGCAGATATCGGGGATGAACAGAGTATTGAACAGAGTCTGTCCACATTCTCTTCCCATATGAAGAGCATTGTCCACATTTTAGGGCATGCAGACGCAGATTCCCTGTGTTTATTTGATGAGCTGGGTGCCGGAACCGACCCCACGGAGGGCGCAGCCCTCGCCATCGCCGTGCTGAACTTTTTGCATGACAGAGGAATCCGCACCATGGCAACCACCCATTACAGCGAGTTAAAAATCTACGCCCTTTCCACTCCCTTTGTGGAAAATGCCTGCTGTGAATTTAACGTGGAAACCCTCCAGCCTACCTACAGACTGCTAATCGGCATCCCCGGCAAAAGTAATGCTTTTGCCATTTCCTCAAAGCTGGGGCTTCCGGACGAAATTATCAATGCTGCCAAGGAACAGATTGGCAAAGAAGAAAAGTCCTTTGAGGATGTCATTGCCGATTTGGAACAGAGCCGGATTACCATTGAAAAGGAACAGAAGGAAATTGCGGAATACAAGGAACGGATTCGCACTCTTCAGGAACAGCTTCAGCATAAAAATGAGAAGCTCGACCAGGCAAAGGACAGAATTTTAAGAGAAGCCAATGAAAAGGCGAAGGAAATTTTACAGGAAGCAAAGGAAGTTGCGGACGAAACCATCCGGGATTTCAACAAGGCAGGTGCCGGAACAGATATCAGGGAGCTTGAGAAAAAGCGTCAGAAGGTACGGGATAAAATCAGTGAGAAAAACAATAATCTTTCTCTCAAGGCTGATAAAAATAAGCCTGTTTCAAAGGGAATTGACCCGAAAAAGATTAAAAAAGGCGACAGTGTAAAGATTGTTTCCATGGGATTAAAGGGAATTGTCAACACCCTTCCCGATACGAAGGGAAACCTTTTTGTCCAGTGCGGCATCATGCGGACACAGGCAAATATCAAGGACCTTGTGCCGGTGGAGGAAGAAACCATCCTCACCCCTTCCCTAAAACGCACCAGTACCGGAAAAATTAAAATGTCAAAAAGCCTGTCCGTTTCCACAGAAATCAATCTGCTTGGAAAAACAGTGGACGAAGCCATTGCCATTCTGGATAAATATCTGGATGATGCTTATATGGCACACCTCCCCTCTGTCCGGATTGTCCACGGTAAGGGAACCGGCGCTTTAAGAAATGCTGTACACAACCACCTGAAACGGTTGAAAATTGTAAAGGAATACCGGTTAGGGGAATACGGAGAAGGTGACGCAGGTGTCACAATTGTAACTTTTAAGTAACATTCAGAGCCATGCAAAACTGCATTCAGGCAGATAAGCTTATATGGCGAATGGGGTTCTTAATAGTTACACTTTTAAATAATAAACGGGAGATTTTATATCATATGGTTAGTAAACAGAAAATTTTAATTGTGGATGATGACAACAATATTGCAGAACTGATTTCCCTCTATCTCACAAAAGAATGCTATGAAACCATGATTGTGAATGACGGAGAATCCGTACTTCCTGCCATGGAAAGCTTTACCCCGAATCTGATTCTGCTGGATATCATGCTTCCCGGCATAGACGGTTATCAGGTATGCAGGGAAGTCAGGGCAAAATATTCCGTGCCTATTATCATGCTTTCTGCCAAGGGAGAGGTTTTCGATAAGGTTCTCGGGCTGGAGCTTGGCGCTGATGATTATATCGAAAAGCCCTTTGATTCCAAGGAACTGGTTGCCAGGGCAAAAGCTGTGCTGCGCCGTTACAAGCCTCAAAGCACCACTCTGGAAAATCCTGATGACAAGTGCGTGGAATACGCGGATTTATCTATTAACCTTACAAATTATTCTGTTGTTTATATGGGACAGAATGTGGATATGCCGCCGAAGGAGCTGGAGCTCTTATATTTTCTGGCTTCTTCTCCCAATCATGTGTTTACAAGAGAACAGCTTTTAGACCAAATCTGGGGATATGAATACATCGGCGACACCCGTACTGTAGATGTCCACATCAAAAGACTGAGAGAAAAAATCAAGGACCATGCCAACTGGAAAATCACTACCATCTGGGGGATTGGCTATAAATTTGAGGTACGCAATTAATGAAAAAGACCCTTTATCTGAAATTTATACTTGCCTACTTTATTTTCGGCGTTTTCAGTTTTATTATGGTAACTACCTTTGTTCCAAATATGACTAAGGAGCACCTGATTCGTGAAAAGGCAGAAAATCTGTACGCGGAGGCTACTATGATTTCCAATACCTACGCCTCCGGGCTTTATAACAGCGAAACAGATTTGGAAACCGTGAAAACCCTGCTGGATTCCCTTTCCGTCTATCTGGATTCCACCATCCGTATTATCAACCCATCCGGGCGTCTTGTGCTGGATACCAACACGCCTTTAAATGTTTCGGATGTTGTTATAATTGACGGATTTGACCCTACGATTACCAGCGGCTCCTATTATACGGTGGGAAATTTTTTTGGAAACTTTGATTCGGATGTTTTAAGCGTTTTTTCTCCGATTACTTCCAGCTACATGGTAAAGGGCTACGTTGTCATTCACTGTAGCATTGCCGATATTGAAGAATCCTGCAACAGCCTTTTAAATATTTCCTATATTACACTGGTTATCCTCTTCCTGCTTTCCATGATTATTCTTATCTTTTTTACGGAAATGGTTTACAAGCCTCTTCGTAAAATCACCCATGCCACCGAACAGTATGCTTCCGGCAATATGCACTATGAATTTCAGGTGGACAGTGAGGACGAAATCGGCTATCTTGCCGCCTGCCTGAATTACATGGCAAAGCAGATTGCCAGTTCGGAGGACGACCAGAAGAAATTTGTAGCAAATGTTTCCCATGATTTCCGTTCTCCCCTGACTTCCATCCGGGGATATCTGGAGGCTATGATTGACGGAACCATTCCGCCGGAAATGCATGACAAATATCTGGGAATTGTTTTAAACGAAACAGAGCGCCTTACGAAGCTGACAAACAGCCTTCTGACATTGAATAACCTGAATACAAGGGG
>ENA-UESE01002000-UESE01002000.1-human-gut-metagenome-genome-assembly--contig:-NODE-2000-length-13291-cov-6.762676_pt1 | contig 13291 bp, 13 predicted proteins | sample MGYA00242995_ERZ507996 | MGnify/ENA primary metagenome ERZ507996 (study PRJEB26167, sample SAMN06115489) | human gut metagenome | host: Homo sapiens | place: China:Sichuan | collected 2015-04-15... | reverse complement strand
CCGTGCCGCAGCCGCCGAAGCGGTGCTTAAGCCGTAAGGCGGGAATTGTGCGGTGTTGCCTCAACCAAAAATACCCGTACAGCTTTCAGGCTGTACGGGTATTTGCATTTTATTGGTGATTCAGCAGTGTTATGCCCTAAATCGCTTAGAAAGCAACCTTCTTGGCAATGTATTCTTTCAGCTCGCTGATGGGCATACGGATCTGCTCCATGGTGTCGCGGTCACGCACGGTCACGCAGTTATCGGCTTCCACCTTGTCATCGCCGACAGTCTGGAAGTCCACGGTGATGCACAGCGGGGTGCCGATCTCATCCTGGCGGCGGTAACGCTTGCCGATGGAACCGGCATCGTCGTAATCCACCATAAAGTCTTTGGCCAGCTCGTTGCGGATCTCCATGGCCTTATCGCCCAGCTTTTTGGACAGAGGCAGCACAGCGCACTTGAACGGTGCCAGGAACGGATGCAGGTGCAGCACGGTGCGCACATCCTCCTTGCCCTTGGAGTCGGTCAGATGCTCTTCATCATAAGCTTCGCACAGGAAAGCCAGTGCCACACGGTCACAGCCCAGGGAAGGCTCAATGACATAAGGAATGTAATGCTCGTTGGTTTCGGGGTCAAAATATTCCAGGCTCTTGCCGGATGCTTCCTGATGGCGGCCCAGATCGTAATTGGTACGGTCTGCAATGCCCCACAGCTCGCCCCAGTCGGTGAACGGGAAAGCGTACTCGATATCGGTGGTGGCGCGGCTGTAGAAAGCCAGCTCGGCAGGCTCATGGTCGCGCAGGCGCAGGTTTTCCTTGTTGATGCCCAAGGACAGCAGCCACTTTTCGCAGTAATCTTTCCAGTAGGCGAACCAATCCAGGTCGGTGCCCGGCTTGCAGAAGAACTCGCATTCCATCTGTTCGAACTCGCGGGTACGGAAGGTGAAGTTGCCCGGGGTGATCTCATTGCGGAACGCCTTTCCCACCTGGCAGACGCCAAACGGCAGCTTGCGGCGGGTGGTACGCTGGATGTTGGCAAAGTTGACGAAAATGCCCTGTGCGGTTTCGGGGCGCAGATAGCAGGTAGAGGAAGAATCCTCGGTTACGCCGATGGCCGTTTTGAACATCAGGTTAAACTTGCGGATGGGGGTAAAGTCATGCTTGCCGCACACAGGGCAGACAACTTCAGGATGGGTGGCAATAAATTCATCCATCTGGTCAAAGGTCATGCCGTCCACATCCACGTTCTTGCCCTGCTCGCAGTCAGCAATCAGCTTGTCCGCACGGTTGCGGCTCTTGCAAGCGCGGCAGTCCACCAGCGGGTCGCTGAAGTTGCCCACATGGCCGGTGGTGACCCAGGTCTGCGGGTTCATCAGGATAGCGGCATCCAGGCCGACGTTGTAGGGGCTTTCCTGCACAAACTTTTTCATCCATGCTTTTTTGACGTTGTTTTTGAACTCAACGCCCAGGGGGCCATAGGCCCAGCTGTTGGCAAGGCCGCCGTAAATTTCGCTGCCAGGGTAGATGAAACCACGGTTTTTGCACAGGTTGACGATCATGTCCAGGGTCTTTTCGCTGTTCTTCATTTTCTAACTCCTTCCGCATGGCTGGCTGCCACACAAAGCGATTTAACCGGCGCACGGTGCGCCGTCAGGCCTTTATTATAGCACGGGCCGCGGGCAGTGGCAACACTGCCGCCAAAAAAGCCGGAACAAATTTGGCACAACTGCTGAATTATGGCAATACCGCATAATTCTAAGTGCCGATACGGCGAGCGAGGTGCGGCAGCTGCTAAGCCAAAAGCGCAGATAATACTGGATGCTGCAAAGGTGAGCGCCGCCAGTGGCGGAAACAGCGAACCGAAGCAGGGGCAGCGGTCGCAGAGTGCGAGGGGCTTTTGCCCCCGAAGCACGATGCGGGTACCGCAACCCGACATTATCGAGCATTTTGGCAACGCAGATGCCGTGCCGCAGCCGCCGGAGCGGTGCTTGAGCCGTTAGGCGGGAATTGTGCGGTATTGCCTTATATTATAGGAGTGAAAAACGATGAGCAACACCGCACTGCATACCGATAAAGCCCCCGCCGCCATTGGCCCGTATTCCCAGGGCATCCAGGCAGGCAACACCATTTACGTTTCCGGCCAGATCCCCATTGACCCGGCTACCGGCGAATTTGCCGGGCAGGACATCCAAGACCCAGACGCGCCAGAGCCTGACCAATATTTCCAACATTCTGGCCGCTGCAGGCGCAAGCATGGCTGATGTGGTAAAAACCACGGTGCTGCTGAACGATATTGCAGACTTTGCCGCCATGAACGAGGTGTACGCTGAGTTCTTTACCGAGCCGTACCCCGCCCGTGCCGCTTTCCAGGCAGCAGGCATCCCCAAAGGCGCACTGGTAGAGATCGAGTGCGTGGCCGTGAAGGGTTGATAACGAACCCGAAGCGACAAAATGCGCCCCTGCGAAAAAATCTGTGGGGAAATTTACGCTTTTGTATTGACAACAGCGTTTGTGCTGTGGTATAGTATTTGAGGTAAAAAAAGCAGCGTCCGGCAGTGTGCCGTCGTTCACCTTGCGGGCCAAAGGGCTCCGGGTCATACAAAGATCACGCAATGATTGCGTGCCAACTTCGTATTCAGGCGGCTGCTTTTAGGGGCAGCCGCTTTTTCATTTCAATCTTTCAAGACTTGTAACGGAGGTGTATTCCAATCGCGAGCAACAGCAATTCCAAGGAACTGGAAATCAATGAGCAGATCCGTGATAAGGAAGTCCGCCTGATTGGCGCGGACGGCCAGCAGAAGGGCGTTATGAGCCCCCGCGATGCGCTGAAAATGGCGCAGGCGCTGGATCTGGACCTGGTCAAGGTGGCTCCCCAGGCCAAGCCCCCTGTCTGCAAAATTCTCGATTACGGCAAGTACCGTTTTGAGATGCAGAAAAAGGAAAAGGAAGCCAAGAAAAACCAGAAAGTGATCGAGCTGAAGGAGATCCGCCTTTCGCTCAACATTGATACCAACGACTTTAACACCAAGGTCAACCAGGCCGCAAAGTTCTTGCAGCAGGGCCACAAGGTAAAGGTTTCCATCCGGTTCCGCGGCCGCGAAATGGCGCACACCAGTCTGGGTATTGATGTGGAGCAGCGCTTTGCACAGGCGCTGGAAGGCAAGGCTGTGGTTGATAAGCAGCCTAAGCTGGAAGGCCGCAGCATGATGATGTTCCTGTCCCCCAGCCCGACCAAGTAAATACTCTATCTTACGGAGGAAAAGGAAATGGCTAAAATGAAACTTAAGACCTGCTCCGGTGCCAAAAAGCGCTTTAAGATGACTGCTTCCGGCAAGATCAAGCGCAACGCTTCCAAGCGCCGTCACATCCTGACCAAGAAGACCACCAAGCTCACCCGCGGCCTGCGTATGCCCAAGTACGTTGACAAGACCAACGAGGCTACTGTCCGCAAGATGATGCCCTACGGCGGCTGATTCGGCTGAATCATTTTCTGACTTGACTTAATGTGACTGTGTAAAAGGAGATATTACCATGGCTCGTATTAAAGGCGCAACCATGACGCATAAGCGTCGCACCAAAACTTTGAAGCTGGCTAAGGGCTACTACGGCTCCAAGAGCAAGCATTTCCGTATGGCCAAACAGGCTGTGATGAAGTCTGGCAACTATGCTTTCGTTGGTCGTAAGCAGAAGAAGCGCCAGTTCCGCAACCTGTGGATCACCCGCATCAACAACGCTGTTCGTGCCCAGGGCATGAACTACTCCACCTTCATGAACGGCCTGAAGAAGTCCGGCATCGAGCTGAACCGCAAGATGCTGAGCGAGATGGCCATCCACGATCCCGCCAGCTTCAACGCTCTGGTCGAGACCGCCAAGAAGGCGCTGTAAGAATCAGCTTTTTCAAAGACGCATGCGCCGCGCGCGCGTGCGTCATTTTGTTTATATGGAGATCATACGGGGGTGCCAGATGGAAACCATCACCAGCCGCGAAAACGCCAAAATCAAATATGCCTGCCGCCTGCGGGAAGAAGAAAAGCTCCGCACGGCGGATGGCCTGTTTTTTGCTGAGGGCCCCAAGCTCTGTCTGGAGCTGGCCCACGGCTGTACCCTGCAAACCCTGTATGCCACCGAGAAGGCCCTGGCCCATACCCCAGAACTGGAAGCCTTTGCGGGCAAAACTGTGCTGGTAACAGAGCCGGTGGCACAAAAACTTTCCGGAACCAAAACCAGCCAGGATGTGTTCGGCGTGTTTGAACACCCCGGCTGGCAGGCGGCAGATATTTTAGCAAAGGGGCGCCGTATTCTGGCACTGGAAGCGGTGCAGGACCCCGGCAATGTGGGCACCCTGCTGCGCAGCGCGGCGGCCTTTGGCTTTGACGGTGTGCTGCTCTCCAAGGGGTGCGCGGCACCCTTTGCCCCCAAAACACTGCGGGCATCCATGGGGGCAGCCGGGCGGCTGCCGGTGGCCCCGGTGCAGGATCTGCCGCAGGCATTGCAGCAGCTGCGCGCACGCGGCGTGGTCTGCCTGGCTGCGGCGCTCTACCATTCCCGCCCGCTGGACGAAGCCCCGCAGAGCTACCCGGACGGCCTGTGCGCCGTGATCGGCAGTGAGGGACAGGGCTTGACGGACGCTGCCGTGCAGGCCTGCGATATGGCGGTGCGCATCCCGATGACGGACCTGGTGGAAAGCCTGAACGCCGGGGTTGCAGGTAGCGTCTTGCTTTGGCACTTCAGAGGTGTATAATAAGGTATGGACAGCACACTGTATTGGCTGTGGCTGGCCGAAGCGGTTGGGTCCAGCTGCCGCCTGGCGGGCAGATTGTTGGAAGAATACCCGGACCCGGCCGAACTGTATGGCCAGGTAAAAGCGGGCAGGAACCTGCCGGAATACCTGAGCGCAAAAGCCCGCGAATTTATGCAGGCGGTGGCCCCGGCCCAGATGGCGGGGCTGAAAAAGCGCTGCGATGATTTGAATATTTTTATCCTGACACCGGACAGCGCCGATTACCCCCAGCGGCTGCGGGACCTTCCCGACCTGCCGTTGGTGCTGTACGGCACCGGAAACCCTGCCTGCCTGAACGGGCGGCGGTATGTGGGCATGGTGGGCACCCGCCGCCCCACAAAGTATGGGCTTTCCGCCTGCCGGGATCTTTCGCTGACAATGGCGGAGCGGGGTGTGGTGATCGTGAGCGGGCTGGCCGAAGGGCTGGACGGCGCAGGCCACCGCGCGGCGGTGGAAGCCGGGCAGCAGACCGTTGCTTTTTTGGGCACGGCCATCAACAAGACCTTCCCAGCGGTGAACGTGACCCTGCGCACAGAGCTGGAAGCTCTGGGAGGTGCCGTGCTGAGCGAATACCCGCCGGATTATACGGGCAAAATGACAGGGACCTTTTTGGCCCGCAACCGGCTGATTGCCGGTTTGAGCGAGGCCCTCTGCGTGGCGGAAGCCCGCACCCGCAGCGGAACGCTGAACACGGTGAGCCATGCCGAAGAGTACGGCAGGCCGGTGTTTGCGGTACCCGGCAGCATTTACAGCCCCACCAGCGAGGGCACCAATGAGCTGCTGCGCACCGGCCGCGCCCGCGCCCTGTGCACGGCGGATGATGTGCTGGATACCCTGCACATTGCACCCGGCGGCACCGAGCTGGTGCAGGAGGGGGTTATGCTGGATGAGCTGACCCCCAACGCCCGCACCGTGCTGGCAGAACTGGGCCCTAAAGCGCAGACGGCAGATGACTTGGCCGCCGCAACGGGGCTTGCCGTGCAGGCTGTTCTGGCGGCGCTCATGGAGCTGGAATTTGCCGGCGCTGCCGTGGATAACGGCGGGGGCCGGTATACCGCGGCATAAGGGCAAGCGGCCCCCGCCGCAGCGGGCGGATATGGCCCGCATATATGGTGACATTACGGAAAGTATCCGATTAAGATAGAACTTATACGCCAATTTGGGAGAAACAGATATGGCAAAGCAAACTGAACTGGAGCTGACTGCCCAGCAGGCAGCGCAGCCGGAAGAAACCCCGGCAAAAAAAACTGCCGCAAAAAAGACTGCAGCGAAAAAACCTGCCGCAAAAAAAGCAACCACGAAAAAGACAACGACCAAAACCAAGGCAGCTAAGGCAGAGGATGGCGAAACCGCAGCCGAAAAACCTGCCGCAAAGCGCACCGCCAAAAAGACCGAAGCAAAGCCCGGCACCAAGCTGGTGATCGTGGAATCCCCGGCCAAGGCAAAGACCATTGGCAAATACCTGGGCCGTGGCTATACTGTAACGGCCAGCATGGGCCATATCCGGGACCTGCCCGCCAGCACGCTGGGCATTGATGTGGAACATGGCTATACCCCAAAGTATATTACCATCAAAGGCAAGACCGCGCTGGTCAAGGACCTGAAAGCCGAAGCGAAAAAAGCACAGACCGTCTATCTGGCAACCGACCCGGACCGCGAGGGCGAGGCCATCAGCTGGCATCTGGCCAATGTGCTGGGGCTGGACCCCACCGCCCCCAACCGCGTGACCTTTGACGAGATCACCAAAAAGGGCGTGCAGGAGGGTATGGCCCACCCGCGCACCATTGATATGGATCTGTTCAACGCCCAGCAGGCCCGGCGCGCACTGGATCGCCTGGTGGGTTATAAGCTCAGCCCGTTTTTGTGGCATAAGGTGCGCCGCGGGCTTTCGGCTGGCCGCGTGCAGAGCGTGGCGGTGCGCATTATCCGCGACCGCGAGATCGAAATTGAAAACTTTAAGCCCGAAGAATACTGGAACATTGACGCCAACCTGAAGCCCCGCCAGAGCGGCTGTGCGTTCAACGCACGGCTGACAGCCCAGGCAGACGGCACCAAGCTGGTGGTGAAAAATAAAAAACAGGCGGATGCCATTCTGGCCGCGTTGGACGGCAAACCCTACACCGTGACCCGTGTGGATAAGGGCCAGCGCCGCCGCCAGCCGCAGCCACCGTTCATCACCTCCACCCTGCAGCAGGATGCCAGCCGCGCACTGGGGTTTTCGGCCACCCGTACCATGCGTGCCGCCCAGCGCCTGTATGAAGGTATGGAGGTGCACGGCTATGGCCAGATCGGTCTGGCAAGACCTGGGGCGAAAATTACGTCTGCAACAAAAAGCGCGTCTGGAAATCCCGCTCCGCCACAGCGGCGCAGGATGCCCACGAAGCCATCCGCCCCTCAATGCCGGAACTGACGCCGGACCAGGTGGAGGGCAGCATCTCCGGCGATGAAGCCAAGCTGTACCGCCTGATCTGGAGCCGCTTTATGGCATCCCAGATGGCAGACTGCCTGATGGATACCGTTTCGGCCAACATCATGGCGGGGGATTATATCTTCCGCGCATCGGGTTTCCATGTAACGTTTGACGGCTTTACCGCTTTGTATGAGGAAGCCACCGACGATAAGCAGAAGAAAGAAACCGCCCTGCCCCCGCTGGAAGTGAGCCAGGACCTGAAACTGAACAAGCTTTCGGCGGAGCAGAAATTCACCCAGCCGCCGCCGTACTATACTGAAGCAACGCTGATCCATGCGTTGGAAGAAAACGGTATTGGCCGCCCTTCCACCTATGCGCCGATCATTACCACCATTGTGGACCGCGGCTATGTGGAAAAGGAGCAGAAAAAGCTCAAACCCACCCCGCTGGGCCGCGCGGTGAACCAGGTCATGCTGGAACAGTTCCCCGATATCGTGGACCCGACATTCAGTGCCGATATGGAGAAAAAGCTGGACGTTGTGGAAGCCGGTAAGGCGGACTGGGTCAAAACAGTGGACGATTTCTACCAGGGCTTTGAAAAAAGCCTGGAAGCCGCCGAAAAGAACATGGAGGGCAAAAAGATCAAAGTGGAGGATATCCCCACCGACGAGATCTGCGAAAAATGCGGCCGCCCCATGGTGATCAAAAGCGGGCGGTACGGCAAGTTTGTGGCGTGTTCCGGCTTTCCGGAATGCCGCAACGCCCACCCCATTGTAAAGGATACCGGCGGCCTGTGCCCGCTGTGCGGCGGCCATATGCTGCTGCGCAAAAGCGCCAAGGGCCGCGTGTATTACGGCTGCAGCAACTACCCCACCTGCAACTTTATGACATGGGATGAACCCGTGCCGGAAACCTGCCCCCACTGCGGCAAAACGCTGTTCAAGCGCCGCGGCCAGCTGTACTGCGCCAAAGAGGGCTGCGGGTTTGTGAAGAATATCGAAAAGACAAACGCGGAGAAATAACGCATGCAAATCAAAATCATCGGTGCCGGGCTGGCCGGGTGTGAAGCCGCCCTTTGGCTGGCGGACCACGGCGTGCAGGTGGACCTGTACGAGCAAAAGCCGGTCAAGTTTTCGCCAGCGCACAAAAGTGCAGGCTTTGCGGAGCTGATTTGCTCCAACTCCCTCAAGGCGGAACGGCCGGATTCGGCTTCCGGCCTGCTGAAAATTGAAATGCGCATGATGGGGTCCCACCTGCTGGATGCTGCCGAGACCGCCCGCGTGGCGGCTGGCGGTGCACTGGCGGTGGACCGTGATGTGTTTTCCACCGCCGTGACGGAAATGGTGGAAAAGAACTCGGACATTACCGTTCACCGCGAGGAAGTGACCGCACTGGACGAAAGCGTTCCGGTGCTGGTGGCTTCCGGCCCGCTGACCGAGGGTGCGCTGGCGGAGCAGATTGCCGCGCTGACCGGCAGCCACCGGCTGAGCTTTTTTGACGCGGTGGCCCCCATTGTGAGCGCCGAAAGCCTGGATATGGAAAAGATCTTTGCGGCGTCCCGCTACGGGCGCGGTGAAGCCGATTACCTGAACTGCCCATTCAACAAATTGGAATATGAAACGTTTTATAACGAATTGTTGAACGCGGAGCGTGCCCCTCTGCATGACTTTGATGGGGAGCTGACGGTGTACGAAGGCTGTATGCCTATTGAGGTGATGGCGGGCCGCGGGGCAGATACCATGCGCTATGGCCCGCTGCGCCCGGTGGGCCTGCGGGACCCGCGCACCGGCCACCGCCCCTGGGCCAACGTACAGCTGCGCGCCGAAAACACCGCCCGCACGCTGTACAATATCGTTGGTTTTCAGACCAATTTGAAATGGGGCGAGCAGAAGCGCGTTTTTTCGATGATTCCCGGCCTGGAACATGCAGAGTTCATCCGCTATGGCGTGATGCACCGCAATACCTTTTTGGAAAGCCCGGCGGTGCTGACCAAGGGGCTCTACCTGAAAGAGCACCCCAACGTGTTTTTTGCCGGGCAGATCACTGGGTTTGAGGGCTATATGGAAAGCGCGGCTTCCGGCCTGCTGGCAGCGCGCAATTTGTACGCCCGTTTGCAGGGCAGAGAGCTGCCGCCCCCGCCGACCACAACGATGTGTGGCGCACTGATCGATTATATCACCACCCCCAACAAGGACTTCCAGCCCATGGGTGCCAACATGGGCATTCTGCCGCGCACCGAAGAGATTGACACCATCCGGGATAAGCGCGAACGGTATATGGCACTTTCTGATGCTGCACAGGCCGCCATGCGGGCATGGGCAGCCGAAGCGGAACACTGAGGTGGATTATGAAAATTTTACTGGACGCAATGGGTGGCGATAACGCCCCGAAATCGACCGTACAGGGCGCAGCCGATGCGGTAAAAGAGTTTGGTGATGGCATGACCCTGGCCCTGCTGGGTGATGAAGCCAAGATCAAGGCCGCTGCCCAGGAGCTTGGCGTGGACCTGACCCCCTTTGAGCTGATTCACTGCACCGAGGATGTGGATATGCACGATGACCCGGTCAAGGCCGTGCGCCACAAAACGGATTCCAGCCTGGTCAAAGGCCTGACGATGCTGAAAAACGGCGAGGCGGATGCCTTTGTTTCCGCCGGCTCCACCGGCGCGCTGCATGTGGGCACCAGTTTGATCGTGCGCACCGTCAAGGGGGTCAAGCGCCCGGCGCTGGCTACCTGCATGCCGGGCAAAAAGCAGCCGTTTTTGCTGCTGGACTGCGGTGCAAACGCCGAATGCCGTGCCGAGATGCTGAATGCCTTTGGCACCATGGGCAGCGTGTACATGAATAAGGTCATGGGCCGCAAGGACCCCGCCGTCGCGCTGGTGAACAACGGCGCCGAGGACACCAAGGGCACCCCGATGTACCGCGAAGCCCACGGCCTGCTGAAAGCAAACCCGGCCATCCGCTTTGTGGGCAACATTGAGCCGCGTGATATTATGGCTGGTGAGGTGGACGTTATCGTCTGCGACGGCTTTGTGGGCAATGTGGTGCTGAAGCTGACCGAGGGTGTGGCAGGTACTTTGCTGGGCATGCTGAAAGACATCTTTATGCAGAGCATTGTGACCAAGCTGTGCTACCTTGGCGTAAAAGGCGGGCTGCGCAATCTGAAGCACATGATGGACTCTGAGGAGATCGGCGGCGCACCGCTGCTGGGCGCGGCAAAGCCGGTCATCAAGGCACACGGTTCCAGCAAGGCCAAGGGCATCAAGAACGCCATCCGCCAGGCAAAGCTGTGTGTTGCCAATGACCTGTGCGGCACCATGCAGAGCGCCTTGGCCGAAGTAGCCGCCAAGGCCGCAGCAGAAAAGACAGACGCGGAATAAAACGGCATATCGTGCGAAAATTGAAATGTTATGCCCGCCCATTGGAAATGGCCGGTACCAAAATATAGGCAGCGGGCGCACAATGTGCGCCCCTACGGGATAGCCGCAAAACCAAAGCCCATTGCAGGGGCAGGCATTGCCCGCCCGGCCTGCAAAATATCCCGATATACAATCGCAAAACAGAGAGAACGAAAGGTAAGGCAATCTTATGACCACGCGTACCCCTGAGGAATTGGAAGAAAAGCTGCATTACCATTTTAAGAATAAAGAACTGCTCATCACGGCGCTGACCCACAGCTCTTACGCCAACGAGAGCAAAACCCCTACGCTGTATAACGAGCGGCTGGAATTTTTGGGTGACAGTGTGCTGTCCGTTGTGGTGGCAAACTATCTGTTCCACCATTCCACCCGCCCGGAGGGCGAACTGTCCCGCATGCGCGCTTCGCTGGTCAGCGAGGACGCGCTGTTCCAGTTTGCGCAGGAGATCGACCTGGGCTCTTACCTGCGGCTGGGCCGCGGCGAGGAGCTGGGCGGCGGGCGCTGCCGCCCCAGCGTGGTTTCGGATGCGTTTGAAGCCACCATTGCCGCTTTGTTCCTGGACGGCGGCATTGAGACCGCCCGCAACTTTATCCTGCCGTTCATCACGGAGGGCAAAACCGCCGAGGATGACCACAAGACCGCCCTGCAGGAAGTGGTGCAGAAACACCCGGACGACCGCCTGACCTACACCGTGACAGGGGAATCCGGCCCGGCGCATGATAAGCGGTTCCAGGTTACTGTGGCGCTGAACGGCAAGGCGCTGGCTGTGGGCGAAGGCCGCAGCAAAAAGGCTGCGGAACAGCAGGCTGCCAAAGCGGCGCTGACCAAGCTGGAACAGCAGGCATAAAAAGGGGCATCTATGCGCTTAAAAGAACTTGAGATACAGGGCTTCAAGTCCTTCCCGGATAAAACGCGGATCACCATTGGCGAAGGCATTACCGGTGTTGTGGGGCCGAACGGCTCCGGCAAAAGCAACATTTCGGATTCCATCCGGTGGGTTCTGGGCGAAACCAGCTCCAAACAGCTGCGCGGTGCGGGCAAGATGGAGGACGTTATTTTTGGCGGCACCCAGACCCGCGGCGCAATGGGCTATGCGGCGGTATCACTGACCATTGATAACTCCGATCATGGGCTGGAAATGGACGCGGACGAAGTAACCATTGGCCGCCGCTATTACCGCAGCGGGGAGAGCGAGTATACCATCAACGGCCAGAGCGTGCGCTTAAAAGATGTGTACGAGCTGCTGCTGGATACCGGCCTTGGGCGCGATGGCTACGCCATTGTGGGTCAGGGGCGCATTGCGGAGATCGTTGGTGCAAAATCCACCGAGCGGCGCGAGATTTTTGAGGAAGCATCTGGCATTGCCAAATACCGCTACCGCAAAAATGAAGCCGAACGCCGCCTGGCCGCGGCGGAGGGCAATCTGGAACGCCTGCGGGATATTCTGGGGGAGCTGGAAAAGCGGGTTGGACCCCTGAAACGCGACAGCGAAAAGGCGGAGCAGTTCCTGGCATATTCCGAGACCCGCAAGGGGCTGGAAATTACCCTGTGGGTGGATTCAATCCGCCGCGCACAGGATACGGTGCGGGACCAGCAGCGCAAGTATGAGGCGGCGGAAAGCGACTATGCACGCATTTCCCGCCAGCTGGATGAATTTGACACCCGCACCGAAGCCCTGCGCGCCGAAGGCCAGCAGCTGATGCTGCAGGTGGAGGAAGCGAACGCTGAGATCCGCACCATTACCGAGCAGAACGCCGGGAGCGAAAGCCAGCTGGCAGTTTTGCAGAACGAAACCGAACACGCGAACGAGCAGATCCGCAGCGCCAGCGATGAGCTGACCCGCGCCGGGGAAGGCGCAAAGGGGATTGCGCAGGAAGCGGACGAGCACAAAGCGGAAATCACCCAGCTGCAAACCGTGCTGCAAAATCTGGATGCCGAGGCGGACAAGCTGCGCCAGCAGCTGAACACGCTGGAACAGCAGGCACTGCAAAGTGGTGAGCGGCGGGAGATTGTGAGCGCCGCCATGGCCCGCATGCAGCAGAATGCCACTGCCCTGCAGGTGCGGGGTGCGGGGCTGCAATCCGCCGTGGAAGCGGCCCGCGCCCAGCTGAACGGCCTGAAAAACCAGGAAGCCGCCGCGGGTGATGTGGCACAAAAACTGACCGAGGAACGGGACACTGCTGCCGAGCACCTGAAAGAGTGCGAGGAAGCCGTGACCCGCAACGATAACATCCGCTCCGGCTTAAAGCTCAAGCTGGAAAGCCGTCGCCGCCAGCAGGCGGAAGCCGCTGAAGCTTTGCAGAAGGCCGCAGCGGATAAAAACAACACCGCCCAGCGCATCCGCATTCTGGAGGATCTGGAGCGCAACATGGACGGCTATCAGCAGAGCGTAAAAGCCGTCATGCGCGCCGCGGGCGGTGGGCGGCTGCGGGGCATCATCGGCCCGGTGGCCGGTATCCTGAGCGTGCGCAAGGGGTACGAAATCGCGATTGAAACGGCACTTGGCTTTGCGCTGCAGAACATTGTGGTGCAGGACCAAGGCTGCGCCCGCGCGGCCATCACCTTTTTGAAGGAAGAACGCGCCGGACGCGCAACCTTCCTGCCGCTGGATACCGTGCAGGGCAGCCGATTCAATGGCCGCCTGACCGGCACGGCAGAGGTGGCCGCCGACCTGGTGGAGACCGCCCCCCAGTACCAGC
>ENA-UESE01001989-UESE01001989.1-human-gut-metagenome-genome-assembly--contig:-NODE-1989-length-13349-cov-2.461498_pt1 | contig 13349 bp, 9 predicted proteins | sample MGYA00242995_ERZ507996 | MGnify/ENA primary metagenome ERZ507996 (study PRJEB26167, sample SAMN06115489) | human gut metagenome | host: Homo sapiens | place: China:Sichuan | collected 2015-04-15... | reverse complement strand
CATCGCTGACACCCCATTTTAAGCCAGGGCAGATGTACTCAATAGTGTCCATAGAGCCGCCCCAGTATTTCGGCCCGAGCGGGTAAACATCGTTGCCGTTGTCGTCTTTGTAACCGCCTTCTTTGATCTTAACAAGCAGGTCGTAAAAATCATCCGCTGTTCTGATCTGTGTTACGTCGATACCAAGATCATCAGCGATAGACTTCTGAATCCACAGACCGCCGACATATTCTCCCTCCGGAATCCATTCCAGAGTCTTGTCGGTTTCTGCCACATTCATCTGCCACAGATAAACGCCATCCAGATCATCCCGGAAGGTTACATTCTTGTAAGAGTCATCCGGTAAGAAGCCATCTTCATAATACTTGGAGTAAACTTCCGAGTTTTTCATATACTCGGAAACATCTGCGAACATGCCTTCTTTTGCAGCCTTTAACAAAAGCGGGAACTCCGGTCTGGTCGAGTTATCCAGATAGGAAACGATAACGTCCGGAATGGTTCCTGCAGCCAGCTGGGAAGCCATAACCTTCTGGTCACTGTCGCCAGGGGTATATTTGATATCCAGCGTGATGCCGGTCAGCTCTTTGATCTTTTTCCCAACCTCAGTGCTGGAAAAATCATCGGGAAGTGTGTTGCCGATATCATCTACATATGCCTGTACGGTGATGGTACGGTCAGCAATCCAGGTATCAGGCTTGTCAGACGTGTCCTCTGTTGCCGCATCCGAAGACGTTTTGCTGTTGCTCGTCGATGCGCTGTCTGTGCTGCTGCCGCATCCTGCCAAGCTGCCAACTACCATGCTTCCTGCCAGACCAGCTGCGAGCAGATTTCTGATCCATCTCTTTTTCATTTGGTTTCTTCCTTTCTTCCTTTTTATGTATCCTGTTTACCACAGGCTTACTTCCGTCATCTTTTTACAGATCTTGTTGCACGCTACAACCAGTACCAGTCCAACCAGCCCCTGTATCAGACCAATTGCCGTCGCATAACCGAACTGTCCTCCCTGCAAGCCGACACGCAGAACGTAAATATCCAATGTATCTGCAATCGACATGTTGCCGGGTGTACGCAGCAGCCATACCTGATCGACACCGGAGGAAAGCAGTCCGCCGATTCCCATAATGAACAGGATACCGATCGTTCCCCTGATTCCGGGCAATGTGATGTGCCACATTTTCTTGAGCTTTCCGCAACCATCCATTTCAGCGGCTTCGTAAAGCGTCGGGTCTACGCTGCTGATTGCAGCCAGATACATGATGGAATCCCATCCGATGTTTTTCCACAGATCCATGGAAAACAAAATCCGGTAAAAATACTTTGCATCCATCAAAAAGAATGTGCTTCCGTCTCCGCCCAGCGCTGCAATCGCCTGGTTTAAGATACCAGTATTCGGTGCCAGAATTTTCTGAAGCATCGTCACGATGATAACCGATGATAAAAAGTGCGGCAGATAGGTAATCGTCTGAGAAATTTTCTTGAACTTCATGTTGCGCAGCTCATTTAACAAAAGTGCCAGAATGATTGCGAACGGAAATTCCAGAATGCACTTGATAATACCGATCGCAAGCGTGTTGCGGATCAGTCGTCCTGCATCGTAGCTCTTGAAGAACGTTTTGAAATAATCAAAACCAACCCACGGGCTTCCCCAGATTCCCTTCTTAAAGGAATAATCCTTAAATGCCAAAACGGAACCAGCCATCGGCACATAGCAGATCAGTGCGTAGTAGACGATACATGGAAGCAGCATGACATACAACGGCCAGTACCGCATCAGTCGTACTCCGATTGACGCATTCCCGGACGTTTTCCCTTTTCGGGATGCCAGGCTCTTTGTTTTCACAGGTTTCTTCACCTCCCGTCATCTGATGAAATTATTATAAAAATTGTATAAATTTCCGACAATGGACATTTCCACACTGTACAATGGACATTTCTACGATTTAGGGTCACGCCCATCGAAGCTCCATCTGCCAGATGAAGTGCGCTTTCTTCATCCGGTACTTCTCTGCCAGCTCCGGTCCGCAGCTGGCAGAACCGACGCCGCTGACCATATCATTAAAGTACACCGTCAGGAAATCCGACTTTTCCAGCTCGAACGCGTGCTTCTTTCTCTCCAGCTCCTCCCGTGTGTATTCGGAGATGCCAAATTCAAACGGCTGCGCCCCACGGGAGGTGAAACCGACGTCAGGCATCTGCTCCAGGTGCACCCACCGCGTTCCGAAATGGTTTCCATTTTCCTGCGGCTTCAGATAATCCTCGTGCATTTCCTCTACTATCTGCGTGAACACGTCAAGTCTGCTGCCGCGGTGCTTGTCACAGTAGCTCTCCTGCGGACCATAGCCATAATAGGAAACCTGATTCCAGCTTCTGTCCACACCAAAGCGCAGTCCAAACCGCGGTAAAAACGGAAAGGTCTGGTCGATTCCGCCCTCGACATACCAGCCGAGGCTTCCGTCGTTTCCGATCTTCCACTCTACATTTCCTTCAAAAAATTTCTGTCTGGAAACGCCAGCCATCGAAAAATGCATCCGCACACTCCAGCCATCCTGACGCTGCCATGCGCTGCTTTCATATACCCGTACCATCGCATGATGCAGCTGGGCTTCCTTCCATTTTTCCGAAATATTGCCGTCGTTGTCCGTCGGCGCGCGGTAAATATCAAACACCATCGGCTGTTTTAAATACTCTGTCCCGTCTTTTATAAAAGAAACAACCGTACCCGTCCGTTTGGAGACGCGGCAGGTAAAATGCTCTGCGGCGAAGCAGTATTCTGTCTCCGTTTCCGTACAGGAGATCAGGGACAGCGCGACGGATTCCGCGAGCGAAAGCTCCTGTGTGACAGCATCAGCGTTCGCCGCAAGGACTATCTGGTCGAAGCCCAGTAGATGTCCCGCTTTGGTCAGCGGCGCGCCTTTTTTCTGAATCAGCTCTATGGTCAGGACAGTTTCGTCTGCGCCGGTCACTGTCTGCAGCGGCGGGATCAGCACCCGCATCGTTCGATGCGGCGGCAGATGAAACTCAGAAATCATCCCCTCTTCCAGCACATTTTCTTCCTGCTTCCAGAGATAGTGAATTTCAAGCGCATCCTCTGCGTCTGTAAAGTCCAGCATGTTTCGAAGCTCCAGCGCGCCTGTCCGGCGGTCATAACCGGTCACACGCACCGGACGCAGGACATTTTTTAATTCCAGCAGTCCCGTATGTGATCTGCGGTCCGGATACACCAGCCCGTCCATACAGAAATTTTTATCGTTCGGATAATCCCCGAAATCTCCTCCGTACAGAAATTTTTCTTTTCCATCCGGCGTTTTTCCAGCATAAACTGCATGGTCACACCATTCCCAGATAAACGCACCGCAGTAATTTTCGTACTGATACAGCTGCGCGAAATTTTCTTCCAGATCCCCTGGGCCGTTGCCCATCGCATGACAGCATTCGCAGTGCAGAAACGGCTTTTTATTTTCCCCGTTTTCACAATAATTCTGAATCCAGTCAAGCGGCGCATACATCCGGCTCGTCACATCCAGCACGGATAAATCCTGCTTCTGCCAGTCCTGCCAGGTACAGCCTTCATAATGAATCAGCCGCGTTGGATCATAGGCCTTCACCCATTTTGCCGCTTCGATCATATTCGGACCATATCCACTCTCATTGCCCAGGGACCAGAATAAAATGCACGTCCGGTTCTTGTCACGGATCACATTTTTCTGTACCCGGTCCAGAATCGCTTTCGCAAACCCGGATGCTTTCGCAATCTGGGAAACCCAGTCTTTATCCTCCTCCGAGTACACCTCGCCGCAGCCGTGCGATTCCATATCGGACTCGCTGATCAGATAAAATCCATACTCGTCGCAAAGTTCGGAAAACCACGGTGCATTCGGATAATGACTCGTCCGGATCGCATTGACATTGTGCTCCTTCATCAGCCGCAGATCGGTCAGCGCATCCTCCTTCGTGACCGCCGCCCCATGATACGGGTTACTGTCATGCCGGTTGACGCCCTTTAGCTTCACCGATGTTCCATTGATCAACAGCTTTCTGTCAACGATTTCGACCGTCCGGATTCCGATTTTCTGCACGATTTTTTCCCGCTCTGTTTCCAGTTCCAGCGTATAAAGATACGGCTCCTCCGCATTCCACAAAACTGGCTGTTCTACCGTAAAACAAATGGATTCCCCGGTCTGTTCCCCGATCACCCTGTCCCTGTCCTTTAAGGTCGCCTTTACCGTGCAGGTGCCGCTTTTTTCCGTTCTGACGCAGATTTTTCCGACCGCTTCTTCATACGATGTGCGAATGGGAAAATCCCGGACATACGCAGCTTGTCCTGATCCTCGCAGTATGTCCCGTCGCACCATTTTAAAACGAGCACATACATCTCATTTTCGCCATCCGACAGATACTCCGTGACGTCAAACTCTGACGTCGCATGGGAAACCTGACTGTAGCCCACAAACGCCTTGTTGATCCACACATAAAAGCACGAATCCACCCCTTCAAAATCCAGGTATACGCGCTCGTCTTTTTTCAGATTTTCTGCCGCAAAGGTTCTGCGATACAGGCCGCACGGATTGTCGAACGGGACATATGGCGGATCGTACGGAATCGGATAAAACAGATTTACATACTGATGGCGATCGTATCCGTGAAACTGCCAGCAGGACGGAACCGGGATTTTATCCATTTTTTTCGGATCAAATTCCGAACGAAGAAAGTCCTCCGCCTCTGCAACCGACGGAAAATACTGAAAACTCCAGACTCCGTTTAACAGAATCTGCTCGGAATTTCCAGCTGCATCGCACGGCAGATAATAACACCTGTCCGGCTCTGTATTGACGTGCAAAATTTCTGTATTTTCATAAAAACGTTCCAGTCTCATCGATACCCCTCCTGATTCCAACTCTTCTCATGTTCGCATTTTATCAGGTTCTTTTTGGTCAGAAAATGCACAATTCTATTCCTGCGACTGGACATTTCACAGATCCCTTGACTTTTCCGGAAATTCTCTATACGCTAAAGAAAAGCCGGGTTCAAACTTCTGTCAAACCCGGACAGATTATTCAGAATTTCAAGGGGAGGTTTTATAAAAAAGAATATGGTACAGAATCCTTATCAGAACGCGCTTTTGCCGGCTCCGGTCGGCGGCGGTTATTCCGACCCGGACTATTGGATCTGGTGCGGCTCCGTCGTACAGGGGGAAGACGGAGCCTATCACATGTTTGCGTCCCGTTGGCCGAAAGATCTCGGCTTTGGTGCAAACTGGCTGTTTAACTGCGAAATCGTCCGGGCTTCCAGCAAAAATCCGGAAGGTCCCTATACCTTTCAGGAGGTCGTGCTCGGACGCCGGGGACGCACTTTTTTTGACGGCATGAACGTGCACAATCCGTACATCCGCAAATGGAACAAAACCTACTACCTTTATTATATGGGAACGACCTTCGGCGGTCCGATTCCCGGTCCCGGTGACGAGGTGGACAGCTCGCGTTTTACCGAGGTCTGGAACCGCAAACGAATCGGTCTTGCAACCGCACCGTCTGTTTTTGGTCCATGGACGCGGTGCGATGAGCCGCTGATTTCTCCCAGAGACTGCTCCCACTGGGATTGCACTGCAACGACCAATCCTGCCGTCGCGATCCAGCCCGACGGCACGACTTACATGCTCTACAAATCGCGTTCCTTCGCAGACGGTCCGTTAAAAATCGGTGTCGCAAAAGCGCCCCGCCCGGATGGTCCATTTGAGCGGATTTTGGATGACCCGATTTTTAATTTCGAGGACCCGAACATCCATCTGGAAGATCCGTACCTGTGGTACGAGGACGGAAAATTCCGCCTGCTGATCAAAGACGACTTCAAAAACGGAGGTCCCGGCATCAGCGGCATCTGGGGTGCAGGCCTGTACGCTGAAAGCGCCGACTGCATTCACTGGGAATTCGCCGAAAATCCTGTCGTTTACTCCCGCCACGTTACCTGGTCCGATGGCAGACAGACCGATCAGGCAAACTGCGAACGCCCTTACTTTTTGCTTGATGAAAATAACCATCCCACGCATCTGTTTCTGGCAACCGGGGAAGGTCCTGCACCCTACCAGTTCTCCAGAACCTGGAACATGGTGATTCCGCTGCGCTAATCGCTGAGCTGACACGCTTCCGCATCTGTCTTGGAAGCGTCTGACTGCAACTATACATTTTGGAGAGGAACGTATGACAACCGATCAGAATTATCAACAAATTTACCGCGTCGGCGGCATGCTGGACGCAGGCTTTGTAGGACAGATCACCTACACCATCAGCCTCGATCAGGTCTATGACGAGCTGGACATTCATTTTAGCTTTGACAAGCGGCTCTACAGTGAAAGCGACGTTACGCCTGAGCTCATTGACAGACTTCAGACGCTCTGCACTGCAAAATATGGCGCCCCGACCTATCCCGTCGAGGAGTTCAGGCAGACCATTCTGCACGAAATGAAAACAGAAATTCACACAATGGCGGAATTAAACGACAATTTCATCGGCTGCATCCACCGCCAGCTGACGGACCGCCACATGTTATACACAAAAGAATTCACAAGCGACGGCTGTCTGGCACAGGACACCTTTTCCGGCGTTTTAAAAGTGACCGTCCTTGTTTTCAACGTGCTGCTGGACAACACGCAGTACACGCTGACCGTTTCCGGACATCCGGTCGGACAGGGTGTAATCGCACCGAACTTTAATCTAATGGATACGGTAAAGACTGCAGCGGGAAATGCGGGGGCTTCGAATGCTGCCGGGAGCGCTGACAACTCGTGCGACGCTAAGAGTGCTCCTGCCTCCGCTGTTGCCACGGCTGGCAGTTCGGGCGTCTCCGGCGCTGGCTCTGCTGCCACGGCTGGCGATTCGAGCACCACTGGCAGTTCTTCTGCTGGTAATACCGTCACTGCATCCACCCGCTTCAAACGCCTTGAGCTGCACAACCACACGGTCGAATCCGACGGCAGCTTAACCTGTCAGGAGCTGACGGAATATCTGGCCGCCGACCATGTCGATGCGTTCGCCATCACCGACCACAACACCACCTCCGGTCAGAAAAAGATCGAACAGCTGCTGGAAGAAAAGCATTATCCGATCAGCCTGATCCGCGGCATGGAATATACGACTTATTTCGGGCATATCCTCTGCTTAAACCTCGCAAAATATGTTCCCTGGAACTCGATCGACCAACACCGTCCCGAGCTGTTGTTCGAAGCTGCCCGCGAAAAAGGCGCGCTCGTCGGCATCGCGCATCCGTTTTCCTATGGCGATCCTTTTGCCCGCGGCTGCCGCTTTGAAATGACCGTCTCGGACTACTCAAAGGTTGACTTTATCGAGATTTTCAACAATCCGGAATCGCTCCACGAAGTAAACGAACGCGGCACGAATCTCTGGATGTCCCTGATTTTTTCAGGCTATCAAATCACCGCAACCAGCGGCATGGACTTACACAACCGTGCGAAGCTGGCAGGCTGCTATGCAACCTACATCGAAGGCAAAAACGGCGGCAACATCGCTTCCGAGCTCGATACCGCCATTCACACGCACCGCACCTGGGTTTCCAAAGGCGCTCTGCTGCTGACGGAGGTTCTCCCGGAAACAAACGAATTGCTTCTGACGTTTACAGATGCCCACAAGACCGGATTTGCTGTTCCAAAAACAGCTCAGGTCGTTTTAAAAGGAAAAGACAAAACATTCACAACGAGCGTTTCACTCGACAAACCGGTACGCGTTTCCCTCAACCAGCTCTCCGGAACCGATCCGATTATTCCGCTGCTGTACGAAGCTCCGGGAATCAACGGTGCGGCAACTGTATCCAACGCTGCGCATGTTGCTGCTTCGACATCTTGCGGCAGCGCTGAAGATACCAGCTCTGCTGCCGGGCAGCTGAAAGAAATCGACGCGCTTCCTGCAATCGAAGGACTGCTCTGCGTCAGCCCGGTTCTTTACAGGGATTGAGGTCCTTTGGAAAACAGCTTTTGAAACGCTGCCTTACGCTGCGACAGCGACATTTCAAAAACGCCCGCTTATTCTGTGAAAAACACAGCATAAGCGGGCGCTCTCTATTTTCGTCTGATTTTCACCGGATCGGGCGGTTTTAGGATCTGACAATTCGCCCCTCATTGCGCAGGTATGCATCGTATTGGCGGTCATGTATTTGAGCCATCGCTTTCCTGCAGGCGCTGTCAATTACGAATTCCGTTCCAGAATTCTTTTATAGCTTCGATACATCAGATAAACCCCTGCCGTGCAGTCCAAAACAAGCATCACAATCCCAAAGCCTAACGAAATCAGGCAGCAGATCCCGGAAAGCATAAATGCAAGCGCGCACTTTTGATACAGCATCCCCATTTCCAGATTGTAAGCCGTGACATCTTTTACCTTCGATTTTAACGTTTTATCTCCGCTCCAGAAAGTGATGGGCTCTTTGCTGTTTTTTTCAAAGATCCCGATAATCAAAAACGGAACCGCGCATAAAAGACACGATATCAGTCCGACGATTTTTTCTGCCATAATAAAACCCGCCTTCTATTGTCTTGGATTGAAGCCGTTATGCAAGCATGTTGACTCACTTGCGCTCATTATATCTCAGTTTGGAAAGAACGACAATTCCACACCATGGACTCATCAAGCAACCAGGAAAGTTTTTCTTCATCCCTGATATTTCTTCGCCTGCACACGGAACATTTTCGCATATGTTCCGTCCTGTTTCATCAGCTCTTCATGGCTGCCCTGTTCCGTGATTTTTCCTCCATCGAACAGATAAATCCGATCCGCCATTCTTGTCGTTGAAAGCCGGTGTGAAATAAAGATTACCGTGCGGTCTTTTGCCGCCGCTTCAATCGTTTTGTTGAGTTCATATTCCGCAATCGGATCGAGTGCGCTGGACGGTTCATCCAAAATCAGGATGTCGCTGTTTTGGGCAAAAGCGCGCGCAATCGCGATTTTCTGCCCCTCTCCACCGGAAAGATTGATGCCCTTTTCGTCAAATTCCCGCGTCAGCTCCGTATCCGCCTTTTGGGGCAGTTTCTGGTATTTTTCGGAAAAACCGGCAGCCGTAAGTGCACTCTCTACCGCATCTTTTTGCGCATCAGTATAAGTGCCGCCCATCACATTTTCTCCGATGGTCGCCGAACAAATTTTATAGTCCTGAAATACGCTTCCGATGTGCGCCCGAAAGGATGAAATATCATAATTTCGGATATCTGTTCCGTTATAAAAAATCGCCCCATCCGTCACATCATACAGCCGCATCAAAAGCTTCGTTAGCGTCGTTTTCCCCGCGCCGTTGTAACCGACAATCGCGATCTTTTCCCCTTTTCGAACCGTAAAAGAAACGTCCGAAAGTACCTGTTTGGGGTTCTTTTCGGGGAACGGATAGCTAAACGAAACGTGCCTTAATTCCAACGATTCGAACGCTTCCGCTTTTTCTGTTCCGTTTAAAATCTGCGGTTTCTGCGTCACGAATGTACGGAATTTTTCCGCATAGATGCTGTGTTCCTGGAACTGCGCCAAAAATCCGATCAACTGGTTTACCCGCATGAACAGCTTCCACGTCGCACTGATTCCGACCGAAAAATCGCCGAGCGTAAATCCTGCATCCGTCAGATACCGCCACATCAGATAGCCCAAGAGTCCGACGTTAAACAGTACGCTCGTAATCAGCTCCGACGCCAGCGAAATTCCGATTAATTTCGGAGCATATTTTTTTGCACAGGCAATTTTTCCCTCCGCAGTCTGCTCATAATCCTCCTGCAAAAGTGCTCCCATATTTCCCATCCGCAGTTCTTTTGCGTATTCATTTTGATAGAAAACCCGCGTAAAATAATCCAGCTTCCGGGTGATCGGGTTCATTTCTTTCGCCTTTGCATAACGGATCTGGTTTGCTTTTGTCCGGACAAAAAATCCCAGCACGGAAGACGCTAAAACAACCAGCGCCGCCATCCAGTCAATCGCCGCAAAAACCGCTCCCATTCCGACCAGCGTAATCACACAGCTGCAAAGGCTGCACACGTCTGTCAAAACCTTCACCGCACGGGTATCGGACTCCCGGATTGCCCAGATGAAATCGTTGTAAAACTCCGTGTTGTCATAGGACGCAAGATCCAGCTGAAGCGCTTTTTCATACAGCTTCGTCTGCATCCTTTCATGGAGCTTTAAGTTTGCTTTCGGGCGGTACACATTTGCCATCCATTTCCCATAAAGCGTCAGCACCATGCGGTACCCGATCATGCAAAAAGTGACCGCCAGAACCCGTCGGTAATCCGCTCCTTTTTCCAATGCGTCGAACAGGTATTTTACATACAGCATTCCGACGAGAATATCCCAGGCCGAATTTCCAATCACCAATAAAAGCTCTAATGCCAGATATCCCGGCGTATATTTTCGCACATATTTCAGCAGTAACAACACACTTTTCATCGAAATCTGTTTGCCGTTTTTCTTCCTGCTGCGAATTCTTTTTGATCCCATTTTCAGTCCCCTGTCAAATCCCCTTACGAAATATATTTTTCCGCCTGTTTATGGAACATGTCCGCATACTTCCCGTTCTGCGCAATCAGCTCTGAATGCGTCCCCTGTTCTGCAATCTGTCCGTTTTCCAGAAGGTAAATCCGATCAGCAAATGTCGCGCTGGACAGCCGGTGGAGAATGTAAATCACCGTCTTATCCCGGAAACTGTCAAAAATCGTTTCAAACATTTTATTCTCCGCAATCGGATCGAGCGCGCTGGAGGGCTCATCCAGAATCAGAACCGGTGCATCCTTCGCAATCGCCCTGGCAATGGCGAGCTTCTGTGTCTCCCCGCCGGAAAATACTGCGCCGTCCGGGGCAAATTCCCTGCCGACAAGCGTATCCATTTTATTTGGCAAATCGTTTATCCGTTCCAGCATATCGGCCTTTTGCAGCGCTGTTTCCGCATCCTTTCTCTGTTGCCCGGAAAGCGGTCTTTTCACCATAATATTTTCTGCAACCGTCTCCGAAAAGAGCTGAAAATCCTGAAATACAGTTCCGAACTGGTTTCGATAAGACGCGATCGGATACTCCCCAATCCACTTTCCGTTGCATAAAATGTGCCCCTGTGTCGGATCATAAAACCGCAGCAAAAGCTTTACCAGTGTCGTTTTTCCGGAGCCGTTCTGCCCGACGATCGCGATCTTTTCCCCGGCGCGAATCCGCAGGCTGATATCCTTCAATGCCGCCGTTTCCTGCCCCTCGTAGGAAAAGCTTACATGCTCAAGCTCCAGCTCTTTAAATACTCCAACCGCTTCCCCATTTGCCTTGTCCGGCGTCTGGTTCTCATATTCCAGAAAGCTTCTGATATTATCGATAAACCGGGAATTTTCACCAAACGCTACAAAAATGTCCCCGAACTCACCGACCAGATATGCGATGTTTGTCAGAGAATTGATAACCACAAAGCAGTCCCCCAGCAGCATCGTTTTGGAAACCAGTGTCCGGTAAACCGCAACCAGAATCGAAACAAAATAAACGCCGACTTCATATAACAGCGCCAGAATATATTCCAGTGTCATAATCGAAAAACCGTACTGACTGACGGTTTCCTTTAATCCGGCTATGCTTTGTTTCATCTTCTGCAGCATAACCTGATACATCTGCGTCAGCCGCAATTCTTTTGCATAATCACTCAGATAAAAGACGCGCTGAACATAATCCTTTTCCCTGGAAATCTCCTGATTTTTCATGTCCTGTTTGTATTTTAAATCGTTATATTTCCCGCCGAGCAGCAGCGTGCCGATAAACGGCAGCACCGCCAGAAGAACGAAAATCGGATCGATCTGAAAAATCAAAACACCGATCGAGCAGACCGTAATCGTATCCACAATCAAGTCGCAGAAGTTGTCCAACACCTTCATCGCCCGCTGCGACGTTTCCGACAGCGCCTTAACATAGCTGTCATAAAATTTCGGGCGTTCGAAGCATCCCAGATCGACCGACAGCGCCTTTTTCTGCAAAATCTTTTGCAGCTCTTTTTCGATCTTGCCAGATTCAATCTCCATCATGGCATTTTTAAATTGCAGCAGGGCGTTATACGCCAGCGTGAACACAAATACCACGCCCGCCGTCACCGCAATTTTCGTCAGTTTTTCGCCCTTTTGCAGCGCATTGATCACATACTGGTAAATCCACGTCGTCATGAAAAATGTATTAAAACCGCGAAGCACGGAAAAGAAAATCAGAAACAGCGGGAACCACCCGCTGCCTTTCCTGATCAGTTTCAGAATATAGATATGGTTGTCGATAATCCTTTTGATTTCCTTCATATTTCCCGCTCATTTCTGCGCACGCTTTTTGCGCATGACGAGTTTGTGTCACGCGCTACGCACGGAGCAATCCGGTATCAAAGGGGTCAAAATACTTTTTGACCCCAACAACATCTTTACTCTACTTCCACACAAACCGGATAATGATCGGACAGCCATACGTTGCCCTCTTTGTCTGTCCACTTCACAGGCTCGCCGGTCTTGATGTCGCCCTTCACCAGCAAAAAGTCAATGCTGCAGGGATGATCCTCTTCTGTGAATCCATGATAGGTGATTCCGATATGCTCGGTTACGTTAGTGTATTCCGGATACTCTTTTAAGATTTCGAATTCCGGATCCTGAGGCTCTGCGTTAAAGTCGCCGGTGATCATCGTCGCTGCGTCGGGATAGAGTTTCTCGGTCTTTAATTTTTCCAGGATCTGACGAAGTCCCAGGATTCTCGCCTGTGCGCCGATATGATCCAGATGGGTGTTTACAATGCGGAATACCTTTCCGGTTTCCAGATCCTCAAACAGCGCTTCGTTGCAGATTCTGGGGCAGATGCTCTGCTCTGCGTAGCGGGATGCAGGCACATAAGGCGTCTCAGACAGCCAGTAAGACTGCATCTCCATCAGGTTTAAGCGATCCTTGCGGTATGCGATGCTGACCTGCTCGTCTCTCAGCTCCGGGCTGCGTCCGCAGCCGATTACATAATACTCTGTCAGGTTTTCTTTCAGCCATTTTGCGATATGCGGCAGCACTTCCTGAAAGCAGATCATATCAGGTTTCTCCTGCGCGATTTTCTTTAAAATCAAATCCTTGCGGTATTCAAAATTGTTCTCCCCGTCCTGCCCAAAATCACAGCGGATATTAAATGTTACCAGTTTCATGATGAATCCTCCCATTTCCCCTTTTTCGAGTCTTTTCTTATAATTTCGCTTATTTACAGTTCACTCGCACCATTCGCAAAAGCGCATCTTCGATGCTTTCCGCTGCTTCGCAGCTCATTTTTGCTCATAAAATGGCGCTCCCTTCGTACCCTTCTGAGTTCAGATTTTCGTGCAAGCACGGAATCTGAACTCAG
>ENA-UESE01001978-UESE01001978.1-human-gut-metagenome-genome-assembly--contig:-NODE-1978-length-13394-cov-18.705189_pt1 | contig 13394 bp, 8 predicted proteins | sample MGYA00242995_ERZ507996 | MGnify/ENA primary metagenome ERZ507996 (study PRJEB26167, sample SAMN06115489) | human gut metagenome | host: Homo sapiens | place: China:Sichuan | collected 2015-04-15... | reverse complement strand
AATAGATTGGAAGAGAGAGGTTTGCCGCGTTCCTCCATCCGAATGAATTCGGAGGCTTCCTGCGGCTGTTTCTGTGATGTTGATGGTGCGCAGAGTCTAGCGGAGCTTCGTTGCGCCTGCCTTATGTCTGCTCTCGTCCTTTCCCGACCGTCAGGCGCCCGCCTCAAGCACGGCCCTCACCTCCTCGGGCGTCCTGACGCCGAGCTTTCTCAGAGCCGACGCCCTGTGCACCTCGACCGTGCGCACGGCGATCGAGAGTCTTTCGCCGATGAGCCTGTTCGTCAGCCCCTCGGCCACGAGCCTCGCGATGTCGCGCTCCCTGTTCGTGAGCTCCGCGCAGCGCGCCCTCGCCGTCTCGCCGTCGAGCACCGCGCCCGCTCCGCTCAGGCTCTCGAACGCCGTGGATGCGATGACAGCCAGAAGCCGCTCGTTGTCGACGGGCTTCTGGATGAAGTCCGCCGCGCCCTCATGGAGCGCCATCACGGCCATGTCGATGTCGCCGTGCCCCGTAAGAAAGATGACGGGCAGGCTGAAGCCGCGCTCGTTCATGACGGCCTGCGCCTCGATGCCCGTCAGTCCGGGCATGCGCACGTCCATCACGACGCAGCCCCGCACCGATGGCGCGTCCCCTCTGAAAAAGTCGTTCGCCGACCTATAGTCGACCACGCGCCAGCCCTCGGTCTCGAGCACGAAGCGAAGCGCGTCGCGAAGCGAAGCGTCGTCATCCACAATGCGCACGAGCACTCCCTGCTGCACCCGCGCGAGCTCCGTGGGCGTGAGCGTTCTGATCTGTCGTCTTGCCATGCTTGCGTCTCCCGGCCTCAGGAGGCCTTCTCGTCCCTGTTGTCTCGAACAGCATTATCGCCTGTCGCCAAGGGATCGTCATCCAAAGGCGACGGCTCTCCGGAGACCTCCCTCACGGGCACGGTCACGCGGGCCACGAGCCCGCCCTGACGGCGTGCGCTGAAGGCGAGCCTGCCGCCGTAGGCCTCGAGGATGCCGCGCACAATCGAAAGCCCGAGTCCGAGCCCTTCGGCCTTCGTGGAGCCGAGTCCTCTGTTGAGGCGCTCGACGGTCTCGCGCGTCCCGCCGCCGTCGTCGGCCACGGTGATGATCGCGCGTTCGTCCTCCTCGAAGAGCGTCACCACGACCTCGCCCGCGCCGCCCGCGGCGTCGGACGCCTCGAGCGCGTTCTTCATGAGGTTGAGCGCAACAAGCTCCATCTCGAGAGGATCGGCCGTCACGACGGGCTCGTCGGTGACGATGACCCTGAGCGCCGTGCTGTAGCGTCCCGTGGTCTTGAGGTCGGCCGCCGCCCTGTCGACCTGCTCGCGCAGGCTTACGAGGACGCGGGTGGGCTGCTCGGCCTTCGCGTAGCTTCTCACGCGCGCGACGATCTCGTTGGCGCGTTCGGTCTGCCGATCCAGCCTGTCGATGACGTCCGTCATCCTGGCGGTGTCGGTCGAGCCGTTGCCGAGCATCCTTCTCAGGCCGAAGCTGTAGAGCGAGATGGCACCGAGCGGCTGCCTCATCTCGTGCGCGAAAATGACGGAAAGTTGCGCCACCACGCCGGCACGCTCAAGGCGTTCGATGCGCTGGGCCGCCCCCTGGGCCTCCTCCTTGAGGACCTGCAGCTCGGCAAGGGACTGCCTCAGGGCGGCCGTCCGCTTGTGCACGAGCTGCGTCACACGCACGCTGTGCAAAGTCAGGCCCGCGACAAGGACCCCCGCGAGCATGAGCCAGTGCCAGTACTCGGCGATGAAGCGCTTCAGGCTCCAGGTGTTGAGATAGGCATAGGGCCCCGTTCTTGTCTCGCGAAAGAGCTTGTCGACCGAGCTGTAGTCGGTCGCCACGCCCCAGTAGATGCCGTTGGCACCCGTGGGCTTCAGAGCGAGAAGGGCCTGCGTCACGGAGCGCGAGACCCTCGGATCCGTCACCTTTGTGGTTCCCACGGTCCAGGTCGGATAGAGCTCGGTGGATCTGGCACAGACCTCGCCCGGTCCGTCCTTTCTGTTGATCACCTTGAATCTGCCCTGATGCTCGGGATGGCGCTCGAGCCACTCCTCCAGAAAACAGAGTCGCAGGAAGGCGACGTCAGCCGTACCGTCAAGCAGGTGCCTCGGCGCCGTCTCCATCGCGTCATCGTCGCCCAGATAAAGCGTCTCGCGGAAGAACCCGTCCACCTTGATCCCCTGCTTCATCATCTCGCCGTAGGGGACGAGCAGCCCCGTGAAGGCCGTTGGCGTCGAAGTAGCGAGCACGCCGCCCTTCAGGTCCCTCAGGGACTCGATGTCCGAACGGTCGGCGGCCGCCACGATCGCCGTGCCTTCGCCGTGGTTCGGGTCGGGATAGGAAAGCGAAACGGCCGAGACGAGCGACTTGACGCCTTCGTCGGCAAGACGCCTGTAAAAGCCAGCGCTCGAGAGAAAGACGTCCACATCACCCCGCTTGATCGCCTCGCTGAGCTCCGTGAGCGAAAGGTGCGCCACTTGCACGCGGTCCTCGCCGAAGTACTGCTTGAGCGCCGTGACCGATGCGGGCACGATCTCCTCGTTGGGCGACGGGCGAACGTACTTCACAATCGCCAACCTCACAGGTCTCTTTACATTGACAGGCGGTGTCGAAAATCTATGGGCGGGCGCTCGCAAAAGCGTTGCATCAACGGGATAAACCTCGTCGTCGGACCGAGCCGTTGCATCTCCCGGTATAAAGCTAACCGACATCAGAAGAACAGCCACAAGGACGGATAACACACGGACAGCGGCCCCGTCGAAGGCTGCCAGACAATTCCAGAACCGATGCAATCCGAAACCTTTATAAATCTGTGCAAACATGGCTTAGAGGACTTCGAAGGAAGATTTTCATTCATCATACGGGCTTTTGGGTGCCGACGACGACACTTGGGCAAACCCTTCCTCGTAAAAACCCTAGCAAAAACGAGATCCTTGATTTTTCACATTCACCACTAGAAGTGACGCAAGCGAAGAATGCGTCCTGTCGAAGCTCGGGACCCTTGATGTCCAAGCACTTCGTCAATGACTCATACACGAGAAACTCGAGAAACTCGTGAAACACAGGACCGCAGGCGTCCAGCCCCATCTGCAGTCCATCAAACAAGGAGAAATTTCCATGCAGGAAAAGACATTCGCGCTCAGCCGTCGTGCTCTTCTTCGCACAGCCGCCGTCGGCGCCGCAGCCACCGCGGCCACCGCCACGATCCCGTCCGTCGTCATGGCCGCCGATGGCGTTGCTGCCGACACGTCGAAGATCCGCAACTTCGACATGATCGAGGCCTTCTATCGCGAATACCCTAAGAAGCTCGCCGTCGTGCGCGGCACGCTCAACCGTCCGCTCACGCTCACGGAAAAGATCCTCTTCACGCACCTCTACCATCCGGAAAGCCTGCGTGAATTCAAGCGCGGAGTCGACTACATCGAACTTCGCCCGGACCGCGCCGGCACGCATGACATCGGCGGCCCGATGGCCATCATTCAGTTCCTCTCCTCGGGCAAGGAACGCATCGCCCTGCCCGCAGCGCTCGTCTGCGACCACCTCGTTCAGGCCAACGTCGGCGCCATTCCCGACCTCAAGGTCGCCGAAAAGGGCAACGTCGAAACGTACGAGTTCCTGCGTGACGTCTCCCGCCGCTACGGCTTTGACTTCTGGCCTGCCGGCTCCGGCATCTGCCATCAGGTCTTCATGGAAAACTACAACTTCCCGGGTTGCATGATGCTCGTGACCGACTCCCACACCCCGATGGCCTGCGGCATGGGCATGCTCGCCATCGGCGTGGGCGGTGCCGACCTCGTCGACGCCCTTATGGGCATGGAATGGGAGCTCAAGATGCCGAAGATCATCGGCGTCAAGCTCACCGGCCAGCTTCAGGGCTGGGCCTCCGCCAAGGACGTGATCCTCAAGCTCACCGGCATGCTCAGCACCAAGGGCGCCACGAACTGCGTCGTCGAGTTCTTCGGCGAAGGCGCCGCCACGCTCTCCGCCTCCGGCAAGGCCACGATCGGCAACATGGGTGCTGAAATGGGCGCCACGACCTCCGTCTTCGCCTACGACGACTCCATGGCCCGCTACCTCGCCGCCACGGGCCGTCAGGCCGTTGCCGACCTCGCCTCCAAGGTCGACCTCGCCGCCGACAAGGAAGTCTATGCCGACCCGGCCAAGTACTACGACCGCGTCGTCGAGATCAACCTCTCCGAACTCGAACCGCACATCAACGGTCCGTTCTCGCCCGACGCCGCCATGCCGATCTCGAAGGTCGCCGAAACGGTCAAGGCCAAGGGCTATCCGCAGCAGCTTCAGGTCGCCCTGATCGGCTCCTGCACGAACTCCTCCTACGAGGACATCACCCGCGCCGCCTCCATTGCCCGTCAGGCACTCGAAAACGGCGTCGAGATCAAGACCCCGCTGATGGTCGTTCCCGGCTCGACCCGCATCTACGACACGCTCAAGCGCGACGGCGTCCTCGAGGTCTTCGAAAAACTCCACGCCACCGTCCTCGCCACCGCCTGCGGTCCCTGCATCGGCCAGTGGAAGCGCACGATCGGCAACCTCAAGGGCGACAAGACGCCCAACTCCATCATCGAGTCCTTCAACCGCAACTTCGCCGGCCGCAACGACGGCAACCCGCTCACCAACGCCTTCCTCGCCTCGCCTGAAATGGTCATGGCCATGGCCATCAACGGCGACCTGACGTTCAACCCGCTCGAGGGCACGGTCCGCACCGCCAAGGGTACGAACATGAAGCTCGCCGCCCCGGTCGGTCAGGAACTCCCCGCCAAGGGCTTCGTCTCCGACATCAAGGGCTGCGTCATTCCCGACTTCGAGAAGATCGAGATCAAGGTGAGCCCGACGGCCGAACGCATCCGCCTGCTCGAGCCGTTCCCCGCCTGGGACGGCCAGGACTTCACCGCCCTTCCGCTCCTCATCAAGGCCAAGGGCAAGTGCACGACCGACCACATCTCCCCGGGCGGCAAGTGGCTTCCGTACCGCGGCAACATCGACCGCATTTCGGACAACCTGCTCGAACGCGCCGTCAACGCCTTCAACGGAGTCTCCGGCAAGGTCTGGAATACGGACACGAACGCCTATGACACGCCCGCCAAGGTTGCGCGCCACTATCGCAACAACAACATCGCCAGCGTGATCGTCGGCGACGACAACTACGGCGAAGGCTCCTCGCGCGAACATGCCGCCATGGAACCGCGCTATCTCAACGTCCGCGTCGTCCTCGCCAAGAGCCTCGCCCGCATCCACGAGTCCAACCTCAAGAAGCAGGGCATCCTCGCACTCACCTTCGTGAATCCGGCCGACTACGACAAGATTCAGGAAAAGGACCGCATCTCGGTTCTCAACCTGAACACCCTTGCGCCCAACAGCCGCGTCGTCATCGAACTCACGCATGAAAACGGCACGAAGGAACGCTTCGAGGCGAAGCACTCCTACAACGAGAAGCAGTTGAGCTGGTTCCGTGCCGGCTCCGCCCTGAACGCTCTCAAGGCCTGACCTTAAGAGACGCTTCAGAAAGTGACGTTTCGTTGACCTCATGCGGCACTACGTAGTGGTGCCTCAAGAGGACAATGCATACAGCTCCTCGACGACAACAGGGCGGGGCTCACAAAAGCCACAGAAACCGGATGGAGTCCCGCCCACCCTACAGATTCTTCCCCCTAAATGACGGAATCCCCGACCCGGATTCCCAGGAGATCAACAATGTCTCATACCGATATGAGCCGCCGCGGTCTTCTCAAGACCTCCTTCCTCGGTGCCGCCGCTGCCGGCGCCACCGGCTTCGGCCTCTCCTCCCAGGCCCAGGCAAAACAGGCCGCCAACGCCCAGACCTATGACGCCGTCGTTCTCGGCGCAGGTCCTGCCGGCCTGATCGCCGCCATCACGGCCCACGACGCCGGCGCCAAGGTCGTCGTGCTCGAAAAGCGCGACCATCCCGACGGCAACGCCATCTTCGCCCTCGGCTCCATCTGCGGCTGGGGCACGCGCCACCAGGCCGAACAGGGCATCAAGGACACGGCTGACGACTTCTATGCCATGATGATGGACGTCTCCAAGCAGATGGGCGACAAGGCTCTCAACCGCTGCTACACGGATAACATCTCCGCCGGCATCGACTGGCTCGAAAAGGACATCGGCGTCAAGTTCGGCAAGATCCGCCCGATGCCGTATCCGCGTCTGGGCCGTACCTGCCGCGTCATGGGCGAAGGCCTCACCGGCGGCGCCCAGCTCGTGCAGAAGCTTCTTGCCGCCTGCGCCAAGCGCGGCATCGAAGTGAAGTACCAGCACAAGGCCGTTGAGCTCATTCACGACGACCTCTATGCCGTGAAGGGCGTCAAGGTTGCCACTCCGGAAGGCTTCAGGACCTTCATGGCTAAGGGCGGCGTCTGCATCGCCACGGGCGGCTTCTCGGCCAACCCCGAAATGGTCGACCGCTACATCGGCGGCTGGGCCACCCGCATGGTGTTGCGCGGCTCCAAGTCCACGACGGGTGAAAACATCTCGCTGTGCATGCCGCTCTACACGAAGTTCGTGAACATGGACCAGTTCCACTCCGGCCCGATCATCGGCGCCACGCACGTGAACCCGGCCGACGTCCTCAACTCCGGCTACGGCGTCCAGTTCAACACCTCCGGCGTGCGCTTCATGGACGAAAACAACACGTACGTGATCAAGGCCCGCACCACCGGCCAGATGACGCTCGACAACATGGCCTGGGTCATCGTCGACAGCACCTGCCCGGTCCTCGACAAGGTCATTCCGAAGTTCGACCGCCTCAACAGCCCGTACGGCAAGGCCGACACGATCGAAGAGCTCTGCAGGCAGGTCAAGCTCCCGGTTGAAAAGGTCGTCAAGACGATCAAGGAATACAACGAAGCCGTCAAGTCCGGCAAGCTCGGCGAAATGAACCCGCCCTGCACCTACAAGAAGCCCCACGAAGTCGCCAAGGCTCCGTTCTACGCCGTGCCCTTCCAGGGCGGCATGACGGCCACCTTCGGCGGCCCGCTCATCAACGTCAAGGCTGAAATCCAGAACCTCGACGGCACGAGCATCCCGGGCCTCTACGCAGTAGGCAACTCCGCAGGCGGCATCTTCTTCCACAACTACGCTGGCGGCGCACAGCTCGGTGCCGCGACGGTCTTCGGCCGCATCGCCGGCAACGAAATCGCCGCCCGCGCAAAGGCCCAGAAGAACTAATTTCCGGAGTATCGAATCATGACCAAAACCATCACCATGGCGCTTGTCGCCACCCTCGGTCTGGGCCTTGCCTTCGGCGCCTGCGCTGCTGAAAGGACCCTCGCCGAAGTCCACGGCGGCCAGCTTCCCGCCGAAACCGGCTGGGCCACGAAGGGCCAGTGCCTCCAGTGCCACCAGAGCTACGACGCCCTCGCCGAAAAGACGAAGAACCTCGAGCCCAACCCGCACAAGTCGCACCTCGGCGCCGTCAACTGCGTCGAATGCCACAAGGCCGACAAGCCCTCCAAGCAGCCTGAGCTGATGTGCAACAGTTGCCACAACTTCACGCTCAAGGCGAAATAATCTCCTCTTGAACCATCAGGTTCTCCCTCCGGACGCACCGTGTGGGGTGCGTCCGGGAAACCAGACCGACCGCAAGGCGGTCCTTCGCCCGCGTCCCTTGAGGCCGCGGGCTTTTTTCGTTCAGATTCGTGAACGGCGGTACTCCCGCACGGGCAAGAAGGCTAGACTCGATGCATCACCCTTAAGGAGTTCATAATGAACGACACGATCCGAACCCAGCTCGCGCACAGCTCCGTGCGCGCCTTCACCAACGAGCCCGTCACGGCCGAACTGCGCACGCAGATCCTCGATGCGGCGCGCGCCGCGTCCACATCCTGCGCACTGCAAGTGACAAGCATCATCCGCGTCACCGATCCAGCACTTCGAGCTAGGATCGCGGAGCTCTCGGGCGGTCAGGCCCATGTCGCAGCCGCACCTGAATTCTGGGTCTTCTGCGCCGACTACCACCGCCTTCAGCTGCTCTGCCCCGAGGCCGACCTCGGCTGGATCGAGCAGTTCCTCGTCGGCTGCCTTGACACGGGCATCATGGCCCAGAACGCCTTCACGGCGCTTGAATCCCTCGGGCTCGGCGGCTGCTTCATCGGAGGGATCAGGAACGGCATCACAGAGGTTTCTGCGCTTCTGCGCCTGCCGCAGAACGTCTTTCCCGTCGTCGGCATCGCCTTCGGGCATCCCGCCGTGCGCAATCCCGTCAAGCCGCGGCTGCCCGCCACCATCACCTTCATGGAAAACGGCTACGAAGAACCCGCGCCAGCCGAACTTGACGCTTATGACGCAACGATGCGAGCCTACTACGCTGGACGCGGAAGCAATGCCCGCGAGGCGACCTTCCGCGACTCTATCCATCCCGTCATCGCCCGCGAGCGCCGCAGGTTCCTGCTCGATTATCTGCAGACGCAGGGCTTCGCGCTGAAGTAGTACGCCCAGGACAGGACGACGCCCGCCCGCCATATATAATGACGACACCGTAAACCAAATCCGACAAGGACCACACGCATGAAGACCAAGCTTCTCGCGGCCTTCGCTGCCGCCTCCGTTCTCGCTCTCACCGGCTGCTCGGGCGGCGACGAAGTGGGCGACGTCTCGCTCGGCATGTTCACGCTCAAGGACATCAAGATCAACACCTTCCAGGATCCGAAGGTTCCCGGCGTCACCTGCCATGTCGCGAGCATCGAGGCCAACCTCTCGCTCGCCGATCCGTCCGACAGCTCCGTCTCCTGCCGCCAGACGGGCGAAATCACGCCCGAGATGATCGCCACGATCGACCGCACGAAGTCGGGCGAAGTGGTCTTCACGAAGTCGAAGAGCATTCTGCTCAAGACGATGAAGATCCGCCGCATCTACGACGCCGAGACGCAGACGCTCCTCTACATCTCCTACTCCACCAAGGAGACGACGGGCAGCTTCAAGCACAGCCTCTCGACGATCCCGCTCTGGGGCACCGCCGCCTGGGAAAACCGCCCGCCGGTTCCCGCGAAGACTATGTGATTTTCTGGAAACTAGAACGCCCTGCAGGACACGAAGACCTGCAGGGCGTTTTCACATTTGAGCGTCAGCCTGTGAAAAGGGCCCCGAATCGGGGCCCCATCTCTTTCCGTCGTCCTCCATCAGGAGGGCCCGAAGGCCCTCCGTCGGGAGCGGAGCCGGCTTCTTAGCCGACCCACTTGCGGGCGTTGCGGAACATGCGCATCCAGCCCGAGGCGTCCGTCCATTCGGCCGGGTGCCAGGAGAGCTGCTGGGCGCGATGCGAGCGCTCCGGATGCGGCATCATGATCGTGAAACGGCCGTCTTCGGTCGTCACGGACGTGAGACCGCCCTTGGAGCCGTTCGGGTTGTACGGATAGACCTCGGTCGGGTTGCCGCACGGATCAACGAAGCGGGCGGCGGCCTTCACGAGCGCGGCGTCCTCCGGACGCAGGAACTGCACGCGACCTTCGCCGTGGGAGTTCACGACGGGCATCACGCTGCCGGCCATGCCCGCGAAGAAGATCGACGGGCTCTCGAGAACCTCGACGTTCACGAGACGAGCCTCGAACTGCTCGGACGTGTTGCGCACGAATTCCGGCCAGTGCGAGGCGCCCGGGATCAGGTCGCGCAGATGGCTCATCATCTGGCAGCCGTTGCAGATGCCCAGACCGAAGGTGTCCTCGCGGTTGAAGAACGTGCGGAACATTTCGACCATGCGGTCGTTGTGAAGGATGGTCTTGGCCCAGCCGCCGCCGGCGCCGAGCACGTCGCCGTAGGAGAAGCCGCCGCAGCAGGCAAGGCCCGTGAACTCGGCGAGGTCGGCACGGCCCGTGAGAAGGTCCGTCATGTGGACGTCATAGGCGTCGAAGCCGGCGCGCGTGAACGCAGCGGCCATTTCGGTCTGGGAGTTGACGCCCTGTTCGCGCAGGATGGCGATCTTCGGACGCACGCCCGTGAGGATCATCGGAGCGGCGACGTCCTCATTGACGTCGAAGGTCGTCTTCGCGAAGAGGCCGGTGTCCTCCTTGCGCTCGATGCGGGCGAACTCGCTGTCGGCGCAGGCGGGATTGTCGCGGCCGCGGGCGATCTGCCAGGAGACTTCCGTCCAGGCCTTCTGGAGGTCAGCACGGTCGAGTCGGGCGAGTTCGGCACCGTTGGCGCTGATCGTGAGCGCATCGTCGTCGACGACTTCACCCACGAAGTGGCAGACGGAGGCAAGACCGGCTTCGCGCATCACTTCGGCCACGCGGGCGGCCTTCTCGGCCGGCACCTGCATCAGGCCGCCGAGCTCTTCGTTGAAGAGAGTGGCGAAGACGTCGGCGTCCTTCATGAGGGACGTCAGGTCGAGCTTCACGCCGAGGCGGGAGGCGAACATCATTTCGGAGGCCGTGGCGGCGAGACCGCCGTCGGCACGGTCGTGGTAGGCCACGACGGCGCCTTCATTGACGAGCGTGCGCAGCGCGCCCATGAAGCGGGCGAGCATGGCGGGATCCTCGCAGTCGGGCGCCGTGTCGCCGAAGCGCTGGGCAACCTGGGCGAGGATGGAGCCGCCCATGCGGGCGCGGCCGCAGCCGAGGTCCGCAAGCACGAGCACCGACGGGATCTTCCTGAGTTCGGGCGTAAGCGTGAGCGTCACATCGCCGACGGGAGCGGCGGCGGAGGCGATGAGCGAGACGGGGCTCGTCACGGACTTCTTCTCGCCGTTGTCCTCCCAGGCGGTGCGCATGGAGAGCGAGTCCTTGCCCACGGGCACGGAGATGCCGAGCGCAACGCAGAAGTCGCTCGCGCCCTTGACGGCGTCAAAGAGCTTGGCGTCCTCGCCCTTGGCGCCGCAGGCGGCCATCCAGTTGAGGGAGAGCTTGACTTCGGGGAGCTTCACGTCGGCGGCGGCGATGTTGGTGAGCGCTTCGCCCACGGCCATGCGGCTCGCGGCGGCGGCATCGATCACGGCGATCGGGGTGCGTTCGCCCATCGACATGGCTTCGCCGCGGTTCGTTTCAAAGCCGAGCGTGGTCACGCCGCAGTCGGCGACGGGCACCTGCCAGGGGCCGACCATCTGGTCGCGGGAGACGAGGCCGCCCACGGAGCGGTCGCCGATGGTGATGAGGAAGGACTTGGAACCGACGGTCGGGTGACGCAGGACGTCCGTGACAGCCTTGGCAAGATCGAGCCCTTCGCTCTTGAAGGCGGAGAGCTTAGTTTCGACGTGGGCGACGTCGCGGTGCATGCGCGGGGCCTTGCCGAGGAGGACTTCCATCGGCATGTCGACGGCCGGGGTCTCTTCGGGACGCGTGAGCTTGAGGTCGGCCTCCTCGGTGATCGTGCCGAGAACGGCGAACGGGCAGCGCTCGCGTTCGCAGAAGTCGCGGAAGATGTCGATCTTGGCGGCGTCAAGCGCGATGACGTAGCGTTCCTGGGATTCGTTGCACCAGATTTCGAGCGGGCTCATGCCGGACTCTTCGACCGGAACCTTGGAGAGGTCGAACGTGGCGCCCTTGCCGGAAAGGTCGGCAAGCTCGGGCATGGCGTTGGAGAGGCCGCCCGCGCCGACGTCGTGAATGGCGATGATCGGATTTTCGTCGCCCATGGACCAGCAGCGGTCGATGACTTCCTGGGCACGGCGTTCCATTTCGGGGTTGCCGCGCTGCACGGAGTCGAAGTCGAGGGCTTCGGAGTTGGACCCCGTCGTCATGGACGAGGCGGCACCGCCGCCGAGGCCGATGCGCATGCCGGGGCCGCCGAGAACGATCAGGAGGCTGCCTGCGGGCGGCACGTCCTTCTTCGTCTGGTCGTCGCGGATATTGCCGATGCCGCCGGCGAGCATGATCGGCTTGTGGTAGCCGTAGCGCGTGCCGCCGATGTTGGCTTCGAACGTGCGGAAGTAGCCGAGGATGTTCGGACGGCCGAACTCGTTGTTGAAGGCGGCGCCGCCGAGCGGGCCTTCCGTCATGATCGAGAGCGGCGTGGCGATGCGGGACGGGGCGCCGTACTTGGCGTCCGTCTTTTCACCCGTCACCGTGTCGGAGTCGTTTTCAAAGCCCTGCGGAAGTTCCGGCAGGTTGAGGTTCGAGGTCGTGAAGCCGCACAGGCCGGCCTTCGGACGAGCACCGCGGCCCGTCGCACCTTCGTCGCGGATTTCGCCGCCGGAGCCCGTGGAGGCGCCGGGGAACGGAGAAATGGCAGTCGGGTGGTTGTGGGTCTCGACCTTGAAGACCGTGTGGGTCATTTCGTCCTTGCGCTCGAAGACGCGGCCGAATTCATTGCCGGAGCCCGGACGCGGATAGAGGCGCGTGACTTCGGCGCCTTCGAAGATGGCGGCGTTGTCGGCGTAGGCCGTGATCGTACCCTGCGGGGCCATCTTGTGTGTGCGGCGGATCATGCCGAAGAGCGTTTCCTCGCGCTCTTCACCGTCAACCGTCCAGCGGGCGTTGAAGATCTTGTGGCGGCAGTGCTCGGAGTTGGCCTGCGCGAACATCATCAGCTCGACGTCGGTCGGGTTGCGGCCGATCTTCGTGAAGGCGTCGGTGAGGTAGTCGATCTCGTCGGGAGAGAGCGCAAGGCCCATCTCGACGTTGGCGCGCTCAAGGGCGGGACGGCCTTCCTCGACGAGGGCGACGGTCGCCATCGGACGGCCTTCGAGCTCGACGAAGAGGTTTTCGGCCGGAAAGTCGCGGGCGACGACGGATTCGGTCATGCGGTCATGAAGCACGCCGGCGGCCTGAGCGGTCTCCTCTTCCGTGAGGGGAGCCTTGAGGGCGAGGCTGTAGACCGTGCCGCGTTCGACGCGCAGGACGCCTTCGATACCGCAGTTCTTCACGATGTCCGTGGCCTTCGAGGCCCAGGGCGAGATCGTGCCAAGACGCGGCACCACCATGAAGGCCAGGTCGGCGCGGACGTCCTCGGCGGCGTCGCCGTAGGTGAGAAGCGAAGCGAGGCGTTCCTCTTCGGCCTTCGTGAGCTCGCGGGAGGCATGCACGAAATGCACGAAGCGGCCCGAGACCGCTTCGATGTTGGAAGAGACGCGCTGCAGGGCCGCGAGCACGCGCGCGGCGCGGAAGTCCGAGAGCGCGCGGGCGCCGTTGAGTTCAAAAACCATACCGTTGCAGGTCGACATAAGTTTCCTCTGAATCGTCAGCTGGCCCCGGATTTTCCGACGGCCGTGACGGGGTGGAAAATAAAAGAAAAAAAGGTTGCCGCCATTATAGAGGGTTTTGCCCATCTCAAACCCTGCTCCCGCGCCGATTCGGGCCATTCCCATGCAAACCTTCGGGTTTTTCCCGCATGAAAGAAAAAGGTTCATCTCGGAAGTCCGTGGAACGCGGCCTTGACTTTTAAGAAAAAGTACAGATCGTCTCGGAAGCCATAAG
>ENA-UESE01001964-UESE01001964.1-human-gut-metagenome-genome-assembly--contig:-NODE-1964-length-13541-cov-2.132353_pt1 | contig 13541 bp, 11 predicted proteins | sample MGYA00242995_ERZ507996 | MGnify/ENA primary metagenome ERZ507996 (study PRJEB26167, sample SAMN06115489) | human gut metagenome | host: Homo sapiens | place: China:Sichuan | collected 2015-04-15... | reverse complement strand
ACAGGCGCACAGGGTCCCGGCCCCGTCCCGCTCCAGCCCAGCGGCGTCATAGGCCAGCAGCCCCACGCACAGCAGCAGCAAAAACAGGGTGATCCCCGTCCCCAGGCCCACGGCCAGAGCCGGGCGGCCCGCACGGCCCACGGCGTACAGCCCGCCCACCAGACTGCCCGCCACGCAGGCCCCGGGGACTACCCCGTCCAGCCACCGCTCCCCCACTGCCCCGGTGGAGATGAGACAGGCCGCCGCCAGCAGGAGCAGCACCGCCGCCCCACAGGCCAGCAGTCCGCCCCGCAGCGCGGCCAGCGTCGCCCGCAGCCAGGGGCGCTCCCCTGCCTCGCCCCGCTTGTTCTCCTGTTTTTTCATAGAAAAACGCCCTCCCCCACGGTTTTGTTTTAAACCTATGCGGAGAGGGCGTGAGCTATGCGGTTTTTCGGTCTTACTTGGACTCGCCGGTCTTGGCGTCCTTGGTGAACCGGGTGGCGATGGACTCCTTGGTCATCTCCAGACGGACGCGGTCAGCGCCGGTCTCGATGACAACGGTGCCTTCCTTCACGGCGCAGATGGTGCCGGTGATGCCGCCGATGGTCAGCACGTTGTCGCCCACGGTCAGGGAGCTGCGCAGGTTGTCCGCTTCCTTCTTCCGCTTGTTCTCGGGGCGGATCATGAAGAAATAGAGCATGGCGAACATGAGTACGATGAGAATGATGCTTTGCAAAGTGATTCCCTCCAAATGTTTGGACTGTCCGCCTCTCAGCAGACGCATTTCCTTTATTATAGCGGTTCTAACACCGATTGACAAGCCTTTTTATAAAATTGCCTGACAGAAGCCTTAATCTTTCGGGGCCTGGCGGTCCAGCAGGTCGGAATACTGGCGGCGGAAGTCCCCAAACCGCCCCTCGTCCAGGGCCTGACGGATGCGGGCCATCAGCTGGTTATAGAAATACAGGTTGTGCATGACGCACAGGCGCATGCCCAGCATCTCTTTTGCTTTTAACAGGTGACGGATATAGGCTCTGGAATACCGTCTGCAGACAGGACATTGACACCCTGGCTCGATGGGCTGCATATCCAGCTCATACTGCGCGTTGAACAGATTGATCTTGCCGAAGTTTGTATATAGATGTCCATGACGTCCGTTTCTGGTGGGATATACGCAGTCAAAAAAGTCCACGCCGCGTTCCACTGCCTCCAAAATATTTGCAGGTGTACCGACTCCCATCAGATAGGTCGGTTTGTCTACGGGCAAGTAGGGAACTGTCTCTTCCAGAATATGATACATTTCCTCATGAGTCTCACCGACTGCAAGACCGCCGACCGCATAACCGTCCAGATCCAGGTCTGTAATCCGTTTGGCATGCTCTACTCGGATATCCGAGTAAATTGCACCCTGGTTAATGCCGAACAAAAGCTGCTGCTTATTGATCGTATCGTCCAGGCTGTTCAGGCGAGCCATCTCTTTTTTGCAGCGTTCCAGCCATCTTGTCGTCCGGTCTACGGAAGGCTGCACGTAGCTTCTCTCCGCTTTTGCAGGCGCACACTCATCGAATGCCATTGCAATGGTAGATGCGAGGTTTGACTGAATCCGCATACTCTCTTCCGGTCCCATGAAGATCTTATGCCCGTCGATATGGCAGCGGAAGGTTACCCCCTCCTCTTTGATCTTCCGCAGACCAGCCAGTGAAAACACCTGAAATCCGCCGGAATCGGTCAAAATCGGCTTATTCCAGCTCATAAAGCGATGCAGTCCACCCATCGCCTTGATCTTTTCATCACCGGGACGCACATGTAGATGATAGGTGTTGGAAAGCTCCACCTGTGTGCCCAGTCCTTCCAGATCCTCCGTAGAAACCGCACCCTTGATCGCAGCAACGGTTCCGACATTCATAAAAACCGGTGTCTGGATCGTACCATGCACAGTTTCCATTACCGCACGTTTTGCACGTCCCTCCTGTTTCAATACCTTGTAGGTCATCTTTTCACTCATCTTAATCTCCATTCCAGATTTTCTTTAATTTATCATCCGCTTTTTGGAAAAAGCCTGCGATCGCCGTACTTTTTTCAAAGGGTGCAAACAGTTTTTGCCGAAGCAGCTCGATCGCTGTACATACCAGGTAGATCGCTGCTATCACCCCAATACAGGCAAAGGGCAGATACCAGTGTCCAAGCCAGGCAGCGCCGTCGATTTTCGTCCAGAGGCTCTCCCGGATATAGTAGTGATCATGGATCAGGTAAACGCCAAAGGACGCACCTGCAATCCGATTGATCAGGCCTGCGCCTCTTCCCGGTGCAATCCTCAGATTCAAAAATGCAAGAAACAAAAAAATCGACGCAGCTGTCACCAGAATCGAGCTATAGACATAAAACACACTATACCCCCACATCAGATCGTCCAGAAAGCTGATCGCGCCAAAGGGAGAGGAAAGCAGTGCCTCGATCACAAACCGGCTGAGGGGAATCAGCAGGGAGGTTCCAACTGCAGGCAGAAACCATTTCAGGAATTTCCCATCCGGCTGATAATACAGACGGATATAGGCTCCGCACAGATAAATCGTCAAAAACCACGATATACTTACACCGCCGGCGGTATTAAGGGCCGAAGAAAAATAAAAAATGTTTGGCCACACAGACACCAAAGCCAGAGCCAGAGCACACGCACAGGCAAGCTGACGCTTCGTCAGTGCCAGGATCAGCTTATTCATCACCGGTGCCAGCACATACATTCCTACATACATGGAAACAAACCAGTAAAAATCCGATGAGATCGGTAAAATCGAATAGACCAGATATTCCAAGTCATGGGGTACATCTGTAAAAATCCAATAAATCGCCGTAATTCCCAAGGCATAAAACAGTACCTGAACCGCCAGTTTTACAAGCTTCCAAAGGCTGAATCTCGATTCCGTCAGAAAGTAGCTGCTGATCAACAGATACAGATTGATACAGGTAAAGGAAACGCCAAACAACGTCCAAACCAGATAATAAGAAGCAGTCCCCCTCTTCGCAGCTCCGATCAGATTTCCATGGTTCATCAGGTGTGCCGTCACAACAAATACCATGGCGAGAAGCCTGAGAAGCTCCAGATTCGCCTGTCTCGTTTTTTTCATAAATCAGATATACCCCGTTTCTCTAGAAAATCGTTTTCACCATGCATAGATAAAAATTAGTATAACAGATTCCCTTGTATCCGTCAAAAAAATGTTTTATACTATAGGGAAAATTCCCTTATCGAAAGGAGTGTGTTTCATGTCCGGTTCTGTTTTTGGCACCATTTTCCGCGTTTCCACATGGGGGGAATCCCATGGCAAGGCGATCGGCGCTGTCATAGATGGCTGTCCGGCAGGCCTTCCCTTATGCGAGGCGGATATCCAGCCTTATCTCGACAGGAGAAAGCCCGGCTCCGGCAAATATGTCACTCAACGAAAGGAGGCTGACGAGGTTCAGATCCTCTCCGGCATTTTCGATGGAAAAACAACGGGAACTCCGATTTCCCTGCTCGTCTATAATACCTCTCAGCGATCCTCCGATTATACGGAAATCGCCCAGAACTACCGCCCCGGACATGCAGACTACACCTTTGATGAAAAATACGGCTTTCGTGACTATCGCGGCGGCGGTCGTTCCTCCGGAAGAGAAACGACCGGACGTGTTGCCGCCGGTGCAATCGCCATAAAGATCTTAAACCGGCTCGGTATCGATGTCTGCGCCTATACCCGTTCAATCGGTCCTGTTTCCATTCATCCGGATACCTTTGACCGGGAAGCAATCACTCAGACCTCTACTGGTATGCCGGATAAAAAAGCTTCCGCCGACGCAGAAGCTTTTCTCGAAACCTGTATCAAAAATCAGGATTCCTCCGGCGGTGTGATCGAATGCTGTGTGACCGGTCTTCCTGCCGGGATCGGCGATCCGGTCTTTGACAAGCTTGATGCAAGGCTTGCTTCAGCGATCATGTCCATCGGTGCAGTCAAAGCTGTTGAAATCGGTGACGGCATCGAGGTTTCTTCCCGCAAAGGCTCCGAAAACAACGATGCCTTTTGCATAAAGGATGGACAGGTTTCCAAGAAAACCAACCACGCCGGCGGTATTTTAGGCGGCATCAGCGACGGCTCTCCCGTCCTTCTGCGCGCTCATATCAAGCCAACTCCATCCATCTTTCAGCCACAGCAAACCATCGGCCGTGACCATATGGAACGTACGCTGCAGATCAAGGGACGCCACGATCCTGTCATCGTTCCCCGCGCAGTCGTGGTTGTAGAAAGCATGACAGCCCTGACCATACTGGATCTGATGCTGTCCAATATGGGGGCACGAATGGATCATCTTGAAAAAATCTACACGAAATAAGCACTTTTGTTTTCTTTGGCAGAAGCTCTGCACCAGCTGCAACGCCAATGATTTTTCTTTCCTATCAACACGCGTTTCAAGGCGCACCCATAAAAATTCCCCACCGGCCTTTGCCGAGGCTGATCCACCTTGATCTCCGGCCCGTTCATAACGATCAATCCGGTATCCGGGTGCACTGTAAAGAATGTCATTGTATTCGATTCGTGATTTAAGGAAACCAGATGTCTATTATCCGGGAACAGCATCGCATCCTTCGGATATTCTCCACTGATAGGCAGACAGAACAGTTTCGTCAAAAGTCCGGTCTTCTGGTCAATCTTGTACATTACGACGCTGTTATCTCCCGCATTGGAGCTGATCAGATACTGGAAATCCTCCGAAAGATTCAGCGCACTCGCTGCGGAATTACTCGCATGATAATCGTTGACTGTGGAGATCGTCTGTACCTTTTCAAAGAACGGATTGCCCTTTTTTTCTTCATAGGTATAAACATCTATGATATTTTTCAGTTCATGAACGATGTAAAGAATCCTTCCGTCCCTGCTGAATTTGATATGACGGGGTGCAGATTCCATTTCACTGCGGATAACATCTGCCAGTGTCAGCTTACCTGTCTGATGGTCGAGGCGGTATACCTTGACATGATCCATGCCAAGATCTGCTGCACACAGATAATGATTGTCTACATGGGGGCGGAAATTCCGCTCGGCCACGCTGCCCAGACCCTTATGGAATACCTCGTCAGTCATTTCTCCCACTGTACCGTCCTCATTGAGACGCATGACTGTCACCTTGCCGTCATGCCAGCCTGCCACGAACAGGAAACGATCCTCATAATCTGTGGAAAGATAGCAGCCGCGCATGCCATTAATGCCCGCCATGTTGATCGGTTTTAAATGTCCATCCTTTAAAATTTCATAGGATTCCACACCAAAGTCTGTAATGGAATACAGCCATTTACGGTTGTGCGAAATCGTCAGATAGGATGAGTTCGTAATCTCGACACGATCCTTTAATGTAAATCTTCCATTTTCTACATCTACATCATAAATCGTAATACCATGATTGTCTCCCATTGTATAGGTAGAGACATAGGCAACGTACTTTTTCTGATTTGTCATGTTCAAACCTCCTGCGGCAAAAATGTTCTGCTCATTTATTTTACCATACCTGTCCCGTTTTTGTTAATCCCTTTTTCACTTTTCGTTCCAGTTCCATCGCTGCATTTCCAAAGAACCATCTAAAACCGGTGTTCAGCGCCTTGGGCTATTTCCGCGCAGGGACAGGCTGCGTGCGCGCAGACACGCTTTCGCTCGGATGAAAGCGCAGCGGTACATAAGGCAGCAAAGCACGCTGCCCAAATACCGGCGCTTTCAAACGGTCTGCGGCTGCATCGCAGCCTGCCCCTGCGCGGGAATAGCCCAAGGCGCCAAAAATCGCCCTAAAATGGCGTTCTTCCTGCACCCGCGAAAAAACTATGTAAAATATTATTTTCCCCATTGACAGACCCGTCAAAAAACGTATAATAAAGCTCAGTGCGTTTGTTTAGTATCATTAAACTTTTTGTTTAAAATAACTATGAAGGATCAGACATGAAAATCGGAACAAAGGTAAAGGAACTGCGAGTGCAAAAGGGACTGACACAGGAGGAGCTGGCTGACCGGACAGAGCTTTCCAAAGGCTTTATCTCTCAGCTGGAGCGGGATCTGACCTCTCCTTCCATCGCAACCCTGATGGACATCCTGCAGGCACTGGGAACAGATTTAAAGGATTTCTTTAATGAAGAACCGGAAGAGCAGATCGTTTTTAAAGAAAGCGACTACTTTGAAAAGCTGGACGAAGAATACGGCAACAAAACCGAATGGATCATTCCAAACGCCCAGAAAAACATTATGGAGCCCATCCGCCTGACGCTTGCACCGGGCGGCAGCACCTATCCAGACAACCCCCACGAAGGGGAAGAGTTCGGCTATATATTAAGCGGCAGCATCACGATCCATATCGGCAAAAAGAGCTACCGCGCCAAAAAGGGCGAATCCTTTTATTTTACGCCTAAGTCGACACATTATATTTCGGCAAGTAAAAAGACGGGAGCAAGCCTGATCTGGGTTTCCAGTCCGCCAAGCTTCTAATGCTTGAAGCTGACGCAAACTATAAACACACCGTCAGGAAAAGTCGTCTTTTGCGCTGACATTTCATTATTTGAAGGAAGGGACAGTATCCGCTGTCGGATACCGCATGGGAGAAGTACCAATGAGCAACCGGCTGATCGATTTACAGCACATCACCAAAATTTACGATGACAACACCGTACTGGATGATCTGAACCTCTACATCCGGGAGAACGAGTTTTTAACCCTCCTTGGCCCCAGCGGCTGCGGAAAAACAACAACTCTGCGCATTATCGGCGGTTTTGAAAAGCCGGATAATGGCTGCGTTTTATTCAACGGCAAGGACATCACAAACATGCCGCCCAACAAACGTCAGCTAAACACCGTTTTCCAGAAATATGCCCTCTTTCCCCATATGACGATCGCAGAAAATATCGCCTTCGGTTTAAAGATCAAGGGAAAGACCAAAAGCTATATTCAGGACAAAATCCGTTATGCCCTCAAGCTGGTCAACCTTGACGGCTACGAAAACCGTATGCCTGATTCTCTAAGCGGCGGTCAGCAGCAGCGTATTGCCATTGCACGGGCGATCGTAAATGAGCCAAAGCTCCTGCTTCTCGATGAGCCCCTCGGTGCCCTGGACTTAAAGCTGCGCCAGGACATGCAGTATGAGCTGATCCGTCTGAAAAATGAGCTCGGCATCACATTCATCTATGTCACTCATGACCAGGAAGAAGCTCTGACCATGTCCGATACCATCGTTGTTATGAACCAGGGCTACATCCAGCAGATCGGCACGCCGGAAAAGATCTACAATGAGCCGGAGAATGCTTTCGTTGCAGACTTCATCGGAGACTCCAACATCATCGACGGCATCATGATCCGCGATGAGCTTGTTTCCATCCTCGGACAGAAGTTTCCCTGCGTGGATAAGGGCTTTGGCACAAACAAGCCCGTCGATGTTGTAATCCGTCCGGAAGACGTGGATCTGGTCAAACCGGAAGAAGGAACGCTGACCGGAACAGTAACACATCTGATCTTTAAGGGCGTTCATTATGAAATGGAAGTAACCGCAAACGGCTTTGAATGGCTGGTACACTCCACCGATATGTTCCCGGTGGGTACAGAGGTCGGCATCCGCGTCGATCCCTTCGATATCCAGATCATGAACAAGCCTGCTTCGGAAGATGAGGAGGCGGTATCCATCGATGAGTAAACCAGTGAAAAAAAATACGATGCCAAAGGCGCCGTGGCCCCACAACAGGCTCATGGCTGCGCCATATCTGTTCTGGTCTGCTGCATTTATCATCATCCCGCTGTGTATGATCTTTTACTACGGACTCACAGACAGAAGCGGTGCATTTACCTTTGAAAATGTCGCTGCCATCTCCTCGCCGGAGCATATGAAGGCACTGATTACTGCACTCGTGCTTTCCTTAATCAGCACAGTTGTCTGTCTTGCGCTTGCCTACCCCCTTGCCATGATCCTGGCAGGCAGGCATGTCAGCCAGCAGAGCTTTATCGTCCTGATTTTCATCCTTCCCATGTGGATGAACTTTCTCCTGCGCACCCTTGCATGGCAGACACTCCTTGAAAAAACAGGCGTCATCAACTCGGTTCTGTCCTTTTTCGGGCTGCCGACTTTAAATATTATCAATACCCCCGGCGCGATTATCCTCGGCATGGTATATAACTTCCTGCCGTTTATGGTATTGCCCCTGTATAATGCACTGACAAAGATTGACCCGAATGTCATCAATGCCGCCCACGATCTCGGTGCCAACTGGTTCCAGACCTTTTTACGCGTTATTTTCCCGCTGAGTCTCCCTGGTGTCATCAGCGGCATCACCATGGTGTTCGTACCGGCTCTGACAACCTTCGTGATTTCGAATCTGCTGGGTGGCAGCAAGATCCTGCTGATCGGAAACGTTATTGAGCAGGAATTCACTCAGGCAAGCAACTGGCATTTAGGCAGCGGTCTTTCCATTGTTTTGATGGTATTTATCCTGATCAACATGCTGATGACTGCAATTTTTGATAAAAACGGGGAGGGAACTTCCTTATGATAAAAACAACTGCCCACAAAATTTATATCGCCCTGATTTTTATCTTCATGTATGCCCCCATCGCAACGCTGGTCGTTCTTTCCTTTAACGCCAGCAAAACCCGGGCAAAATGGGGCGGCTTTACAACGAAATGGTACACTCAGCTGTTTTCCAACTCAGAAATCATGCAGGCACTTTACAACACGCTCCTGATTGCGCTGTTATCTGCTGTTTTTGCAACGCTGATCGGCACCATTGCTGCGCTATCCATTCAGGGCATGAAAAAAAAGAGCCGTGCTGTGTTGATGAGCATCACCAATATCCCAATGTTGAATGCCGAGATCGTAACCGGTATTTCCCTGATGCTTCTGTTTTTAACCTTTAAAGCGCGTTTTGGTTTTATCACCATCCTGCTCTCCCACATAACCTTCAATATTCCCTATGTGATCCTGAGCGTTATGCCGCGCTTAAAGCAATTAAACCCAAGTGTTTACGAAGCTGCCCTCGATCTGGGCGCATCCCCCTGGCAGGCATTTTTCAAGGTCGTATTTCCTGATCTGCTGCCCGGTGTCATGTCCGGATTTTTAATGGCCTTTACGATGTCCCTGGATGACTTTATCATCACGCACTTTACGAAGGGTCCCGGCGTAGATACCCTTTCCACCAAAATCTACACCGAGGTTAAAAAGGGCATTAAGCCGGAAATGTATGCACTTTCCACACTTATTTTTATGACCGTTCTGGTTCTTCTGATCCTTGTCAACAAGGCTCCGAAGCCAAAGGAAAAACAATAGAATGCACGCTCTGCGAGCATTTTATTGTCATGAATAACACTCCGGGATTCTCCCGTGATACACAGACAGCCAACTGTCTTCCTAAACTATTTTACTTACAGAAAGGAATCCATTCATGAAAAAGAACACCATTGCAAAGCTCCTTACTGCTGCCCTGTGCACCGGCCTGATCGCAGGCATGACAACCGGCTGCGGCAGCACTTCCTCTGCTTCCGGCGAAAACGGACAGGTCATCGTCTACAACTGGGGGGAATACATCGATCCCGATACGATCACCATGTTTGAAGAAGAAACCGGCATAAAGGTGGTTTATGATGAATTTGAAACCAACGAAATCATGTATCCCAAGGTAGAAACCGGTGCTTCCGAATATGATGTCATCTGCCCTTCCGACTACATGATCAGCAAGATGATTGAAAACGATCTGCTCTCCGAGCTGAACTTCGATAACATGCCCAATGCCAAGGCAAACATCGGCGAACAGTATTGGGAGCAGTCCAAGGGCTTTGATCCGGAAAACAAATATTCCGTTCCTTACTGCTGGGGAACCGTCGGCATTCTGTACAACAAAACCATGGTAGAGGAGCCGGTTGACAGCTGGTCGATCCTCTGGGATGAAAAATATGCCGACAGCATTCTGATGCAGGACTCCGTACGCGATGCATTTATGGTTGCACTCAAATTAAACGGCAATTCCATGAATACCCTTGACGAAACCGAGCTTGCAGCTGCACGGGACCTGCTGATCAAACAGAAGCCTCTTGTACAGGCCTACGTTATCGACCAGGTGCGTGACAAGATGATCGGCGGCGAAGCAGCACTCGGCGTTATCTACTCCGGCGAAGCGATTTTCACTCAGCGTGAAAACCCGGATCTGGAATATGTCATCCCGAAGGAGGGTACCAAGGTCGGGATCGATTCCTGGGTAATTCCCAAGAACGCTCCCAATAAGGAAAATGCAGAAAAGTTCATTGACTTTATGTGCCGCGGTGACGTTGCTTTAAAGAATTTCGAGTACATTACCTACTCCACTCCCAACGATGCAGCCCGCGACCTGATCGAGGACGAAGACCTGAAAAATTCCAAAATTGCTTTCCCGGATTTAAGCCAGTATTCCGGTCTGGAAACCTTTACCTATCTCGGTGAAGACGGGGATTCCCTCTATAATGACATGTGGAAGGAAGTTAAATCCAACTAACTTATGGAACGCATTTTACATTATGAAATCAAAGCAAGCGACGATTCTCCTACCGTCGCTTGCTTTTTAAAACGGCAGGGGTATTCCTCCGCAAACTTAACAGATTTAAAAAAGATGCCGGAAAGCATCCTCATAAACGGTACTCCCTCCTATATGATCCGCCACCTGCAGGGAGGCGACCGCTTAACCGTGCACATTCAGGAAACTGCGGTCTCTGAAAAAATACCCCCCGTTTATCATCCTCTGGACATCGTTTACGCGGATGAAGACCTCATGGTGATCAACAAACCAGCCGATCTTCCGATCCATCCGTCGATGCGCAACTACACCCATTCCCTTGCAAACGGGCTCGCCTGGTATTTTGCTCAGAAAGACTGTCCCTTCGTCTTTCGCTGCATCAACCGACTCGATCATAATACCTCCGGCCTGACGATCATCGCAAAGCATTTGGTCAGCGGCAGTATTCTCGCAACCATGGTCCGGAACCGGGAAATCCACCGGGAATACCTCGGGATCTCTCGCGGCAGGGTCACTCCCTCCTCCGGAACCATCACCGCTCCACTGGGACGAAAGGACGGCTCCATCATCGAGCGTACCATCGACTTTGAACATGGCGAATCTGCCATTACTCACTATGAAGTGCTGGAAGAAAAAAACGGACACAGTCTGATCCGCCTGACATTGGAAACCGGCCGTACTCACCAGATCCGGATCCATATGAAATATCTGGGCTATCCGCTGATCGGAGATTCCCTCTATAATCCCGATATGGAGTGGATTTCCAGACAGGCGCTGCATGCAACCCGTCTGCGTTTTCATCATCCCATCACCAAAGAACCTCTGGAATTTCATGTTCCACTCCCGCAGGACATGCAAAACGTACTGGAGGGCATCCGGCCCGATGCCTGATGCCCTCCTTTTGCTTTCGACATACCTCTGCTTTCAACTGAGCGTACTATGGTGCAGCACTTATGTCTATTTCTGTCAATCTCTGACCCGCGTCCAAACCTGCATTTCGTTTTCACCGCGGTTTGCCCAGGTATAATACGGAATATACGAAAGTTCCGCTTTTTCAAACTCCGGCTTCTTCCAGACATGATACAGCGCTTCGCTTTCTTTTTCTATATGCGTATCAAGCTGCCGAAACCCTGCTGCAGTCAGCTTTTTGACCGGAGTTCCGCAAATATTGACGTCCGACACCGTTACGTTTAACTCCGGGTCAATCAGCAGCTTCTGCAGATCTTTTCCGTTGTCTGTCTCTTCCAGACAATAGACAACCGGCCCTCTCATCACGGCCCCTTTCCCCATATCCTCACGCACGGCTTCCTTTGCCGCGATCAGGCGAACCTCCATCGGAAAATGAAGCGTAAATTCTTCTTCCTCTCCCCAATCCTTTTGCAGATACAGGTAGCCGTCCTTTTCTTCCGTACCACCGGTAAAACCATCCAACTCATATCTGCTGCACCAGTCCGGTATCCGCAGTGCAAGCTTCAGTCCGGTATTCTTTGCGCGAATTGTGATTTTCACATCCCCCTCCCAAGGGAAGTTGGATTCCACACGGATATCTGCTGTCTTTTCGCCGATTTTCTTTTCCAGGATGCTTCCCATATAAAGATGTAAAAACAGCGTATCCTCGTTTTCCGTATATGCATAGGAACCGATCGAGCTGAGCAGACGCGCCAGGTTGGGCGGGCAGCATGCGCAGCCGAACCATTTCTGGCGAACCGGCTTGACATGAAATTTTCGTTCATCCTTATGACATGCCTCCGGCAGTACCTCCAGCGGATTGACATAGAAAAAGCTCTTTCCGTCAAGTGCCATACCGCTTAGCACGCCATCATAAAGTGCGTGTTCCATAACGTCTGCATACTTTGCCTCCGGCGCGATTTCCAGCATTCTCCGCGCAAAAAAGACAAGACCGATCGACGCACAGGTTTCCGCATACGCCGTGTCGTTCGGCAGATCGTAGGCATAGGTGAACGCCTCGCCCAGATGGGTGCTGCCGATTCCGCCTGTAACGTACATTTTTTTCTCCGTGATGTTGTCCCAGAGCCTCCGGCACGCCTCATACAGCGCTTCCTCACCTGTCAGCCTCGCCACATCCGCCATGCCGGAATATAGATAAACCGCACGCACGGAATGTCCGAACGCCTCGTCCTGCTTGCGCACCGGCAGATGCGCCTGATAATAGGAATAACGAAGCTCGTCCTCATGCCCTTTTTTGACTTCTTCGGGATGCTCTTGATCAAAGTAGTAGGGACGCTTTCCGCGCTCGTCCACGAAATACCGGGCAAGGTTTAAGTATTTTTCCTTCCCGGTCAGTTCATAAAGCCGCACAAGGGCCATCTCTGCGATTTCATGTCCCGGATAACCGTGAAGCTTTCCCTCTTCCGTACCGAAATTTGCCGCCACATAGTCTGCAAATCGTTCCGCCGCCTTCAACAGCTTGTCCTTGCCAGTCGCCTGAAAATATGCCACAGCCCCTTCAATCAGGTGTCCGAAGCAGTACAACTCGTGATGGTCCTTCAGATTCGTAAAGGTCGCGTCACGACCACTTAAAATATAGTAGGTGTCCAGATATCCGTCGTCCTGCTGTGCGGCGCAGACGATATCGATCGCGCCATCCGCGATTTTTTCCAGCTCCGGATCGGGATGCTGCGTTAAAGAATAACCAACCGCCTCAATCCATTTCGAAAAATCGCTGTCCTGGAACACAAACCCGTAAAATTCGTCATCTTTTAACTGCTTCGGATCCTCCGGTAACACCTCAAAGCCGCGATAGGTATACTTCGGCGCAATAAATGTGTTTCCTTTTTCTTTCTTTTCCCGGTTCAGCTTTCCTGCAGCCTTGAAATTGTGCATACAGAAGCTCGGTGCCGCGCCCTCCACGCGGTCATTTAAGGCATCCCACTGATACGGGATCACCTCCTTGCGTACGAGCTCCATTTCCCCTTTCCAAAAGGTGTCCGTCACCTGAATGTTTTTCAGCGAAACGGGTGCGGAATAATTGTGTTTATCCATGTTGTTCCTCTCCTGTGTCTGTATTTTT
>ENA-UESE01001950-UESE01001950.1-human-gut-metagenome-genome-assembly--contig:-NODE-1950-length-13659-cov-6.383007_pt1 | contig 13659 bp, 10 predicted proteins | sample MGYA00242995_ERZ507996 | MGnify/ENA primary metagenome ERZ507996 (study PRJEB26167, sample SAMN06115489) | human gut metagenome | host: Homo sapiens | place: China:Sichuan | collected 2015-04-15... | reverse complement strand
CTTAGAAATATCCAGCCATAATAAACTCGCAAAGCGTGTTTATTATGGCTATCGCGGCAGTCGCCAAGGTCATATCAGGAATATGACTTTGGCTCGTTGCTCGCGTAAATTGAAGCTTCTGGCATCGTTGATGTATGCACACCTGCTTTTCTCATATATGCTGTCGTCCGTACGTTAAGAATGCGTGCTAAACAACCATACTACTTCTCATTCACAACCGCGTTATCCATAACTATATTCTGTGCTTTCTTTACAAGCATTGCCTTTACTATTGTATTCTTGTCAAACTTATCTGTGAATGTTGTTACCTGTGAATAACCGCTGTCCTTTGCAAACTGTTCAAGGTCATCTTTATATTCATATTCTGTTATATCAAGTCCTTCTTTTTCTGCTATTGCCTGATATATAAGCTGCTGGCCTGCTGATGCCTTTACGAATTCATCAAATGTTTTACCATAAAGGTTCTGGCAGTATTCATCATTAGTCTTTCCCTGAAGAGTACTATAAAAACTGATTGATTCTTCAAGCTTTGATGTCTGCTGTGCAAGGAATTCTTCAGGGTATCCTGTTACCTTACATACATCAAGAAGCTGTGTAAGAATAGCCTCATTCTTTGCTTCACTCACCTTTGTATCTATAGTTGATTTAACATCGTTCTTAACATATTCCTTATATGAATCTACTGATTCAAGACCAAAGTTCTCTTTTACAAACGAATCTGTGAGCATAGGAACATTTGGCTGCTGTACGTAGCTCATGGTTAGTTCAAACACCACTCTCTTACCTGCATAATCAGTATACTTAGAGTTATCTGGCATAGTTACTGTTATAACCTTTGTCTGACCTGCTGCCATACCATATAATTCATCTGCAAGACTCGTTCCTGCAACTGGAAAAGCATCCTTTCCAAGAACCATACTATAATCAGAACCCGTGAAATCATCTATTGCAAGTCCACCTGCTGTTCCTGAGTAACTAAATGTTACCTTATCTGACTTCTGAGCCCCACGGTTAACATCTGTATATGTAGTTACATCCTTCATCTGCTCAGCTATCTTGTCATCTATAACCTTGTTAGTTATGGATGTGACATCAACATCGGCTACTATTCCCTTGTAGTTTCCAAGCTCAACATAATCTGAAGGATTATATCCATAATCAACCTTTATTTTACTATTACATGCTGTAGTCATAAGCATAGAAACAACCATAGCTGCTGCTACTGCATATTTAACGCACTTTCCTTTTAATACTTTTCTCATAACCTGTCTCCATAAATATATATTATGCCGGATTGCCGACTTATAAACTATACCATAATACAGCCTCTAAAGCCAGTATTACATAAATGTTTCACAATATTATCACAAAAGCCGCCATACAGGATATAAAGAGTTATCTCATCCTATATAGCGGCTTAAATGCTACTAATCAGAAGATATCCAGAATCTGACAGATATAAATCTGATATATAACATTATATTTATCTTTACACTAATTAATCTAATGATTAAGCAATCTTAGACTTAGCAACTTCTGCTAACTTAGCAAATCCTTCTGCATCATTAACAGCCATCTCAGCTAATACCTTTCTGTTAAGGTCGATGTTAGCTAACTTTAAACCATACATGAACTTGCTGTATGAAAGACCATTCATTCTTGCAGCAGCATTGATTCTTGCGATCCATAACTGTCTGAACTGTCTCTTCTTCTGCTTTCTACCCTTGTAGCTCTCTGTAAGAGCTCTCATTACAGACTGCTTAGCAACTCTGTACTGCTTAGATCTAGCTCCTCTATAACCCTTAGCGAGCTTTAATACTCTATTATGCTTCTTCTTTGCGTTCATACCGCCTTTAATTCTTGCCATTTCTTAATTTCCTCCTAAAATAATCAATCACAGACACCCATATCTTATAAATATGGCATAATCTTCTTCATTGTCTTTACATTAGTTGCATCTGTCATAGCTGCATGTCTAAGATTTCTCTTTCTCTTAGTAGTCTTCTTTGTAAGAATATGGCTCTTGTAAGCTTTCATTCTCTTTAATTTACCTGTTCCAGTTACTTTAAAACGCTTTGCAGCTGCTCTTTTTGTCTTTACCTTTGGCATAATAATCCTCCTAATTTAATTCTCATATGGAATAATATTTTAACGTTTTTCAGTTAAAAACATAGTCATGCTCCTGCCTTCTAACTTTGGAGCCTTATCTACTACTGCTATATCACTTAACTTCTCTGAAAAATCTTCAAGTATATGCTTACTTGAATCAACATGAGCCATCTCACGTCCTCTGAATCTGAGTGATACTTTAACCTTATCGCCTTTCTCTATGAACTTCCTTGCTGCGTTACACTTAGTGTTAAGGTCATTCACATCTATGTTAGGTGATAAACGAACTTCTTTGACTTCTATTGTTCTCTGTTTTTTCTTAGCTTCCTTTTCTTTTCTGACAAGCTCATACTTATACTTGCCATAATCCACAAGCTTACATACAGGTGGCTTTGCGGATGGAGCTATCTTTACAAGATCAACCTCTGCCTCTCTTGCTAACTTCATAGCATCCTTAGGAGACATAACTCCAAGCTGCTGTCCTTCTTGTCCAATAACACGAACTTCCTTATCGCGGATCTGCTCGTTAATCATTAATTCGCTAATAGTAGTGCACCTCCAAAATCAAAAAAAGTGGATAGTCAGACTATCCACTTTTTAATCATAATGCATCTTAATTGCTGTTTATCATGCATATTCTTAAAAATATAAACCCGAGTCGCCTTCATGCGCTAAGGTGAGAGTGGATACTCTGCTTCGTTTAACAACTATTAGAGTTTAACACTAATAGTTATAGCTGTCAACTATATTTTTAAACATTTCAAACAAACATTTCAAATATTTCAAATTTCTGCAATACAAAAATGATACATTATTTTATTTTTTATCTTACAACTGACTTTCTTCTTAATACTACGAATGCAAGACCTGCACATGATACAACTGCGAATAATACATAGAGTGCTATATTATACACATCACCTGTATTTATTGTGTTATCTGATGACTGTCCGTTTCCTGTTGCTGCTACATCTTCATAGCATATAGCGTATGTAGAGAACTTATCTGTTGTAAATGTAATAACTCCGTTTTCGCAGCTTGTTTCAAGTGCCTCTGCTACACCATCATGAATTCTTACAACTGTATATTTTCTTTCTACAGATGAATCTGTATTCTTAAGACTTTCAGGAATATCAAGCTTAACAACAACTCCAGCAGCTGTTTCTGTTACTGATACTTCTTTGAGACTTCCAACTTTCTTTAATAATGTAAGATCAAGATATGCTCCAACTACACCATTGTTAAGAACTTCCTTAACCTTATCTTCCACAAGCTTCTTATCGCTTTCTGATACTGTAGCTGTTACATCTTTGACCTCCATAGATACCGAAACTGTACTTCCGTTTTCTATTTCTTTCTTTTCCTCTTCTGTGAATGTGATTCCGCTCACCGGTACTTCGGCTTTTATATTGATGCCAGCATCAGCCTTAATTACTGCATTTACCTTATCTGAATCTGGTGTGCTTGGTGTATCGCTTGGTGTGCTTGGTGTATCGCTTGGTGTATCGCTTGGTGTGTTTGGTGTATCGCTTGGTGTGCTTGGTGTGTTATCTCCTGGTTTATTATCTCCTGGCTTATTATCTCCCGGTTTATTATCATCAGGCTTAACATCTGAACCAGTTACTACCTTACCATCTACAACAAGCTTTATATCTGAGAATGTTACATCTGCCTGTCTTGCTACAAATAAACCTACATATACATAATCTGCATCTATTGATGTAAGCTTGAAATCAAAACCACCTGATATAGCAGCATTATCGCCAAATGTACATGCGTATCCATCACTGTTACTCTCAATCTTAAGTGCATATGTCTTACCAGCCTCTACCGGATTCTCTAATTTACCACCATAGCCTAATGCACCATCTTTTCTCTTAAAGCAGTTAGCTGTTCCCTGCTGGATACTTCCTGCTGCAACATAATCTCCAAGAGCTGACTTATCATTAACATCAATATACATCGCATCTCTTGCCATAAGACCAAATGCCACCTGATTGTGTTTATTAATGCTGTTTACTGTTGCATTAGCTGTTATTACAAAGTTACTATCTGCTGGTACTTTATAATAATACATTGCCATTCCATCTGTTGTTGATGATATCTTTCCCTTACCATTAACAGCAATGTGAATGCTTCCATCTTCATTGCCCTCAAGTATAAACTTATCCTTAATAAGATTTGGATCTCCGCCTATATCTCCAAATATTGAACCCTTGAAAACTCCTGCATCTTTCCATAATTCACTCTGCTTAAGTTCTCCTGAATATTCAGCTTCCTTATAATCAGGATTAGACTTAAGTACATCAGCCTTAACAGGTGCTTCCTTAGCTGTTATATGTTCTGATATTCCAGCTACCCCAAGTTCCTTAATTGTCTTAGTTACAAGATAAGCATTATATGTTCCACCATAAATGTTTGTATGTGTATTATCAACGCTTGTAGCCTTAGATGATGTCCATGCATGAAGGTTGACTGTCTCATCTGGTCCTAATGTATCATATAACTCTTTTGTCATCTTAGTCATATCAACAACTGGTATATTAAGTTCCTTACCAAGATTCCTTATAGACTGGGCATAATCTCCACCCTTGAAATCACCACTATCCTTTGTGATATGAAGATTACTGTCAGACCATTCTGATGTAGCAGTTCTTCTTACTATAGGTGTACAGAGAATAACTGTTGTACCAGCTGCCTGCGCAGGCTTAATATAGTTTTCATATAATGAGTTAGCAAATGAGCCAGCTGTCTTATAATCACCATTAGGGTCTGTATATCTGTCTGCTTCTGCCTTTTCATCATTATGACCAAAGCCTATAAGAAGATAATCACCCTGCTTCATACCGGCTGTAAGTTCTTTATACTCCTTATCATTAACATAGCTCTTAGAACTTCTTCCTGATAAAGCTATATTCTTCACTTCATATGTTCCATCAAGATACTTATCAATCTGTGTACCCCATCCATATCTTGGATAATAATAATTATCAGCAAAAGAACTTACTGTAGAATCACCTATTATCCATACTGTAGGCTTGCTGCTGTCTTTATTAACTGCATCATCAGCCATAGCCATAACGCTCCAGCCTATGCTCATAACAAGCAGAAGCAAAGCGCTAAGCAGACAACTTATACGTTTTCTGTTTCTTTTCTTCATCATAAATAACCTTCCCTTTCTTTTCTGGACAATCTGTCCTTTTTATGGAATTATAAAGTATGAACCAATGTCAAGGTCAATATCTTTTTGCACATTTAATAATGTATTGTACATAAATCCATACATTATTATATTTCAAAAAACATTCAGGCAAATAATATTCAAGCAAATAATATTCAAACAAACAATATTCAAGTATTCAAAAACCAGACACACAACAACCTAAGTCATTGTGTATCTGGCTTTATTCAATGCCAATCAATACTAATCAATTCTAATCATCACTAACACTAGTATCTATAACTATTATATTATTTATTAATCAGCCTTTTCTTTTTTCTATCTTCATTCACAAGAAGTACTATTCCAGCTAATGCCATTGTAAATGCCACACTATATCCCATCACGTGATATACATCTGCTGTTTTTACATCATCTTTAGAAGCATCTGGATTTTTATCGTCAGATGATATAGCATTGTCATCTTTCTTACTGTCACTACCTGACGTAGCTCCATCATCTTTCTTATCGCTGCCACCCTGTTCTGGTGCTGGCGTTGGGTCTGGCGATGGCGTTGGGTCTGGCGATGGCGTTGGATCCGGTGCCGGCGTTGGGTCTGGTGCTGGCGTTGGATCCGGTGCCGGCGTTGGGTCTGGCGATGGTGTTGGGTCTGGCGATGGTGTTGGATCCGGCGCTGGTTTCTCACTCTTATTAAGTTCTTCATTCTTAGCACTTATTACACCTAAAAGGCTCTGGCCTTTTGTTGTCCAGTACACTGCATCTTCTGTGAAGCTGCCATTTGCATCTGCTGCTTTAGCAGTAAGCACTCCGTTCTTATCAACAACAAACACCTGCTGTCCATCCGGATTAACACCTGCTACTCTAGATGGTGCTTTAACAGCCTTTGAAAGTGATATATTCATATTCTGGATCTGCTGTGCAAAGAGTTCTGCTGTTATGAAACCACCAAGCTTATTGCTATGTGTGCTGTCTCCTGCTGACATAACCTGTGTACCATTAACAGACTTGCCATTAGCTGCCTTTTCATCTGCTTTGTATGCTTCCTCATACATATTCTTTGTTATCTCAAAACCATCAATAAGTAATACATCCTGTTCCTTTGCAAGCTGTTTAACTGCTTCAACATATGCATTATTTTTAGTTACAAGTGTTCCTGTTTCCGTATCTGTTGAATCATGATGTGGTTTGATAGTACCATCACTAGTATAATAAAGTCTTGATACTGGTGTTACAAGAACTGGTATTGCACCTGCTTCCTTTGCCGCATCAACATATTGCTTAAGATACCATTTATAAGTACCACCACAATCATATGAATAGAATGTATCTCCATACTTTGAAGTAAGTGATGATGGTGTTGCCACTTTAGTTCCTGCTGTTACCGGATATATTCCGTTGGCATCTGGCTGTCCAAGTGGTACATATCTATCTTCAATGTATCCTTTTCCATTGGCACAGTCATTGTGTCCAAACTGTATAAACAGATAATCGCCTGCTTTGATATTGGCTTTTATCTTATCTAATGAGCCCTCATTGATAAAGTTTCGGCTGCTTCGTCCTCCATTGGCATAGTTCTGCACCTTAACCTTTGAAGAATCAAAGAACGCCTGTAAATATTCGCCCCATGAGCCTTCAGCCTGAGCCTTACCGCTCATATACATACCTGATGCTGAATAATCCTTAACAGTAGAATCACCTGCTAAAAATACATTTACTCCATCACCAAGTTCTATATCTGTTGAACCTGTAGGATCTTCATATCCATCTCTTACATATGCCTCTGCCTTATATTTTACTGTTCCTGACTTAACACCACTTAAGTTCTCAGGTACAACTTCAACTTCAATATGCTTTCCAATAGCATCCTTAGAAATCTTATATGTATTATCAGCATTGGCAGTTGACGATTTTGCAAGTGTTCTGCTGCCATCCTCATTAACAATATACCAGCGGATCACTGATGCATCATTTTTATCATTCTTCTCTCCAAGAGAGTATATAACAGTAAGAGTATGTCCTGGATATGGTGCATTGATATCTCCATTATCAACAAGATATGGTTTTTTTACAAATGCTACTGTGCTCTCATCAGCCACATAAGCATCAGGTGTCCAGCCTGAAAGATAATCATTCACAACATCTTTCTTTGCAACACTGTCATCTGTTGTAACTCCTGTTACTCTCTTAGAAACATCTACTGCTGTTCCATCTGTATAAACCGAATTATATTCTGTATAACCAGCCTTCTCCGGCTTATTGCCAGACATTTCAAACCAGCCTTCATCCTTAATGTAACTACCATTTATCTTAGTATTAAGGAAGGTTACTTTTGCATCCTGACCCCAAGGTCTTCCAAGATATCCTGCACTTACCTCAAGTTCATCACTGCCTGTTATTGTACAGTTTCTAAATACATAGCCAATCTTAGTTGCTGCAGCAGAGGTTGGCTTATGTGCTGTAATATAACCACCTGTAGAGCCAGCACTATAACCTGCGAATCTAAGCTCACATCCATCAAACACTGCGTTTCCATCACCAAATATGTAATCTGTATTACCCTCTATATGGCAGTTTTTAAAGTACATATTAGTTGCTGAATTGCCAGTATATAATGTATCCTGGCTTCCAAGAAATGCGCAGTCTGTGAATTCAACCTTATCAGCTTCTATAGCCATGGCTGTTGCTCTTTCTGTTGCTGCCTTTGATGTAACATCTGTTGCGTAGTTTCTGTCTGGATTCTTATTTTCTGTAGGTGTCACACCATCTTCTATTTCTTCATCTGTTAAATAACGGTTAAACGAAGCTTCAAATGTGATTCCATCAGCACTAAATCCTGTTGCTGTATTTTTAAGCAGTACTGAACAGCCCCATTTTGCTGCAGCTGCCTTCTCGTACTTATCATATGCATTTTCAGCATTATAATAACCTTTAGAATCTATGCTGTAATACTTATATCCTATTCCATAATACCATGTAAGAAGCACTTCTTTGCCTGATGACTTTTCATCATTAACAAGTCTTACATATGGAGTTGATATAATAACCTGTTCTCTATATGTACCAGGAGCAATATGAATAGTAACTCCATTATTCTCATCAGGAGCAGGTGTCATTAATGATACTGCTGATACTGCTTCTTTTACTGTATTATAGTTTACATTTCCTTTTTCTTTATATCCGACATATATATCAGATACTCTTTCAATCTGTTCCTTATCTTTAGTTGACACCATTAAGATATCTTTAGTTACATCTGCATCATTGACTACTATATGTGTTGTTGTTCTATATCCATCAGCTACTGCTTCAACTTCATATGAACCATTTCTTAAAGAAACTTCATATCCATCTGATGTAACCTTTCCTGTATACACATATTTGTCATCAACATTGATAAACTTAATATCTGTAACTGCTGCTTTAGCATCAATATCTGTAAATCTACCTGTTACCTTATATAACTTCTTAGCAGAAACGCTTATATCTTTAGAGTAATCTGTCTGACCTGTAACCTCTTTGCCATCAGCTACTTCATAATCATTAACTCCACTAAGCTCAACTGTATACTTAACATCAGGCTCAAGTGTTGCTTTGAAAGCTTTGTTATCATCAAGCTTAAGAACCACATCATCCGCTAATGAAGATGGGTCTGCTACAAGCTTAACTGATAATCCAGATGTATCATAATCTGCTGCAAAGCCTGTAACCTTTCCTGTATATGTATATACTTTCTTTTCTTCTACCTTTAATGTAACTCCTGTCTTGCCTGTCAGAGCTTCATCTACAGTTGTTGTAACATTCTTTGTATCAACGGAAAATCCATATCCTGCTGCTCCGGATAAAACTGCTGTATAATCACAACCTGCTGCAAGTGTAGCTGTAAATGTATTGCCTTTTACATCTGCATCATATGTGATATCGTTAACATCATCCTTAAATAAAACCTTCAGACCGCTTACCTGTACACCTTCTATTGTTCCACTGACTTTTACTCCCGGAATTCTTACCACCCTGTTATATATAGGTTTTCCTGCTGCTGCATCTGTATATACCTTATATGAACCACTATACTTAGCTACGAATTCATACTTAGCTCCCTTGTTAGTAAAGCTTGCTTTTTCTACCTGTTCATTATCTTCACCAAGATACTTAAAAAGAAGTGTTCCATTAGCAGCATTGCTTGATGCCATGTATACAACTATCTTATCTCCGGCTTCTACATTGTTAATAGCAATGTATCTTCTTCCTTCTCCTCCTGTACCATTACAGTAGTACATACCGGATGCTGTATATCCATCATCATATGCTGTTGTTGCTAACGCATTGCTTCCATAGTTTTTGCCTGATGCCGAGAATAATCTGTCATTGGCATTATGATTGATTGTAAGATCACCAAATGTTGTTTCTCCGGCAACGAATTTACCATCCTTTGAAACATTGTCACAATTCTCCCAGTCAGCAGCAGTAATATGATTATTATACTTATCTGTATCTGCTTCCTGTACTGTGCCCATGTCCCATACGTCAATCTTTCTTGTTGACGCTTTTGATTCTGCTGCAAATGCAGTTACGTCTATGCTTGTAACAAGCATAAGTACTGCACACAAAAGACTGCTAAGACGTCTTTTAGTTGTTTTGCGCATATTGACCTCCCTTTCTGCCTTTAAAGGCATTATAACATTATATATCTGCATGGATACTGTCAGGGTCTGTTTATAAAACCTTTTTGATATCCATAATACAAACTATAAAGTATGAACCAATGTCAAGGTCAATATCTTTTACATATTTAATAAAGAATTGTTTTTATATGCGAACATAATATCTCATAATTCACTGTTTTTCATGCCGTACAGGAACACTCATAAGAATATACATCACATGATCATCACTATCATCATCCTTAACCTTTGTTATAACTATACCTGTTATATCGCCATCAAGGACAAGATTATGCTCTTTCATATACGCAAGATGACGCCCTATCATAATCTCCTTAATCTCATCCTGTGAATAATCATATATACTGCTTAACCTTGCCGGCACCTTTGATATACCCATAACTGACGGCTTAGGAATATACTTCTGTGCATATTGGTTAATATGAAGATGATACTTTTCAAGATGCTCTTCCTTAATCGAATAACCACAGCTTACAGTAAAACGTCCTGCTTTCATCTCACTCTCAGGAATTATGTATATATGCTGTATTTCTGGTGAATTGTATAAAAACTCGCTTAGCTGCTCCAGTCTTTCTGGCTCCTGAAGCAGCTTTCCGCCATTCTTATATAAAACATAATACATAGGAAGACTTTGTTTTTCATATATATCTGTATTAGCTGCCGCCTTATTCATAAGCACACAGTCATCCTTAAGCCTGTGTCTTAAATACGTCATATAGGCTATCTGCCTATCCATCTGCTGCATGTGTTCCTGACACGCCTCTATAGTTTCACCAAGCGTATAATTCTGCATCTTACTTATCTGCTCATGCGTAAAACCATACTTTATATGCATTTTAGCATTGAGCACACCAAAAACTCCGTCATCATCATAATACCTGTATCCGCTGTTCTCATCCCTCACAGCAGATATATAACCCATATCCTCATATCTTCTCACCGTATTTGTAGATACACCAAGAAGTTTTGCAAGATCACTTATCTTATACCTCATATATCTTTTGCCTCTTTCATTTGTACACATTTCTTTATATCATCATAATATCAGTACTATAATACTATTTCAATACTGTTTAAAGACAACATTTCCATAATCCAGACTATATCATGCCCGCTTACATAAGCTCAGCTATGCCTGACAGTCTCACATATCTGTCTGATATACGGTACCATGTCGGAAAATCAACGACTCCTGTCTGTGGCATATTGTTAATCCTCTGAAACTGTCTTACCGCTTCTGCTGTCTGCTCTCCATATATTCCATCAACTGACAATGGTGGTATAGCCTTGTAATAATCTCCTATGAGATTCAGCTGCTCCTGAAGCTGTCTTACTTTCTGACCCGATGACCCTATATCAAGATTGGCACCAGGCCATGATGAAGGAATACCCTGTATCTGCTCTGCTGTATTTATATACATATCATCGCCATAATAATATCTTAATATATCGATTGATGAATATCCCTGGTCACCAAGATACTTACTTCCCCACTGTGTCATCCAGTTCGGACAGCTTGATTTTTTTCCATCACAGTACTGTGTAAGTATTGGCTGCTTAACATTCGGACGTGAAAGATAATTATCAAATATTTCATCTACTACATTTGATATACTCTCAAATATATTTCTGCCATTCACCCATTTATGATCAAATGCTGTTGAAGATGTTATAGTAAAATTATAACTCTGGTTTCTATACCATTCTGTATACACCCTGTTCAATGTAAATGACATGATTGCAAGTATATTAGCCTCTAACGTCTGCCTTGGCCATGTTGAATATATCTCGCTGCTTGCAACATTTTTAATATAATCCTTATACCTGACATAATAATCAAGCGCCGTTGAATCAGTAGGAACACCATCATGCACAACTATAGTTTCAGGAATAACAACACGGCTTAGTACTATCTCACCAGACTGGTTAAGTGGCTTTATCTCACTCTCTGGTATCTTGGCTGGATAGTTTCCATACAGGGTATTAACCGGAATAACTATATTATCTTCCGCAACTGCATACTCATTTTCATTAAGATATACATCCTGTATACTCGTTTCCCCTGAAAAGACATCTATTCCGGATATGTTAGTCTCCTCATATCCGTTGGCACTGACATCAATCGTATATTCTGCAAATGGCTGTTTTTCCCCTGGCTCCATGCTGTACTCTATCGGTGGTGCTAAAAGTTCATCAAGATTAACCGCCCCCTCTGAATCCGTTACAAGTTCATTTATTATCGAATCCGGATTACCTGTGTATGACAGAGTGATTCTTGCATTTGCAAGCGGTGCTCCCTGCTGTTTATCATATACATTTATGTGCATCTTCCCTTTATCTATCATATCCTGTGGTGTTTCCATAGTATGAACATACACCATTATACCCCCATTCTGTATACACCTATATACAAAAATCAATATTTTTTCATTATTATATGTATCTTTATATATTTTTATGAATAAAATAAAATGATAATTCCCTTAGGAGCGGATATGTCAAAATATAAAGTAGCTCTTGATGCAGGTCATGGTGGCAGCGATCCTGGTGCTGTTTATAATGACAGACAGGAAAAAGATGATACCCTCGACCTGGCTCTTGCCGTCGGCGATATTCTTAAAAAAAATGGAGTTGATGTTTTCTATACAAGAACTAACGACGAATATGAGACACCTTTTAAAAAGGCAACTGATGCTAACAACTCAGGCGCTGATCTTTTCGTGTCAATACATCGAAACTCTTCTGAAAAGCCCAACCAGTATTCTGGTGTTGAAACTCTTGTATACAATGATTCAGGATTTAAATCAGAGGTTGCAAGAAACATAAACAACCAGCTTGAGAATGTTGGATTTAAGAATCTGGGAGTTGATACCCGGAAAAATCTTGTGGTACTTAAGAGAACTAAGATGCCAGCTGTCCTTGTTGAAGCAGGCTTTATAAATAATGAAAAAGATAATTATATATTTGACCAGGAATTCGATAAGGTTGCAAATGCTATAGCTGATGGAATACTTGAAAGTATTCCGGCCAGTGCCCGTAATAACAATAATAGTCATAGCAATAACAACAATAATAAAAATGATAATACAAGCAATAATAGCCGCAATGATAATATCAATAATAATAATAGAAACGATTATAATAACAGCAATAATAGTAATAAAAACAGTTTAAGTCCTGCTAATACAACAGACAGCATGGCCGTTACCAGTTATATAAGCAACGGAGCTGACTGCGGTTGTAACTATGATGATAATACAGATAACTCCTACACACCACAACCACTTTACAGAGTACAGACTGGTGCTTACAGAAACAAAGAAAATGCAGACCGTATGTTAAACTCACTGCTCATTGACGGATTTCCTGCATTTATAATATATGAAGATGGCTATTATAAAGTACAGGTTGGAGCCTATGCACATTTGGCCAATGCCATTAAGATGGAGCAAAGACTAAGAAGATTCCATTACAATACTTATATAACAACTTAACAACGAAAGACTAAAAGCAGGCTCTGATTTAAACTGACTAAAAGCTTATAATAGCAGGAATATATACCATGAAACCAGGGTCAAAAGGTCTAAACCCACATGAGCTTGCTCATAGATGGGTGAAAGACCTTGGGACCCGCCCCGATATGAGCATAAAAGTGGGATGATAATCCCACGATATGCGAATATTGGG
>ENA-UESE01001944-UESE01001944.1-human-gut-metagenome-genome-assembly--contig:-NODE-1944-length-13685-cov-3.058348_pt1 | contig 13685 bp, 9 predicted proteins | sample MGYA00242995_ERZ507996 | MGnify/ENA primary metagenome ERZ507996 (study PRJEB26167, sample SAMN06115489) | human gut metagenome | host: Homo sapiens | place: China:Sichuan | collected 2015-04-15... | reverse complement strand
TCCGTACCGTCGGCGTCGCGGTCGTTGAGGCAGACGACAAACGTCGCATCCTCGTTCAGCCCGGCGAGATAGCGCATGGTCTGGTTGCAGCCGGCGGGGTTTTTCACGAGCATCATGCGGCCGGGTGTGCCGCGCAGGTCGAATTTCTCCATGCGGCCAAAGCCGCAGCCGAACGCGCCGAGCGCGTGCACGATCGCCTCCGGTGTGAAGCCGAACGCAGACAGCGCAGCTGCCGAGCCGACGGCGTTATAGATGTTGTACGCCGCCGGAAGGTTGATGTGTACGGCGTACTCCCGCCCACCGATGGACATGGTGACATCGCTCGTGTCCACGCCGAGGTTCTGAACCGCCGTGACTGCGACCTGCGGGGCTTCGCGGTGATAGCCGCACTTCGGGCAGCGAAATGCGCCCAGATGCCCGTAAGTACGGTAGTCGTAGACATATTCGGTCTTGCAGTGGATGCAGTGCGGCGCGTCGGAGATCTCCGTCAGGTCGTCGCCGCCGAGCGGAACGTTCACGCCGAAGCGCAGGACCGGGTTCGGCACATGCTCCGGGATGGACGCGATGAGTGAGCAGTCGGCATTGATGCACAAAACGCTCTCCGGCGTGTGGCGGATGCCCTCGATGATGTTATTGAGCGTGTGCGTAATCTCACCGTAGCGGTCGAGCTGGTCGCGAAAAACATTCGTCGCCACGATGACCTCCGGCTTGAGGTACTTGAGCACGGTCTGGGATGCAGCCTCGTCGCACTCAATGACGGCAAACTGGCACTTTGGTCTGCCGGTCAGGGTACTGTGCATGGCAAACTCCGCCGTGATGCCTGAGATGAGGTTTGCGCCCGAGCGGTTGGCAAAGTAGTTGAGGCCCGCATCGGCAAATGCCTGCTCGATCATGCGGGAGCTGGTCGTCTTGCCGTTCGTGCCGGTGACGAGGATGACGCGCACCCCCCGCGAGAGCACGCCGAGCACCTGCGGGTACACCTTGAGCGCTACGCGGCCGGGAAACGCCGTGCCGCCGCGGCGCAGCAGCCGCAGCAGCCCGCGTGCAAGCTTACACAGCAATACTGCAAAAAAAGTTCGGATTTTCATTCGTTAGGGTCACTCCGTGAATATCGGCATCTGTCAGCAGATGCTCATTTTTACTGTTTTTCCGGCCAGAGTCAGCATATTGCGCAGCTCCTGCACCAATTGCAGCTTGCGCTCAAAGCTGAACTCCGTATCCTGCTGGGCGAGGTTGCTCGCGTTGCCGAAGAGGACATTGACCTCTGTCGCCTCCTCAAGCAGTACGAGCGCGAGCTTGGACGCGCCGTCCTTCATGTGGGCGAGCTCGAGCGTGTACATGCCATCCGCGAGGTAGTCCTTGATGCGTTTCATCGTCACATTGACCGTAACGACGCCCTCGGTCGTCAGATCCACACCGTGGATCTCGCTCATCGGCGGCACCTCCTCCGTGCCGCTGCCGGGCAGCGTGTGCACCTTTACGCCCAGATATGACGCGACAGCGTTGGCCGTGGTGCCGCCGCAGACAACATGCTTGCCATCCTTGCCGAAAAACAGGCGCATGGTGCTCAGATCATCATCCTTGCGCTCTGGCGGGCCGATCATGACGTTGACCGGGCAACGCTCACGCAGGCGCGCAACGACAACAGTCGTATCATCATGCATAGCGTCCATGTCCAGCGTCTTGACGGTCGAGAGGATACTGGCCGCCATGCGCTGTGAGGAGACGGTGGGTGAATAATTGCGCAGGATAAAATCCTCAATGTCCTGCCGCGCCCAACCGGCGTCCGTCGTCACGCCGCGTCCGGCCTCCGACACGCCGTCGCTGAAGAGCACAAGCATATCGCCCACGTCACAATGCAGGTAGCTCTCGTGCAACTCCTTTTCCTGAATGAAGTTGACGGAATAGTTGTATTTCCCGATCGCGCCGTTGTGCACGAACACAGCGTTCGGGTTGTCATACTGGATCAGGCGCGCGCGGGTGCCGGCCGTCTGCAGGATCGTAAAGGTCGCATAGGCGAGCTTGCGCTCCCTGCACATGGGCAGCGTTTCCGCCACAGTCGTAACGCACTCGTCGATCGGCACGTTGCCCTTGAGCATGGTCGTGAGCATGGTCGTTGTCAGCGTAGAGAGGATGTTGGCCTTGACGCCGCTGCCGAGACCGTCGGAGAGGATGACCGTCGCGTCATTGTCGGCCCATTCGAGCGCACACTGGTCGCCGCAGAGCGTCTCCCCGTTTTTGTTGCAGCTGATGACGCTGATGTCCCAAACCGTGTTCCTGCAGCGATTCGTTCGTTTACGCATCATCATCGCCGTCCTCATCAAGCATGATGGCTTCCTTCAGATCGTGCACAGCCACCTTGGTCTCCGCCGCCGTTTCACCGAGCAGACTTGCGATCTCGTGCACGATGCGCAGCTGGTTTGCAATGATATCGTCCGCCAGATCGGCCGCATGGATCTTCGTCTTCTGGATCTTGTTGCGGCGCTGGCGCGCCTTGGTCACGTCGCGCATAATGCAGGTAAAGAGCGTCCGCTCCGGGTCGCAGATAAAGATGCGCTCGAGATAGACGTTGTAGTCAGCGAGAAAGACCTCGTCCGTGACCTGTGTCTCGTCCTGACTGATCATCTTCACAAAGTCGTACTCGTCCATGATGCGCGACACCGGATATCCGATGATGTCCGCCGGATCCTTGATGCCAAAGATCTTGCAGGCCGCCTTGTTGATCTGCCGCACCTTGAGCTTTTTACCGACCGTGACAATGCCCTCGGGCGAGACATTGATGATCTTCTCGGAGTAGGTCTCGGCGCGCTCCTTCATATAGGGCATACACATGCTGATCTCGGCGCGTCCTTCATAGACGGCGATGGCCTTGTCGCGGCAGGTGCGGTAACCGCACAGGCCGCAGTTGAGCTCATCCGCGGGGCTGAATTTGCCCATCTTGCGCAGGATGCCGCTGATAACGGATTCCGGCGGCAGATCGGTCGGATGCTTCTTGTCGATGAGCACACGGCGCATGTTGACCGGATCCTGAATATCGAAGTTCTTGCTGCCGTTGGCGCTCTGGATCACGCGGCGGCGCGACTCGAGCAGGTTTGTGTGCTTCTGCCGGAACGCGAGACCGCCGACGCAGTTGCCGTGACAGGCGGCGATTTCGATGAAGCAGTTGCGCAGCTCGCCATTGACAACGCTCTTGAGCGTCTGGATGCTGTCGTCCAGACCGTCAAGGAACAGGTAATCGCGCCCGGAATCGAGCGCCATGGAATGCAGGACACCGTTTGTGATCGTATAAGCGCGCGAGAGCATCGGCTCATCTGCCGGGACGTTCGGGTCGACGGCGACGCCGGCCTCGTTCATCCACTCCTCGAGCTCCGTGAAGGTGATGTCATAATCGGCGCCGACGCTCTCAAAGCGCGTCGTCTCCTCCTTCTTGGAGATGCAGGGACTGATGTAGACAATGGTCGCGCCCGGATAGCGCTCGCGCAGCAGCACGGCATGCGCCTGCATCGGCGAGAGCACCGGAGCGAGATACGGCAGCGCCTCGGGCAGATGCTTTTCCACATAGAGTACGATCGTCGAACAGCCCGAGGTGATGATCGGCGCATCGCCCGGCTGGGCGGCGAGCTTTTCCAGCTCCTTCTTAACCAGATAGGCGCCCTCTGCAGTTTCGTGTGCCGCCGTGAAGCCGAGCGCCTTGAGCGGTTTTTCGATGCCCTGAAAACCGGGGGTGTCAAAATAGGCGATGTACGACGAGTCGACGCTTACGACGACCTGTTTTCCGGAGGCGATCAGCTCCCGGATCTGGCCGACGTCGCTGATGTCCTCCTTCGCGTGCTGCGGGCAGACAGACACGCAGTTGCCGCAGAGAATACAGTCGCTGGAAATGATCTGTGCGTGACCCTGATAGACGCGGATGGACTTGACCGGGCAGAACCGGACGCATTTGTAGCAGTTTTTGCAGTTGGCCTGTTTGAAACGCAGAACATCCATGGTGCTCCCGCCTTTCTGTGAAATTTCACGAGTAGTGGTTTGCGATCTCTCTCGATTTCTATTTTTTTAATGTACCACAAAACACCTCACGCCGGCGGACGCTGATGCAGCATCCGCCGGCGGCGGGTACGGCTTATTCTTCGACCTTTCCGGTCAGCGCCTCGGTGAGCGTGCGCCAGCCGAGCATGGCGCATTTGACGCGCGCGGGCATGTGCGCGATGTCCTTGAGGGCTGAGGCCTCTTCCAGACTCTCAATCTCCTCCTCGCTCGCCTCACCGTGGATCATGCGCAGGAAGATGCGGCTCATTTCCAGCGCCTTTTCCTTCTTCTGTCCCACGATCATGCCGAGCATGATATCCGCAGACGCCTGCGAGATGGCACATCCGTCGCCGACAAAACCGCCGTCGGTAATGACATCGCCGTCGGTCTTGAGCTTGAGGACGATGTTGTCGCCGCAGCTTGGGTTCACGCCCGCAAGTTCAATGTCTGCGTCCGGAATGTCGTGCTTGAACTCCGGATGGATGTTGTGCTCGGTCAGGATCTCATTATAGAAGCTTCTATTTTCCATATCCCATACGCTCCCTCAGGGTCGAGAGGCTCTCAACGAACCGGTCGACATCCTCATCGGTGTTATAAAAGGCAAAGCTGGCGCGCGCCGTCGCATTCAGGCCGAGGTGCGCGAGCAGCGGCTGCGCGCAGTGGTGTCCGGCACGGATGTTCACGCCGTCGGACGCCATGATCTCGCTGATGTCGTGTGGGTGCACGCCGTCGACCGTGAAGGTGATGATGCCGTTGTGATCCTCCGGCTTATCGGTGCCGAGCACGTGCACATGCGGTACAGCCAGGACACGCGCGAGGGCATTGGCCGTCAGGTCGTGCTCCCGCTGCCGGATGGTATCAAAGCCGACGCTCTGCACATACCGGATGGCAGCGGCCAGACCGGCCGCACCGGCGGCATTGACTGTGCCGGCTTCAAACTTGTGCGGCAGCTCGGCATAGACGGCACCCGTGCGCGTGACGGATTCGATCATCTCGCCGCCGGAGAGAAACGGCGGCATCTCCTCGAGCAGCTCCTCCCTGCCGTACAGCCCGCCGATCCCCATGGGGCCATAGATCTTGTGGCCGGAGAAGGCAAAGAAATCCGCGCCAAGCTCCTGCACGTTTACCGGCATGTGCGGCGTGCTCTGCGCGCCGTCCACGACCATGACCGCGCCCTTTTTATGCGCCATGGCAGCGACTTCCTGCACGGGGTACTTCCGGCCGAGAACGTTCGACACCTGCGTCATGGCGACGATCTTCGTGCGCTCGGTGATGAGCGATTCGATCTGCCGGAGATCCACACTGCCGTCAGGCGCGCACTCGATGAACTTCAGCTCCGCGCCGGTCTGACGGCAGACCATCTGCCACGGCAGCAGGTCGCTGTGGTGCTCCATGATGGACACAAGCACCTCGTCACCCGCCTTGACGTGCGTCAGGCCGTAGCTGTAGGCGACGAGGTTCAGGCTCTCGGTCGTGTTGCGGGTAAAGACGATCTCACGCGCCGAGCGTGCCCCGATGAAATCGTGCACGGTCTCGCGCGCCTGCTCATAGATATCGGTCGCCTCCACGCTCAGCGGATACAGCCCGCGCAGGGGGTTCGCGTTGTGGCAGCGGTAGAAATCCGCCACCGCATCCAGCACGCACTGCGGGCGCTGCGCCGTGGCCGCGTTATCGATATATGCGACGTCCGTGTGCTGAAAGATCGGAAAATCCTGCTTATAATCATACGTCATCGTTGAGTTCCTCCTCCAGCGTCTGAAGAATCTGTGCGCGCAGCGCTTCATCATCCACCGTGCGCGCAAAGCGCTCGATCGATGCGCGGGCCAGGATATTTTCCGCCTGTTCGCGCGAGATGCCGCGGCTTTCAAAGTAAAACAGCGTCTCGTCATCGAGCTCGCCGATGGTCGCGCCGTGGTTGCCGACGACATTTTCCTCGGCGCAGAGAATGAGCGGCACCGTCTTGTTGACGACATCGTCGCCGAGCATGAGCACGGTCTCTTTCTCGTTGCCGACGGAGTTCGACGAGCCGGTCTTGAAATCGATCGTGCCGCGGAAAACCTTCTTCGCCGCATCCTTGAGCGCGCCGGACGTGTCGATCTCGCACTCCGTGTTCTTGCCATAATGGTTGACGACGACGTTGACGTCGATCGTCTGACTGCCACGGCCGAGATAGCCGATCTGCGCCGAATAGCGGCTTCCGTCGCCGACAAGCTCCGTGCCGTTATCGGAGTAGAGGTCGCCCTGCCCCATCAGGATCTGCGTCATGTCCACGCCGGCGCCGGGCGCACAGTCGGCGTCCGTTTTGGCGTAGAGCAGCGCGCCGCTGCGCGCGCCGAGCACCTGCACAAGGCGAAGAGACGCGGCATCGTGGAGCTTGAACGCCGTTTCTACGGCGAAGCTGCCCTGCGTATCGAGCACCATATATACCGTTGCCTTCACACCGGCAGCCACATCGACCGCGATGTGCTTGCGGCTGCAGCCCTCAGCGCCGGTCAGGCGGATATGCAGCGGCTGCGTCCGGTTTTCTGCTGTGATTATATAAGTGTCCGTCCCGAGATCGGCCGTTTCGGCCGCATTCCACGGGATGGTCGCCTCGTTGACATTGAGATGGTTCCACGTTCTGGTCGGCAGCTTGTTGACGACCAGCTGTTGGCTCGTATTCACGATATTCCCTCCTTTCGGAATGTGCGGTCAGCCGATGCTGCCCTTCATCTCCAGACGAATGAGATTGTTCATTTCCACAGCATACTCCAGCGGCAGCTCCTTGGAGACGTTGTCCGCAAAGCCGCTGACGATCAGCGCGCGGGCGTCCTCCTCGCTCATACCGCGGCTCATGAGATAAAACACCGCCTCGTTGCTGATGCTGCCGATCTTGGCCTCATGACCGACGGCAGCGTCCTTCGTGCGGATGTCCATAGCCGGGACGGTATCGGAGCGGGACTCGGAGTCAAGCATCAGCGACTGGCAGGACACGGAGGATTTCGCGTGCTTGGCGCCCTTTTGCACCACGACGCTGCTGCGGAATGTGCTGATGCCGCCGCTCTTACTGATGGAGCGCGTGTTCATATACGAGCTCGTATTCCTGCCGATGTGCACGACCTTCGCGCCGGTATCCAGGTTTTGCCCCGCACCGGCAAACGTGACGCCGGTGAACTCCATCTTGGCGTTATCGCCTTTGAGCACGCTCATCGGGTACAGGCAGCCGACATGAGACCCGAACGAGCCGGAAACCCACTCGATCACGCCGCCCTCTTCCACGAGCGCGCGCTTGGTATTGAGGTTATACATATTCTTCGACCAGTTCTCGATGGTCGAATAGCGCAGCTTGGCATTTTTCTTTACATACAGCTCCACACAGCCGGCGTGGAGGTTCGCAACGTTATATTTCGGCGCCGAGCAGCCCTCGATAAAATGCAGACTCGCGCCCTCATCGACAATGATGAGCGTGTGCTCAAACTGGCCGGCGCCCTTGGCATTCAGGCGGAAATACGACTGCAGCGGGATGGACACCTGCACGCCCTTCGGCACATACACGAACGAGCCGCCGGACCAGACCGCGCCGTGCAGGGCCGCAAACTTATGGTCGCGCGGTGTGACGAGCTTCATAAAATACTTGTGCACCATGTCGGCGTATTCACCCTTGAGTGCGCTCTCCATGTCGGTGTAGACGACGCCCTGTGCAGCCACCTCGTCCTTAACATTGTGGTACACGAGCTCGGAATCGTACTGTGCGCCGACACCGGCGAGCGATTTGCGCTCCGCCTGCGGGATGCCGAGACGCTCAAAGGTGTCTTTAATATCCTGCGGGACGTCCTTCCAGTCGTTTTTCATGTCGGTCTTGGGGCGAACATAGGTCGCAATGTGGTCCATATCCAGTCCCTCGATGGACGGCCCCCAGTCCGGAACCGGCATCTCGTTATAGATCTGCAGCGACTGCAGCCGGAACTGCTGCATCCAGACCGGATCGTCCTTTTCCTTGGAGAGCTTGTCGATGATCTCCGGCGTCAGGCCCTCCTGCATACGATAGGCATCGTCCTCTTTGTCGCGGATGTCATAGACGCTGCGGTCAATGTCCGCGACCTGACTTTTTTCCTTCATTCGGATCGCCTCGCTTTCCGTCAGCCCGGATGCCGCCAAAGCCGTTTTCATTGATGGTATCTACAAGCGATGCATCACCGTTTTTCACAATGACGCCCTGCTCCATGATGTGCGCGGCGTCCACCGTCAGTGCCTCGAGAATGCGGGTGCTGTGCGTGATGATGAGCAGCGAGCCGTGCACGCGCTCACGATAGAGTTGCACGCCCTTGGAGACCGTGCGCACCGCGTCGACGTCCAGACCGGAGTCCGTCTCGTCGAGGATGGCAAGCTTCGGCTCGAGCATGAGCATCTGCAGGATCTCCGCTTTCTTTTTCTCACCGCCGGAAAAGCCCACATTCAGGTCGCGCTCAGCATAGGAAGCGTCCATCGCCAGCAGCTGCATCGTCTCGGCAAGCTTCTTCTTGAAATCCCAGAGGCGCAGGCGGTCGCCGGTCTTCTGCTCGAGCGCACTGCGGATGAAGGCGCTGAGCGTCACGCCGGGCACCTCGAGCGGATTCTGAAACGACAGAAAAATACCCTTCTTCGCGCGCTCGTTGACCGGCAGCCGTGTGATATCCTCGCCGTCAAAGACGATCTTTCCGGCCGTGACCGTGTACTCCGGATTGCCGGTGATCGCGTAGCCGAGCGTGGACTTACCGGTGCCGTTCGGCCCCATGAGCACATGCGTCTCATCCTTGCCGACGGTCAGGTCCACGCCGTGCAGGATCTCTTTCTCGCCCGCACTCACGTGCAGGCCGCTGACTTCAAGCAGGTTGCTGTTCATATATGTATCCTCCGTTCCCAATGGCAAACCGTGCCTGACGGCACGGCTGCATACGATATACATGAATTCAGAGAGGCTCAGGACGGTCTGACGCAAATCCTACCTCATTGAGGTGAATTATATGCCTATATTCCTATGTTGTCAATAGGAATATAGGATCAAGGCAGCAAAAAAAGCACGCACAACTCAATGGCCGTGCGTGCTTTTGACACAGATGCTCAGAATTGGAACAGGTTCAGGCCGATCTCCTCACTGTGAAAACGATCCACTCTTCCGTCGATAACCGTGATGACCATCTCACAGGTGGCGCTGATAACGGCGCGGTTGAGATGTCCGCCGAACACTTCGCCCTTCTCGTTGCCGGCGCTCATATGCAGGTGCGTGTAAAATGCGCCGTCCATCGTGTTGATCGTGCCGGTCAGCGAGACGATCTCGAAATCGCCCGCGAAGGAGTTCGCGTGGTACTGCTTTTCGGCCGTGTGGAACACACCGACCGTAAACTCCCCGACTGCGCCGAGCGCCTGCACGCTCGCAAGCTTGATCTGCTCGGCCTGTGCAATGGCCGCGACCTGCTCGAGCACTTCTTCCCCGCGGTCGATGCGGGCGACGATGGTGTTGTCAAATCTTCTGTACTCCATGGCTCTGCCTCCTGACAAATGAAATGCACTGCGGTCATTATACCGCACGCGTTCTTTGCTTGCAAGACCCGCGTTATTCCAGCTCGAATGCACCGGTATAGAGCTGATAATAGACGCCCTTTTCCGCAATGAGCTTTGCATGATTGCCGCGCTCGATGATGCGGCCATGGTCAAGCACCATGATGACGTCCGCATTTTTGACCGTTGAGAGCCGGTGCGCGATGACGAACACCGTGCGCCCCTCCATAAGCTTATCCATGCCGCTCTGCACGAGCGCCTCCGTGCGGGTGTCGATGGAGCTTGTCGCCTCGTCGAGGATCATGACCGGCGGATCGGACACGGCCGCGCGCGCGATGCTCAGCAGCTGCCGCTGCCCCTGGCTCAGGCCGCTGCCGTCGCCCTTGAGTACGGTGTTGTAGCCGTCGGGCAGCATGCGGATGAAATGGTCGGCATTGGCGAGCTTCGCCGCGGCGATGCATTCATCATCCGTCGCAGCCGGATTTCCGTAGCGGATATTTTCCATGACCGTACCGGTAAAGAGATTCACATCCTGCAGCACGATGCCGAGGCTGCAGCGCAGATCTGCCTTGCGGATCTTATTGATGTTGATGCCGTCGTAGCGGATCTTGCCGTCGGCAATGTCGTAAAAGCGGTTGATGAGGTTTGTAATCGTCGTCTTTCCGGCGCCGGTCGCACCGACGAAAGCGACCTTCTGGCCGGGCTCGGCGTAGAGCGTGATGTCGTGCAGGACTTCCTTATCCGGTGTGTAGCCAAAGTCCACATGGTCGAACACGACGCGGCCGGCAAGCTTCGTGTATGTGACCGTGCCGTCGCCGTGCGGGTGCTTCCACGCCCAGAGGCCCGTGTGGTGGTCGGTCTCGGCGAGCATGCCGTTTTCCTCCGTGGCGTTGACAAGCGTCACATAGCCGTCGTCCGTCTCCGGCTCGGCATCCATGAACGCGAAGATACGCGATGCGCCGGCCAGCGCCGTGACGATGGAGTTGAACTGGTTGGAGATCTGCGAAATGGGGTTTGTGAACCCGCGCGAGAGCGTGAGGAAGGATGCGATCATACCGAGCGTGAGCGTGTTCATGCCCGTCAGACCGAGGTTCGGCGTGCCGGCAATCGCCATCGTGCCGCCGATGACGGCGATGATGACATACTGCAGATAACCTACGGCGTTCATCATCGGCATCATGCTATTGGCCATGCCGCTGGCGCGCGCGGCGTTTTCCGCCCAGACGCGGTTGCGGCGGCGCAGCTCCGCCTTGCTCTGCTCCTCATGGCAAAAGACCTTGACGACCTTCTGACCGTTGACCATCTCCTCGACATAGCCGTTGAGATCGGCCAGCGCCGTCTGCTGCGCCATGAAGTAGCCGCCGATGCGGCCGGTGAGTTTGCGCACGAACACGAGAATGAGCGCCATGACCGCGCACACGATCAGCGTCAGCCAGACGCTGATGTACAGCATGCAGAAAAACACTGCCGCAAGCGTGAACACGGACGATACGAGCTGCGCCATGGACTGCGCGATCATCTGGCGCAGCGTATCGGTATCGTTTGTGTACAGGCTCATGATGTTGCCGTGCGTATGCGTGTCAAAGTAGCGGATGGGCAGACTCTGCATCTTGGCAAACATCTCGTCACGGATGCGCTTGAGCGTGCCCTGCGCGATCGTGACCATGCGGCGGTTATACAGCCATGTGGCCAGCGTACCGATGAGGTACACGCAGCCGATGGTGATCAGTGCGCGGATCAGACCGGAAAAATCCGGCGACGCCGTGCCGAGCATGGGCACGATATAGCCGTCGATCAGCTTTTGCAGGAACATGGACGAGGCCGCGCCTGCGACCGCGCTCAGCAGGATGCAGACCGTCACGAGTACGAGCGTGCCCTTGTAGGCGCGCATATACGACAGCAGGCGTTTGAGCGTCCGGCCGTCAAATTTCGGGCGTTCACGCATCGTCCTCGCCTCCCTTCTGCTGGGATTCATAGACCTCGCGGTAGATCTCGCACGAGCGCAGCAGCTCATCGTGACTGCCGACGGCGTTGATGCGCCCGTCGTCGAGTACAACGATGCGGTCTGCATTCTGCACCGAGCTGATGCGCTGCGCGATGATGATCTTCGTCGTGTCGGGGATGTAGGTCGACAGCGCCTGCTGGATCTGCGCATCCGTGCGCGTGTCGACGGCGCTCGTCGAATCATCGAGAATGAGCACCTTCGGCTTTTTCAGCAGCGCGCGGGCGATGCACAGGCGCTGCTTCTGACCGCCGGAGACATTCGTGCCGCCCTGCTCGATGTGGGTGTCATACCCGTCCGGCATGGCGGAGATAAAGCCGTCCGCGCACGCAAGCTCGCAGGCATGGCGGAGCTCCTCGTCCGTGGCGTTTTCATTGCCCCAGCGGAGGTTCTCCTTGATCGTGCCGGAAAAGAGTTCGTTTTTCTGCAGCACCATGGCGACGGCACCGCGCAGAGTATCCAGATCATAGTCGCGCACGTCCACGCCGCCAAGCGTCAGCTTGCCGCCGGTCACGTCGTACAGACGCGGGATGAGCTGCACGAGTGAGGATTTCGACGCACCGGTGCCGCCGATAATGCCGATCGTCTCGCCGGAGTGGATATGCAGGTCAATATCGTCGAGCACCTTTTTATCTGTCTTGGAGGCGTAGACAAAGCTCACGTGGTCAAAGTCAACCGCACCGTCGCGCACGGTCATGACCGGCTGCTCCGGCTGCGGGATGTCCGACCGCTCCTCGAGCACCTCTGCGATGCGGCGCGCGGACGAGAGCGAGATCGTCAGCATGGCAAAAACCATAGAGAGCATCATCAGGCTCGAGAGGATCTGCATGGTATAGGTGATGAGTGCGGTGAGATTTCCGGTCGTGAAGCCGAGCGCGGGATCGTTGCCGCTGGCAATGATGGCCTTCGCGCCGAGCCACGAGATCACGATCATGCACGTATAGATGCAAAACTGCATCAGCGGTGCGTTGAGCGTGATGAGCCGCTCGCCTTTGGAAAAGTCCTGATAAATGCGCTCGGAGATCGCGCCGAACTTACCGATCTCGTGCCGCTCCTGATTGAACGACTTCACGACACGAATGCCGCGGACGTTCTCCTGCACAACGTTGTTGAGCTCATCATACGTGCGGAAAACGCGCGAAAAGACCGGGAACACGCTGCGGATGATGAAAAAGAGCGCCAGCGCGAGAATCGGCAGAATGATGAGAAACGTCATCGAGATGTCGCGGCTGATGCGAAACGACACGATCATGGAAAAGATCAGCATGACCGGCGCGCGGATCGCCATGCGCATGAGCATCTGGAACGCATTTTGCACGTTTGTGGTGTCCGTCGTCAGGCGTGTGACGATGGATGCGGTGGAAAACTTGTCGATGTTCGAAAAAGCGAACGTCTGCACATTGTCGTACATATCCTCGCGCAGGTTTGCCGCAAAGCCGACGGATGCGCGCGCGGCAATGCGCGCGGCGAGCACACCGGTCGAAAGCTGGAACGCCGCCAGCAGCAGCAAAAATGCGCCGAACTTCCAGACCGCCGCCATACTGCCGCCCTCGATGCCGAAGTCGATGAGGTTGGACATAAACAGCGGGATCACGATCTCAAACACGACCTCCAGCGCCGAGAGCAGAACCGTCACGAGCGCAGGGCCTTTGTTTTCCCGCAGACTGCGGGTCAATGTATGAAGCATAGGGGTCCTCCTTCCGGGTATGCGTGCAGATCAGCCGAGGTCGGCATAGATCGTGCGCAGGGCGTCTTCCAGCGCCGCGATCTGCTTCGGGCTCAGCGAGCGGAGCATCTGCTGCTCGGCGGCCGCAATGGTCGCCTGCATTTGATGTGCGATCTCGGTGGCACGCGGTGTCTGGCAGACAAGCTTGCTGCGCTTATCCGCCGGGTCAGGCCGACAGGACACGAAGCCCTTTTGCTCCATGCGTCCGATGACGCCCGCTACGGTCGGGTGCGACACCTGCAGGAAGCCCTCGATCTCCTTTTGCGTCGCCGTGCCGCCGTTTCGAGCCAGATAGCCGAGCACGCGGCTTTGCGTCAGCGTCAGATCATGCTGCGCAAGGTTGGCATCGGCCTGTATTTTGATCTTATCCGTGATCATTTTTAATAGACATCCGATCGGATATTGCTCCATGAA
>ENA-UESE01001937-UESE01001937.1-human-gut-metagenome-genome-assembly--contig:-NODE-1937-length-13713-cov-15.493180_pt1 | contig 13713 bp, 8 predicted proteins | sample MGYA00242995_ERZ507996 | MGnify/ENA primary metagenome ERZ507996 (study PRJEB26167, sample SAMN06115489) | human gut metagenome | host: Homo sapiens | place: China:Sichuan | collected 2015-04-15... | reverse complement strand
ATCCAGGATCTGCCGGAGGATGCTCCCATCTCCTTCTACAAGCAGGGCGAGTTCACCGACCTGTGCGCCGGTCCCCATCTGGACTCCACCGGCCGGGTAAAGGGCAACGCCATCAAGCTGCTGGCCTGCAACGCCGCCTACTGGCGGGGCGACTCCAACCGGGAGACCCTCCAGCGGATCTACGGCATCGCCTTCCCCAAGAAGGAGGAACTGGACGCCTATCTGGAGCGCATCGAGGAGGCCAAGCGCCGGGATCACCGGAAGCTGGGCAAGGAACTGGGCCTGTTTGCTTTCCGGGATGAGGCCCCCGGCTTCCCCTTCTACCTGCCTAAGGGCATGGTGCTGAAGAACACCCTGATCGACTACTGGCGTCAGGTCCACAAGAAGTGGAACTATGTGGAGATCTCCACTCCTCAGATCATGAAGCGGACTCTGTGGGAGACCTCCGGCCACTGGGATCACTACAAGGATAATATGTATACCACCGTCATTGACGGCGAGGACTTTGCCATCAAGCCCATGAACTGCCCCGGCAGTATTCTGGTCTATGAGCTGGAACCCCATTCCTACCGAGACCTGCCCCTGCGGTACGGTGAGCTGGGCCTGGTCCACCGTCATGAGCTCTCCGGCGCGCTCCACGGCATGTTCCGTGTCCGCTGCTTCACTCAGGACGACGCCCACATCCTGCTGGCCAAGGACCAGATCAAGGATGAGGTCATCCGCATCGCCCGCCTGTTCGACGAGGTCTACTCTCTGTTCGGCCTGCCCTACAAGATCGAGCTGTCCACCATGCCCGAGGACCACATCGGCACCCGGGAGGACTGGGAGAAGGCAGAGAACGCTCTGGCCGACGCCATTACCTCCATCGGCAAGGAGTATGTGGTGAACCCCGGCGACGGCGCGTTCTACGGTCCCAAGCTGGACTTCCACATTCAGGACTCTCTGGGCCGTACCTGGCAGTGCGGCACCATTCAGCTGGACTATCAGCTGCCCGGCCGCTTTGATCTGGAGTATACCACCAGCGACGGCGGCAAGGACGTGCCCGTGATGATCCACCGTGTTGTGTTCGGCTCCATCGAGCGGTTCATCGGCATCATCACCGAGCACTTTGCCGGCGCCTTCCCCGCATGGCTGGCTCCTGTTCAGGTGAAGATCCTGCCTGTCACCGACCGTGCGCTGGATTATGCCAAGGATCTGTCTGACGCATTGGACGGTCAGGGCTTCCGCGTGGAGGTGGATGACCGCAACGAGAAGATCGGCAAGAAGATCCGTGAGGCCACTCTGGAGAAGGTGCCCTATATGATCGTTGTGGGTGACCGGGATATGGAAAACAAGACGGTCTCCGTCCGTACCCGCGCCGGCGAGGATCTGGGCGCTATGAGCCTGGAGGACTTCACCGCCAAGCTGAAGGAAGTTGTAGACTCCAAGGTGATTCAGTAAGTTGCTCTTAGTTAAACTGCACAAAACACGCCCCGCTGGTTTTCCTGGCGGGGCGTGTTTTTGCAAGACGGACATTTGTTTTGCAAGACATTTGTGGGAAAACGCAGAGAATAGCGTGAAAATGCAAGATGAATACTTAAACATTGCAAAAAATCACCAAAAAGAGAAAATGACCCTTGCAAAATGAATGATATACATGTATACTATGCACATGCTTACGGAAACACCCTTGAAAAAAGCACCGGGCGTTTCCACCTAATTCAACTGTGAAAGAGGGATTTGGAATGAAAAAAGTGTTTTCTCTGATTCTGGCTTTGGGCCTCATCGCTTCTCTGACTGCCTGCGGCGGCGGTAACGCCTCCGGCAATGAGACTGGCGACAGCGCTCCCGCTGCTTCTACCGCGAAGCTGCGCTTCGTCACCGGCGGCGAGTCCGGCACCTACTATGCCTTCGGCTCCGTTATCGCCCAGCACGCCACCAACAATACCGATGTGTCTGTCACCGGTCTGGTTGGCAACGGCTCTAAGTCCAACGTGGAAGAGCTGGCAGATGGCAACGCGGAGCTGGCCTTCTGCCAGTCCGACGTGATGGCCTATGCCTACAACGGCACCAACCTCTTTGAGAACCCCATCGACTGCTTCTCCACCGTGGCCGCCCTGTACATGGAAGATGTGCAGATCGTCACCACCGATCCCAGCATTAAGACCGTGGCTGACCTGGCCGGTAAGAACGTGTCTGTCGGCGCTGCCGGTTCCGGTGTGTACTTCAACGCTGTGGACATCCTGAGCGCTTATGGTCTGGGCGATCTGGACGCTGACGGCAAGTTCACCAAGATCAACGCCACCTATCAGAGCTTCGGCGACAGCGCTGACTCCCTGAAGGACGGCAAGATCGACGCCGCTTTCATCGTGGCCGGCGCCCCCACCACTGCCATCATGGATCTGTCCACCACCAAGGCTGCTTATCTGGTGTCTCTGGATGACGCCCATATCGACGAGTTGCTGGCCGCCTCTCCTTACTACACCAAGCACGTCATCCCCGCCGGTACCTACAACGGTCAGGACGAGGATGTGACCACCGTGGCTGTGGGCGCTGTGATCCTGGCCCGTGACGATGTATCTGAGGATGCTATCTATGCTCTGACGGCTGACATCTTCGACAACGCCCCCAATCTGACCAGCAGCCACGCCAAGTACGGCGAGCTGTCCACCGAGTTCGGCGCTTCCATCACCTCTGTGCCTTATCATCCCGGCGCTGCCAAGTACTTCGCCGAGAAGGGCTTCGATGTGGCAACCAAGTAAAGATCTGAACGGGATCTTTACAGCATCACCGCCATTTCCTTACCCATAAGTATGTCATTCAGGCTGCGGCGGAGAAATCCGCCGCAGCCGTGAGTGGTTCTAAAGCGAAGCACAGCTCTCCGGAACGGAAAGGAAGGGTGTGTGCGGGAAACCCATCAGGGGATTCCTGCACCATTAAAATCAGCCTTTCCGGCGCGATGCGCCGGAAAGCTGCGGCGGATTTCTCCGCCGCAGCCGTGAGTGGTTCTAAAGAGAAGCACAGCTCTCCGGAACGGAAGAACAGAGCGCTTGCTGCGGACCAATTTACAAGAATTTACCCCGATCCCCGGTTGAGAAGGACAGAGATCCGCTGCCCCTGTCAACTGCGGATGTGAGAAAACGATCAAGGAGGAGACCATATGGGCCTGTTCAAAAAAAAAGACCCCATTGTTGAAGTGGAAAAGGCACTCGACCACGAGGTGCACGAGATGGAGCATGATATTCAGGCGGACGTGGATGCGGTCATGAAAAAGTATGACCGGGAATCCAACACCCGTATCTGGGAGGGGGCTCCGAAAATCGCCTTGCGGGTGCTGATGTCGGCCTTCTCAATCTATTGTATCCTGATGACCCTGTTCAGCAAGGCACTTCCGGAGCGGCGGCTGTCCCTGTTCCTGGGCTTTATCATCATCATCGGCTATCTGGTGTATCCCGCCAGAAAGGGTGCTGCCCGGGTGAACCATGTGCCCTGGTATGACTGGATCCTGATGGTTCTGGGCGCTGGCAGCTTCTTCTATTTTGCCATCAACGCTTTCTCCATCATTCAGTTGGCCACCAAGCTTCAGCCCATCCACATCATCGTCGGTGCCATCGGTATTGTGGTACTGATCGAGCTGTGCCGCCGGTGCGTAGGCCTGCCCATTCTGGTGGTGCTGGGCCTGCTGCTGATCTACACGTTCTATAACCAGCTCAGCTGGGACCCCAGCTTCTACAAGGCGCTGAAGAACATCGTCTATAAGCTGTTCTACACCACCAGCGGCGTCATCGGTACGCCGGTAAGCGTCTGCTACACCTACATTGTGCTGTTCATCATCTTTGGCGCATTTCTGGAGCGCACCGGCATCGCCAACTTCTTCATCAGCTTCGCCAACCGTCTGGCGGGCTGGTCTTCCGGCGGCCCCGCCAAGGTGGCGGTCATTTCCTCCGCCCTGTGCGGCATGGTGTCCGGCTCCTCCGTGGGCAACACCGTGACCACCGGCTCCGTCACCATCCCCATGATGAAGAAAACCGGCTACAAGCCGGAGTTCGCCGGCGCGGTGGAGGCCGCCGCCTCTACCGGCGGTCAGATCATGCCCCCCATCATGGGCGCAGCGGCGTTCCTGATGGCAGAGTACATGAATATCCCCTATGCGAAGGTGGCTGTAAAGGCCATCCTTCCCGCCGTGCTGTACTTCACCGGCATTTTCATCGCCGTCCATCTGGAAGCCAAGAAGCTGGGACTGAAGGGTATGCCCAAGTCCGAGATGGTCTCCTGGGGCGAGCTTGCCAAGCGTGCCTATCTCATCATACCTCTGGCCCTACTGATCTTCCTGGTTTCCTCCGGCAGCCGCACCATGCAGTTCTCCGCGGCGGTGTCCATTCTGGCCGCCATCGTGGTGGGTTTCCTGAACAAGGATGAGCGGCTGACCTTCGGTAAAATCGTGGAGGCACTGGAGGCCGGTGCCAAGGGCGCCATCACCGTGGCTGTGGCCTGCGCCATGGCCGGTATGATCGCCGGCTGCATCACTGTCACCGGTCTTGCTTCCATCCTCATCAACGCCATCGTGCAGATGGCAGGCGACGCTACCATGATCGGCCTGCTGCTGACGATGATCTGCTGCATCATTCTGGGTATGGGCGTTCCTACCACCGCCAACTACTGCATCATGGCTTCCACCTGCGCCCCCATTCTGGTGCAGATGGGCTTCCCTCTGGTGGCGGCTCACTTCTTCGTGTTCTACTTCGGCATCGTGGCGGACATTACGCCTCCGGTGGCTCTGGCTGCCTATGCCGGCGCCGCCATTGCCAAGGCCAACCCTATGAAAACCGGCATCAACGCCACCAAGCTGGCCATCGCAGCCTTTATCGTGCCATACATTTTTGCCTACAGCCCCGCTATGCTGTTTGACAATGTGAGCAGCGCATTTGAAGTAGTGCAGATCGTAGTCAGCGCCCTCATCGGTCTGTTTGGTGTGGCTGCGGCTTTGAACGGCTTCGTCTATAAGAAGATCCCCATGCTGTTCCGTCTGGCGATGGCTGCCGGCGGTCTGTGCATGATGATCCCCGGCACCGCATCGGATGTGGTTGGCCTCGTGATGGTCGGCGGCATCGTGCTGATCCAGCGCATGAGCGCCCGGCGGCTGGCTGCCTGATCTCCTGAAAACAACAAAAGTGACCGCACTGCCCACGATCCCGGGCGGTGCGGTCTGCTGTTATCAAAAAGTTTTTGCAAAAAAGGAAACCTTTTCGCAGTTGAATCCGTCTATTACAAATGAAAGCGGTTTTGATGGAATTTGTTACTGTTTTGTTGTTGATTTACCCTATTGGCTATATTAACATCAGTGAGCGAAGGTGAATATGCCTGTCGGCAGCCCTGTTTGGGCGCTGACAGCACTGGATCGGAAACAAGCGGGCCTCAGCCCGGAGAATCGTAAAAGGAGAATATGTCATGGCAGAGATCATGGAAGAGAAAAAGGAGCTGACCCCGGCGGAGACAGCCGCTCCGGCGTCACCGGAGACCCCGGCGAAAAAGCCGGAAAAAAGCACGGCAGACAAGAAAAAGCGGCGGCGTACGATCCGGCGGATCGTTGCGCTGGTGGTCGTGGCCGCCCTGATCGCAGGCGGCGTGAAATTCTTCAAAAAGAAGGACGGCAGCAGCGAGGTAGGCATGGCGACGGTGTCCTACGGCGCTATCAGCTCCGAGGTGGACGGCAGCGGTCTGGTAAAGGCCAAGAACAGCGAGACTATCAGCCTGACCACTGCGGGCACGGTGATGGATGTATTCGTGGAGGAGGGACAGAAAGTGGAGCAGGGGGACCCCCTGTTTACCATTGATTCCCCCAATGCTGCCACGGAGGTCCAGAAGGCCCGCGATGAGGTTGAGGGCTATCAGAAGCAGATCAATACGCTGCAAAAGGACATTGCGGGGCTGAATCTTTCTCCGTCCTACGCCGGAAAACTGATGGATGTTGTGACACTGAACCCCGGCGACGAGATTAGCAAGGGCACCAAGGTCGCCGTCCTCGCGGACGATACCCGGATGCGGCTGGAGCAGTATTACAGCTACGCCTACGCCGGGGAGCTGAAGGCGGGGCAGAAGGTGCAGGTCTCTATCCCTGCCCTGATGACCACCGTGGAAGGCACGGTGGAGGCTGTTCACATGGTCAGCCGTATTACCCCGGAGGGTTCTAAGCTGTTTTCCGCCGAGATCGTGATCCCCAACGAGGGTGTGCTGGCCAAGGATATGGTGGCTACTGCCACTACGATTGTGAACGGCGATACCGTGTATCCCTACGAAGCCGCTAAACTGCAATATTACCGGGTGGGAGATTTGAACTCCACCGTCAGCGGCACGGTGATCTCCAGTAATCTGGTGGACTATCTCGCCGTAACGCCCGGTCAGGTTCTGGTGCGGATCGACGGCGAGGACAGCGAGACGGAGATCTTCACCGCACAGCAGAATCTGGAAGAGGCCCAGAAGAAGCTGGAGGCCGCCCAGAAGAATCTGGACAACTGCAATGCGGTGGCTCCCATTTCCGGTCAGGTTATCGGTCTGTCCGTGACGCCGGGGCAGGAACTTCAGGCAAACAGTACCCTTGTGACCGTTTCCGACACCTCCACCGTGACCGTCAGCGCCACCGTGGACGAGCGGAACATCAGCTATATCAAGACCGGCATGTCCGTGAACCTGGACCAGTGGGGCACCAGCGCCTTCGGCACGGTGGAGACGGTGAGCCTTTCCAGCACTGTGAATAACGGCGTGGCCTCCTATCCCATCACCATCTCCGCGGACAACACGGACGGCAACCTGCAAGTCAACAGCTATGTGAACTATCAGATCCAGGCCAGCCAGAACGACAACTGCCTGATGGTGCCCATCCAGGCGGTGCGTACCGTGGGGCTGGAGGATGGTTCTTCCGCCACCGTGGTCTATGTGCAGGCAGACAGCCGGCCGGACAACGCGCTGGAGCTGCCCTATCAGGACGAGGAGATCCCCAGCGGCTTCTATCCCGTTCAGGTGGAGATCGGTATTCAGGATACATATAACGTGGAGATCAAGTCCGGCGTAAATGACGGCGACACCGTCTTTACCCAGATGATAACCGATCAGGCGTGGGGTTAAGCCATGGCGAAACTGATCGAACTGCGGGATGTCTATAAGATCTACGGCGAGGGCCTTGAGAGCGAGGTCCGGGCCCTGGACGGCGTTTCGCTGGATATTGAAAAGGGCGAGTTCGTGGCGGTGGTGGGCCAGTCCGGCTCCGGCAAGTCCACCATGATGAACGTGCTGGGCTGTCTGGACATCCCCACCCGGGGCACTTACCGTCTGGACGGCGTGGATGTCCGGGAGCTTTCCGACAAGGAGCTCTCCCGCATCCGCAACAAGCAGATCGGGTTCATTTTCCAGCAGTACAACCTGATCCAGAACCTGACGGTGCTGGAAAACGTGGAGCTGCCGCTGATCTATCAGGGCATCGATCCCATTGACCGGCGGGAGCTGGCGATACAGGCGCTGACCCGCGTGGGTCTCGCCGACCGGGCGCAGCATAAGCCTACCCAGATGTCCGGCGGCCAGCAGCAGCGTGTGGCCATCGCCCGGGCCATTTCCACCCATCCGCCCATCATCATGGCGGATGAGCCTACCGGCGCATTGGATTCCCGGACGGGCCACGAGGTGCTGGGCTTCCTCCAGCAGCTGAACAAGGAGGGCAGCACCGTCATTCTCATCACCCATGACAACGGGATCGCCGCCACGGCCCGGCGCATTGTGCGGATCGCGGACGGCAAGATCATCGAGGATCACCCCCAGGAGGTGAATTGGTATTGAACATCGGGCAGGCATTTAAGATGGCGTGGCGGTCCATCTGTGGCAAAAAGGGCCGCAGCGCCTTGACCATTCTCTCTATTTTCATCGGTATTGCCGCCGTTATGACCATTGTCTCCACCATGGAGGGTATGAAGGCCAAAACCATGGAGCAGTTTGCCGCCATGGGCGCCAACCGCATTGAAGTGAGCGTTTATGCCTATATGTATGATGAGGGCGGCAATCCTATCAGCAAGGACTATTTTGCCGGATTGTACCGCTTTTGCTCCGGACTGAAGGAGTCCATTATTGGCATTACCCCCAAGGGCTCATCCAACGCCACGGTGGTATACGGTACGAAAAACAGCTCCACAATGGAGTGGAAATATGACCAGCAATACAACGTGGTCAGCGGTCCCCCGCAGATCTACTACGGCTCCGACCAGTACAGCGCCTGCAACAATCTGGCAATCGCAAAGGGCAGAGACCTTGCGTGGCTGGATTGCGAGAAATACAATCAGATCTGCGTGCTGGGCGCGCAGGCGGCGCGGGTCTTTTTCGGCAGCGCCAACCCTGTGGGACAGATCATGAAGGTCAACGGCAACAACTTTGAAGTGGTGGGCGTGTATGGCGCCCGCGTGGAGCCAGATACCCCTTCCGCTTACCAGACGGATAACTTTATGATCCTTCCCTACACCGCTACCCGGCTGCTGGGGGATACGGCCCCCACAGAATTTTTGGTAAAGGCCAAGGATGACGCCAGCATGAAAACTGCCATCACCGAGATCGGCGGGTACCTCTCCGGCGTGGTGGATCAGAGCATGGGCGGCTATCAGGTGCAGAAGGAAGGCTACTGGCAGGATTATCAGAACCAGCAGCTGACCATGATCTCTCTGGTGCTGGGCGGCATCGCCGCCATCTCCCTGCTGGTGGGCGGCATCGGTATCATGAACATCATGCTGGTGACGGTGACGGAGCGGACCCGGGAGATCGGTATCCGCCGGAGCCTTGGCGCACAGCGGAGCAGCATCGTGGCCCAGTTCCTCATTGAATCCGGTATGCTCTGCGGCATGGGCGGCATTGTGGGCATTATCTTCGGCACCATCGGCAGTCTGGCTTTGGGCAAGATTTTGTTCCAGATGACCATTTTCCCCGCCACTTGGGTGACGCTGGCGGCCTTTGGCCTGTCGGTAGCTCTGGGCGTGCTGTTTGGCAGCTATCCGGCGGCAAAAGCATCGAAACTCCAGCCTGTGGAAGCCCTGCGGGCGGATTAAAGGAGAGAGACTTATGAAAAAACGAATTTTGACCTGGCTGCTGGCGATCAGCATGCTGGGCTCCCTGCTGACGGTGCCTGCCGGGGCGGCGGCTGTCACCAAGTTTTCCGATGTCAGCGACAGCTACACCGCCACCGCCGTGGAATCTCTGCGGCTCATGGGTGTGCTGGACGGCTACGGCGACGGCACCTTCCGCCCGGACACCATTCTGAACCGGGCGCAGTTCTGCAAGATGGCGGTCTACGCCATGGACGGCAGCGGCGAGTTGGGACGGTATTCCACCGTTACCATCTTCCCGGATGTGAAGCCCTCCCACTGGGCGTCCGCCTACATCAATATGGCGGCGAGGAAGGGGATCATCTCCGGCTTTGCCGACGGTAAGTTCAAGCCCGGCCAGACCGTGACCGCCGGACAGGCGGTGACGATCCTCATGCGGGGTCTGGGCTACAAGGACGAGGACATGGGCGGTGTGTGGCCCCAGAGCTACATGGCGGAGGCCCAGACCAACGGCCTTTTGAAGTCCACCGGTATCACCTCCGCCTACGCGGGCCTGACCCGCGCACAGGCGGCCAAGCTGTTCCTGAACCTCTTTGAGGCCAAGCACGGCAAGGGCGAAACGCTCCTGTTCAACTACAACGTAGGTAAGGATGAGGTCTATCTTACTGCCGTGGACGGCGGTCAGGGCACGATGACTGTCGGCGGTAAGACGTATACCATGGCGCACCCCGTTGCCTCTACCAGCCTCATCGGCTCCAAGGGCAAGGCGGTCCTCAACAGCGCCGGCGAGATCCTGACCTTCCTGCCCATCACCGGCAGCAATGGCGTTTCCAATGCGGCGGTCATCATCGGTGCCAACGGCTCTGTTGCCGGACTGGACTCCATGGCGGGTAACAACAGCTACCAGATTTACAAGAATGGTTCCCCTGCCACGGCAGCAGACCTCAAAAAGTATGACGTGGCGACCTACGCCTCCGCTACCAATTCCATCATTGTCAGCGATACCCGGGTGTCCGTCTACTACGAGGACTGCAAGCCCTCTCCCAGCAGCCCCGCCACCATTACGGTGCTGGGCGGCAAGGAACTGAATGTTCTGCCTACGGCAGTGGATTCCCTGTCCAAGCTGAAGCCTGGCAAGCAGATCGTCCTTCTGCTGACGGCGGACGGTCAGGTGGCCGGTGCCGAGGATGCCAACAACACCGGTGCCCGGGGCAATGCCATGGCGGTGGTGTCCGAAAAGGGTGATGTGCAGTTGGTCTGCGGCGGTGCGCTGCTGAACATCGGCACAGCGAGCGAATACGCCGGTCAGGTAGTGTCGGTGTATGCCGACAAGAGCGGCCTGAAGCTCAACAAGATCTCCGGCGGTGTCGGCGGTGACCTGCTTCCCAAGGAAGGTACGCTGGGCGGCAGAAAGCTGGCGGACAACGTTATGCTCTTTGACGGCGGCAGACAGATCGCCCTCAGCGAGCTGAGCCAGACCGGCGTCAACTCCGGCCGCGTCTCCTATGCCCGGACCAACTGGGCCGGTCAGGTGGACTTGATCGTGCTGAATAACGGCCTTGCAGGCGATATGATTTTTGGCCGTGCGATTGTGGACAGCAAGTATGATCCGACAACCGGCAAGGAGACTGACCGCACGATCACGATCGTTTGCAGTGATACAGAAAAATATACGGTTTATAGCGGTAACAGTGTCAGCACTGGTGCTTTTGTGGCTGCAAGTATCAAAAAGAGCGTGAATGACAGGCTCATGTTCACCAGATTTGACACCATGAGCAAGCTGAGCAACGTCTCTTCCAGTGCCTGGATCGGCAAGACGGCCGTGACCTTCGGCAGCCGGACCTACGAGGTCCCCTCCAATGTCCAGTGCTACAACGATGACACCGGCAAGTGGATGACGCTGGATGATGCCAAAGCCTACGGCGACACCATGAACCTCTATGTTTATGACGGCGTGGTCCGCATCGTAGAGATCAAGGCGTAAAAAAACCTGTGGCCTGACGGCTCAGCCGTCAGGCCACAGAATCACCTGAAAAGTAAATGATTGAGGAATGCAGGAGGAATGGATATGAAAAAACTTTTGGCTGTTTCCCTGACGATCATGATTTTAGGCACTCTGGGCGGATGCGGCAAGCAGGACACCCAGGAGCCGCCCAAGGTGAAAATTGACTACGGCAATTCCGAACTCTACACCCAGGAGGACATGGACGCTGCCATCCAGGTAATTGAAGCGGAGTTTGCCACCTGGGAAGGCTGTGAACTTCACAGCCTGGCCTACGGCGGCGACGCGGCCTGCAGCGACGAAAACATTGAGTGGCTCAACGGGCTGGAAATGAAAGAGCAGACTGAGCCTTTTACTCAGTGCATCCTGTTTTCCAGCAGCTTTCACTCCCCCGTGGAGCAGCGGGACGCCTGGGATGCCGATACGGAGTATGAGGGCTGGCAGTGGTGGCTGGGCCGCAGCGACGGCGGCGCCTGGGAACTGGTGACCTGCGGATACGGCTGATCTCCGTTTGTGCGCCCAATAAAAACCAATTGAAAAAGCAGCGCCCCGGTGCCCTTTGAACCGCACCCCGTCAAGAGGACAGGAGACCGCAGAAAATTCTGTGTAATCGGCGATCCTCGACAGTATGAAAATCTTCGATTAAGTCAAGAATGAGAACAAACATTCAAGACGAAGGAGACGAAGATTATGCAGCCAGTACCACAGGATTTGTTGAAGGGATATGTTCAGAGCCAGCACTTCACCAGCACGACGGAAATCATGGAGGCCATGAAGGAAATGTTCCGGGACGTCATCCAGACCGTCATGGAAGTAGAGATGGACGAGGAGCTTGGTCGAGAGCGCTGTGAGCGCTCAGACGAGCCGGAGGGAGCCCCCAGAAACTACCGCAACGGCTACACGAAGAAGACCGTCAAGACCCAGCTGGGTGAGGTGGACATCAAGGTGCCCCGGGACCGGAACGGCTCCTTCGAGCCTAAGATCATCGGCAAGTATGACCGGAATGCAGACGGGATGGAGGATAAGATCCTGGCGCTGTACGCCTGCGGTATGAGCCAGCGGGATATCGCTGAGCAGGTCAAGGAACTGTACGGCGTGGAGATCTCTCCGGAGCTGGTAACGAAGATCAGCGAAAAGATCATGCCGGAGGTCACAGCCTGGCAGAACCGTCCGCTGGAGCCGGTGTATCCGTTCGTGTTCATGGACGCCATTCACTATAAGGTTCGGGAAGACCGGCGGTACGTGACCAAAGCAGCCTATGTGGTGCTGGGTGTCACCATGGATGGCAGAAAGGACATCCTGGGAGTCTGGATCGGAGAGCATGAAAACAGCAAATTCTGGTTGAATGTGCTGAATGATCTCAAAAGCAGGGGCGTTTTGGATGTATATCTGTTCTGCACGGACGGCCTGTGTGGGATGATGCAGGCTATTGAGGCCGTCTTCCCAAAAAGTCGGCTGCAGCGCTGCATCGTCCACCAGGTGCGCAGTTCCACCAGATATGTCAGCTACAAAGACATCAAGAAAGTCGTTGCGGATCTGAAAAAGATCTACAGTGCCGTTACGCTGGAAGAAGCCGAGAAAAACCTGCAGGCCTTTGCGGAGGCCTGGCGTAAGCAGTACCCCTCCTGCGTGAAAAGCTGGGAGGAAAACTGGCCAGTTTTAAGCACATTCTTCGAATACCCCGTTGAGATTCGGAAAATCATATACACGACGAACATCATCGAGGGCCTGAATCGCCAGTTCCGGCAGATCACGAAGAACAAGCCCTCCTTCACGAACGACGACTCCCTGCGCCGGATGCTGTATCTGGCCTCACAGCGCATCGTGAAGCACTGGCACGCCAGATACCAGAACTGGGATCTGGTGCTCAGCCAGCTGGAGATCATGTTCGCAGACCGAGCCGTTGGCTGACTCCCTTGTCCTAGTATGCCACAGCGGCCAGGCTGGCATTCACGCCGTGCCCGCGCGCATACCGCTCTGACCGCCATGGCTTTCGGTAATCAAGGGATTCAGGCCAGAATCCGCCCTGCTTTCCAGCGCCATTCTTGACTTTGTCGAAAATCGCTTACACAAAATTTTACACCGGGCCGAGGACCCAGTGAAAAAATATAAAGTTTTTCCGGCCGACAGCCATGTGCTGCTGGCCGCTTTTTATGCGGCGAGGGCGAGCTCGTGCTTTTCCATCGGGGTCAACACGCCCAGATTACGCTGCACCCGTCTGGTGTTGTAATAATGGATATAGGTCTCAATCATCTGCACAAGCTCCCGCTTGCAGGTAAACCGTCTGCCGTAATAGCGTTCCCGCTTCAGGATGCCCCAGAAGCCCTCCATCGGGCCGTTATCGATGCAATGCGCCACGCGGGACATGCTCTGCGTCATGCCTGCCTGCACGAGCTTGTTGTGGAAAGCGCGGTTGGTGTATTGGAATCCTCTGTCACTATGGAACAGGGGATGCGCGTCCGGATTGGCTTTCACAGCCTTATCAAAGGTCTTGAAAACCAACGGATTGTCATTGCGTTCGCTGAGCACATAGGACACGATGCGCCGGTCGCAAAGGTCGAGAATGGCGCTCAGATAGAGTTTTTGTACCTTCATACCCTCAAACCACTTGAATTCGGTCACATCGGTGAGCCACTTCTCATTGGGCTTTGCGGCATA